>Ga0180436_10003459_pt1 | contig 14506 bp, 10 predicted proteins | sample SS_ome_2_FD_132434 | JGI IMG/M metagenome (GOLD analysis project Ga0180436, IMG submission 132434) | Hypersaline lake sediment archaeal communities from the Salton Sea, California, USA - SS_3_S_2 metaG | ecosystem: Environmental > Aquatic > Non-marine Saline and Alkaline > Hypersaline >...
GGTCCGGTGACGTATCGGAGTTTCTTGAAGGTTCCGGCGGCGTCGATGTCCCGGAGGGTTTGAGTGGCGCGTTGTTCGAACAAGGCGTTGGTGCTCATCGCTGCTAGCTGATGATGCCGAGCGGTGCGGTGGTCTTCCACTTCCCGCGGGTGAAGTCGGGGAATTCCCGGGGCATGCCGTCCTGTGCCACGGAGGCTTCGGAAAGCGGGGAGACGGCCGACCAGAAGCACCCTTCATAGACGTTCTGGTCGAGGGGCTGGCCCTTGCGGAGGCACTCGATGATGCGGAAGAGCATCAGGAAATCCATCCCGCCGTGGCCGCCCATCTTCTTGGCGAGTTCGCCGACACGCTTGATGAGGGGGTGCTCGTACTTTTTGGCGATCTCCTCGTAGGCTTCGTCCTTCGTCCAGCCGTGGTAGCCCTTGGTGACGCCCTCGATGGCCATGCGGGCCGGGAAGCCGGCGAGGATCCCCTTCGTGCCCTGGATGAGGTTGTGCCGGGTGTAGGGGCGGGGGGAGGTTTCGTCCCACTGCACGAGGATGGTCCGGCCGAGGACGGTCTTGACGATCGAGGTGTTGATGTCGCCGCCCTTGTAGTCGAGCTGGTTCCACTGGTGGCCGGGCGGGAAGTGTTTCCTTGCGTGGAGGGCGCGGCCCATGGCGGGCGACGAGAACGAGACGAGGCGGCGGAAGTTGTCCTCTTTGCGGGCGAGGTTCATGTATTGCGCGACCGGCCCGAGGCCGTGGGTGGGATAGAGGTTGCCGTTGCGCCTTGCGTAGTGGAAGGTTCGCCACGAGCCGGTGCCGCGCTTGACTTCGTTCATCTGGCCGCGCAGCTCATGGATGTAGGCGGCCTCGCCGTGGAGGAGTTCCCCGAGCAGTCCCTTGCGGACCATGTTCAGGTAGAGGAGTTCCTCGCGTCCGTAGTTGACGTTTTCCATCATCATGCAGTGGCGGGCGGTCTTCTCGCTGGTGTCGACGATATCCCACATCTCCTCGAGGGTGATGGCGATGGGGACCTCGACGAAGGCGTGGGCGCCGGCCTTCATGGCGCCGATGGCCATCGGGGCGTGGAGTTTCCATGGGGTGGAAATGAAGACGGCGTCGGGTTTGACCTCCGCGAGCATCTTCTGCCACTCGTTTTTGCCGCCGTGGTAGAGCTTTGGCGAGTGGCCGCGCTCCCGTGCTTTTTTTCCGGAGCGCATGGCGAGGTCCTCGTAGAGGTCGCAGATGGCGACCACCTCGGCGCCGTCGATGGCGGCGACCTGGTTGCAGTGGCCGCTGCCGCGGGCCCCGACGCCGATGAAGGCGCAGCGCACCTTGTCGAGCTTCGGGGCTGCGAAGCCGCCCATGTAGCGGGCTCCGGAGGGCCGGGGCGGAACGGCTTGGGCGGCGAAGGCGGGCAGGGCCGCCATTCCGGCCCCAAGGCCGCCGAGGGACTTGAGAAAACGGCGGCGGGAGCCGTCGTTGAGGGTGATCGGGGTGGAGGTCGGTTCGTCTTTCATGGACATGAGTCAGTGGGGTAGGGATTGCGGTCTGATCAGGAAACGGAGGAAATCCGGTCGAGCTGTCGTTTCATTTCGTCCATCTGGTCTTCGATGGATTCCACGAGGCGGAACTGGGTCCGGCAGCGGTCGAGATTGTGGCCCTCGCGATGCGTCTTGAAATAGACGTCTCCCTCGAGGAAGTCGGTCAGGAAGCGGATTCCGCATTCGAGGGTGATGATGCGGCCCGATTCGGGGAGAAGGTCCCGTTCGGCCTCCGTGAGGAAGCCGGCGGCGCCCTCGATATATCCGCGAGCCAAGGCGGTGAAATACTCGATACGCATCGAGACTTCCGAGAGGTTCCGGGTGTCCTCGCGGGCGGGGTTGGTGGCGGTGCGGACCATGTCGCCGAAGTCGTTGAGGGCGGTTCCGGGCATCACGGTGTCGAGGTCGATGACGCAGACGCCTTCGCCGGTGGCGTCGTCGATCATGACGTTGTTGAGCTTGGTGTCGTTGTGGGTGATGCGTTCCGGGAGGCGGCCGCTTTCGAGGGCCTCGACGATGAGGCTGGTGGCGGCCTCCCGCCGGCGGACGAAGTCGATCTCCCCGGAGACGGAGGCGGCCCGGCCTTGGGCGTCGGCCTCGCAGGCGCGGATGAGCTTTTCGAATCGTTTCCGGGTGTGGTGGAAGTCCGGGATGGTTTCGAAGAGGCGTTCGCCGGGGAGGTCGGCGAGCAGGCCCTGGAAGTGTCCGAAGGCGCGGGCCGCTTCGGCGGCCTGGGCTTCGCTCTGGATGGCGTCGTAGGTGCGGGCGCCCTCGATGAAGAGGTAACAGCGCCAGTGGTCCTCGCCGTCCACGAACCAGTTCCGGCCGGAGCGGGCCGGGACGAGAGTCAGGCCGCGGCGCGAGGCGTCCGCGGCGCTCGCGGCCGTGAGTTTCGCGCAGGTGTGCGCGCAGACCCGCTCGACGTTCTGCATCAGCCGGCCGGGGTCGGGGAAGACGTTGTGGTTGATGCGCTGGAAGATGTAGCGGATGGCGGTTCCGGCCTGGTCGAAGTTGACGGCGTAAGTGTCGTTGATGTGGCCGCTGCCGTAGGGGGCGGCGGAGCGGAAGTCGCCGGGGATGCGGAACTCTTGCGAGATGCGTCGGAGGTCGTGCATGACGATCGGTTTGCGGCCTTCAGGATTCAGGGAGCACGGCGCGGCCGGCCGCTGTGCTGCAGGGGTCCCGGCGGCAGCGATACGGGCGCCTGACACCTGAAACCTTGATGAAGCTCCGCGAGAGGCCGTTCATTTTCGATGCCGCTCTTTCATCAGGGTTTTCGGCGGACCCGGGTCTTGTCGAAGAGGCGGAAGAGGGCGAAACAGCAGGCGGCGGCGAGGACGGCGAGACCGAGTCCCGCCCCGGCATTTCCGTAGACGAAGTTGCCGATGCTGAAGAGGCAGGCGTAGATCATGATGGTGCCGACGAACACGCAGAGGATCTCGTAGGGCAGTTCCCATGGCTTGCCCTTGCGGTCGCCCTCGATGTCGACACCGTCGGCCTCGGCCATCTGGCGCAGCTTCGCCCAGCCGGGCCCGCCGGGTTTCGTCTTGCGGTAGAACTCGTAGAGGGTCTCCTTCGCCTCGGGCTTGGTCAGGAGGGTCGTGACGAGCCAGACGAGGGTGTTCAGACCGATGGCCATGAGGAGGCGGACCGTGGCGCCGTCGATCGTGACGGCCGGTTCCGATTCGGCGCCGCCAAGTTTGAGGGCGAGCGAGTCGAGCTCCACGCCGAGGTTGGGGAGAACGACCACAAAGACGAATCCGATGACGATCGCGGCAAACATGGCCACGATCTCGGTCAGGGCGTTGATGCGCCACCAGAACCAGCGGAGGATGTAGATGGCGCCGGTTCCGGCCCCGGAGAGAAGCAGGAGGTCGAAGGCCTGCTTGGCGCTGGTGAGGAACAGGGCGAGGGTGCCGGCCCCAATCATGAGAACGATGGTGCAGATCCGTCCCGCCAGAACGAATTCCTTCTGGTCCGCATCCGGCCGCACGAAGCGGCTGTAGAAGTCGTTGACGAGGTAGGACGACCCCCAGTTCAGATGGGTTCCGATGGTGGACATGTATGCCGCAATGATGGACGCGATCACGACGCCGAGGATGCCCGGGCCGAGTTTTGAGACCATCGCGGGGTAGGCCACGTCGTGGGCCAGGAACTTTTCGTCGATGTCCGGAAAGGCCTTCCTGATGTCCGAAAGCTCCGGGAAGACGATCAGGGAGGCCAGGGCCACCACGATCCACGGCCATGGCCGGATGGCATAGTGCATGAAGTTGAAGAGGAGGGTGGCGCCCACGGCGTTCTTCTCGTCCTTGGCGGCGAGCATGCGCTGGGCGATGTAGCCTCCACCTCCGGGCTCGGCGCCGGGGTACCAGACGGCCCACCACTGCACCGCGATGGGGATGATGAGGAGGGTGATGAGGAGCGAGAGATTACCCGGGTCCGGAAAGACGTCGAGTTTGCCGGCGATGGGAGAATCCGGGCCCACCATTCCCGAGAGGCCTCCGATGGCTTGCACTTCAGGTTGCCGCACTGCAACGACGGCGACGTAGACCGCCCCGAACATGGCGATCGAGTATTGGAAGAAGTCGGCCCAGATGACCCCCTTGAGGCCGCCGAGGGTGGCGTAGATCACCACCCCGATGGAGCCGAAGAGAATGCATTGCCATGCCGGGAGCCCGAAGAGGACCTGACCGTATTTGATGATGGCCAGCGTGACGGCCGCCATGATGAGGAGGTTGAAGAAGAGCCCGAGGAAGATGGAACGGAATCCGCGCAGGAAGGCCGCGCCGGCGCCGTGGTAGCGGAGTTCGTAGTATTCGAGGTCGGTCAGGACTTCCGAGCGGCGCCAGAGCTTGGCGTAGATGAAGACGGTGACCATCCCGGTGATGAGGAAGGCCCACCATGCCCAGTTCTTGGCGACGCCGTCCTGGCGCACCATGTCGGTGACAAGGTTGGGGGTGTCGCAGGAGAACGTGCAGGCCACCATGGAGATGCCGAGCAGCCACCATGGCATGTGACGGCCTCCGAGGAAGAACTCGGACATGTTCTTGCCAGCGGTGCGGGAGGCGACGAAGCCGATGGAAAGGACGATGACGAAGAAAACGCCAATGATGTACCAGTCGATGGTTTGGAGCTGCATGATGAGTGTGGAGCTGGTGACGGGGCTTAGCGGAACTTCTCAAGGCGCGCAACAATATCGTTGCGGAGGCGGTCGACGAAGGCGGCGGTGAACCCGGCGATGTCGAGGGCCTCGTCCGCGACGAGGGGGGTGAGGTCGATGGCCCATGTGAAGCCGGTTTCGACGTCGGTGGCGTGGGATTCGTGGAAGGTGGCGTTGGCGAGCCGCCGGCCCATGACGGCGAGGTCGTATCGCTTGCCGCCCATGATCTGGGAGTCGAAGAGGCCGTTGAGGGCGGCCTGCAGGTTGGGGCGGGCGGTGGCGGGGAGGACGCCCTTGTCGTCGTCGAGGAGCCAGTCGAGCCCGCGCCAGATCTCGCACCCCCATGCCTGCCGGGGGCGCTCGGCGGGCGGGAGGCGGCGCACCGCCTCGAGGGAGCGGAGCAGCACCGCCACGTGCGTGTCGTGCTTGTCGGCGGGGTTGTGGAGGTAGAGGACCTCGGGGCGGGCGGCGCGCAGGATGGCTTCGAGGTCGTCGACGGACCCCTTGTGCTTCGGGTCCTTGAGGTCGGGGCTCGAGTATCCGAGCTGGATGATGGCGGCGTATTCGCCGACCATGGCGGCCTTGCACTGTTCCTCGGCGCGGATGGCGGTCATCTCGTCGTCGGTGAAGGCTTCGTAGGGGCCCGAGCGGGCGCTACCGGCGCCGTTGGTGCAGGTGACGCCGGTGAACCAGCGGTCGAAGCGTCCGTAGCAGTGCTCGATGCCGTGGTATGCGAAGAATTCGAGGTCGTCCTGGTGGGCGCCGATTCCGAGATGGGTGGTGCGTTCGAGGGCGGCGGGCATCGCGGACTGGTCGGGCACGAAGATGTTGGCGCTGGCGTTGTGGAGTTTCATGGCGGAGCGAGATGCGGATCTTCGAGGCTTTGGAGTTTGGAGTTTGGATTTCAGATTTGAGATTTGTTGTTCACTCGCTGTTTGCGTCTTTTGGTTCGATGGGTGGGAGGCTGGCGGCGGCGATGGCCTGGCCGTGGCGTTTTTGTTTTTCGTCGGGCATGCGGAGTTCGATCGCGGCGGCGGTTTCGGGGAACTCGTCGCGGAGGACGGTGCGGGCCTGGTCGAGGAGCAGTTCGCCGCCGGGGCCGCTGAGGACGCGTCCAAGGACGAGGAGGTGGCGGATGGCGTAGAAGCGGGCGTATTGCGCGACGGCGTATCCGAAGCAGGTTCCGATGGTGCGATAGACGCGGGCGGCGCGCTCGTCGCCGGTCTGCATCAGGTCCTGCACGGCGACGAGTTGCTCGCGTTGGGGGAGGCTCTGGTCGATGTCGAGTCCGGCGGCCGGGATGAGGCGGGCGACGGCCTGCTGGCTGAAATACTGGACGCCGCAGCCGCGGTCTCCGGACCATTCGTCGACGGGTGCGTCGGGGTGGTAGTCAAGGGGGACGAAGGCGAGTTCGGAGAGCCAGTTGGTGATGGAGCCGCCGGAGTCGACGTATCCCGCGGCGGTGCTGGTTCCCATGGCGACGCCGAGGACGGCGCCGTCGTCGAGTTCCATCGATCCGGCGAGCGCCGTGACGTCGCCGTCGTTGACGACCTGCAGGGGGACGTTCCAATCGCGGGCGATGTCGAGGAACATGTTCTCGACGCGATCCTTGAAGAGTTCCTCGGGGACGCCGCGGAAGAGGGAGGCCACCCGCACCCGGTTGTTGACGTAGACCCCCGCCGCCGAACCGCCGATGGCATCGACGCGGGGGAGGTGCCGCGCCGCGTTTCGGAGGCTGTCCATGATGCCCTCGCGGTGGTAGCCCGGGTCTTTCTGGAAATAGGGGTCCCATGGGATCTCCTCGGAATGTGCGAGTTCCCCGTCGATGACCGCGGCGCACTTGCGGTCCGATCCGCCGAGGTCGAAGCCGATGCGGCACCCTTCGAGGTGGCGTCCCGCGGACTTGCCTCGGCCGGCGGTCTTGGGGCGGGGCAGCTCGCTTTCCGGGACCGCCTCGACGACGGGATCCTCGTCGAAGACGCGGCGGACGAAATCGGCATCGAAGGCGCGGGCGCCCCGGGTGGAGTAGATCTCCTTGAGCGGCGCGGCGAGCTCGGGTGCGCCGGCCAGCAGGACGCGGCTGCCCCCGCGCGCCCAGAGGAGGAACTTCAGGACCCTCTCGACGTGCCGGAGGTTCAGGAACTGCCATTCGGCGGCCGCCGGGAGGACCGTCTCGCGGTAGAGCGAACTGCTTCCGTCGGGACGCACGAGGGCGATCGTCAGGGGGCGCTGTCCGTGCTGGCGGCAAAGCTCGTGGTACTCGCGCACCCAGAGCGAGGCGGGAACAAATTCGGGATGCAGCTCGGGCTGGTGGCGGAGGGTGATTTCGAGGGAAGTCATGGTTGGTATCGGTGGAAGGCCTCGATGGCTTCGTATTCGGGCAATCCGAGGGCGTCGTAGAGGGCGGCGGTGTGCTTGTTGCGCTCCGCGGCCTGCTGCCAGATCTCCTCGCCGGACTCGGCATGGAAGGGGGTCTGGCCCCGCTGGGACTGGTGTTGGTAGATGCCCTGCACCTTGTTCTGGAGTTCGCTGGGGCTGAGCGGGACGGCCATGTCGATGTCGTGGATTTCCCATTCCGCTTCCGCGCCGCGATAGAGCCAGATCCGGCAGTCCGCGAACCACGGTTCGTCGCGGCACGCCTCGAGGGCCTGCGAGAGAAGGTCGAAGCAGATCCCCGGCACCGAGCTGGGATCCTGCAGGTAGCCGGTGGCGTAGACCTGGTGCGGGCGGACGTCCCGGAGGAGCCGGACCACCTTGGCAAGGTCGTCGGGTCCCGGCGCGAACGACCTGTAACGGCCTTTCTGGTAGAAGGGAAGGTCGAGAAAGACGGTCGAGGAGGGATGCACCCCGCATTGCTGGGAGGCGGCGCGAGCCTCCTCGCGGCGGATGAGCCCCTTCAGATAACGCAGCTCCGGCGAGTCGGGATCGAACGGGCCCTTGCGGCCGAGTTCCTCGTGGACGCGGGCGATGAGTTTCTCGTTGGGCGGGGCGGAGTCCTGTTCGAGGTCGAGTTCGGCGAAGATCCGGCTGAGGCGGAGGGCGTCGCCGTCCGGGACCGCGAGATCGCCGGAGGTCAGGTAGACGAGGGTCACTTCGTGTCCCTGGTCGACGAGACGGTGGAGGGTTCCGCCCATTCCGATCGTGTCGTCGCGCGGTTCGGGGCTCAGGGCGAGGGCTCGTTTCGGGTGCGGGGCGGCGCGTTCCGGCCGGTGGGATTCGCCGGCGCCCGGTTTGCCGCCCGGCCAGCCGGTGATGGTGTGCTGGAAGCGGTTGAAGGCCTCGATGTTGAGCTGGTATGCCGAGCCGCGTTCGGTGATCAGTTCCGAGATCGAATTCTCGCGGTAGTCGTCCTCGATCAGTTTGAGGATCGGCTTGGAGACGCGCGACGAGAGCCAGGCGACGGCCTTGCCGGTCATGGCCGGGGTCCACTCGACCGGTCCCACCCGCCACGGGTGGCGGACGCGGGTGAGTTCGGAGGCCGCGGCGGGATCGAGCAGGATGGCGGCGTTGGGGTGGCTTTGGAGGAAGCTGGCGGGCAGGGCGTCGGATTCTTCGCCCTCGACGGCGCGGGCCACCGCTTCGGCCTTGGCGCGCCCCCATGCCAGCAGCACCACCTGTCGCGCGTCGAGGATCGTCGCGACGCCCATGGTGAGGGCATGGCGGGGGACGTTTTCCTCGCCCACGAAGTCCCGCGCCGCATCGCGCCGTGTGACCGGGTCCAGCGTGACGAGCCGCGTCCGGCTGTCGGGCCGCGAGCCGGGCTCGTTGAACCCGATGTGTCCGCTGCGTCCGATGCCGAGGATCTGGAGGTCGATGCCCCCGGCCGCCTCGATCGCCGTCTCGTAGCCGGCGCAGTGCCCGTAGACTTCGCTTCGCGGGACGGTTCCTTCCGGGAGGTGGATGTGGTCTTCGGGGATGTCGAGGTGTGCGAAGAGCTGCTCCCGCATGAAGACCCAGTAGCTCTCGGGGTGACTACGGGACAGGCCGTAGTATTCGTCGAGGTTGAAGGCGACGACGTTGGCGAAGCTGAGGTCCTCCTTGCGGTGGAGGCGGATCAATTCGCGGTAGAGGGGCAGGGGGGTCGAGCCGGTGGCGAGGCCGAGGACGTAGGGCCGCCCCTCGGCCGCCCGGTGGCGGATTTCCCCGGCGATGCGGGCCGCGAGGGCCCGGCAGGCGGTTTCGGCGTCCGCAAAGACCTCGGTTGGGATGCGCTCGAAGCGGAGGCTCTCGTCGCGCGGCGGGGCGTGCGTCCTCACGGGCTTCTTTGTAGCGTCTTCGCGCAGCGACGCATCTCTAATCCGGCCGCGCGATCGATATTTTCGGCGGGTCAGGGGTCAGGGGCCGGGGGCCGGCGGGTCGAGCCGGCGCCGATTCCCGCCCCCCGGTCTCCTCGTCAAGGCTTCTTTGGCAATGCGTGGTTCGATTGTGACGACTTCCGGATGTCAAGGGATCTACCCGATGAAGGGGGCGATGACGAGGGCCACCACCGACATGAGCTTGAGAAGGATGTTGAGGGAGGGGCCGGAGGTGTCCTTGAAGGGATCGCCGACGGTGTCGCCGACCACCGCCGCCTTGTGGGGGTCGGAGCCCTTCCTGTAGGTTTCGCCGTCGATGGTGACGCCTTCCTCGAACATCTTCTTGGCGTTGTCCCATGCGCCGCCGGCGTTGGACTGGAAGAGGGCCATGAGGACGCCGCAGACGGTGACGCCGGCGAGGAGGCCGCCGAGCATTTCGGCCCCGCCGAAGAAGCCCACGAGGACCGGCGCCAGCACTGCGAGGAGGCCGGGACGCACCATCTGCCTGATGGCGGAGGCGGTCGAGATCGAGACGCACTTGGCGTATTCGGCCTTGCCGTCGGCGGCCTCGAAGGTCTTGCGGTCTTCGTCGCTCCAGTGGTGGAAGTCCTTGTCCCCGTTGCGGTTCATGACTTCGAGGGCCTTGTGGAGTTCCGGGATGCTCTTGAACTGGCGGCGGACCTCCTGGATCATCGACATGGCGGCGCGGCCGACGGCGCTCATGGCGAAGGACGAGAACAGGAAGGGCAGCATGCCGCCGACCAGGAGGGCCGACATGACCTGCGGGTTCGTGATTTCAATCACGAGGGTGGTTCCGTGGCTCTTGTCATAGGTGGTCTTGAAGGCCGCGAAGAGGGCGAGGGCGGTCAGGGCGGCCGAACCGATCGCGAAGCCCTTTCCGATGGCGGCGGTGGTGTTGCCGACCGCGTCGAGCTTGTCGGTCCGTCCGCGGACCTCCTTGGGCAGTTCGCCCATTTCGGCGATCCCCCCGGCGTTGTCGGAGATCGGGCCGTAGGCGTCCACCGCGAGCTGGATGCCGGTGTTGGAGAGCATGCCGACCGCCGCGATGGCGATTCCGTAGAGTCCTGCGAAGTGGTAGGCGCCGAGGATGCCGGCCGCCAGCACGAGGATCGGGAAGGCGGTGGAGACCATTCCGACGCCGAGGCCGGCGATGATGTTGGTGGCGGAGCCGGTGAGCGACTGCTCCGCGATGGAGCGGACCGGCTTGGTCCCGGTGCCGGTGTAGTGTTCGGTGATCTGGCCGATGGCGAGGCCCGCCACGAGGCCGAATCCGATCGCGTAGAAGACGCCGTTGGCGGTGTATTGGAAGCCGCCCGAGGTCCAGGCGTCCGGCAGCATCGCCTGGATGACGAACCAGGTGATGACGAGCATCACGAGGGAGGATCCGAACTCGCCGATGTTGAGGGCTTTCATCGGGCTGCCGCCTTCGCGGACTCGCACGAAGAAGGTGCCGCCGATGGAGGTCACGATGCCGAGGCCGGCGAGGACGAGCGGCAGGAGCACCGCGCCGAGGCCTCCGAAGCTGTCGGCCATTTCGGGCAGGCCGACGAAGACCGCCCCGAGGACCATGGTCCCGATGATGGAGCCGACGTAGGACTCGAAGAGGTCCGCGCCCATGCCGGCCACGTCGCCGACGTTGTCGCCGACGTTGTCGGCGATGGTGGCGGGGTTGAGCGGGTGGTCTTCGGGGATGCCCGCCTCGACCTTGCCCACGAGGTCGGCGCCCACGTCGGCGGCCTTGGTGTAGATCCCGCCCCCGACCCGCGCGAAGAGGGCGATCGAGGAAGCTCCGAACGAAAAACCCGTCACGATCGTCATGACCTTCACCACGTTGTCGGCGTCGGTGCCGAACTGGGTCGAGAAGATCGCGAAGAGGGCGCCGAGGCCCAGCACCCCGAGCCCGACCACCCCGAGGCCCATCACGGCTCCGCCCGAGAAGGCGATTTCGAGCGCCGGACCGAGCCCCTGCCGGGCGGCGTTGGTGGTGCGGACGTTGGCCTTGGTGGCGACCTTCATGCCGATGAAGCCCGCCAAGGCCGAGCAGAACGCCCCCACCACGAAGGAAAGCGCCACCAACGGGTGCGAAGCCTCGCTCCGGAGTCCGCCGATCACAAGGAGGACCGCCACGCATACCACGAAGATCGAGAGGACCTTGTATTCGGCCCGGAGGAAGGCCATGGCGCCTTCCTGGATGGCGCGCGCGATGCGCTGCATCCGCTCCGTGCCTTCTTCCTGTTTCGCCACCCACGCCGATTTCCAGAACGTGAAGACCAGCGCCAGGACTCCGAACAGCGGGATCAAGTAAATGAGTGTTTCCTTCGTCATTAGTTGTGCATCAGGGTTCGCTGACGGCGCGGAGCTAAGAAACAATCGACGGTTTGACAACCTGCAAAGCAGATCCCGCTGGTATTTCCGGGAAAAGTGTTCATATTGACAATTCCTCCTTGTGTCTGACGTCCGGCCTCCGTAGACCCGGGGCTGACTCGCTTTCGCTCGCCAACGCAGCGGTCTTGTTTCGCAATGAGCAAGCCAATTGATCAGCGGGAAGGGAAACGGCTGATCTCCATCCACCCTGCGGACAAGTCGCGTCCGGACGCCATCCTCCCCGCGAAGCTTGCCTTCTTTGGCGTCACAGCACCTCGCGGTAGACGCTCGGGTGGGGGCGCGGGATGACGGCGGTGTTGACGAGGACGCCCTGCCCGGCGATGACGGCGCGGCCGGCCTCGACCGCGGCCTGGACCGAGGAGACGTCGCCCGTGAGGGTGGCGAAGGCCTTTCCGCCGAGGGCCATCGCGAGACGGATCTCCATGAGGGTGACGCCGGCCGCTTTCACGGCCGCGTCGGCGGCCTCGATGAGGGTCGCGACGTTGAACGACTCGAAGATGCCCAGCGCGCCGTCCGGCTCAGTGGGCTGGCTGCGGCCGATGGCGGTGAAAACGTCGGGATGAACCCGCGGGAGGACGGTGTGATCGATCAGGGCGCCGTGGGCCGCCTCGCAGCCGGCCTGGACGGCCGCGCCGACCGCCGAGACTTCGCCCCCGATCAGGACCATGTATTTGCCGGAGCAGATCGAGCGCGAGAGGAGCAGATTCACGTTGGCGGCCTTCAGCATGGTGTCCGCCACTACGAATCCGGAGGTCACGCTGCTCATTTCAATCAGGCCGATGGACAGGCCGGTGGTCATGGGGAGGGGCGGGGGCGCGGTTTTCGGTTTTCGGTTTTCGGGTGCGGGGGTTAGATTGTCAGGATGAGGGAGTCGGCGGTGGCGGAGGCGACGGTGCCGGCGAGCGGGGCGTGGAGGGCGGCGCCGAGGGAGTCGGGCGGAGGGGTCGCGACGGGATCGCCGGCGGCGACGCGGCGGCCGGGGGCGACGGCGGCGACGGCGGGGGCGCCGGCGTGCTGGCGGAGCGGGAGGACGAGGCGCGGCGGCGAGAGGTCGAGGTCGCGGAACGGAGCGGGGTGGTCGTAACGCTCGATGTCGAGGCGCTGCATGAGGTTGCGGATCGGAACGCGCCGGCCGTCGTGCATGGGGTGGGCCTCGACTTCGGACGGGCCGGTCCACCGCCAGCCTGCCCGTGCGAGGAGGTTCTTGGATTCGTCGCAGGCCTCCTTCGGATAGAGGTCTTCCGGGCAGGCATAGAGGGTGCAGAGTCCGCACGAGCAGCACAGGGCGGCCCACTCGCTGAAGCGTTCCGCTCCGGTGGCGGTGAAAGCGAGGCTGCGCATGACCTGGTGAGGCTCGACGGCGTATCCCAGCAGATAGCGCGGGCAGAACTCGGTGCAGTAGCGGCACTGGTCGCAGGCCGATTTGCCGATGGCGGCCTGTTGTTCCGCCGGGCGCAGCGTGCGGGCCGCGATGGGATGGGCGCGGTCCAGCACGATCGCCCCGGCGGAGGTCTTGGTGACCGGTTCGTCGAGGTCTTCGCTGAGGCGGCCCATCATCATGCCGCCGAGAAAGAGGACCGGATCCGGCACCGTGGCCCCTCCGGCATGCGCGATCAGTTCGCGGAAGGACACTCCGAGCGGCACGGTGGACGTGAAAGGCTCCGCCACCGCACCCGCGATGGTGAGGGTCTTGCGAGTCACGGGCCGGCCCGCGGCGGCGTCGGCGAGATTGACGAGGGACTCGACGTTCTGGACGAGGCAGCCGACGTCCCTCGGCAGACCGGCGGGCGGGATGAGGCGGCCGGTCACTTCGTGGACGAGTTCGTATTCGTCGCCCGCCGGATAGTAATCGCCAAGGAGGTGGACCCGGGCCTTGGTTCCCTCGCAGGCCGCGGTGCAGGCCTCGACTGCTCCGGTCTTCCTTTTCTTGATTGCGATGACGGGATCGGAGGCCTCCACGGTTTCCGCCGCCAGAAGCAGGCCGCGAACGAGCTCCGCGGCGTGATGTTCCATCACGGCGGCGTCCTTGTGAAGGAGCGGCTCGCACTCCGCCCCGTTGGCGATGACGAACTCGGCCTTGGCGGCAAGCTTCACGTGAGTCGGGAAACCGCCGCCGCCCGCCCCCACCACGCCGGCGCGACGAGCCTGATCAACCATGGACACGGACACGAGGCCGGTTTATCGGGGATCGGGGGGCGCTGGCGAGCGGAAAGGTTCCGGGGCGGCCGTTTCGGCCCGGCAGAACGACCCGAACCGGCACCCGCCGACGGTGCTCCACACTTCAAGTCCCAACCTGTCCGGCATCTTCGGAATTGCCGGATAATCAGGGGACCCAAGAGGTCAATAATGCGCCCAAAACATCATGAAAAAAATTCGCGAAATAGGCCTTGCCAGGGGGGGGGCGAGGCGTATAGTCGCGGCCCCCAAAAATCGTGGCGGGTGCGTTTGATTGGCGGAAACCCGCTGGAAACAGGCGATTTGCCAGCTATCGGGTGCAGCTCCGGATAACAGGCGCCTGCGAGGGATCGGCCTCGCTGCCTGACTCTGCGCTCGCCCGGCAGCGGCGGGGACCGAGAACAGAGCAGGAGAAATGCCCACGATCAATCAACTTGTCCGGAAAGGACGCCGGAGTGCGATTCGGAAATCGAAGTCGCCGGCCTTGGTGAACTGTCCCCAGCGTCGCGGAGTGTGCCTGCAGGTTTACACGCGCACGCCGAAGAAGCCGAATTCGGCGTTGCGGAAGGTGGCGAAGGTCCGGTTGACGAACGGTTTTGAGGTGATTGCGTATATCGGCGGGGAGGGGCACAACCTGCAGGAGCACTCGATCGTTCTGGGTCGAGGGGGCCGGGTGAAGGATCTGCCGGGTGTGAGGTACCATATTGTGCGGGGGTCGCTGGACACGCTGGGGGTGGAGAACCGGAAGCAGGCGCGCTCGAAGTACGGGGCGAAGCGGCCGAAGGAGAAGTAGGACGGAACATATTGAAGCTCACGCGAAACGATGGCCAGAAGAAGGAGAGTGTATCGCCGGCCCGAAGTGCGGGACCCGAAGTTCGACAGCGAACTGGTGGGCCGTCTGATTTCGCGGGTGATGCGGGACGGGAAGCGCTCGCTCGCGGA
>Ga0180436_10003460_pt1 | contig 14506 bp, 14 predicted proteins | sample SS_ome_2_FD_132434 | JGI IMG/M metagenome (GOLD analysis project Ga0180436, IMG submission 132434) | Hypersaline lake sediment archaeal communities from the Salton Sea, California, USA - SS_3_S_2 metaG | ecosystem: Environmental > Aquatic > Non-marine Saline and Alkaline > Hypersaline >...
CGCGGGCTTCTGCCGGTGGGCAATTTCATCGCCGCGCTGCCGATCGTCGGCACCGCGCCGATCCTGGTGATGTGGTTCGGCTTCGACTGGCAGTCGAAGGCCGCCGTGGTGGTGGTGATGGTGTTCTTCCCGGTGCTGGTGAACACCGTCGCCGGGCTTGCCGCGTCGGAGCGGATGCAGCGCGACCTGATGGCGACCTGGTCGGCCAGCTACTGGCAGACGCTGTGGAAACTCAGGCTGCCGGCGGCGATGCCGTTCATCTTCAACGGGCTGAAGATCGCGACGACGCTGGCGCTGATCGGCGCGATCGTCGCCGAGTTTTTCGGCAGCCCGACGCGCGGCATGGGGTTCCGCATCTCGACCGCGGTGGGCCAGCTTGCGCTGCCGCTCGTCTGGGCCGAGATTGCGGTAGCGGCGCTGGCCGGCTCGGCCTTCTACGGGCTGGTCGCGGCGATCGAACGGGGGATGACCTTCTGGCATCCCTCGCAACGGGGACGGCCCTGAGACGGGGCCGCGACAACAGGAGGTGAGGACGATGAAACGGCTTTTGGCGAGTGTCGGCGCGCTGGCGCTGACGGCGGGCGGGGCCCTGGCGGCCGATGACGTGACGCTGCAGTTGAAATGGGTCACCCAGGCCCAGTTCGCGGGCTATTACGTGGCGCTGGAAGAGGGCTTCTACGAGGAAGAGGATCTCAACGTCACGATCAAGCCGGGCGGGCCGGACATCGCGCCGACGCAGGTGATCGCCGGCGGCGGCGCCGACGTGACGGTGGAATGGATGCCCGCGGCGCTGGCCGCGCGCGAAAAGGGGCTGCCGCTGGTCAACATCGCGCAGCCGTTCAAATCCTCGGGCATGATGCTGACCTGCCTGAAGGAAACCGGGATCACCAGCCCCGAGGATTTCAAGGGCCGGACGCTGGGCGTGTGGTTCTTCGGCAACGAGTTCCCGTTCCTGAGCTGGATGTCGACGCTGGGCATCCCGACCGAGGGCGGCGATGACGGGGTCGAGGTGCTCAAGCAGGGCTTCAACGTCGATCCGCTGCTGCAAAAGCAGGCCGACTGCATTTCCACCATGACCTATAACGAGTACTGGCAGGTGATCGACGCCGGCATCTCGGCCGACGATCTGGTGACCTTCAAATACGAGGATCAGGGCGTCGCGACGCTGGAGGACGGGCTTTACGTGCTCGAGGAGCGGCTGGCCGATCCCGAGTTCGAGGACAAGATCGTCCGCTTCGTCCGCGCCTCGATGAAGGGCTGGAAATGGGCCGAGGAAAACCCCGAAGAGGCGGCGATGATCGTGCTCGACTACGACGAGACCGGGGCGCAGACCGAAACCCACCAGAAGCGGATGATGGGCGAGATCGCCAAGCTCACCGCGGGATCGAACGGTACACTCGACCCGGCGGATTACGAGCGCACGGTGGCCACGCTCCTGGCCGGCGGATCGGACCCGGTGATCTCGGCCGCGCCGGAAGGGGCCTGGACGCACCAGATCACCGACAAGGCGCTGAACTGACCTGACATCTGCCTTCGGCGGACCGGGGCGCGGGCGAAAACCCGCGCCCCGATACGTGTCAATGCCGGGCCATCTGCTTCCCCTGGCGGGGTTTTCCTGTTAACCGGGTGGGGGAGGTCGCCGATGCCCCGCTCCGCCCTGACCGGCACGAGGATTCGCGAACGGCGCATGGCGCTGGGCCTGAAGCAGGCCGATCTGGCGCGGACGGCCGGGATATCGCCGGCCTATCTCAACCTGATCGAGCACAATCGCCGCAACGTCTCGGAGGCGCTGCTGGCCCGGCTGGCCGGGGCGCTGGCGGCCGATCCCGCGGCGCTGGCCGAGGGCGCGGAAAGCGCGCTCTTCGAGGGGCTGCGCGAGGCCGCGGCCGGGGCGACGGCGGCCGAAACCCCGCCCGAATCCGACCGGATCGAGGAATTCGTCGGCCGGTTCCCCGGCTGGGCGGCGCTTCTGGGGGCGCGGCAGGCGCGGCTGGCGCAACTCGAACGCACGGTGGAGACGCTGTCGGACCGGATGGCGCACGATCCGCACCTGTCCGACAGCCTGCACGAGGTGCTTTCGGCCGCGGCCTCGGTCCGGTCGACGGCCGCGATCCTCGCCGAGACCGAGGATATCGATCCGGCCTGGCGGGCGCGGTTTCACGCCAATATCCATGCCGACAGCGAGCGGCTGGCCGAAGCGGCCGAGGCGCTGGTGGCCTATCTCGACGCGTCGGCGGAGGGTGAAACCGGCCTGTCCTCGCCGCAGGAGGAGCTTGAGGCGTGGCTGGCGGCGAAGGGCTTTCACCTGGCCGCGCTGGAACGCGCCAACCCGCCCGATCCCGATACCGTCATCGCCGGGGCGCCGGAACTGGCGACCACGGCGGCGCGCAAGCTGGCGCTGGCCCATGCCGCGCGCTACCGCGCGGATGCGCTGGCCCTGCCGCTGGAGCCGTTCCGCGCGGCGCTGGCCGAACACGGCCCCGATCCGGCGCGGCTGGCGCAGGTCTTCGGGGTCGGTCTGCCGGTGGTGTTTCGCCGGCTGGCCGCGCTGCCGGCGGACGCGGGCGGGCGGCCTGCAGGGCTCGTGGCCTGCGACGGCGCCGGTGCGATCACCTTTCGCCGGCCGACGCCGGGCTTCGCCCTGCCGCGGTTCGGCGCGGCCTGCCCGCTCTGGCCGCTCTACCAGGCGCTGTCGCGGCCGATGGCGCCCTTGCGCGCCGTGGTCGAGATCGCCGGGCGCGGCGGCGGCCGGTTCCTCGCCTACGCCTTCTGCCAGCCGTCGCACCCGCAGGGGTTCGACGGGCCGCAGGTGCTGGATGCCTGGATGCTGATCCTGCCCGAACCGGGGCCGGCGCAGCCCGGCGACCTTGCCGTCGGCTCTTCCTGCCGGGTCTGCCCGCGCGAGGCCTGCGCGGCGCGGCGCGAGCCGTCCTTCCTTGCCGCGCCGGACTGAGCACTGGAGTTTTGACAGCCGCCCCGGCTTTGGCGATAGTCGCGTCAGCCACAACAGGGCCGGGCAGGTCCGGGGCAAGCCGGGGGAGGGCATCGGATGGGCAAGCGTGTCCTTCTGATCGAGGATGAGCCGAACATCATCGAGGCGATCGGGTTCATTCTGGCGCGCGACGGCTGGCAGGTGGCCACCCATTCCGAAGGCACCGCCGCGATCGAGGCGATCCGCCGCGAAACGCCCGACGTCGTGATCCTCGACGTGATGCTGCCGGGGAGATCGGGTTTCGACATCCTGTCGGAGATGCGCGCCGATACCGGGCTGGCGCATCTTCCGGTGCTGATGCTGACCGCCAAGGGCCAGGTGAAGGAGCGCGAGGCCGCCGAACGCGCCGGCGCCGACCGGTTCATGACCAAGCCGTTCTCGAATGCCGAGGTGCTGGCCTCGGTGCGCGAACTGGGCGGCGTGACATGACCCTGCCCGAGGCCGGGACGGGCCGGCGGCGCGGCGACCGACGACCGCCGCTGTTCCTGGCCCGCCGCAGCTATCGCCGGCGCCGGATGATGGATGCCTGCCGGATGCTGCCGGCGCTGGGCGCGGTCTTGTGGATGATCCCGATCCTGTGGCAACCGGCCGAAACCGCGGCGGGCGATACCGCGCCCGGCATCGTCTATCTCTTCGCGGTCTGGCTCCTGCTTGTCGGGCTGGCCGCGGCGCTGTCGCGCGGGCTGGCCGGGGCGCTGGAGGATGGCGAGGACGAGGGCGGCTGATGGTTCCCTTCGACCTGCTCGTCGCGGCGTGCATCGCCTACGTGATCCTGCTGTTCGCCGTGGCCTTCGTGGCCGAGCGGCGGGCGCGGTCGGGCCGCGGCGGCTGGCTGCGCTCGCCCTGGGTCTACACGCTGTCGCTGTCGGTCTACTGCACGGCCTGGACGTTCTACGGCGCGGTCGGCTTCGCCGCCCGGTCGGGGCTGGAATTCGCGACGATCTACATGGGGCCGACGCTGATCATGGTCGGCTGGTGGTGGATTCTGCGCAAGCTGGTGCGGATCGGCCGGGCCCAGCGCGTGACCTCGATCGCCGACCTGATCTCTTCGCGCTACGGCAAGTCGAACCTGCTGGGCGTGATCGTCACGCTGCTCGCGGTCGTCGGCACCGCGCCCTATATCGCGCTGCAACTGCAATCGGTCACGCTGTCCTTCGGGGTGTTCGCGGCCGCCTCGCCGCAGGGCTGGGCGCTGCCCGAACAGGGGGTGACGGCGATCTGGGTGGCGGCGGGGCTGGCGCTGTTCACGATCCTGTTCGGCACCCGCAACCTCGACGCCAACGAACGCCACCACGGTGTCGTCATCGCCATCGCGCTGGAGGCGGTGGTCAAGCTGGTGGCGCTGCTCGCGGTCGGCGCCTTCGTGGTCTGGGGCGTGGCCGGCGGCGTCGGCGACGTGCTGGCGCGGATCGAAAGCTCGCCGATCGCCGACTGGCCGCTGCAGCCGGGCCGCTGGATCGGGCTGACCTTCCTGTCGGCCGCCGCGCTGCTGACGCTGCCGCGGATGTTCCAGGTGCTGGTCGTCGAGAATGCCGACGAACGCCATCTCGCGACAGCCGGCTGGGCCTTCCCGCTCTACCTGCTGGCGATGAGCCTGTTCGTGGTGCCGATCGCCGTGGTCGGGCTGGAACGGATGCCGCCGGGGGCCAACCCGGACCTGTTCGTGCTCACGCTGCCGCTGTCGGAAGGGGCCGGCGGGCTGGCGATGCTGGCCTTTCTTGGCGGCTTTTCCTCGGCCACCTCGATGGTGATCGTCGCGGCGATCGCGCTGGCGACGATGGTGTCGAACCATATCGTCACGCCGCTGTGGCTGTCGCTGCGCGCCGGCGGGGCGCGGGCGGCGGGCGACGTGCGGGGCCTTGTGCTGACCGCGCGGCGGCTGTCGATCGGCGTGGTGCTGGCGCTGGGCTATTTCTACTACCGGATGTCGGGCGGATCGGCCGCGCTGGCGGCGATCGGGCTGATCGCCTTCGTCGGGCTGGCGCAGATCCTGCCGGCGATGCTGGGCGGTATCTTCTGGCGCGGGGCGACGCGGGTGGGCGCCGGGGCCGGGTTGCTGACCGGCTTCGCGCTGTGGCTTTACACGCTGTTCCTGCCGTCCTTCGGCGGGTCGGGCCTGATTTCGGCCGCGGTGCTGGCGGAGGGGCCGTTCGGCTGGGGCTGGCTCCGGCCGCAGGCGCTGTTCGGGATCGAGGGGATCGATCCGCTGATGCATGCGCTGATCTGGTCGCTCGCGCTCAATACCGCGGCCTTCCTGCTGGGCTCGCTGCTGAGTTTTCCGGCGCCGCTGGAACGGATGCAGGGCGCGGCCTTCGTGCATGTCTTCGACCAGGATCGCGGCACCCGCGGCTGGTCGCGCGGCGGCGCGGAACCCGAGGACTTGCTGGTGATGGCGCAGGGCATCCTGGGCGCGGCAGAGGCACAGCGGTTTTTCCAGGCCGCCGCGGTCGAACAGGGCAAGGCGGGGTTCCTGCCCGACACGACGCCCGATTTCATCGACCGGCTGGAACGCCGGCTGGCCGGGGCGGTGGGATCGGCCACCGCGCATGCGATGATCGCCCAGTTCGCCGAGGGCGCGGCGGTGTCGGTGCAGGACCTGATGGCGGTGGCCAGCGAGGCGCAGCAGATCAAGGAATACTCCGCCCAGCTCGAGGCGAAATCGGAGGAACTGGCACGCACCGCCCGGCAGTTGCGCGAGGTGAACGACAAGCTCACCGACCTGTCGGTGCAGAAGGACGCGTTCCTCAGCCAGATCAGCCACGAGTTGCGAACGCCGATGACCTCGATCCGCGCGTTCTCGGAAATCCTGATGGAGCCCGACCTGCCCGAACCGATGCGCGCCAAATATGCCGAGATCATCCACGAAGAGGCGATCCGCCTGACCCGGCTTCTCGACGATCTGCTCGACCTCAGCGTGCTGGAGAACCGCAAGGCGCAGCTGACCGTGCAGGTGGCCAACCTGCACGACCTGATCGAACGCGCGATCAGCTCGGCCTCCAGCACCCGGCCGGACCGCGATTTCACCTTCCACCGCGACCTGCCCGCCGAACACATGGCGGTCTACACCGATACCGACCGGCTGGTGCAGGTGTTCATCAACCTCGTCTCGAACGCCCGCAAATACTGCGACGCGGATCATCCCGAACTGACGATCCGGGTGCGCCGGGCTGGCGCCGGGGTGGAGGTGGATTTCATCGACAACGGATCGGGCATCGCGAACAAGAGCCAGTCGATCATCTTCGAGAAGTTTTCACGCCTGACGGATACCAGCCGGGCGGGGGGCGCCGGGCTGGGCCTTGCGATCTGCCGCGAGATCATGGCCAATCTCGGCGGCACGATCGAGTACCTGCCGGGGCAGGGCGGCGCGGCCTTCCGCGTGTCACTGCCGGTGCGGCGCGGGGTCGGCCGGGCGGCCTGAGCGGCCACGACGCGGCCGCGTCAACCGCTTGGTAACCCTGCACCGGGCAATGTGACGCGGGATGCCGGTGCCCTGATGGCACGGCGGGCAGGCACGGGACATGACGGACGACAGAAGTCAGACGGTTCTGAAGCGCAAGGCCGAGGCGGGGCGCCCCCGCACGGATCTTTTTGCCATGACCCCGAGGAAGGCGCTCAGGCAGGCGCTGGCCAAGGCCGCGCAGGATCTGATGGAAATGCCGCTGTCGGTGTCGGACTGGTCGGAGACGCGGATGTCGCTGGCCGAACTGCCCGAAACGCTGGAGGACCGCGCGCTTCTGGCGATCCTCGAGGGGCCGGGCGAGGGGCTGGGCCTTGTCGGCATCGCGCCGCCGCTGCTGGCCGGGCTTCTGGAAAAGCAGACGATGGGCCGGCTGGGCAGCGGCGAGGTCGCGGCCCGGCGGCCGACCCGCACCGACGCGGCGATGTGCGCCGAATTCGTCGACCGGACCTTGGCGGATTTCGGCGAGTTCCTCGCCGAGGAGCCGGACGTGACATGGGCGGCGGGATTTCGCTACGCCTCGTGGCTGGAGGATCCGCGCCCGCTTGGCCTGATCCTCGAGGATACGACCTACCGGGTGATCCGGGCGACCGTGCAGCTTGGCACCGGCGAGGCGCGGACCGGACAGCTGTTGCTGTGCGTGCCGGCCAAGGGCCGCGGCCCGAAGCCGCGGCCGAAGCAGGACGCGCCCGAGGAGGCGCCCGAGGCCGTCGCCGGCGACGGCGACTGGGCCGGGCTTTTGGAACAGACGGTGATGAGCGCCGACGTTCAGATCAACGCCGTGCTCTACCGCATGGACCTGCCGATCGCCGAGATCATGGCATTGCAGCCCGGCTCGGAACTGGCGATCCCGATGGCGGCGCTGGAACAGCTGGAACTCGAAGGGGTCGACGGCAAGCCGCTGGCGCGGGGACGGCTGGGGCAGGCCAACGGGCATCGCGCGGTGCGGATGACGGTGATCGAGGCCGGCGAGGCCGAGGCATTCGGTGCGTCGGGCGCCGCCGTGGCCTCCGGCGGCCGGCAGTTCGAGGCCGGCCAGCCGCCCACGCCCGCCGCCGCCCGGCCGCGCCCGGCGCCGCCGAAACCGGCCGCCGACATCCCCGAACCCGCGCCCCTCGCGCTCGATCTCGGCGGGGTACCGGGCGCCGCGGCCGAACCCGCGCCGATGGCGGGCCTGCCGCCCTTGGGCGACACCGGCAGCCTGCCGCCGCTGGGCGGTGAGGGCGAGTTGCCGCCGCTGGGCGGTGACGGCGTACTGCCGCCATTGGGCGAGGGCGGCCTGCCGCCGCTGGGCGAGGCTGGCCTGCCGCCGCTGGGCGGGTCGGAGGACGAGTTGCCCGATCTCGGCGCGATGCCGATGAAGGCCGCGAATTTCTGACCCGGGGAGGCGTCAGCCAGCGTCAGCCAGCGCCTCGATCTGCGCGCGGTAAGGCGTGAGATCGTAGCCGCCGCGCGCGGCGGCGGCGAGGATATCGTCCACCGGCATCGTGCCGGCGACGGCGAAGGCCCAGACGATGCTGCTGCGGGTGCCCGACCGGCAATAGGCGAAGACCCGGCCCGCCCCCGGTGCCACCGCGTCGCGCTGGGCAGTCACGTTGTCGGGCGTGATCCCGCCGCCGCTGACCGGGTTGTCCACCCAGTCCAGCCCCGCGGCCTCGGCCGCCGCGCGCAGGGCGTCGGCGGCGAGATCGGGGCCGACCTCGCTGTCGGGGCGGTTGCAGATCACGCGGTCGAAGCCCGCGGCCTTCAGCGCCGCCATGTCGTCGGGCGTGATCTGCGGCGAGACCGCGTAACGCTCTGTCAGGTTCCGGATGTCCATCGCGCGCTCCGCCTCAGGTCGTCTCGGCCAGCCGTTCGATCCGGGTGCGGATCGCCGGCGTGGCGAACATACCCGCCATCATCGCCAGAAGGAAGACCAGCCCCCCGGCCCCGCCGAAGCCGAGCGAGGCCAGCGCCGGGCCCGGGCACAGCCCGGCCAGCCCCCAGCCCGCGCCGAACAGCAGCGAGCCGAGCACGAGGTCGCGATCGACCCGCAACTCGGACTTGAACGGGATCGGCGTGCCGAGGATCGCGGTTTCCCGCCGTTTCGCGATGCGCCAGGCGACCGCCATCGGGATGATCGCGCCGCCCATCACGAAGGCCAGCGTCGGATCCCAGTCGCCGAAGACGTCGAGCCAGCCCTGCACCTTGGTCGTGTCGACCATGCCCGACACCAGCAATCCCACGCCGAAAAGCGCGCCGGAGAGGAAGGAAAAGATCGCGCGCTGCATCTCAGACCACCCCCAGGACATGCCGGAACAGCACGAGCGCGAGCCCGCCGCCCAGCAGGTAGAAGACCGTGGCCACCAGCCCGCGCAGCGACAGCCGCGAGATGCCGCAGACCCCGTGGCCGGAGGTGCAGCCATTGGCAAGCCGCGTGCCGATCCCGACCAGCAGCCCCGCGGCGACGATCACCGCCATGTTGCCGGTGATATGGGTGTCCACCACTTCGTAAAGCGGCACGATCAGCGGCGGTATCGCGATCAGCCCGAGGATGAAGGCCAGCCGTTCCGCCGCCGTCGACCAGCCGGTGCGGTCGACCAGCCCGCCGAGAATGCCGCTTGCGCCCATCACGCGCCCGTTGACCAGGAGATACAGCGCCCCCGCACTCCCGATCATGAGGCCCCCGACGAGGCCCCAGATCCAGTCCTGTTCCATGTCGTCTTCCCTGTTTCCGCCCACGCGCCGGCGGCGCGTCTCCCGTGGCGGTCCCGGATAAATCTAGCGCAGGGTGAAAACATTGCAACTCTTGAATATGTAAACCGGCCCGGAAATCCGGTTGATTTGCATCAAGGAGGGGGCGGCAACGGGATGCATAGTGGATCGGCGAACAACAGGAGACCCGCATGACTACCGTGGCAGACCGCAAGGCGCAGCTCGAGGCGCGCCGCGACGATCTCAACCGCCGGATGCAGGAGATCGACGCCGAACTCGATTCCCACGACAGCAAGGACTGGGAAGAACTGGCGACCGAGCGCGAGACCGACGAGGTGCTCGAAGACCTCGGCCTGTCGGCGCAGCAGGAATTGCGGATGATCGACGCCGCGATGGGCCGGATCGAGGCGGGTGAATACGGGTTCTGCGTGACCTGCGGCAAGGAGATCTCGCAAGAACGGCTCGACGTCGTGCCGGCGACCCCGTTCTGCCGCGACTGCGCCGCCCGGCACTGACGCGGGCCGGGCCGGGCCGGCCACCGGCCAGTGCAGTGTCGGCCATTGCATTGACCGGGGCCTTGCCTAGAGTGTCGGGACAGGGCGACGGGAACGGGCAGGGGCATGGCGGAACTGGTGCGCAGCGCGACGGGCGAGGGTGTCGCCGAACTCGTGATCGACAGCCCGCCTGTCAACGCGATCGGCGCGGCGTTGCGCAAGGCGCTTTTCGAGGCCGTCGAAGCCGCCGATGCCGATCCGGCGGTGCGGGTGATCGTGCTGCGCGCCGCGGGTCGGACCTGGCCCGCGGGGGCCGATATCCGTGAATTCGGAAAGCCCCTTGACCGGCCGATCCTGCCGGAGCTGAACAACCGGATCGCCGCCTGCGGCAAGCCGGTGATCGCGGCGCTGCACGGCACCGTGCTGGGCGGCGGGCTGGAACTGGCGCTGGCGGCGACCTGCCGGGTCGCGGCGCGGGGCACCCGGCTGGGCTTTCCCGAGGTCGGGCTGGGGGTGCTGCCCGGCGCCGGCGGCACCCAGCGCGCGCCGCGCCTGATCGGCGCGGAGGCGGCGCTGGCGATGATGCTGTCGGGCAAGCCGGTGACCGCGGCCGAGGCCGAGCGGATCGGCCTGATCGATGCGGCGGTGGAGGGCGAGGCCGCCGAGGCCGCGCTGGCGCTGGCCGCCGATTATCTCGTGCGCGGGGACGAGGCGCTGCCGGGCCGCGCGCCCGATGCCGGGTTCGCCGACAGCGCGGCCTATTTCGCCGCCGTCGCCGCCGCCCGCAAGGAGGCCGAGGCCTCGCCGCTGCCGGCGCCCGTGCGGATCGTCGAATGCGTCGAGGCCGCGATGCTGTTGCCGGCGGAGGCCGGCATGGCCTTCGAACGCGCCGCCTTCGAGGATCTCGTCGCCTCGCCGGAGGCGGCGGGGCTGCGCCACGCGTTTTTCGCCGAGCGCCTTGCCCCGCGGTTTCCCGAGGCCGGGCTGACGCCGCGGCCGGTGGACCGGGTGGGGATCGTCGGTGGCGGGCTGATGGGCTCGGGGATCGCGCAGGTCATGCTGTCGGCCGGCCTGGCGGTGACACTGGTGGAACGCGACGGCGACCAGCTGGCCCGCGCGCTTGGCCGGATCGCCAGCGCGCAGGAACGTGCCGTGGCGCGCGGCCGGATGACCGAGGCCGAGCGCAGCGCCGAATGGGCGCGGATCGACGGCGCGACGGAGATCGCCGCGCTGGGCGATTGCGACCTCGCGATCGAGGCGGTGTTCGAGGACGCGGCGGTGAAGCGGCAGGTGATGGCCGATATCGCCGGCGTGCTGCGCCCCGGCGCGATCCTCGCCACCAACACCAGCTACCTCGATGTCGATGCGCTGGCCGAGGCGACGGGCCGGCCGGCCGATGTGCTGGGGCTGCATTTCTTCTCGCCCGCGCCGGTGATGCGGCTGGTCGAGATCGTCGTCGGCCGCGCCACCGCGCCCGAGGCGGTGGCCACCGGGCTGGCGCTGGCGAAACGGGCCGGCAAGGTGCCGGTGCGCGCCGGGGTCTGCGACGGGTTCATCGGCAACCGGATCCTGACCGCCTATCGCAGCGCCGCCGATTTCCTGCTGGAAGATGGCGCGACGCCCTACCAGGTCGACCGCGCGATGCGCGGCTACGGCTTCGCCCTGGGCCCCTACCAGGTGCTCGACCTCGCGGGGCTGGAGATTTCATGGGCCCGGCGCAAGCGGCTGGCCGCCGGCCGCGACCCCGCGCAGCGCTACGTGGCGATCGGCGACCGGCTGTGCGAGGCCGGGTGGATCGGCCAGAAATCCGGCCGCGGCTACTATCTCTACCCGGACGGGTCGCGGCAGGGCGCGGAAGACCCGGAGGTGCTGGCGCTGATCGCGGCGGAACGCGAGGCGAAGGGCATCGTCGCGCAGCCGGTCGGCGACGACGAGATCCGCGAGCGTTGCCTCGCCGCGATGGCGAACGAGGGCGCGCGGCTCTTGGCCAAGGGGATCGCGCAGCGGCCCTCCGACATCGACGCGGCGATGCTGTTCGGGTTCGGCTTTCCGCGCCACCGCGGCGGGCCGATGCATGCCGCCGACATCCTTGGCCCGGTGCTGATGCGCAGGCGGCTGATGGATTACGCCGCGCTGAACGATGCGTGGTTTTGGCAACCCGCGCCGCTGTGGGACGAACTGATCCGCACCGGCACCCGGTTCGCCGATCTCAACGGCTGACCCGGTCAGCCGAGGAAAATCCCGAGGATCACCAGCATCAGCCCGATCGCCGAGACCATCAGCGCGCCGAGGTTCCAGGCGACGATGCGCTGCAACCGCGCGCGCAGCGCCGCGTCGTCCAGCCCGGCGCGCCGGGCGCGCATGACCGCCGCGATGCACCAAACGAGCCCCGCGATACCGCCCAGCGACACCGCCGCCCCGATCCAGACCAGTGCGTCCACCGCCCGCCTCCGCCGTTTCGATGCGCCGGGCCTAGCCCCTGAAACCGGGTCGCGCAAGAGCCTTGCGGCGCCCGCGCGGAGCGACTAGCAAGGCGGCCTGACGCCCCTGCCGATGCCACGAGGAACCCGATGTCCGATCCGCTGACCGAGACCGCCCAGACCGTCACCGGCGAGGAGCTGCGCCAGTTCATCGAGCAATACGAGCAGCTGGAGGCGGAAAAGAAGGACATCGCCGATCGCCAGAAGGAGATCATGGCCGAGGCCAAGGCGCGCGGCTACGACACGCGGGTGATGCGCAAGATCGTGGCGATGCGCAAGCGCGACCAGAACGATCTGGCCGAGGAAGAGGCGGTGCTGGAGCTTTACAAGGCCGCGCTTGGCATGGGCTGAGGCATTCGGCCTTTGGCAAGGAATTCGTGCAAGGGTTCGGCGGCGGCAATTGGTGGCCGCGTGTGAAGGAGACGAGTATGGCCGACAACAAGGGCTTTGTTATTCCCGCGGGCGTGATCGAGAAGCTCAGAACCCGCGTCAGGATGGACAGCGAGCGCGAGCTGCGCGATTTCGTGACCGATGCGCTCAACACCTATGTCGCGCTGGGTGGGCTGGTCACCGGCGGCGGCATCCTCCAGGTCCGGAACCCGCAGGACGACACGGTGCGCCGGGTCCGGCTGCCCTTCGAACTGCGCAACGTCGCGGCCCGGCCCGAGCCGGCCGGCGAAACCGCCGCGGCCGACGCCTGACCTTCGGGCCGGCCACCGGGCAAGGCCTGCCGCGCCCGCCCGGCGCGTCCGGACCCCCCGGCCCGGGAGCGCGGCCGGCGAGAGATCCGAATGCCGGCCCGGCCCAACCCCGGCGAGCGCGATCGCCGGGATCGACCCGGCCGGGCGCCTTGCCCCGCGGCGCCCGGCCGTCTATCTAGGGCGTGGCGCCCTTATAGCTCAGCTGGTAGAGCATCTGATTTGTAATCAGAGGGTCGGGGGTTCGAGTCCCTCTGGGGGCACCAGATTAACAAATAAAATCAATAAGATACGGATCGGTAACCGAGTTTACCGTGTCGAACGAAAAGTTATAAACAGTTATAAAGTTCCCACTGCCGAGAATGCCTCGCTGCCGAATCGGCGGACATTTGAAAACAAATAGGTGTGTCAATGACTGCGAGCCTTGAAGGCGCAGAAATCTCCGACAAACCTTTCCTAGTTCTGAAGCCACGCATTCGACCTGATGAACGTCTCCTGCTTGTTGCAGTTCCCTGCAGCTTATGGGAACGGCGGGAATCGAAATCGAGCTCATTATGAGAGGCTCCATAGAGGTTAGGAGAGAACATGTTGAGCAATGACACTTTTCTTGGACTGTGTGTCGCTATTCTACTCCTGGCGGCAGAGCCGAGTTCAGGAGCCACTTGTTCGGATATTGATTATTCCAGTCCCAACTTGCCGCAAATGATGCAGAATATAGCGATCTCATCAGGGATTGGCGAGCATGATTACACAAGATATCACTGGCCATATATTAACTACATGTGTAGCGGTAATTATGTTGCCGCTCAAAGCCTTGTTGACTCAGGTTCCGTATCATAGAGGGAAGCATATCTCTTGGCGAACGGACTCGGCCTCGGTCGTGAGTATGCAGAGTACTTGCGTTCGACGTGGTCAGCAGCAGCCCCACCGCCCATTTCGCTCCCTTGGCCACCAACATCGTTGGACGGCTATTGCCTCGACTTGGGGTATGATCACGGGTGTACTGGTCGCTTTCTACCGTTCGAAGGGATGGCGGTCAGGTTCTGTGAGAGTACTTGCACTTTGACTAACCCGGTCGCTGTCCGAGGAATGGACGCAGTCCTCTACGACACTGCATGTCTAGCGACATATCCAAACCCACGGAGTTGGCGGGTCATGATCTACCGGCAGATGACGTCTGACACCGAAGCAACGCTTTGGTGGGTTGATGCAAACAGCTCGAGGCCAATCAACCGGTGTTCGTCTTGACGGTTGGCCAGGCTTGAACTTCCTGGGCGTCGCCCAAATCCAGTGGCACTTCTTCGGCATGGGTCAGATCATTGGGCATCACAAAGGAGGTGCCAATGACCAACCTAGCCGAGAAGTTTACGACGAAGCGTAAGCCGACAGCATACGATCCAGTGATGCGACGTCGTGATCGCCTTGTGACGGCGATCGAACAGCAGATCGCCATTATCTCTGGACAGAAAGTGACACAGCCTCAACGGCCATGGGCGTGGAGAGACAAGGACGGCAATTTGTACCTGTCGATCATGTACGGCCGTCAAGAACTGGAACTATCCAAGGGCAAGTACTCGATCTCATGCTCATCTCTCGCAGACGTCGTTGAGACTCTCGGCTCTGTCCGAGACATGGTGATCGAAGGCAAACTCGACGAGCAGCTTCAGGCAATCGGCACTAAGCTCCGAGCC
>Ga0180436_10003461_pt1 | contig 14501 bp, 24 predicted proteins | sample SS_ome_2_FD_132434 | JGI IMG/M metagenome (GOLD analysis project Ga0180436, IMG submission 132434) | Hypersaline lake sediment archaeal communities from the Salton Sea, California, USA - SS_3_S_2 metaG | ecosystem: Environmental > Aquatic > Non-marine Saline and Alkaline > Hypersaline >...
AGTGGCAAGTGCAAGGAAGTCGTCCAGGAGACCTTGATGGATCGGGCTACAGTGTTTGCCCACTGCCTGGGAAACTCACAGACCAGCCTAAGGACTAGCGTAGCTCAGAAATCAGGCTGCCGGCCGTGCGAGCACCCATGGATGCTTCGGCTGCGTCCGTCTCCAATACTCGATCGGCAGTGAGGCAGTGTTTGCCGGGACTCTCTCCCTCGGGCCGGAGCCAATAGCGGGTGCCGCCCGACGTACCGTTCGAGAGGGTTCCAGTGCGCTGCCGATCTCCTCCAAGTCGATGTAGACGGGGGAACGTTGCCCTGAGCCAGAAGGCGGATCACTGTCGCCTGGGCAAGTAGGATCTCTACCTACACGACGAGAATCAAAGATCGCGACACGGTACCCGTGAACACCTAGGTAGTCCTCGGCGACATTGGCCAACACCAAGAACTCGTGAGCTTGGTTGGTGAAGAACTCGCGCAAGTAGGAAGGGTTGAATGCTCTCATCTCTCCCGTCAATTAAGTCGAATGCCCCGTAAGTCAAACGCCTTAACTCCGGCGCAAAGCAAGACATGGACGAGCATTGCACGGCCCCTCAATGTGCCTCTGCCTACGCGCTCACGCCGGCTCCCACATCACAACTTGCATCACTTGTATGCACCTCCTCCATCCTCGTCATCCGCCACAAGCAGGCAACGCTGCGACGCACCACACATTATTCTGTACATACGCTTTTTCACCGCACAGCATTGTGATACCCACTGCCAAGATCAGCCCAAGAACCCTGTGTCCAACAAGCGGGGTAGGGGCCTCGACGGTGTGTTGCCTTGAGTTCCTAAGCCCACAGAATCCTCCCAAAGACGAACTGACACCCGGAAGGGATACGGATGCGGGCTTGCTACGACACTATTTCGTGTAGTAGTATTACATGAAATCTCACACCGACAGAGACACTCGTCACTCCGTGGATCTCACCAAGAGAGTCTGGCATGCGCCCCGGATGCTGAGCCCCAGTCGTAGTCCGCGGCCCTGGCGGAGCCCATCAAAGGGACCGTCGGACGATCAGAGGGTCAGATCATGGTATTAGGGCCCGGGGCAGCGAGATCCATCTCGACCCTTGCGCTGGAGAAGTTCTGGACGCGGAGAGAGGTTCCGGAGGCACTTGACACCGTCTGAGGGCGATGTATAATGCTCACACTAATTCACCTTATACCACTCATGATGATAGAACCGGAGCCCTGTGCACCCACTACTGATTGCCCCACTCTGGTGCTGCTCTTCCGCCCTCGCGGCAGGCCCTTCCTCGATCACAGCGGCCGCGCCACCTCTTTCGTCTCCGTACTGTGTAGGTGCTTCCTGAGTACTATAGATCGAAACCACCCATCTTCTTTGCTCAGGGGATGCGCCGCCTGTGCTACGATATCGAGAAGCCAATTCGTCGAGGGCACGACGGCACCGAGGAGAGTGCTCGGTCTATGACCGGCGAGATGCGCGTTAACAGCCTCGCTTGCTGGCTGTTTCCACCGGAGTATAGCTATCGTCCTCACAGAGCTCCAGTTCTTCCCGGCGCAATTCAACTCCGCCAGAGTCAGTTTTCGCAGCACAAGACGGCATTCCTCAAACCGGATTCTGCCTTGAAAGACGGCTTCCAAGACAGTCTTTTGGGGCACAACTTGACAGTTGTCGCGCATTCTGTCGCGGTCCTAATCAATTGCGACCCGTTGGGTCAAGCGATAGGCTGCTGGATCCAAGGCTACGGCTCACTGCAGGGCCACTTTTTCCGCTCCTCCTCATCAGTGTCTCCCAGACACCGACCGGACTCGAGATCGACTTCTCGGCTCATCCACCCGGGATCCGGTATCAATCTGTTGGCTGATGCACCAATTGCCCTGCAAGACGAACGTGGTATACTTACATCGTCAGTATTAGCTGTGTGAGGAGGTAATGATGGGACGTAAGATCTTCCGAACCGGGAACAGCGCTGTGATCTCAATCCCCCCAGAGGCATTGCAGGCTCTCGGGCTGGAGCTGGGCGATGAGGTGACAGTCACGGTCGATACAGAGCGCGAGCGCATTGTCGTCACGCCAGCTACTCTGCCGGGCATGCGGCCTGGCTTCCTCGACCGCGTAGATCGGTTCATTGAGAGATATCAACCGGCGTTGGAGGCTTTGGCAGAGGAGTAGCAGGTGGAGTATCTCACCTTCGAAGAAGTATACCTACTGCACGAGCGACTGATCCAGCTGACGGGAGGCAGCAGCGGACTGCGCGATTCGGGCCTGCTGGAGTTGGCAGTCGCGCGCCCACAGGCCTCCTTCGACCAAGAAGAACTGTACCCGGATCTGTGGACCAAGGCCGCTGCACTGATGCACTCGCTGATCAAGAACCATCCCTTCGTGGATGGCAACAAGCGCACGGCAGTCACAGCCACAGCCATCTTCCTAGAGCTCAACCAGCATCGCCTCGCTGCCAGCAATGACGAAGTGCTCCGTTTTGCGGTGCAGACGGCCCGAGAACAGGTAGAACTGGAGGAGATAGTGGCTTGGCTGAAGGCACACTCTTCAAAGACGTGAATGAGATGCCCTTCGACTCCGCCGTCTTCTGGCTCAGTCTCAAACAGAATCAACTAAGACAGTGTCGCCTTGAGAAGACAGACACAGCCTTGCTTGAGCGGGACGGTATCAAACTCGGTCCTGCACGACGCAAGTACTCAGACCATTCGATTGTAGACTGACGACGCGGAAGACTGGCAGTTTGCCAACAAACGGCCGTGCCCAGCCCCCATCACCCCCCCAGGCTGCGCCTTGATGGAATAATCCACACGGGCGATCCTGCCCATCAATCGATTTCGAGCACTCGCCTCTCCGGGGTATTATCAAATGATGTGGACGGGCGCGAGGGGGGCTGCCTGCGCGCGAAGAGCTCATTGAGGCCCAACTCGGCATCCTGCGCTGTCTCCGGGTCGACATCATTTTCATCCAGGGCAACGAGATGAGACATTGACCCGACGCCAGTTTGACTCGGTAGGCAGTAGTAGCTTCAATGCCATCGCCAAGCCGGCCTTTCGCGAGGTAGCGCCCTTTGTCTGCCTCGTTCGGGCTTTGACCGTCGCAACGCCAATTCGATCGGACTGGTTGTTCGCAGGCGGATCCAGTGTTCGGCAGGGAAATCAAAGACCGTGAACAACTGATCCTGCCCCCCCCACGGTCAGCACCTCACCGGCCTTTGCATAGCATGCTCCATACACCTCGGAGAAAAGGTCTATGTCGTGCAGAGCACTCCCGCCGTCGGGAGTCTAGATGATCTCGCGCAGCATGCCTTTCGCTCACGGTTGTAGGCCCTTCGGAAGGTTGTGCAGGACGTTGGCCGGTGTGTCAACTGACAACTAGAAGTGCCCGTGATCTGCGTGACCCCGGATCGCCCCGGGGCCGTGTTGACTCCGTGCAGCTGAACGTGTGACCGACGAGATGTCCTCTCGGGCGATTCTGACGAGCGCGCGAGGCGTCTGAGGCTGAGGCCAGACCGTAGAGGTCACAAGTCCGGAGATCGGACCCGATTGTCAACGCAGATCTAGTGTACGCACGAGCAACCCGCAAGAAAATGCATTACTCCATTCCTCGAGCCGGTAGCTCTGCTCAGCCACAAAGCGTTCTCCGTCAAGCACATATCTGGAAACAATTTCCAGATGATTGCGTGTAGCGCCCCCGCCGTAATGACCGAGCCGGTGATTACGTGCGAGATGCGAGATTGTTGCTGAAGAGAAGCTCTAAGATGCTTCAGAGGGTCCCCTGTGCCGGTGAAGTTCACAAGAGTGGCAAGCCCATCGAACTCGCCTAGGAAACACACGATGGATCGGCCCAGAGTCTGTGCTAACTACCCCCCTGCGGCGACCAAGCTCACGAATAGGGGTGCCTGCCGTGCGAGCAACCATAGATACTTCGGCTGCGCCTGTCTCCAATAGTCGATCGCCAATGGGGTAGTGGTCGATAGGGCCCTTTCCCTCGGACAAGATCCAGTAGTAGGTGAGCCCCACGTACCGGTCGTGAAAGGGTCCGGTGCGCTACAGTTCCCCTCCACGTTGACGTACACCGAGGGGAACGTCGCTCTGCGCCAGAAGAAGGTGGACGACTCTCGCCTGGGCCAGCAGCCACCCAGAAGGTCCTCTGTCACCTTCACCAGCACCGAAGAGTCGTAAGCCAGTTGCTGAAGCGCTTGCGCAAGTAGGAAGGGTAAACTGTTCTCATCTCTCGCTCGTCAATTAAGTCGGATGCCTTATAAGTCAAGTGCCCTAATCCCGGCGCAAAGCAAGACATGGGCAAGCATTGCGCGGGCCGCTCCACATGCCTCTGCCTACGCACTCGCTACCGGCTCTCACATCCAAGCCTGCATCACTTGCAAGCACCTCCTCCATCCTCGCCCTTCGCCGCGTGCGGGCAACGCTGCGCCGCTCAACAGCATCTGCTGCGCATTGTATAGTGTCCCGCACAGCACTATGCACTCGCCTTCCAAGAGCAGCCCAAGAACCCTGTGTCCAACGAGCAAGGTAGGGACCTCTGCGGCGTGTTGCTTTGAGTTCCTAAACCCACAGAATCCCCTCAAAGACGAGCTGGCGCTGGGACCGGATATGGTCGCAGGTCTGCTATGACGGGAGCTCGTATAGTAGTCACACATGGAGCTCCAAGCCGCCACCGACAAAGACGCCCGTCGCTCCGCGGAGCTCACCAGAAGGCTGGGCCTGCGCCCTCGATATCCACTTCCCGTGGCAGCTCGCGGCGCTGGCTGCGCCGATCAGAGTGAGCCTCTGACAACGAGAGGCTCGAGCCGAACGAAGAGCCTGACGCAGCGCGAGCCACCGCGGCCACCGCGCTGGAGGCAGTCTGGACGTGGAGAAAGGTGCACAAGGCACTTGACACCGTCTGAGGGTGGTGTATAATGCTCACAATAAGTAGGCTTATGCCACTCATCGTGACGCAAACCGATTCCTCTGCGTCGACTGCCGACCTCCCTACTTTGGTGCCACTCTCCCACTCTCGTGTGACGCCTTCCCTCGGTCAGAGCGACCGCGGCAGCTCCAGAGCAACCCATAACTCACCCAGACGGGTGCAGGATCGTCGATGTACGTCCAGTGGCAGTATTGATGACTTCACTGCAAGAACTCCCCTCTGGCAACTCGTCAAAGAGGATAGGCTAGGCGCAAATGGATCCTGCACACTTATTAGACACACCTTGACGGGATGCACGATGGAATCATATGCCACGAGTCCAAAATGCCCTCCAAGATGCCGGAGGCTGACTCAGTTTTTCCAAATCGACCTTGTTTCAGTGGAGTCATACCAGGCTTTCCCACCCACGCAAAAAGCCGCCCTATTTGGACAGCCCCTCTGGCGGCGGTCGAGGAAACCACCAATCTAGTCAGCTCCAATAGCTCATATCGCTGTCAAAGAATCCGGCCGCAGGATCGAGCAGAGCGACCGTTAGCTGTTCGCCTCGAAAGGCCTAGTTCCAGTCAGCCAAGCGCCGCTCAGAGTACTCGTCCTGCAGAATCCATCATCAGCCCTACAATGTGCTCCTCTGCTACGAGAGTACATCCTTCAATAAGTCAGCCAGGTTCAGCAAACCCTGTCCAGTCTTGAAGTCAGGTATGGCATGCCGTTCAAGTAGCTCGCTGCCTGCGTGCAAGAATTCTGCGTCCTGATGGTGGAAGCGGATCTCTCCCCCGAATAACAGAAGGTACTGGGTCAAGCCATAATGCAAGAAGATGATGATTGGCTGGACGGGAAGGTCAGCGGGGAGATGCTGGAGAGCTGGCTGGGGATTCGCCAGAAGGTTTTTAGCTTGACGTCGATGTCGGCGGTTCTGGGCAGGCTAGTGGCTCTTCTTCGGGCACTCCTATGACCTTACTGAACAGACTGACGCAACGCGTCGAGAGCATTCGGCGCTCGAATTGACCTTCTGCGCTAACGAGCTAAGGCTACTTCCCAGCCTGCCCTCCGCACTCTAGAACGGGAATGTACCCCGCGATGATCACAAGCTCCTTGGTCCTCAGGTTCAAGTATGGTACAATCATGCGACAACGGTCCTCGAGAGACCCGAGCCCAGAGGGAGGTAGGAACGATGAGCGTGGACCTGCAGGAGCAAACTCGAAAGCTGCTAGAAGAACCCCTGCTTGGCGAGCAAGACCTCGATGCAAAGATCCGACGCTTGTTGGAAGCAGAGTATATGCGTCGACTGGTACAATATCGCCGCGTGGACCGGAACCTGCGCCAGAAATACGGCACAACCTTCGCGGACTTCATCGCCAACCGCGTGGTTCGACAAGAAGGCTACACGTGGGAAGCGGAGACCGACGCGATAGACTGGGAGACCGCCGTGGATGGCATCGAGACCATGAGGCGCAAACTGCAGGAACTCCAACGTGTACAGCAGGACTGACCTCCACCTCGAGGCTCGAGAAGCGCTAGACTTGGTGTGGTTTGTCCGATCATTAGAGGAGATGGAGCGCACCGACCTCACGCTCTCACTCCGTCTGACTATTCGCCCCGAGCTGTTCGTACAAGCGTTCCTGGGCGACCGGTCAGGCTCTCTGTACTTCGCGCTGGTTGAGGGTAGACGCCGAATCTTTGGGATAGATCGCGAAGGCGGTGAGTGGCATCTGCACCCGTTCGATTCGCCAGACGAGCACGAGCATCTGTCGCAGGGGCTCGGCCCGAAACCGCTATTGTCGTTTCTGGCGAAGGTGGAGGATCTCCTGCTGCAACACGAGTTGCTGTAGGACAGGGCAATTCCTGGCGGCGCTCGTGAAGCGCTTCATGAAATCCTCCGCCTGGAAACCCCGCGGCAATGGTCGGACAAAGCGATTGAGCGCACAGCGCCTTGTCTCTTTGGTCTCTTCAGCCTGGTCGTATTGATGGCCAAGGTATTGCATCCTCAAACACTTCCGATTTGACAAGCAAGTTGGTATCTCAAGAAGGAAGCCACCTCGATGTTTGAGGGGTTGAGTGAGTCCCTTATTCGATGCCGATTCCTCGTTCCCTGGCCCAGAGAGCCGCCTTCACGCGCGAGCTCACCTCCAGCTTCCCATAGATCTTGCTCGCATAGTTGCGCACCGTCTGCTCCTCCAGACAGAGCTCCTCGCCAATCTCACGATTCTCGCAGCCCTGGCCAATGAGAGCCAACACTTCCCGCTCCCGGTCGGTCAAAAAAGACTCCTCCACTTTCAGCTGCGCCAGTTTCTCGACCACTGGCCCGCTGAGTCACGTCCATCCCGCCACCACCGCCCAGATTGCCCGCACCACCGTCTCCTCGGTCTCATCCTTGAGAACGCAAGCTACACCACAGGCTGCCAACCCTCGCACCTAAGCGTCGTCGTAGGCCATCAACATCACGCCCTTCACGTCGGGGCAGTTTTCCGGTAAGTAGGCCTGCGTCTCGGACGGCGACGGCTCGGGCATGTTCAGATTCAGCAGTAGCATGTAGGGCTGCATCTCAAGGCCCGTGCGGTGAGCCTGACTTCCGCCCACGGCTTCGCCCATCACGTCCTCGGCAGGGACCAGCGTGTTGCGGATACCCCTCCGGACCAACGTGTCATAGGCCACTTTGTTTGGTGAATGCAATCGTTTGCGTAGGCAGATTGTATGAGCATTGGGCCAGATTGTGCCCGCAGCCAACGGAGCGATAGTGACTAGAGGGGGTTCATTCTGCGGTCCATGCAAAGTGGCCAAAACCGTTCCGAACACCCTGGCCGTCAACACCCATGCGTGGCCGGCTGAGTCCAGCCCTATGAGATAGAGCGTGCGTCAGCTTGCAGGGGTCTTCGCCGAGGGGTGTGAATGCGACGCCGCGGGCCCACACTAGCGGGCCGAAGTATGTGGGTCTCACCAGGCGCCCCGCGTGGCCGGCCCGCAGCAAGCCGACTCCCAGCGCAATGAACGGCTGGACATTCCCGCACGAGCCGTAGGTTAGAACTACGATACGCTTCGTGGGCGAGTTGAATCGCGCCACATGTGCCTCGCTGCGCACGACCCTCGTGAGGACGCGGTTGCTCAGTGGCCTCGAATGCGCATCAGGCTAGCAGCCGATCTGGAGTGTCGGGTGGCCTTTCGGCCATCGAATCCTCCCGATTTTGCTACCGGTCTCGGACTCGTACAGCTTACTCAGGCCGTTTTGCTCTGGCTGCAGCCACGTGGATGTCCTTCCCGATAGCTGTCCATTGATTGTGCCGGCACGGGTGGAGCGATTCGCTAGCCTCTCACCCTCGACGAAACCCCCTGAGCGCACCAGTAAGGTTGTTTAGAGCGGTCAGAACCGTCTCTCTTGGACAACCTATTGTCATTCTGGCGAACCCTGCGCCTTCTCTCCCAAACCAGTAGCCCGGGGCAACTGCAATCTGGGCTTCTTGTGCCAAGAATCTCTCCAGTTCTTTGGCCCCCAGACCAAGATCCCTGAAGTCAAGCCAGACCAAGAACGTCCCCTCCGGTTCAATCAGCGAGACACCAGGGCTGTTCCGCTGCAAGTGCTCCCTGACCAGTTCAACGTTGCCTCGGATATGAACCAGCAGCTGGTCCAGCCATTCGGCCCCATCGCTGTAGGCGGCTTCCACCGCTACCGAGGCAAACACGTTCACCCTGTTGATCTTGTAGCGATGAGCAAACCCACGGAACCTTTGGCGGTGTTCTTCGTTGGGGATGATCGCCATAGCATCAACCATTCCCGAAATGTTAAACGTCTTTCCTGCTGATATGCAGGCGGCTGCGTCTTGCGCAGCCGCTTCAGAGACGTCCAGATAGGGCACATACTGATGAGGGGGGAAAGAGAAATCACCATGGATCTCGTCTGATATGACAAAGACATCGTTGCGTTCACATATCTCAGCCACCTTCTCTAGCTCTACCCTCGTCCAGACCCTGCCAACGGGGTTGTGCGGGTTGCATAGGATCAATACCTTGTTGTTTGGATCAGATGCCTTGTCTTCCAGATCATCAAAGTCAATTCGGTACTGTCTATCCGCCAAGTTGAGGGGGTTCTTGACGATTCTTCTGTTGTTGCTTCTTATGACTTCTCGGAACTCAAAGAAGACGGGCGGCTGAAGAATCACGCCATCTCCCTCCCTTGAATGCTGGTTGATCAAGACGGAGACGGCGTTCAAGATGGATGGGCATGCTTCGATTTGCTCCTGAGCAATCCTCCACCCATGTCTTCTTCGATACCAAGTGCGAAGAGCCTCGAAATAGCTCTCTGATCTGAACTCATAGCCGTAGATACCGTGCGCGACCCGTTGATGCAATTGCTCGATGACGGTGGGAGGCGCTTTCAGATCCATGTCGGCTACCGACATAGGAATCGCTTCTTCGTTTCCGAAATACTCTGAAAGGAATGCTGCGCTCCACTTGAGACTGGGATAATCAGTCCGATCGATGCATACGTCAAAACCCATAGCTCTGCGCTCCTACTGATTAGGCTCTTCGTGAATCACTTTGCTCGATCAGCCTGTGCCGCCTGTCCTGACCGAAGAGTCCATCCATCCCAGCGGTTGACCACGAAGAGCAAGGAGGGGGCCCGGCACAAAGCCTCTGCCTCACCTGTCCTGGCTGAAAAGTCCATCCGTCGCAGCGGCTAACCACGGAGAGCGCAGGTTCGAGTGTCATAGGGCGTTCTTGGTGAAAAAGCCAAAGAGCTCAGCTCTCCTGCTCAGCGGCATCGGTGGAGCGGCCCTCGGCATCCTCGGAGATGCTCACCTCAGACATCGCCTGCAGGAGCTCCCGCAGGGAGACGAAACAAACACTCAAGAGGAGCGGATTGTCGCCGGGCGGTCCCTCCCGGTCGGCGACCGCCAGGGCGCTCTCGGCCCAGTGAGCTGCCTCCTCCTCTCCGGCGTCCATCAGAGAGCGGCGGTAGTCCCGCAGCTCCTTCACCAGCCGACGTAGTCGCTCCGGGGTGAAGATGGCAGGGCTCATCTCGCTCGTCAGCTCCCTGATCACGTCTCTGACTGCCCCGACATCCTCAGGATCTGGCTCCGCTCCCGGCTCAAGCAGCCCAAGCTCTGAGACGAGCATCGGCAAACGCTCAGCGAGTCGTGCTACCCACGGTCTGAGCTCCTCAAGGGAGAGAAGCAGGTCGTCGGCGTCCTCCCGCTCCAGAAGCCTTAGCGCGTGCCTCTCTTGCCGTCTCATGAACTCTTGGGCCTGGCGCTGGAGTAGTGGATCTTGATCGATGAAACGCTCTATACGAGCCCTCTTACTTGGGTCGCGTACCAACTCCTCTGCGAGCGCCCCGAATTCGCTAGCTGTGGAGGCGCGTAGCCTCTCGACGTCGATCCCCACCTCTTCGGCGACAGACTGCTGCTCGCGCTCGATCTCTTGCGCCCAAGCCTGCATGGCACGCTCAACCATGACAAACATGAAAGCATTCCCGCTCTCAGGCGACTCTATGAGGCGCTGGGCGGACTGCTGGATCAGCCAGGCGTCCTGATAGCGACCCCCGGCGACGATGTCGGGCAATGTAATGAGCAGACGCTCGGCCACGTAGGTCCGACGCTCCTCATCACCTGCCAGATGGATGGAAGCGTCCAATAGAACATCCATATCCTCATCGTCAAGCCCGTAGGGTCCCGGCACGGGATAGCCGACAACCTCGAAAGCTTGGTGGAGTTCATCGACACTGATCCGTAGGTCGGCAAAGCGGTCCTCGGAGAAGAGCTCCGTGGCCCGCCTCATCGGCTGAGACGGATCCTTCCCAAAAGTCTTAGCGCCTTCCCAGTGGGCCTCCAAGTCCTCCATTGCCGCTTCGATCTCGTTCCGCAGGGCGAAGAAGCGTGCCATATGCTCGATTTCCTCTGCCTGCTTCTCCAACTCCCGCGCCTCGTCACCGGGCACGTTCCTCAGCTCGCGGCTCAGCGGGTGCACCTCCCGGAGCAAGCTGCCCACATCCAGCTGCGGGGCAGGGACCGGCGATGCCTTAGCTCTCCGTCGGCGCTGCTGGTCCCTGCGCAGGCAGCAGTATTTGTACTTCTTCCCGCTGCCGCACGGGCAGGGGTCGTTTCTTCCTACGTCGTTTCGGGTCACAGGACCTCCACACCATCCACTTCCCGGACAGATCTCGTCGCCAGGGCTCGCCCGATGGGCTGACCTAGTCGCTAACTGGTACGGACTATCTCTCATTCTAAGTCCAGTTCTAGATCGTGTCAACGCGTGATAGCAGTGACTGTATCAATTTGCAAGAAATTCGCGTTAAGATGAAGGGGCGAGAGACAATCGACGAGACAGAAGGACGGTCGATGCGTCCGCGAGTGAACACTCCCCAGCTAGATCCGACCGCGATGGAATCCCGAGAGGTGTGCCCCTACGATGGTTGTGACGGAGCGTATTTCACGCCCTACGAGCAGCATTGTCAGAAGCCACTGCGCAATCCTGTCATAGGCTACTTTCTATGGTCGAAACAGGGCCGATCTCGGACAGAGTGAGTGGAGACTCTGCGGGGCAGGGGTGAGTGCGGAGGGAGTGGTTGAAGGGCTGGTGACGGTGGGTACATCAAGCATCACCTACGGGTGGTAGGCTTCCAAGCCTCCCTCTTCAGCGACAGCTTCATCGGCGGCGTCTACGATCACACCAAGGGCGTGAGCCGCTGCGCTTCCAAGCCCGCCGCATCAACAATGTCTGTCGCAGTGCCCTGCTGCTCGGCGCATCTGAGGGCAAAAAGATCCTCGATGAGACCGATCTCAAACGCGTCATTCTCGATCTGGAAGGCCCGTCTAGCTGATGCCTCGTTCCCGCCAGGGGGCCGTGCGGCCCCCCTTTCTTGCTCTTCAGCCTACTCACTCAGTTCGGCCAATCAGCCTTCAAAAACCCTGGCCGATGACACCAACGGTGGTCGTCTTCCAGGAGAACCCGGATCCTTTCTGAGGTGTCAGCCTGCCTCACCTCAGCCCTCGTACAGCGAAACCCGTCGATCGATTGTTCCAGACCCTAACTCGTGGTAGAATTCTCGGGGAGGTGAGTGTGATGCGACTTGTCAAATTGAAGACCAATGTCACAGCGGAGCGCACAGTGACGCTTGAGGTGCCGGAAGATGTCCCGACCGGTCCGACGGAGATCATTGTGGTTTTTGCTCCCCCGGAATCGAGCCCAAGGGCTGGCAGCACGCTGGGCGATCTACAAGCATCTGAGTTTTTTGGGATGTGGCGCGAGCGAGATGATATAGTCGACAGCCCCGACTTTGCTCGCGCTCTCCGTGAGCGAACTTGGAAGCGTTCCGAGCCGTGATACTTCTCGATGCGGACGTCCTGATTGATTGATTACGCGGTTTGCCTTCGGTCGGCCGGTGGCTGCGTGGGTCGTCAGAGCTAACGTTTGGGATACCCGGGATTGTGGCGATGGAGTTGGTGGTCGGATGTCGTGACAAGACCGATCTGACACGAGTGGAAGCATTCATCGATCGTTTCAGGGGTCATATGGCCCGAGGCCGACGAATTTGAGCGTGCCTTCCACCTATTGGTGACTCATCGCCTTGAGTTTGGTGTCGGGGCTCCAGACTGTATCATCGCTGCTATGGCGTTGGAACGGGATATTCCGCTCTATACCTTCAACGTCAAGCATTATCGAGGATTCACCGGTCTTGAGGTGATGAAGCCGTATGTGAGGTGACCTACCCTCAGTGCAGCGATCTGCGTCTGCCACGATGATTGACGTTCCCACCTCGGCGTCGCCCATCTGCGGTTTCACCACCCTCATCCACCAGCAGAACGCCTCACGATCCTTCCTCTGGCTTGGGTGATGTGTCGTTGTACGCAGTCAACTACCCCACCGCAAGCGGTGGGGCTTGTCCGTGGACTCAGCCGCAGTTGGTGAGTGCTCGCCAGGCGAGTAGTCACCCTTTGGCGTCAGCGTCCCAGATTTGAGGGCTAGTTGACAGGGTAGCCCAACCCCAGAGGACTTTTGCCTCTGAGTACAGTAGTTGAGGCCGATGTTCTTGGCGGCATTGTAATCGGCATCGACCGAGTAACCACAAGACTGACATACGAATTGACGCCCGTGCCGATTAGAGGACTGCGTATGCCCACAGCAAGAGCACTTCTGAGAGGTGTAACGAGCGTCTTGATAGGCTACTTGGATACCGACTTCTGCCGCCTTGTACGTCACAAACGCTTGGAGTTTGCGGAAGGCCCAAGTGTGCATTTGCCGCTGAGTGCGATGATTGCTATTCTGCATCCTGTCGCGGATATGGTCAAGTTGTTCGAATACGATGGCATCTACATCATGGTCAAGCGCCTCTTGGACGATGACTTTCGACACGCGGTGGATATAGTCTTCGCCGAAGCGGTTTTCTCGTCGTTTCAGGCGTTTGAGGACACGCCTTGCGCCACGAGTGCCTTTTTCCTGAAGACCGCGCTTGGTGCGAAAGCAACCGTTGCGCTTCCAATTGTAGAAACCAGCGTCGAAGAACTTGGCCGTGGACGTAACGGCAATGTTGTTGACACCCAGGTCGACTCCCATAGCAACGCCGGTGCTCTTATACAGCACGGGCTTTCGGATCGTAATGTTGAGGAAGAACACCCCATCCCGGTTGCTGAGCGTCGCAGACCGCATCTCGTAGTTGGGATCATCAAGGTGCTCCTTCTGATAATCGCCCAAGACATAGTCGGCTCTCACGCGCCCATTGACCGTGGCAAGGGTGCAATGGCGATTCTTGACCGTGACTGTGCGCTTGTCGTAAACGACCGAACCGAAGTCCCGAAACGTAGGCTTGCTGGCCTTACGTCCATCGGCCCATCTGCCGACACACGCCTTGACCGCCTCAGCAACTCGGTTACGAGCAGAACACACAAGATTAGCGGGGAGATCGGTGGCATCGCGGATGGAATAATAGGTGGCGTCGTGCAACTCCTGCTTGTTGTAGTTCTTGCGTTCCCCTTGCCAAGCAACCTCAAGCACCATGCGACAGGCTTGGCTAAACTGCCGGAATGTTTCAAGCACATCGCCCTGACGGTCTGGAGGAATATCCATTTTGACCTGGATGGTCTTGGTCACGTATTGGCTCATATGACATGACTATAGAACATCAGTTCTATCACGTCAAGCGGGCGACCGAACTCCACATACACTTCTCGCGCCGTGATGCTCTTCACTACGTTCATCGCCGTCCCTGGGGCATCACGCGCCGGTCAGCTGACAAACAGGTACACATGGTCAATCTCCAGTGCCAGCGCTTCTATCTCCCCGTCTCGCCCTGCACAGATTTCTCGAATCAGATCGTGCATCCACTTCGCCACTTCTTCCCTCAGTACCGTCCGACGGTAGCGAGGTACCCGCACAAAGTAGTATGCCAGTCGGTAAGCTGTGTGTCCTCCTCGTCTAGCTCTCATCTCGGGCTCGATCGTAGGAGAACCCGCTCGCGCGCCCCACTGCGCGGCGCGCACAACGCTGACCGTCTCAGGCAGCGAACGTACGCTCCCGCCTTCGGCGGGCCCCCTTTCCTCCCCACCCCAAGGGGTGGGGTTTCCAGGCGGAGGATTTCATGA
>Ga0180436_10003462_pt1 | contig 14500 bp, 14 predicted proteins | sample SS_ome_2_FD_132434 | JGI IMG/M metagenome (GOLD analysis project Ga0180436, IMG submission 132434) | Hypersaline lake sediment archaeal communities from the Salton Sea, California, USA - SS_3_S_2 metaG | ecosystem: Environmental > Aquatic > Non-marine Saline and Alkaline > Hypersaline >...
AAAATAGCAGCCCTTCAGAAAAACCTGTAAAAACCAAGCAAGTGTCATTTGACCATGTAAGCCCCGATTCAAAGCTGTACATCAAAGACAGCCAGGATAGGATTCTCTATTCAGAAAACATTGAATCCGGAGGTACTTATTCTCGTAAATTTGATTTCTCTTCTCTTCCCTCAAACGATTACTTCTTCGAGGTGGATAAAGAAGCGTACATTTCAGTCTATCCATTCACGGTGGAGGATAGCCAGGTTACTTTTCATGAGAATCTCAACACCCATGTCTTGAAGCCCCGGCTGATTCTTGAGAATAACAGGGTGGCTCTGTTGAGAAACCTTGATCAGGAACAATCTGTAAAAGTAAATATCTACTATCAGGGCGAGGACCTTGTCCATAGCGAAACAATCAACAGTGACAGCCCTGTCGGACGCATATATGATTTGTCTGGCAGCACCAGAGGAGATTACCTTTTCTCCATCGATTATGATGGGTACAAGTATCACGAATTACTGAGCATAAATACTATGTATTAAAGCTCAGTTGCATATAGGAGTAGTTTTAGTTAGGTGTTCAGGAGGCCGTATCGCTTTAAAACGTGATACGGCCTTTTCTGTGGGCTCAGGGCCTAAGCTTGCCGCTAAGAAAATGTCCGGACAAATAGTATCAGGATTAATGTTTACTAATCAATAAGGTTAACATCCCTGATAAAATCACCCCACCAAATCACCCATTAGGATGAAAAGTCGATAACAGCTACTCCCTAGTTTTGATCCTGTAAAGTAATCACTCCAAAAAATCAACATCATGAAAAAAGAAACCGTTTTAATTACCGGAGCCTCAACTGGGATAGGGTATGCAACTGCGCTATACCTGGATAAGCTGGGTTATAAAGTTTATGCTTGCGTCCGAAAGGAAGCAGATAAGCTTAAACTGGAAGAAAATTCAAGTAACAGGCTTGAATCAATCATCCTGGATGTTTGTGATCTGGAATCCATTCAAAGTGCCTATGCACATATCCAGGGAATTATAAAGGATGAAGCTTTTCATCTAATCAACAATGCCGGCCTTTCAATTAATGGTCCCTTGGAGCTGCTGGATCATTCCGACATCAAGAAAGTTATCGATGTAAATCTCACCGGCTTACTCACTGTAACGAATGTCTTTTTGCCCCTGATCAGGAAGTCGAAAGGCAGGATCATTAATATCAGTTCTGGACATGGCTTAATGGCGATTCCTGATAAAAGCGTTTATGCTGCTTCCAAATTTGGAGTTCAGGCTGCCTGTGATTCATTAAGGGTAGAATTGAAACCCTTTGGTGTGGAAGTAATAAGCATTATCGTAGGAAAAGTAAATACAAGCGTACTGGGCAAGATCCTGGATGGCAGAAGCTCAATGATCGAGAAAGCCAGTACAGAAAGCTATGAAGTATATAAGTCGCTGATTGAGTACTTCGATAAGGAGGTAAAAAACATCCCCGGAATCGAGCCGGTTAAGGTTTCCGAAACCATTGAAAAAGCACTCACTGACAGAAATCCAAAGATCAAGTATTTGATTGGCCCTGGCGCAAAAAAGATGGACTCCTTAAGAAAGTTTCCTGCCAAAATGCGAGACAAAATGCTGTTCAAGGCCGTGTACAAATAATAAGCGTTTAGGGTAGAGGAATATTGGTTATCTTGGTGTATGATTTTCACCAAACTTCACCTTCCCAAAGTTGATGAGCATGTGGTTCACCGTACAGGTCTGTTTGAAACCTTAAGGAACGCCCTTAGCAAGAAGATCATACTAATTTCTGCCACAGCGGGTTACGGAAAGACCACCCTGATAAGCGATTGGATAAATCAGCACAAACTTACAGCCGCATGGTGTTCCCTCGACAGTAGGGATAATGATCCTTTTCTCTTCCTTACCATATTAATCTCATCGCTTAATAAACAGGAAAAGAAAATTGGGAAGGTTTCGCTGGAACTATTACAACAACCAGGAAATGTAAGTACCGAATACATCCTGGAAGTTTTTATCAATGACCTTTTGTCGCTGGAAAAGGAGATTGTCCTGGTTCTCGACGATCTGCATCTGATCGATAATAAACAAGTATTTGAGATTCTTTCAACCCTTATCGATTATAAACCCGATAAACTAAAACTGGTATTATCCACGCGTTCCGATCCGCCACTTGCATTTGCCCGCCTGCGAAGTCAAAATGAAATCCTGGAAATACGATCAGACAAACTAAGTTTCACCCAGGACGATATTGCCTTTCTGTTTAACAAGAAACTGAAAATGGGATTGAAGCAAAACGATTTTGCGATCCTCCAGAAAAAGACAGAGGGTTGGATTGCAGGATTGCAGCTAACTGCCTTAAGTGTAAAGGGGCAAGGGAATATCTCTGAATATCTTGAAAGAATGGCAGGAGATAATCGCTATATCATGGATTACCTGTTAGAAGAAGTTCTTCAGCAGCAGTCGCAGCAAGAGAGAGACTTTCTGTTGTATACGTCCATTCTGAATCGTTTTAATGCACCGCTGTGCAATTTCATGCTTGGCATCGATAACAGCCAGGAGCTTATTGAAGATCTTGAAAGAAACAACATGTTCATTATACCTTTGGATAATGAGCGGAATTGGTTCCGATACCATCATTTATTTGCCAGTTTGCTTAAGCAGCGGCTGGCATTAAAGTACAAGGATAAACTTCCTGAACTACATAATAGTGCCAGCCAATGGTATGAAAATTATGAACAGCTGGTTTTTGCCCTGGAGCATTCACTTGCTGCCGGAAATAAAGAGAAGTCCCTCGATCACTTCGCCAATGTTATTAATCACCTGTGGGAAACCTCGCAGTACCTGACCATACTCCAATTTGGAGGAATGTTCACCCATGAGGAGATCGTTCAGAATGTAGGTCTTTGTCTCAATTACTTTTGGATCCTTTTCCAGTCGGGCGACATGGATCAGGCAGAAAGCTTAATATACAAGCTGAAAAACCGCAGCACCGACAAGGCGGTATTGGCAATGGTTCACGTTTGTATTAACACGCTGAAAATAACTACCGGGGATATTGAATCCTCTTATACCTATTCTGAATTAGGCATCCAGAATATCAACGAAGATGTTGACTATTGGACCATCTTTGCTTATCTGTCACTTGCTGAAGCTCATCTCCTGAGATTTGAACTAAAAGAAAGCTTTGAATACTTTACCAAAGCAGCAGCGAGCGCTTCAAAGCCCCAATTTATCTATTTCGAAATGATTAACCGGACCAGATCTTCTTTCGTTCTATGGACGATGGGAGACTTTTCAGGGGCTTATAAGGAAGGCAGGGATATGCTGGACAGATTTAATGCAGCAGGCGCAGATAAGGGTGTTGGTTTTGATGTATTAGCTTCCATTGTGTATTGTCTTGTTGGAAATTTCCTCATCAATACCAATCAGATTGAAGAAGGACTTCAAAAAAGCCTTCGTGGCTACGAATTATCAAAAAAAACAACGAATGCACTTCTTATTTCCACATGCACAGCTCTCCTCGCTGAAGGATATTATTTGGCAGGAGATTTTAATAAGGCGATAAGCTTTCTGGAAGAATTGGATGCCATTCCCTACAAACGGGCTACTATATTCCTTTGTATCCTTTCCGATTTACTGAAGAGCAAAGTATACCCATTAACCTCTAAACTGGATCAGCTTAAAAAGCTTAATGAAAAGGATATTAAAGCAGATAAGAATAATGCATTTGAAACCATCGTAAATAACATAGCAAAAGTACGGTATCAAATTGCAGAAGGCAAAATCCAGGAAGCCATAGCTTTACTGCAGAATATCTCTGAAAAATTAGAGCTGTCAAAGGCATATGGCTTACTTACCGAGGTAAATATTCTTCAGGCCAGGGCTCATTCCGCAATACTTGAACAGCAGCAGGCTATGGATCATTTATTGCATGCATTGCTTCGGACTCAAAGTGTTGGTTTAATAAGAATGTATATCACTGAAGGTGAGGAGATAGAGGAATTGATAAAAGGAGTTAAATCGCTTAAAAGAGAACAAGCCAATAAAGAGCTTGATCCACTGGAAACGAAATATATTAATTCCATTCTCCAGGCTTTCGAAAAAGAAAAAAGCAGGCAAAAATTTGTTCCTGATGAAGATGAGCTCAGCAGCAGGGAACTGGACACCTTGAATCTGCTTGTTCTGGGCCTCTCTAACCAGGAAATTGCAGCAAAGCTCTTCATTTCCAACAATACCGTTAAAACCCACGTACGCAACATCCTCTTTAAGCTGGAAGCCAAAAACAGGAATGATGCAGTTCTGAAAGCAAAAGAAAAAGGAATAGTGCCCTCATAGCTGAAAATACCTTATGAATTCTTTGCATCTCCGTGCAAAATCACCCTTCCAAATCATCCTCAAGGATGATTTTTTTTTGCCCCTGTCCCCCGAACTTTGACATAGAAATTTTAAACGATTAGATATGTCAGAGAAAACTATAATCAAGATCAAAGCACACCTGGATGAATCCTGGGAAGAATGGTTTGATGGAATGGAAATAAGTTATGAAGGCGATATAACGGTTCTTTCCGGAGAAAATATGGATAAAGCTTTCCTGCATGGCATCTTAAATAGAATCAGGGATTTAAACCTCAAACTTATTTCAGTTGACATCCTGGGCGATCCGGAAAACGAACTAGACAAATAAAACCAATAAAGGGAATCATTATGAACATCCTGGCAATATGTGGAAGTCCCCGAAAGGGAAATACCTATTCAGCACTTAGAGCAATTCAGAACAACTTCTCGAATGTCGATTTTGAAATTTTAATGCTGAAGGATATCAATTTCAAACTATGCAAGGGTTGTTATTCCTGTGTATTACGCGGTGAGGATAAATGTCCCATAAAGGATGACAGGGATATGTTAATCCAGAAAATCAATGGGGCTGACGGCTTGATTGTAGCCTCTCCAGTTTATTCTCACATGGTACCGGCATTAATGAAAAACCTGTTTGACAGGTTTGGATTTTATGCTCACAGGCCCGATTTCTTCGACAAATATGCCATGTCCATGGTGACATGCTCCGGATATGGAGCTGAGCATGCTATCCAGTTTTTGGACAAAAGCTTGAATATATATGGCTTTAACCTGGCACCGTCCCTGGAACTTCGTTTTAAGCCTGGCAGAGATCGCGATTTGGATAAACAAGAGAATACTCAAAAGATGATTGCTGGTGTTAATACCCTGATTGCAAAAATTCAAGAAGGAGACAAGGACAAGCCTAGCCTGGCCAAATTGATTCCCTTCGGAATATTTAAAGCCATTTCTGAAGCCGCTAAGGATAGCATGCCGGCAGACTACCGGTACTATAAGAACAAGAGCGAATACTACTACGATACCGACCTTCCATTCTTTAAAAAGTGGATTGCAAAGAAGGTAGTGAAGAAAGAGGTGGATAAGATTCTCAAGTAGAACAAAATTTTAAAAGATAATACCATGAAACGACAAGTACTTAGAAAACGACTCACCCATATTTCATTTTTTCTGTTCCCGGCCACATTTGTGTATTTCTCACCCTATGTGATTGTTGACGCTACTTTGAAGGGAATAGTATGCGGCAGCTTCCTATTGTTCATAACTCTCTTTTTAGCTTCTCTTTTCCTGGGAAGAGCTTTTTGCTCATGGGCCTGCCCGCTGGGTGGGGCACAGGAGATGCTCTCTCCCCTTAAGAAGAAAATTGCCAGGAGAGGGAAAATCGTTAAGTGGTTCATTTGGGCACCCTGGATACTCGCGATTATTATCCTGGATATTCGCCATGGAGGTTACCAGGAGATAAATCTAATTTACCGCACCACCTATGGCTTTTCCCTTGGAAACATCTATACAGCCATTGCCTATACAGCCATCTTAGCCCTTCTGCTCATATCGTTCTTTGCAGTGGGTAAGCGCTCGTTTTGCCGACACTTCTGCTGGATTGCCCCATTTATGATACTGGGTAGTAAACTTCAGTCCATTCTGAAAACACCCACGCTTAAATTGTCAAAGACCGAAAATGCCTGTATTAATTGTCACAGGTGTACAACAAATTGCCTGATGGGACTCGATGTGGAAGAAATGGTCACCAAAGAAAACATGAAGAATTCTGAATGCATTCTCTGTGGTAATTGTGCAGATGTATGTAAAAAAGGATGTATAAAACTGACTTTTAAAAACAAGTAATCATGAATAAAAACAAAGTATTGCTGGCAGGCGCTACAGGATATCTGGGCAGATTCGTCGCTAAAGAGTTAATCAAACGATCCAATCCAACAAGAATCATTGTTCGGGAGGGGAAAAAAATAAACCTCGAGGGTGTTCCTCTTGAAACGGTCTATGCTGAAGTAACACGCATGGAATCCCTGGAAGGAGTGATGGAAGGTATAGATACGGTAATCAGTACGGTCGGCATCACGAAACAAAAAGATGGCCTTACCTACATGGATGTGGATTACCAGGCCAACAAGAATCTGCTGGATGAAGCCATAAGCAGCGGTGTGAGAAAATTCATCTATGTCGCTTCACTGAATGGAGAGCGCCTGACCCATTTAAAAATGGCTGAAGCAAAAGAGAGCTTTGTTGAGGAGCTGAAGCAATCAGGATTGGATTATTGCATTGTAAGACCCAATGGATTCTTCTCAGATATGGGCGAATTCCTGAAAATGGCAAAAAAGGGGAAAGCCGAGCTGTTCGGAGATGGGAGCTACAGGATGAATCCCATTCATGGTGCAGACCTGGCTGAAGTTTGCGTAAACGCTATCCATGCAAACGAAAAAACAATCGAGGTGGGAGGTCCGGAAGTGCTCACCCATAAGGAAATAGCCGAATTAGCCTTTCATACCATTGGGAAGCCGGTTAAGATCAGTTACATGCCGGAATGGATCCGTAAAACCATCCTCTGGTCTGCCCGAAGCTTCTCATCATCCAAAAAATATGGCCCTATGGAGTTTTTCTTCACCGTCTTATCCATGGATATGATTGCTCCGCCATATGGAACATATACACTCAAAACCTTTTTCGAACAACTTAAAACTGAGAAACAATGAAAATTACATTTTACCAGTACAACGCATTTATCATCGAGTGGGATGATAAAAAGATAGCTTTCGATCCTGGAGCATTATTTGCCTATTGGTTCAGTTTTGCTTCACTCATTCCAAAAGAACAGTGGAAGGATATTACCCACTTGTTTGTAACACATGGAGACCCTGACCATTATGCTTATGCTGATAAAGTAATGAAGGCTTCCGGAGCACCAGTTATTTTTAATAAAACAATGGTGAAAGAGGTTGAGGGTAAGCCATATATGCTTGGCCCAAGAAGTAAGGGTATGACATTTGACACACCGGTTTCAAATTATCACACACTTTCAGCCGATGAGTCTATCGAGTTGGATGGCATGAGGATAAAGGGAATAAAAACTACACATGGTCCTTTAACCGTCAAAATAGGCCCTTTCAAAAAAACGGAAGATCCTGCGGACAATGAACGTGTGGGCTGGGGTTCACTTGGATTTGAGATTAATTGTAAGGGAAAAACCATTGTTAATTTGGGTGATTCACTTCTTGAATCAGAGGCTTGGAAGAAGATTAAGAATCCCGATGTTTTGATGATTCCCCTTGGTGGAGGTGAGGCAGACAATACCATGGATGAGTTTGAAGCTTTGGAAGCCGTTAAAATAATTCAACCAAAATGTGTTATTCCGATGCATTACGACATGCCAATGCTCTTTACGAAACATTATGCATCCGTAGATGAAGCACTGTTTAAAAGTGAAGTTGAAAAGCTTGGAGTTGATTGTGTGATTCTGAAAAAAGGGTATTCGTTTCAATTTAATTAGCACCAATTAATACAGTACAATGAAAAGCAAATTCAGAAGACTACCTCCAGTATGTCTAATCGTATCTGTATTTAGACTTATAACTGGAAAACTGCGATTATCAGACTTGTTTATGGGTGAAATAATTGCGATGGATGATAATTCAGCCTTTCAGGTATTTAGACATATAACAGATCGGAAAGTTACTTTCACTTCAAAATATACAGTGTTTATTGTAAGTTTTAAGTTCTCTCATTTAACTCATAAAGCAAATAAAATAGCATCGATAGTTCCCATGCTTCTAATAACAGGGTTCCCCGGATTTGTAAAAAAAATATATGCAGTTAATCCTGAAAATGGTTATTGGCAAGGAATGTATCAATGGGAATCATTGGAGTACCTGGAGGAATATAAAAAGTCATTTGTGTTTAAGGTAATGAATAAGAGAGCTATTCCAAAAACAATACAGTCCATTCAATTTGAGAACAAATCTTTGGATAATTTATTGAAAGAAAAAGTCAGAAAGAACTAACGAACGCACAAAGGACCATATAATCATGAAAAACAAATTAACATGAAAACAACAATTATTTACAACAGTCATTCCGGAACAACGGAAGCTTATGCAACAGAAATTGGAAATTATCTAAGCAGTCAGGGAGCTGAATGTAAAGTGTCTTCCATAGAGGACTATGATAAGGAATTCCTGCACTCGTCGGATCTTGTATTGCTGGGTTGCTGGACGAATGGGTTAATTATATTCGCACAACACCCCGACCGGGTATGGAAGGAATTTGCAAAGGGGCTTCCTGAAATCAGGAATAAGAGAATTGCCCTGTTCACCACGTACAAAATTGCCACAGGAAGCATGTTTAGAAAAATGGGGAAGATCCTTAATGACAAAATAGAAACGCCAGTGGCGACGCTGAAATCCAGGACTTCCAAACTGACCGATGAAAACAAAACAGCCCTTGAGGAATTGCTTAATTCTTGAATAGCTTTTACTCAAATCACCCTTCTAAATCATCCTCCAGGGTGATTTTTTTTTGCCCATATCGCCCGTACTTTGATTCAGATATTAACATAAAACAAAGTACAATGAAAACTCAAAATGCAGAGCAAACTGCTTATCAAAATGCAAAACTGAAAGTTGAATTTAGAATTCACTTTATAACTTATGTTGTTGTAAATCTAATACTTGCAGCTATTAACCTGATTCTAAGCCCTGAATCTCTATGGGTAATCTGGCCTGTTTTAGGTTGGGGTATTGGCCTCGCTGTCCATGCAATTAATGTCCATTTCGCAACAAATTCAAGCGTCAAAGAGCGAATGATTGAAAAAGAGATGAATAAACAATAAAACAAAAAGGATCATGAAAGAAGTATATCTATTGATTTCTCTGGTAATGCTAAGTGCAGGTCTTCAGGCTCAGGAAACTCAAACACTGTTAAATACAGCAGAACAATCTAAAGTTAGTTATACAGTATTTGGCGGACCTTTAGCATTTGCAACTGATATAAACAATGCATTAGGCATTTGTATTGGAGGTAAAGGTGGTGCTATAATTAATGAATCCCTTGCATTTGGAGGTCTTGGTTTCGGTATGGCAAATCCTCTTGAGTTTGCCGGCAGTAATTTATCAGACGAAGAAAACACCCCTCTTGAAATGACTTTTGGAGCCGGTGGGTTATTCTTTGAATATATATTCAACTACGGTGACCGTATTGAAATCTCTGTTCCACTAAATCTTATGGCAGGAGGGATTCATGTGAATGAGCCCGGCTCGGTATCAAAGGTCGAGTCAAGTACATTTTTCATTGTTGAACCAGGTATAAACATTGACGTAAAAATTTCTGAATTCTACTCCCAATCGTTTTTTGTTAGCTACAGGCAAGCCATCGGCAGTTCGTTGATAAATGTTGATGCTGCGGGTATTTCAGGATTGAATGTGGGATTGATGTTCAAATTTGGAGGGTAGTACTTGAGAAAATAATTGAAAATCCAATCAGTATAAAAGAGAAAGTCTTGATTTATAAATAATAAACTATTTCAATTATGGCAAAAAAATTTAAAGGCGGGATGCATGGCCGTGATGTCATCTACCATTTTAAAAACCCTGCAATGGATTTCTTCTTTCAATGGGTATTAGGTATGAGTACCAATGGTGGAAGTACTGTAGGGGAGTGTTTTTCTGCAGCTTCAAAAATTACAGAGGGTGATACCTTAAGTTGGGCAAGAAATTGGGACAAGCTCGGATCAGATGTGCAAAAAAGAGCTGAAAATTCTCTCAAGAATAATCAAACCGTAAGCGCCAGAGAATCTTTTTTAAGAGCATATACCTATTATCGTGCTAGTGTATTATTTCTCAGTCCGTTTGAAGATTCTAAATACAAAGAATACCTCAGTAAGGCTCGAAACTGCTTTCAACAGGCATTGTTGCTTTTTGATATACCTGTAACATCATTCGAGATTCCTTATAATGGATCCGTATTGCCAGGTTATTTCTTTAAACCGGATGATTCAGGCGCCAAACGTAAGACTTTGATTATGATTGGCGGGGGTGACACCTTTGTTGAAGATTTGTATTTCTACATTGTACCATCAGGAATTAAAAGAGATTACAATGTTCTTATTGTAGATCTGCCTGGACAAGGCTCACTTCCATATGAGGGTTTACCATGGATTCCTGAAACTGAAATTCCAATGGCTAAGGTTGTTGACTATTTATTAGGGCAACAAGGCGTAGACGAAGACAAGATTGCCGCGATGGGAATTAGTGGTGGAGGATATCTTGTGCCGAGAGCCGCAACCAAAGAAAAACGAATAAAGGCTATTTGTGCTTCTTCGATCATCCTCAGCTTCGAAAAGCACTGGACAGAACTCACAAAAATTCCAAAGCTGGCAAAGATTGAAGACACCTGGGTTTTCTCGTTGCTTAAGTCCATTAAACGAAAAAGTTTTGGCGTGGCTTCTGGTTTAATCGACACCTATAAATGGCGTTGGGGAGTCAAATCTATGAAAGAATTGATAGATGTTTCCAAGCCCATGTATTATGAGCCATCAGATATTACCTGTCCAACATTAATATTAATTGGTGAATCGGAGTATAATTTAGACTGGAGCCGGCATTGTGCAGAAGTCAGTATAGAACAAATATCCAATGAGCGGAAAGAGGTAATTATAACACCGCTAGCTGAGGGTGCTGAAGGGCATGCCATTGGCACAAATATTTCATTGATGAGCCAGCTGGTATTTGATTGGTTTGATGAAACATTAAAATTGAAGAAATGAGAAAAAGAAAGGTAATATTATTCGCTGTTGTAATTCTTGTTATATTCCTCCTGCTGCCTTTGATTTTCAATAAAAAAGGACCTCGCCATTTTGAGGCTCCCACTTTATCTGACATGGAATATTCTGAAGTTTTTTTCAGAAATGAATCAAATAATTTACAACTAGCTGGCATGCTAATGGTACCCGAAGGGGTGGGACCATTTCCAACGGTTGTTGTAATACAGGGGTCAGGACCAAGCTTTCGAGACAATGGGTGGTACTTATCCATAGTAAAACATCTTCAGGATAATGGCATTGCAGTAGTAATTCCAGACAAAAGAGGGTGTGGAAAATCTGAAGGAGATTGGATTGGGGCAAGTTTCGATGATCTTGCAAACGACGCAAATAGTGCAATAGAGTTTATAAAAACACAAGATCGCTTTGAATACTCTTACATCGGATTTGTCGGCATGAGCCAGGGTGGCTGGATTGCACCAGTTGCCGAAAATAAACTAGATGCTGTTTCGTTTATCGCAAGTTTATCTGGTGCTACAGTTAGTACAGATGAACAATTGCTGCACGAAGAAATTCATAATATTTCGGAATACACCTGGCCATTTATCGCAAAACTGATCGCTCCAATTACTACAAACAGATTACAGAAAATGGAGCATCTAAGATCCTATGCGGGTTTTGATCCAATACCATATCTGAAGGATGTAGATGTACCTGTTTTTTATGCTTTTGGAGAAGGTGATAAATATGTACCTGTTCGTGCCAGCATAGAGCGCCTGGAAGAAAACAATTTGAATGACTTTGAAATCATTACATATCCGAATGGAGGACATGCCTTAATTGATGTTGAATCAAATACTGTTAGCAAGAAATGCCTGAATGATTTAGCTTCATTTATCAAGGGAATTGAGAATGAATCATTTCAATAAAAAACAGAGTGGTCTTGCTTCGCTTTCGCATTGCTTTCTCACTCTGTTTTTATTGCGCTATTGTCTACAGAGCAAGGTCGAATCGATCCAGGTTCATTACCTTGGTCCATGCTGCTACAAAATCCTGCACAAATTTTTCCTGAGAGTCTGCGCTACCATATACTTCGGAAAGGGCTCGCAATTCAGAATTCGATCCAAATATCAGGTCCGCACGGGTGCCAGTCCATTTGTGTTCCCCGGTAGCACGATCATGTCCCTCAAACAATTCTCCGCTTTCTGAAGTCGCCTTCCAGGTTGTACCCAAATCCAACAGGTTCAGAAAGAAATCGTTGCTAAGTACCTCCGGACGATCAGTGAAAACACCATGCTTTGACAGGTCAAAGTTGGTATTCAGGACACGCATACCTCCTAGGAGAACCGTCATCTCAGGTGCACTCAGGTTAAGGAGCTGCGCCTTATCAACCAACATTTCCTCAGCACTTGCAGGGTTCTGGCTCTTCTTATAGTTTCTGAAACCGTCTGCAATGGGTTCCAGAACAGCAAATGATACAACATCTGTTTGCTCTTCCAGAGCATCGGTTCTGCCAGGAATAAATGGAACTTTCAGATCATGTCCGGCATTCTTTGCTGCTTGCTCAACCCCGGCACATCCACCCAACACGATCAAATCAGCCAGAGAAACCATCTTTCCTCCTGACTGTGCACTGTTGAACTCCTTTTGAATTCCCTCAAGAGTTTTCAGCACTTTTGTCAGTTGTACCGGATTATTTACTTCCCAATCCTTCTGCGGAGCAAGACGTATGCGAGCACCGTTTGCACCTCCACGCATATCAGAACCACGAAATGTAGATGCTGAAGCCCAGGCAGTGGATACCAGCTGAGACACAGTAAGTCCTGAACCAAGGATATTATCCTTAAGTTCGTCAATATCCTGCTCATCAATCAGTTCATGTGTTACAGGTGGAACAGGATCCTGCCAAATCAGAGTTTCTTCTGGTACTTCCGGACCAAGATAACGAGTTTTTGGACCCATGTCGCGATGTGTCAATTTAAACCAGGCACGTGCAAATGCGTCTGTAAACTCATCCGGATTTTCAAGAAAGCGCCTGGAAATCGGTTCATAGATCGGATCCATCCTCAGGGCAAGATCCGTCGTGAGCATAATAGGTGCATGCTTTTTCGATGGATCGTGAGCATCTGGAACAGTATCCGCAGCTGCCGGATCGGTGGGAACCCATTGCCAGGCTCCTGCAGGACTCTTGACCAGGTCCCAGTCGTAGCCAAACAGGGTTTCGAAGAAGCTATTATCCCACTTAATTGGGGTTGGAGTCCATGCACCTTCAAGGCCGCTCGTGATTGTGTCTTTGCCTTTTCCGCTGCCAAAGTTACTTTTCCAACCAAGGCCCTGCTCTTCGATGGGAGCAGCCTCAGGTTCGGGACCGACATGTGCCGCATCACCGGCACCATGGGTTTTACCAAAGGAATGCCCGCCAGCAATTAGTGCTACTGTTTCTTCATCATTCATTGCCATACGTGCAAAGGTCTCACGGATATCTTTGGCTGCAGCCAAGGCGCTGGGTTCACCGTTTGGACCTTCCGGGTTCACATAAATCAGACCCATCTGAACAGCTGCAAGAGGATTCTCCAAATCCCTTTCTCCTGAATAACGCTTAGCTTTTAGCCACTCACCTTCAGCTCCCCAATAGGTGTCCTGCTCAGGTTCCCAGATATCCTCCCTGCCCCCGGCGAAACCGAAGGTCTTGAAACCCATCGACTCCAGGGCGCAGTTACCTGCAAGGATCATCAGGTCGGCCCAGGAGATCTTCCTGCCATACTTCTTTTTAGCGGGCCAGAGCAACAGCCGTGCCTTATCAAGGTTTGCATTGTCGGGCCAGCTATTCAATGGTGCAAAGCGCTGATTCCCGGTACCACCTCCCCCGCGGCCATCATTGATCCGATATGTACCGGCACTATGCCATGCCATCCTTATAAAAAGCGGACCATAGTGACCATAGTCAGCCGGCCACCAGTCCTGGGAAGTCGTCATCAGATCGTATATGTCCTTTTTAAGTGAATCCAGGTCGAGTGACTTAAATTCCTTAGCATAGTTGAATTCCTTATCCATTGGATTGGACTCCGAAGGGTGCTGTCGAAGTATGTTTAAATTCAGTTGATTTGGCCACCAGTCGCGATTTGTAGTACCTTTGTGTTTTCTGTGTTCCATAATGTATAAGTTTTAGTTTTTATTTACTCTGTTTAAGGAATTTTCCATTTATCTGAAGTTTAATTTCCTCTATATTAAAACCATCTATTCTATTTTTATTAAAAAAGGTGGCTAGCAATTGATCCAGTTCCTCATTCATGTAATCCTTTATCTCTTCAGATTCTGAACAATATAAATGATGATGATTTTCCAGAATCCCATCATATCTCATAGAATCCTTATCGGTTTTCA
>Ga0180436_10003463_pt1 | contig 14494 bp, 11 predicted proteins | sample SS_ome_2_FD_132434 | JGI IMG/M metagenome (GOLD analysis project Ga0180436, IMG submission 132434) | Hypersaline lake sediment archaeal communities from the Salton Sea, California, USA - SS_3_S_2 metaG | ecosystem: Environmental > Aquatic > Non-marine Saline and Alkaline > Hypersaline >...
AGTCGTGATGCAACAGCAATCAAAGCTCGAGAGAAACCGGTTCGAAAAAAGGTAAAAGTAAAACCTAAGCGAAAGCGGGGCCGTCCACGCAAATCGGAAGCACGACCGCCAAAATTAAAAAAGCGTTTAGATCTACAGCCAGAAAGAATGCTGGATGAGAATTTATCCGATCTGCCAACCCAATGTGATTAAAGCAACTCATTCGGCTTACTATTTGAGAAAGAACAAGTGAAACAGCAAATCCAAAGATAACAAATAAATCATATAGGATAGCTGCGTCTAAAATAGCAATAAAAATATCAAGTTAAGCATAGGTGGCTCGAAAATAGTATTATGTGCCACCGATAACCCAGTGCGTATCAAATTTACACTTTATACGGGCTACTTTTGCAATTAGCTCATTGTTCTACAATTTTTCTCCAGCCAGTACCGTTAGGCAGCCATAAACGCTCCAGCGCGTCGTCCCGGGCCAGCGCCAGCCGCCGCGATTGTTTCAGATCACGTGTTTCCATACCGATAGTGGTCGATTCAGCTTGTGAAGGTCAATATTTTCAGCACCGCTTGCGATGCGTCATTTCCAATCAACATATTTGATCCTGGTCATCCCCGGAACCAGACGTCCCAACTCTTCCCCGTCACGGGTCATCAGATGGGCAGCGGTGTATCCGACACTTTTCAGGTATAGGATATATCGGCCTTTTGGACCATATATGGGCAGCCAATTCACCCAACCATCTGTGAGCAGGACAGTCTCATCCGTTCCATCCAGCCGGACCGCAACGATGTCCCATGGCGTGAAGGGGGTTTCCAGATCAGTTGCGTAGTCGGTGTTTTTATTGAACCGCTCAAAAATAGTATGGGTGGCGCCCATATTCACCTGCCCAAGACCAATGTTGGCATTTTCAAAGATAGCGATACTGAAGCTGGGGGCTCCGGAAAAATCAGCGTCTTCGCCGTTGGCATCCGTTATCAGCGGCAGCAGAAATTCGGCTGAGTAATTTTGATTGCCAGCGTCATAGCGTAGCTTTCCGAACCCATCAGCCACCTGGTCATTTTCATCACTGCCCGGATTGTAGATCCCGTCAATGTATTGGGATCCGACGCTGGCTGTGATGATGGTCCGTTTGTCTTCGCCTGTTTCGTTGGTGCCGTTTCCGTCATTGTCGAAACTCACCTGAACCCCGTCAAAGTCCACCGGACCGGCGGAATTGTACCCATGGTTGTATGTATCATCGGTCCATTCAACGGCTAGATAAAGATACCGGTCGTCATTGACCCAGGCCCATCGAACATCGGATGTATTGACCACAGCCCCACTGCCCCAGTTATCTCGGATATCCACCGTGGCACTCATCTCGTCAATTAATTCCGACCATGCAACCACCCCGTCAATGGGGTATTTTTCGTACAACCCCTGCGGCGGTATGGTTGGATTCTGATCATCGCTATCATCATCTCCATTGCCACCACAGGCTATCAAATAAAATATTATTGCGGCAGCAGCGATAAGAGCGATCGGTCGTTTGAGAGGCCTAAAACAAACCTTTTGCATTTGAAAATCCTGGCAAAGAGGGTTGTCGAATCAAAATTACGGCTTTATCCTTTTTAAAGAAATGACGAAAATTTCTGCTTTTTGCAGAATTATATTTAAATCATAATTGGATGTCAATTCGGGGCTTGGGGAGAATTTATAGACTGAAATTTAACGAAATTCTTAACGTTTCAACAGCCTCATGAGTTCCCCGACTATAGCTCGACCGAGGCTCAATCGAAGGCCTCATTCGCCATAGTCGAACTCCTCGCCCAAAGTCTTGTTGTGTGGAGATTCATAAAAACAATTAAAACCGGGCACCCGACTAAGGGGTGCCCGCCTTAGGTGGATTAGGTAATGCCCACAATGAGGATGCGGTCAAAACCATTGATAGTCAGCAGCCATGATGCTAACCCTTGTTTAAAATATTGTCGAGCCGTTCCAGGTCGTTGATCACCCGCCAGGAACCGCCGCCGTTGATTGCCTTTTCACGCCACTGCGCCACCCGACCCAGATATTTCTTTGGATCCAGATTGTCGGCGCGCAGTTTTGTCACGTTCAGGGCGATGATGTTGAATCCGGAGAGTTCCAGCGGGACATCCCTGACATAGCCCTTGGCCAGTTCTTCCTGCAGGTCTGAAAATATCAGAATGTATTTTTTCCCGGATTCGGATTCATTCAGATACTCAATCGCCTGAAGCATGCCGCCGGAGATATCCGTGTAACTGCTTTGGCTGACACTGCTTACAAACACATTGACCTTGTTCTGGAATGAACGCTTCTGGTTGTTGGCCACCGAGGGACGCGCGTCGAATTTGACCTTGGCGACGATATCTTTTTCACTGAAGCTGCCGGTGTCTATGCGTCCCACAGCGATGGTATCTCCGGGTTGCAGCACGCCCAGAAGATAGTTGATGATCAATTGGGCCTTTTTTAACTCCACGGCATAGGTTCCTGACGTATCTAACAGCATATAGACCCCGGTTGCACGGTTGGTTTGCTGCATGCACCCGCTAGCCAAAATGATTACTAAAACGATGAGCCAAAATCTAATTAATTTCATTGTACCATCTCCTTTTCTTCATCCATTGAACCGAGATTGGGTATGGTGGCATCCTGGCCCTGGTTTTTTTCTCTTTCTGCGCTGTCTTTTTCAGCCTGAGCGCGAAAAAAACCCTGGATTACAATTCCTTCCAGCCAAAGCGCCGGAAAAATAATCAGGTCATAGATGTTGATCAGCAGACGTCCGGTGTAGTAGCTGAGATTGCCGATAATTCGCAAAGCAAAGGCCAATATACGCAGCATCCAGGCGGCGGCCAGACCTAAAATCGTACGAGCAGAAGCCACAAACGATTCCAGGGGTATGGCCACAAAAGTGAGAATAAACGGTAAGATAAAGCTCATCACCATCTGACCGACGGTGGGTATCACACTGCCAGCAACGGTGCTGGGCGACATGCCCGCAAGGCTCTGCCGCAACGCTTCCAAGTCGGCGGCAATCCTGTCACGCATAAATGCCAACGCAGATTCAACCCCGGCTAATATGGCCAGCAGACTCAAGGCTATCCAGAACATCGTCATGCGCATGCGGTCATCCATGCTGCCGATAATTGGAAACAGTCGCGTGATGCGCAGTGACTCCATTAAAAATATACCGGTACAGATTTCAAGGCAGATAATAACCAAACCGGCGATGTCCGATGTCTTGTAAGGTCCGATATAGCTGGCACCGCCTACCATTTCGGACATGGGCAGAGCGATAAGGTTAAAATTTATTATGGCGCCGCCGAAGGCGACCAGAAGAACAGCGCCGGAAATAAAAAACTGCGTCAGCGAAGAAGAAGATAGCGTTCGCAGGGCCTTGTCGGTCTGGTTGCGAATCTCATCGTAGTTGTTCATGTACTGATCGATCCGTTTGGCCCTGAAATTCAAATCGGATAATGATTTATCCAAACCGCCGAGCGTCTTTTTAATGCCCCGCAGCAGCGGGAGCATTTTATTGAGGACAGCATGGCGTTTGGAGGCATCTAGGCGGTGTTTTTCGAGTCCTTTTGCGTGCTGTTCGGACAAGGTCTGGTGGATGTCTTCGAGCATATTGCCTACGAGCGGGTCGCTTTTAGGCTGGATGCCTACAATCGCTTTGATGACCTTGTCCCATCCCGGAAGTTTCTGTGGAATTTCAATGCTTTGCTGGTAATCCTCTTCCAGTTTGATTAGACCCTCGTTCAGTTGGCGCTGCAGCTGAGGATACCCCTCCAGATCCCGTTGTACGGCATTGCCGATGCGCTCAAACTCCCTTTCCACAAGGCGTTCGGCAGACTCCTTCCCGGCACTCAGCAATACATCCCGGTTGCGATCGTTCAGTTTATTTTCGGCCATTTTGACCGATTTGGCCATAAGCCGCATACTGTTGTGTACAATCCTGCTAAGCGACGTCAAACAGCGATGGCTCGGTTTACGCGCCAAATATAAGGCTGTGAATATTAGCATGATCCAAATGAAGATGGATAGCGTGGAGTTCGATGTAATCGCTGGAAAAAATCCTAGATTGCTCATGGAACACCTCCCTGGTGCCTGTGTTTGTGCCACGGGAGGTCCGTCCATTAGCCGGTGGGCTTCTGAAAATAGAAAACGCCTCTAGATCGAATGCGCAGAAGGCGTTTGTCAGTACCTTCGGTAGCCCGGCGATCATGGCTTTTAGACCTTTTGACCCGTGGCTTTGCGTCACTGCCTCACGACAGTTTTGCCCTTGCGATGGCATATGTGTTGAAAATCAATGGATCAACACCATTGATCTGGTATACTAAATGATATGACAGTGTACAGACCAAGTCAAGTATTTCGATTAAATGATAAATTTAGTAATTATTTCAATGTCTTTAGAAATGAATATCGGGTTGGAAGGTAAGGTGAAGCTTAAATGCCTGACAAAAAAAGGAAGGGCAGCCACGAGGACTGCCCAAAGAAGGAGGAGGTAGATGAATAAGCCGTCATCTGCTAGGTTAATACAGCAAGTATCATGCCGGATGTTAAAGAATTTTGTAAATCCGGAATTACCAAGGCTTCAGAAGAAAATCACATTTCATTATCATCATCTGTTTGAGCGAAACCGCCAATTTTCCATCGATTCATGACAAGGATTTGACGTTCATTTTCCGCAGGAGGGGCAAAGACAGAAAGGAAAAGACGAAGGCAGAACCAGACCTTCCCGGATGGGGACTACCTGAAACCCGTCATGGCAATCAGTCTGTGGTCATCAAACCAAAAGGTATGGCCGGATTCGTATTGGTGCCCCCGGCAAGGATCGAACTTGCGGCACATGGATTAGGAATCCAATGCTCTATCCACTGAGCTACGGGGGCATTTGGGTAAGAAAATCAGGTGGAAATGTCTTAGGCCAATCTTGGCGTCTTTGCAAGCGTTTTTCCAGGCTTTTGCCAAACCGTTTGATTAGATACTATTTAAATGTTTGCGAACAATTCCAAACGAAACCAAAAAGAAAAAGCAGGTGATATCATTCCGGACCAGTTCCCTGCTTTTTGGTTTTTTCTTACCAGGATTCGAGCCAATCCGGCAAAGCCTTCCAAGAATATATCTTGATGTCATGAATCTGCATGTTGCGGTCCCCCCCGTAAATGCAGGCGCCGCCTTGCCGCTTCTGCAATTTATTCAGCCATATGACAGATTTTATAAAACTTTCCTGAAAGGTTTGCCCGCTTTTTATTTCCATGCAGTATAAATCACTGCCGCGATCAATGACCAGATCGACTTCATGGCCATGCTGATCCCGCCAGAAATAAATCGGCGCTTCTTTCCCATTATGATGAAATGATTTTTTTACTTCTGAAATTACCCAGTTTTCAAATATGGATCCGATCAAAGGATAGGTGGGAATCTGATCCGGAGATTTGATCCGCAGCAGGTAGCATAACAACCCGGTATCGACAAAATACAGCTTGGGGGATTTGATGATTCTTTTATTGAAATTACGGTAATGCGGTTCCAGAAGGAAGCAGATATAGGATGATTGAAGCACACTCAGCCAGGATTTAGCCGTCGGCTGTGATATCCCGGCATCCGAAGCAAGACCGTCATAGTTGATTAATTGTCCGGCCCGACCGGCACACAGCCGGATGAAACGGTCAAAGGCATTCAGGTCACCGACATTGAGAAGCAACCGTACATCACGTTCCACATAGGTCCGGTAATAGTCCTCCAACCATTCCGACGGGTTCAGCTTTTCATTGAATATTCTTGGGTATCCACCATAGTACATTGCTTTATATAAATCATTGATTCTTTCTTCTTCAGGCAATTCATTCCTAAGCAACGGCAACAGTTCGATAATTCGGGTTCGACCGGCCAGCGATTGAGATATTTTCTCGTGAAGCAGCAGATTGTTGGAACCTGTAAGGATGAGTTGCCTTGAATCGGACGGGTTATCCAATATTTCCTGTATGTACGATAACAGGTCCGGCACTTTTTGAACTTCGTCTAAAACCGCGGACGATATGGACGCGAGGAAAGATCTGGGGTCCATAAGGGCTTGTGAGCGTAGATCCGGGGATTCAAAAGTGATGTAATCATGCTTCGGAAACAATTTTCTACTGAGTGTCGTCTTTCCAGACTGACGGGGCCCAATAATGGTAATACACTGATATTTGTTTCTGATATTTAAAACATATGCTTCTATCTGGCGAGTATACATAATATTTGAGAATATATCCCAACGCAAAAAGCTTGTCAATTCAAAATTAAATTTTGAATTGACAATTAATATTTCGCGTTTCGAGTGGATATTCTTATGGGAATTCCCGGCCTTTAGTTTTGCGAAGCCTGCTTTCGCTTTCGGGATACACAGCCCGGTCCCATGGTGTACTGTGTAAGTATACGGGAAGGGGACAGAATTTAGACAGGGTTTTTAGTTGTTATGCTGAAGACTATTAAGTGATTATATTGAACACTTAACAGCTGGGCTGTACTATTCTGAATTCTGAATTCTGAATTCTGAATTCTGTCTCCTGTCTCCTGACTCCTGAGTTCTGACGTTTAAAATGTGCCTAGTTCAATGGCATCGAGTACTTCCTTGGCATCCGTAAACTTGGGATCGATCGTCAAGGCTTGCTGGAAAAAAGATTTGGCTGTCTCGGGGTCCTTCAAATCAATGTAAAGCCGTCCGATATTATAATGGATTCGCACCCGGTCCGGGTGGATCTTGAGGGCTTTTTTATAGTTTGAAAGGGCCATTTTGTAGTCGCCTTTTTTACGGTAAAGCACGCCCAGGCTGTTGTAAACATTGACTGTGTTGGGATTGATCTGCTTGATTTCATTAAGCACTTCTTCGGCCTCATTGACATTTTCCTTGCTCATGTGGATATCTGCAGCCTGAATCATATACTTTTCAGCTTCATCGATTTTACCGAGCTCCTTATAGGCACGTGCCATGCCTTCGTATGCTTTCGCAAAAAGACGGTCGATGGCGGTGGCTTTTCTAAAGGCTTGGATGGCTTCGGAGTAGCGTCCTTTGGCAGTCTTAATATATCCGATGTTGTAATAATATTCGGCCGATTCTTCGTTGGCGATTAGGTTATCTAAAATGCCCAGAGCCGTGGCATAGCTTTTGTTTTCGATGAGCCGCATGGCGTCATCCATAGACTTTTCGGTCTCAGCCAGGGCAGCATCCTCACCGGGATGTTGCAATGCCTTCATTTTCATAGTGATGTTGCCGGCATTGAATGGTTGTACAATCAAGCCGGTGACGCCATTCTGCCCGGCCATGATGACCATGCCTTCGGTATATGCTGCGTGAGTTAGGAAAAAGGGTGTTTTATGATATTTATCCATTGATCGCACGATCCTCAGGAGGGCCAGTCCGGTCATTTCCTGCATTTCCCACGCGGCGATGACACAGTCGAATTCCGTGAGTTGTATCTGGGACCAGGCATGGTTGGCGTTGCTGACCTGGACCAGATCGCTGTACCCGCAGCCTTGCAAAATTTCTGTAAGCTCATCGAGCTTATTCGGATTTTCGTCTGCCATGAGGATTGTTAGTTTTTTCATATGGGTTTGTTCTTTATCCGAGTTTCGTGTCGATTTGATTTAAGATTTTATTCGTTTTGTCCGATAATACAACAAGCTAAGCGTTTCAACAAGCTCTTTTGCAAACCGCAGGGGATTCCGCATTTACCTTGTTTTTAACCAGTTAACCGAAATGGCTTAAAATAATAGTCTGCATTCAATATGAAATCAATCAGTACCGAGTTGCGCACCGATTCCCTCGATGGTGGTTCTCCGAATTTCGATGATCCGGACAGTGGATTCGAACTGGACAAACTTGAGATACCCAAGCCCCCTGTAAAAGCGGAACCCACGTCAGTTGCCGACAGCATTCTTAAAAAAGATACCCAGGGAACACCCCTGTCTAAATCAGCGACCGAATCCGAATCGTCAAAAAAAACAGAGCCATTATCCAAACCTGATAGGTTTACCAAATCGATATTTTTACTTGTCATATCGGTCGGGTTAAGCGCGACATTGGGCGTTGTGGGCTTTGTTACGATCAAATTGATTCAGCCCAATCCAACAACGGCGCCTAGCGGGCATGCTCCTGTTGGCAGCTACCACGTTATCGAGCCGATTGTTACCAATCTGGACGATAACGGCTATGTGTCCATCGCCTTGATGCTCCGGTTCCGTTCTCAAGAAAAGGCGCAATTTCTGACCTTTAAATCCAAGGTAATCGACGCTGTCTTTCGTTTTCTGGGATCTGATGATTTCAAACGGTCAATTGCGCGTGGCGGCTCAGCCAATATGAAATCGGTTTTATACAATGAAATAACGAGGTTTTTGGAAGTATCGTATCCAGAGCAGGCTATTCTTTCGGAAATTCGGTTAACCCCAAGGGCGCCAAGTTAGCGTCAACGTAAAATGCAACTCGCTTATATGAAACAGTCTAAAAAAACAAAATTATTGGGCCGGTATGAAATTCAATCCAGCATTGGTAAAGGCGGCATGGGAACCGTATATAAGGCTATCGATTCTTTTTTGCAGAGAACGATCGCCTTAAAGGTCATCAGCATTGCATCCCTGGAAATTGCCTCCCCCGATAAAAAAAAACTGGATCAATGCCTCCAAGAGGCCAGGCTGGCGGCTCAATTCATTCATCCCAACATCGTCATCACGCATGATGCCGGTATCGCCAACGATCGTTTCTTTATCGCTCTGGAATTTATCGATGGCCAAAGCTTGCAGAAGCATCGTCAAAAACCGGATCTGCTGCCACATAATCAGGTGCTCGAGATTGTCTATAATACTTGTTATGCTCTCGATTATATTCATCAAAAAGGGTATATGCATTTGGATATCAAACCTTCCAACATCATGCTGACCTCTCGTGATGAGGTCAAACTTATGGATTTTGGTATCAGTCGGATTTTGAAGCAGGAAACCGTGCAAAAGAAAAAGTGTGTTTTGGTGGGAACCCCGGCTTACATGTCTCCGGAGCAGGCCGCCGGGGAAGCGTCTGTTGATCAGCGATCTGATATTTTTTCACTTGGGGTCGTGTTGTATGAATTGTTGGTTGGGAAAAAGCCATTTGAAGGCAAGGATATCCACGAAACCGTCTATCGAATAGCCAATGTTGAGCCGGCACCATTGAGTAAGTTTCTACCTGATGTTGGCGGCGGTCTTGAGTATATTGTTCAACGTGCCCTTGAAAAAGACAAAATCGACCGATACCAGACCATTTTGGATCTGGCCGAAGCCATATTGCCCATTATCAAGGGCACTGATTCCAGTCAGCTGGACAAACAAGATCAAAAAAAGATTGCCTTCCTAAGGCGGCTGCTTTTTTTCAAGCATTTTCAATACAATGAATTGATGGAGATCCTGCGTATCTCTGCCTGGAGTTATCTGGAGCGGCGGACTCAGATTATGGGCTCAGACCCCGCTGACAACCATATTTATTTTCTGATTCAGGGACGGGCTAAGCTGACTTTAAAGGGTGACACCCATCTTTTACAACAGGGGGAGTGCTTTGGTGAAACAGCGGTACTGTATAAAATGCCCCGGAATGCCACCGTGACGGCCGAGAGCAATTGCATTGTCATGGCCATCAATGCCAACTTACTCAAACAAGCTTCGGAAGCCCTGCAAGTCAAGTTTTTGCGTGAATTCTACAACAAAAAAATTCTTCAATTGGTGGATGTAAATCTCAAGTTAATTCGGACGGGTACAATCGGCGGAAAGCATTAAGGTATAGGCATTCAGCATAATCTATGAGTTATCATAGAGAATGATTTTGTTGTTTGATGCAAACGGATTCTTAAACCCCTTAAAAAAGTAATGGTTTTCTAAAATGTCCTAATTCAGGGCGTGCGAGTTTTGGAATTATGAGGCGTACGAATTTTGCGTTGATTGGTTTCAAAACGCAGCACAACGAAGAAGTTGGACATTTTAGGAAACCGTTATTCCTTGCGTTCTTCTTCAATGGGAAAGCAAAGCACCGGCCGTTTCAAAAACCGCAGCACCCGCTCGGTGGTACTGCCGAAAAAAATGCGTTTTAAATCACCGGAGGTGCCATGGGTACCCATAACAACAATATCGATATCTTTTTCAATGGCCTTGCGGTTGATTTCCAGAAAGGGCGTGCCGGCACAAACCTCCATTTCGATGGAGTTTGGAGTCAGATCTTGGGCCTGCAGAAACTGTTTCAATTTCTGCTTGGCTTCGATGAACAAGGATTTCTTGATATCGGCTTCCGAGCCAAGCCGGTTCGTCACACATTGCTCGATAAAATCCTGATCAATGACATGCAGCACATAGGTTCGGTCGGGCTTGCGCCCCATGATCGATTGGCTGTTTTTCAAGGCATTGGCCGAACAGGGTGAAAAATCAACAGCCGCCAAAATGTTATATTTTTTTTCAGTGGTGCTCACCGTTGGTATCCTCCCTCGGTTTTGGGCCATCAGATGATTGTCCCCGAAACCAGTCGATCAGCTCGGTACCGGTTCGTATGACGGTGCCACCCATGCTTTTGCCCGCCTGGGTCAATCCTTCCAGGGTTTGCTGCGTCAGAGTGTCCTGGCAACGCCCCTGCCTCTCAAGCCAGTGGATGGTATTGCCGGTGACGACAATGGAGCCGGATACCACCAACGAGCCCACTGAAACGGCCACAATCGGGGCCACCACCAGCAGACATTCGGGTTCATGACAATCGGATGCAATCGCCGCCACCATTTCATCGACGGCTTCATCAATCAAGGCCTCTGATGTGTGAACATGCAGCGTCATGCTTTTGGTTGCCAGCAGGCAGTCATGGTCTTCCTGGGGAACCGTTTTGGGCAAGAAGATACAATTCTGCATGGGGATGCCCACCATCAGAATTACCAAAAAGCCAAATAGTTTGGAATAAGGCTGCATGATCAATCCTGGGTACAAAAGATTCCGCATTTGAAACCGGATGATCGCGACCTGGGGTCCAGGTTCAATTGATTGATGCCAGATGCCGACAAAATGTTCAATCAAAAAATGTAGCGGCCAAAAGGCATATCATGTCTAGCCACCAAAAATAGTTATTTGCATTAAGACGGTATTTTGCTATGCCCACCTCGATGGGTGATACTTCTTTAAAAATTTACATGAACTATTATAAGATAAAATATTTAAAATAATATATAAAATGGATTTTATCGAAAATCTGATTGCGCGTTTATTCGACTTTAAGCACCTGCCCCGGATAAATCTTACTCCTGGGCGTCAGATCGTTAATGCGCAGGAAGTGCCCCAGAGACATGTTGTGCCGCCGGGCGATTTTATAGGGACTGTCGCCGCGACGAACATAATATTGGTCGGTGCTGGTGGTGGGCGCCGGCTTGGTGTAGCGGTATTCAGGCACCTCAACCTCGAGACGTTGACCGATATGCAGATTGGTGGTTCTGAGATTGTTTAGCGACTGAATTTTTTTGGTGGTTGTCCCATATCGTCGGGCGATTATCCAAAGGGAGTCGCCACTGCGAACCCGATGAATGATGGTTTGGCCAGTCGGTTTTTTCTGGACGGTTTTGGCCCGCGCGATGACAGTGCCTCGTTGGGGTATCCGCAGCTTCTTGCCGGCCACAATAAAATGTGAAGACCGCAGATTGTTGGCTCGCATGATGCGACCGACACTGGTTCGATATTTATCGGCAATGCCCGAGAGGGTCTCACCCCGACGCACCCGGTGGGTGACATAAGCGGGCCGGGGAGGGTGTGATATGGGAATACTGTCGATAGAGGCCTGCAGCCGGTCGGCGCTATCCGGTGGTACCCGCAAGCTATAGCTTTCCGGTGGCAGGATATTGTAGCGCAATTCAGGGTTCAACTCCTTTAAAACCTGGCCTTTAACTCCAATTTTATTTGCGATATCGGTCAGTTGTACCTGTTTGGATACTTCAACCAATTGATAGTCCAGGGGTTCAGCGCGCACAACTGAGTCAAGACCGTATTGAGCTGCATTTTCAATGATATGTAGTGCCGCCAGAAACCGGGGTACATAGCGGGCTGTTTCTCTGGGTAAGCGCTCATAAAGGTCCCAAAAGTTGTCCAGATAATTGACATTCTGGCTGCGAATGACCCGTAACACGCGTCCTTCGCCACAATTATAGGCCGCCAGCGCCGAAATCCAATCACCAAAGATGCCGTGCAGTTCCTGCAGATAAGCGATGGCAGCCTCGGTGGATTTGACCGGATCGATACGCTCATCAATATAGCGGTTTCGTTTTAACCCGAACTTATAACCCGTGGAAGGTATAAATTGCCACAAGCCCAGCGCCCGGGCTTTGGATAGGGCTTTGACCTTAAAACCGCTCTCGATTAAGGGCAGCCAGGAGAGTTCTTCGGGCATGCCGGCAGCCTTGAGGCGTGACAAGATCATGGGACGGAATTTGCCGGATCGAATTAAGGATTGCTTGAAGAATTTTCTTTCCGATCCCCGTGTAAAAAACCGAATTTCGGCCTCAACATGACGATTCATTACCATGGGAATGGCGTTGTGGCTGCCGTTTACCACGGTATTGCGTGAGGCGTATATCTCTAAAATGCGCTTGGAAATTAAAAAACGCAGATCTTCCTTTTGCTGCATTTGTATGGGCTGATCCTCGAATTCGACTTCCAGAATCAGCGAATAGGCCTGGTCCAACGCTTCCAATGCATTTTCAAACTCGCCCTTTTGCCAGAACTCCTGGGCCGCTTCGCAGAAACCCAGGGCCTCGTCCAGAATCATCTGGGGCGTTTTGGGCGGGGGCGGGGGCGGCAACCTGGCCGGTTCCGGTGTCTCAACCGCTTGGATTCCGGAAAGGGCTTCGTCCGCCAGGGATGCTTTTAGATTCGGTACCGGTTGAAAATGGTGATTGAGAGCGCTTCCCAGTTCTTGTGCCGGTGATTTGGCAGAGGCGTTTTGAACCCGGGTTTGCTCCGGAGTCCCGGATATTGTTGCGGAAGGGCTTTGAGCAGTGTTGGGGTTTGTCTCGGCTGTTTCCGCTGGGTTTGTTGCGGGGGGGTGGTGTTCACCCCCGGCAGGCGTCGCCGGCGGCTGAGCATCATCCCGAAGCAGGCCAACCTTTTCTGGCGGTGCTTGCTCGGGTGTCGATTGGGGCCTGGTCGTCATGGTTTGGCAACCGGCTAAAAAAAAGACCAGCAGCAAAATTTGAAAAAGACTGCGGGTCAATTGGCTTGCGAACACCTGGGTATGGTAATTTTCTATCTGCATATCAAATTCTGAAGACGGAGGCATATATATAAGGACGCCGCTTGTCAACCCTAAAGCGATTTTAATTCAGGCCTGACCAGTCAGTCTGCACCATATATGGTATGTCGTGAGACCATAAACACACACTATATAGTTAAAAGAGCCTGAAATGTCAAGATTAAAGCGCAGCGATACCCCCAGGGCATAAAATTACCGCGTTCAATTATACTATCGACGATGGTCAAATTTCATTGCACACCTTCATGGTTACAAAGGTAGGCATAATTCAGATGATACCTTTTTTTCCTAAGGGCTTGCCATTTTTAAAAGAACACTTATGATTGGTTGTTGTGTAAAAAAGATTCAAAGAAAGAAAAATAGAGAAAATATATAAAAAAGAATAAAATTTAAAGATAATATGCTATTATTTGTCTTATATTTATATAAGTAGAAATAATGATTGATTATAGGGGTTGAATAATATTCTTTATGAAGATACAAGATGCTGTTTGGATCCTCAAGCATTTCTAACCCAAGGGCCCATCAAATTTCAACTGAATCCAGTTCGCGATATCCGCCAAAGTAGATTCGCTGTTGAAATAGTAAGGCTACCTTGTCTAGAGAATGTTTGTGATTCGCAGCAGATCAGCCAGCGTAGCTCAGCTGGCAGAGCTACTGATTTGTAATCAGTGGGTCGGGGGTTCGAGTCCCTCCGCTGGCTCCATTTATTGTGTTTGATAGTGCCCAAGGTTGCAATCAGGTTGCAGCAGCGGGCTGCGATGTTCTCATTATCTTGGTGGGGTTCCCGAGTGGTCAAAGGGAACAGACTGTAAATCTGTCGGCGAAGCCTTCGGAGGTTCAAATCCTCCCCCCACCACCAATCAACTGGTGAGTTGTATGTAGGAGATTTCGGTTCTGAATCGGGGTCGCAAAGAACTACATGGCTTCTTTCTGAATGCATGCTCTGCACTTTGAAGAATCTTTGTTGTCTCCATGCCCTGACTGAAAGCATTTAATTTAATCGGCGGGAGTAGCTCAGTTGGTAGAGCTTCAGCCTTCCAAGCTAAATGTCGCGAGTTCGAGCCTCGTCTCCCGCTCCAATTAAACTTATGCTTCAGGAAGTTTAATCGGCAGGTTTTGAAGCAGATTTGAATTATCAGCCCACGTAGCTCAGTCGGTAGAGCGCTTCCTTGGTAAGGAAGAGGTTCACCGGTTCGATTCCGGTCGTGGGCTCCACC
>Ga0180436_10003464_pt1 | contig 14493 bp, 13 predicted proteins | sample SS_ome_2_FD_132434 | JGI IMG/M metagenome (GOLD analysis project Ga0180436, IMG submission 132434) | Hypersaline lake sediment archaeal communities from the Salton Sea, California, USA - SS_3_S_2 metaG | ecosystem: Environmental > Aquatic > Non-marine Saline and Alkaline > Hypersaline >...
GTGATGTTTGCTGTTGTAATCAATGGAAGGTTCCGGGAAGTAAATTGAAAAAATAATAGATTTACAGTGGTCGACATTCAGACCGAAATATCTGTATTAAACAGGTATATACAGACACAAAAATAGGACTCGCGGTTAACCGCAAATCCCTTATTAATTCAATCGCTTATGAGAAGTATTTAAAGTGATTTAATATTGGTAGCGGGGGCCCGCTTTTGCAAAAAGATACACGTCATTATGATAGATAAAAAAAAGAAAAAATAATCTTTATTATCAATCAGTTACAGTAACTAATATACAATCTTACACATTTGAATATTAGACGCGACTTGATTGTTCACAGCAGTCAATCAGATTTTGAACCTAATGGGCAACCATATGTATTTTTTGTAGATAGCCACACCTCAAAATCGAGTTATTGAATATCTCAAAAGCGTATAAAGCAGAATTTACGAACTTAATTCTGTAGTCAGTTTTGCTAACAAAATGAGCATATCAGTTATCGGTAAGAAGCGGCATTAAAGACTACTACTAAAAGTTCTATGAATTTAGACTTCTGACATTAGGTAATTTCGAATAGCGAACTAAAGAAACTAACTAATACCTAAAGCAGCGCGTAATTTATCGTAAGCTTGGTCTCTCCTCTCTCTATTCCCTGCGAAAAACACTGTTACTGAGGGCATATCGAAGTCTGTTGTCTTTATATTGATATTGTACTTCACATGCTCACCAAAGGTTTTATTTTCCCACTCGATACTTGATATGTCGGTATAACTAAAAACCTTACCTTTACCTTCTTTAGTATATCCAGCAAAAATTTTAGAATTTGTATTGTCGATTACAATGCCATTGTCTTCATAGCCTGCAACGTATTCAGGATTTACCCCTAACTGAGCCGCTCTATCTACAAGTTTTTCCTCCAACTTTGAAGCATCACGTTTCAGAAATAATATGAGGAGGACAAAGCCAATTCCTAAACCCACCAGAAGGGACCAGAATGACTCTGTTAAATAAAGTAGTAATATCGGAGTACCAAATAATAGACCAAGTCCAAATAGCATTTTAATTAAAATCTTCATATAAACTCATAATTATCAAATGTTTATTGGGTAAATAATTATAACAGGGAAAAAAAATAATTAGACATACTCTTAAAAGTAATCAAGAACTAGATTACTAAGCATAATTTACGGATTTCGGCAAATGTCCGCTTGATACACTAAAGAGCTTCCTATTGATTTTCCCAGGGTGGCCATTCCCTGGGACTATTCACTTATCTGATTGACTAATCATATAGATACTGCCCATCATCTAATCCAGAGAGCAGACTTTCTTGAATGTTATCCGTGTGAGATATTTCGTCAGATGAATCTCTTTCATCATCACAATCAGCCATCACACTGAAAGAAATAAGCATTAGAATAGAAAATAAAATAGTTTTTTTGTTCATTAATTTCTCCTGAATAATGATTAATCAGCAATATACTGATAGGAGAAATTTTATGGATAGCAGGAAAAGATACTATGTGAACAAAAGAGAAACGTTCACATTAGCATTACCTATAAAAATAGGTTAATTAATCTTAGATAATTTTTTCTTAATCTCGGAAAAAACCTGATACTCACGGTCATCAATACCATCAACGTTGATCATATCGTTGACGATTTTCATCAACTCCATATAATCTTTACCATCATCACTTAAATGCTTCTTGATTACATCTACCTGCACACCAAGAGTTCCCTCAAGCCGTCTGAGTTGGTCGAATCTCTGTCGAATAGCGGTTTCTTCTTCATTAAAGCGACTTTTAAAGAGCTTACAAAATAATTCACATTCTTCATCAGTCTGTTGCTCATCCGCGATAATGACGTGATATAAAATCACACCTACCTGAGTTTTCATTTTTTCCAGAGCATCATCTACATCTGGTTTTTCAGAGATATTAGCCAACCATTCTTTAAGTGTTTTAAACATTATCTTTCCAGACTTTATTCTTTCTAATCAATATTCTCAGAGAATTTATATGAACAAGACGGTATACGTCAATTAACGATTTCCACGATCATTTGTGAATTCTGATCAATTCTTCACATCGTTTTTCGCAGTGAAAAGAATAGACTAATGCACTGAAAAGAAGGAGTAGCCCAGTGAGCGAAATAAACCAAATAAAATTGTTAGACAACCGTTTGGCAGAAATTCAATTCATCATAGAAAAACAGATAAAACGAGAAAAATGGAAGAGACGAATGGATATTTTCTGGTCAATATTAGGATTTTCGGTTGCGATGTACTTCATTATTCAGGTATGGCTTGGATATATAAGCACACCTCCTCCAGGAAAAATCTACGAAGCTAAGCAAAGTTTGCACACATTAGATAATGCGGAGATAATTTCGAAGAAAACATGAGAAACCCATGCACAACAGTACACATATTTGCCTGATCGGCGATGAAAATGTTTGCAACATCACCCCTGCCATATCACCCAAGTTGCGAGCCAATGAAGTTATTCTATTTTATGGCGACTATCATAAATAGGAGCTAATAAACACTCAAAATGTGATTTAACAATATGGTAATAAATATACTGCCTATAAACTTGAAAACATCTGGGATATCGAAACTCTTAAACAAGCATTCAGTGACTATCAGAAGCGAATACCCAACAACCTCCTACTCAACCTTTCAGGTGGAACACGACCAATGTATCTCGCTGCATTTGAAGTATTTAACAGAGTAATACCCCAATATTCTTTGTCTACCATGAAACAGATCATCTCACCAGGCTTAAGCCTTCAGATGAGCCAAGCACAGAAATATCCGATAAAATCGAATTGGATGACTATCTTTTGGCGAAGGGTACAAATATTATTGAGAAATCACAGGACAATAAGAGCCGACAGCAATATAAATATTTAACTGACCAATCGGTCGCCAATTTAGACAGATACTCAAACTCTTTGAAAATAATCAATTGGCTCACCTCGAAAACCGATGAAAACCTCATATCCCCAAAACTGACTGTTCAACAAAGTAAAAATAAGAATCTACAGGAAGTAATTCGATTGTTTGTAGAAAATAAATTGTGTGAATACGATAATCGACAAATATACTTCCGTTCAGAAGAATCACATTTTATATCAATGGAGGCCGGTTCGAAGACCATATTTTTAATACTTTAATCAGCATGCGTATAGAACTACAGATACAGGACATAGATAAACTCGATTTTTGTAAATAATTACAAAATAAAGTTTTCGGGAAAATCCTGAAGCCGTAGGGAGTACTTATTTTGGGGGATATTTTGTAGTTCTTGTATTGTCGGATCATTGATCCTGGTAATTGTTTTAAATTCTGAATATGTAATCCTGTGTTTTTTCGCGACTATTAACAATACTAAATTATGTGCCAATAATACATCATCAGGAGATAATACATCCTCGTTCATAAGTACCACCCCCTCATTATTGCCCCCACCTTCATTACTATATATTCCTGCCCAATACAGTAGTGAAAAGAAAATCAAAACCGAATTTGAGTCCAGTTCTTTCTTATCTTCACAATGCTTTAACAGGCTATATTTAAAGTCTGCTAAAGGAAGGAGTGGCCTTTTTTTAAATATTGTAAAAATTAAATCTGCTATTTCTGGTTTGAAATTCTCAAAATAATGACTCGGGTTAACCTTAGTCAGTCTTGATATTTCGTAAAGCATTTCTTTATATTTTTTCTGCTGCTTGTATGTAAACTCATCAAGAATGAGTTTGTCAGTAATCTCAATGGTTTCATAAGTTACAAAGTTAAAGAGTAAATTATGCTTATAAGGAGACTCATCAAGAGAATCTATTTTTTCTAACCAGTTATCATCCCAATCGAAAATTCTTGCCAAGCTTGGTATTGGAAGCTGATAACTGCGAGCATACTCATAAATAATATAATCGATCTGCAATTTTATTGCCTTTTTACTCATATATTTTTCAGATAAATAATATTCAGATAAACCGTCATCTCCGATATGCACTTTAATTGCATTTGTTTTTAACAAAATTTTAAAAACTGCTTTTAAAGCAGTGTCATTATATTTCCCATTATTCTTATCCACGATTTTTTCTATAGAATCATCCATACTCATAGGATATTTGCTTTTTAAAGAATCGAAAATCACTTCAAATAACCCAGGGGCATAGTTTCTGAATAAAACTACAATATTTGCTTTAACATTAGCAGTTATTATTTTGGCAATATTTATAAAGGTTTTTTCTTCATTCTCTGTGAATTGTTCAAAATACCGATAAGAATTTCCATTCTTTTTAATGAATTTACTCTTTTGATTTTTGTGAAATCCAGGAGGCCATTTTGTATATTCAGTATTGTCTGCTTCATTAAAGTTTGTATCAATTGACTGAAAACCTTCGAAAAATTCCACACCTGAGAGGTTTGCATCTTTCATATTACATCTTTTAAATGTGCAATCTGTAAAATCTACATCGGTTAAATCCGCATTCAAAAATGAAACATCACGAAAATCTACGTTATTAAAAGTAGATTTATTTAAATTAGCATTTTCAAACGAGGTATCACTTATCTCCATTTTACTAAATTCGGATTTTTGCAAATTCGTCGATGTGAAATCCACATAAAATGCAGGTTTTGAGGAGAATCTTGTATTTTCAGCAAATGCATTAGTGAAGTCTGAATGACTAATTTTACAATTTAAGAAATTGACATTTTTGATGTCAGTGTTCACAAATTTACAGCCAAATGCTTCACTATCTTTAAACACTGCCGTACGCAGTGTGGCATTTTCAAAAATTGAAAAGTTTGTATCGGCAGCTGTAAAATCTGCTCTAAACAAGTTACATCCAGAAAAATCTGAGTTCTGTAAGTACATTCCTTTAAAATCTATTTTATAAAGATCAGCACCATTAAATTTTGTTAGATGAAATATATCTTTCGCAAGAATGGCTATTTTTGTCTCTATGACAAATCGAACCACTTCACCTCGCCATTGCTCATCAAGGGTTCTCATTACAGATCTTGTTCTTGTTTTAGCTATTTCAATATCTTCGTTATTATCTTTTCTGTCCTGGAGCAGTCCATAATCAAGGATAAGAGATGTCATTCTGTCTATATATGACTCAAAAATCATTTGAGCACGATTTTTATTTGCTTGATATTCTTCTCTTTCCCTTCTTTTCTCTTCTAATACTTTCTCTCGCCCTTCTCTTTCATGCTCTATAGCTATCTCACTTTCTCTTTGTTTTTTTTCGAAATGAATGACTAAAAAGCCAAGAACTATCGGAATGATCGCTATTTCCAACCAATCCCAAGCCTTTCTTCCTCCAAAACCTGTCCACTCAAACTGATAGAGCATGATTGTGATGATAAATATGACAAGCATCCATAAGCTAAATAATTTTATTCCAGATTTAGTAAATTTTTTTTCAACATTGATGAAATAAATATAATAAGCGTCCTCATGTCGCTCGAAATTAAAGTATTTTTTCATAACTAATCCACCCTAAAATCTTCTAACCGTTTGAGTAATTCGAATCCTCGTTCAAAGTCATCAAACATTGTTTTGCAAATGCGCGCCATATCCTGCTCTGTTAGTGATTTTCTCTCAATAACACGTTGAATATGCTGAACTGTCCATGCCCTCTCTGAAGCGCTCTCTGACCACAGTTCCAACAATGCATCATTTTCTTCAGGAGTAAAGTTCTGCATTACTTTTACAGCGACATACCCAATATCATTGGCAATTGACACCAAGATACTTAAATCTTCAGTAAATTTTATAATTTGGATTAAATCACGAAGATTTAATTGCATTTCATTATTGTCTGGATCTATTTTATTTTGGAATGAACCTTTTGTTGTCTTCAGATTCTTAACAATCCCATCAAAAACCTCTGAATCTACTGGAATAGTTTCTACGATTGCCTTCTGATAATCAGGAAACCTGTTTTGTTGATGTAGCTGAGTAATAAGTGGACAACTAATTTCACCTCTTAAATGTATATCTAGCAATTGAAAAAGATAAAGCTCCTTTTCAAAAGCCTCATACATCTGATTACAAATTTCATCGTGCTCAGCTGTAGTGAGTTTGTTGTCATTAAAGGCTGCTAGAAAGGCACGTGAAACATCACTATTTTCAATATCCCATGTCGCCCATGCGTTTAAAATAGACATATCTGACAAAGGAGCATTTTCATGCTTCTTAATACAGACAACGCCAAATATCTTACTTATCGATTGAAGAATTCTGGCATCTTTAGTTTCCTTAATAATGGCTAATACTTCGGATAACGTAAGAATGTGCTCTTTATTATTGGGATTACATTTGTTTGTAAATGTTTTGGGATTAGAACCAATAACTTGACCTAATGCCCTTGCACCACCAGGATATGATTTGATTGTGCTCTTCAAATCCCCATAGAAGTGATTCAGGCTAAAATCCATATTGATTGACTACAGTTTAATTGAAGACTCTTTTGCCATTCTTTTTGGCTGTAAAAGAATTTTTACACCAGAATTCATCTCAATATGACCTATTACGTCCTTTGAGGCATTTTCAGAAAGAAAATCTATAGCTTTTTGGTTTTCTACCAAGATCGCTTCCACCAGCATTGTTGTAATAGCTCTACCAGGCCCTCCATTCCACTTAACTTTTAGACTAGATAAATCATAAGACTTCTTTACTTTATATGCAGATTTAAGGTTATCTGGAACCTCATAAGCATATTTTTCCATCATATGTTTCTGGTATTCTTTGAATGAGTAATTCTTTTCTTTAGCCCACTCAATTTCATCGTTACGTAAATATTTCTGCCATATCGGAGATAACTCCTGTGATGTGTTTACATTTATAGTGTATTTCTTATTCAGGTCGATGACTTTTTTGTCATATAAAAAACCAAGTACTTTATCTATATTGGTTTTATTCGTACGAATCGCAGATAAAATCATAGGATCAGCAAATTCATTCATCGGTAAATTCACTGATGTTAAAGGGCGCCCTTCTTGATGAAAGGTTTTCAAAACAGTCAGATTTCCTTGAGCCAGCGCATCGGATAAATTGATCAAATTAAAAAATGTCGCCTCACTTATTAAAGCTGTGTTTTTTGCAGTTTGCTCAGCTAAGTCATTTGAATTTCTCAATATCACATTTGTTGCTTTCTGCTCTTCCGCAATCGTCGCAGTGTTTGCTTCATTTTTCGCTGATGTCTTATTTAATTCATCCAATTTCTGATTTGTTTTCTTCTGCTCAACTACCATCTGCTCTGCAACTTTCGTCAGTTCCTGTAATTCAGAAACTCCAGGAACATACTCAGCCAGAACACCTCCATCATCTTTGTGGGAATCAGACCATAGAAAAAGTCCATAGGTAGAAGCAGAAATCACAATAAAAGTCATGGCCAGAGGAGCAAACCAGACGTTGTTAGACTTTTCGACAAAATCAGCGTGTTTTTGTTTTGGAATTATGACTCGAATAACCACCAGAATAAGAAAAATTGCTATCGAAATTCCAGCGACATATAGCCCGACAGGCATTAAAGGAATTAGGAAATCAGATACCACTCCCGTTATAGTCCCCAAAACCCCTCCAGTTTTGGCGATAAAGGCTCCCGATTCGACAAATCTACTCTTTGCAATAGCCATTCTAAAGCCCTACTTTTTCATATGGCCATGCATTAATGCCGCCATCAAGTGACACAGCATCAATTCCACGTTGTTCTAACAACATACAACCGACCTGGCTTCGGTTACCTGATTTGCAATAAACAACATAGTTTTGGTCAGGATCAATTTCAGTATACCTTTCACGTAATTCATGGAGAGGGATATGTTGAGAAGGTTGGATACTGCCATATAATTCCAACTCGAATTCATATCGCACATCCAATAATTTGTAGCCATTTTCCAACAAAGCCTTTGCAACTTCCGCATTTTTACTTTCAAGCATCTGATCAGACATCAGGCCATCAAAGTCATTTTTGTCCAGAGCATACAACAAACCATCTGTTGTCATTTTGACTGAATTGACATGTGCCCCGGTCATAACACCCTCTTCCCCGAAACCATCGCCCTGCTTCAATTCAGCAATCAATACTGGTTCTTCCTCTTCAGTCGTTTGCCATACTTCTGCTTCTCCTTCTGCAATGATGTAGTAAGCTTTCCCCTGTTCAGATTCCTCTATGATTCTCTGTCCCTCAGAGACTTCTAGTTCAGTCATACGGCTCAATGCTTCTTTCACATTTCCGATACCCAAATGTGAAAAAGGCAAAGAATTGATAATGATATCCATGCGCCGCTTGAGCAATTCATCCGATACACTCAGAATTGCTCCTAATTCATCCCAGGCCAGCAAATAGTCAAGTTTCTTACTATCAATATGGTAAAAAAGTGAATCCTGTTCAGCAGTAATATTTATCAGACTAGATTCTTCTGGAATTAGAAACGGTTTTGGATGTTGCCGATTGGCTACCAGGTAAGTGGTCTTACATTCTTCACAGGATATCGCCAGTTTCCCTGTAGATATGAAGATGTAATCATCCCCTTCGATTCCTTTGAGACTCACAGATTCACCCTGTTTCAAATCAAACAGTCGCATAATCTGTGAATAACTATCGTTTTGGGAAAAAGCTGCCTCTGGCAGGTTATATCTAGATTTCAGAAAACTCTGTACGATAAAGCCAGGTTTAAACATCCTGTATTCCTTTTATTACTCTGGATTAACTTAAAATATTCTTTAGACCAACTGGTTTAATCTGCCACAAATATTATTTGTATGCTTCATCGAATTTAACGATCCAGACTCTACGATCACTGGCTACTGACCAATCAAATCCCATTTGATAAAGCAAGCTGGCTAACATTTTACCGTTATAATCTCGCACTGAAACACGGTCAGTTCCTAATAACCTTTTGTGACGTACGTCTGTTGGAAATGCTTTTTCTGGTGTATAAGGCCCATTAGTTCTTTTGGCCCCTGTTGTTTTCTTATAAGTTGGATAAAATGCTGGACGCCCTAACCAGGCATCTGCATCTGCGTAAGCAACTTTTCTAACAATATGATCTGGGGTACACCACTCAATAGAAGGGACCTTTTCAGATTTTCTTTTACTATGCCAAACAACAGCAGAAAGCGACCAACACCCTTTCTTCAACTTGTTGACATTAGTCTCAAACATTGAATGTTTATTACCAAAATTCGGCATTTTATGAACAGTGAATGCCACTTTCGGATATTGCTCATCTCCATTTGCATCTATACCGTTATCAAAAGGATAATCAAGGAAAAGATCCTTTAATACAGTGCCTTCCAGAGGATTTGTATACCCTCCACTTGAGCCAGTCCCAATTCTTCCAGTGATTTGTTTATCAACACTATCTTTTAGCGCGCTCCCAAAATCGGAAACACCTTTATTCAACTCATCTAAAAAACCGGCTTGGACTGGTATCGCAAACTGGACAAAAACAACAAAGGCTAATTTATGAGTAATATTTTTTATTTTTCTGTTTAGCATTTTTCTTCCTTAATCTACTTTTCTTGAAACAAACCCGTCAACGTTTGAAAAATTGCCGCGAATAATAAATTGATAATTATCAATTTACAATATTCTTAAATTCCTAGGTTCAATTAAATCAGAAATGATTCAATAAACCATGTGAACTTTGCCGTATTGTTCACATGGTCACCCCTGTCAGTTAGATTAAATATCAGTACTAGAAGCTCACATATGCCTAATTACTAACGAGTGCATGTTGCTGGTTGTACCGTTGTATATTCTGTCTCCCAGCATCAGGCTGGTCGGAATATCCAAGACTTGGAAGGGTGAAAATTATTTGAAATTGGAGACTGTCGTCTTTTTGGCGTTGACCAGCACGTTCATAGGAGCCAAATCCACCGCTTATGCTGCTGGTCAGTCAAAAACACTCAAAATATCTTTATAGTTTTCAAACTTAGAGATTATTGGAAGTGTTCTTCAGATAAACCATAGGAGCATACCATGTGGTGGTATGGTAAGTTATTGTTTTCATAGTATTTTATTGACTTCCGTTGATTTGTTGCTAAATTAACTAGCTATACCAACAAGGTGAATAATAAGCAATAGAGGAGCAACATATGACTGAACAACACGACGATAACTTACGAGACATAAATAGAAATATTGTCTCCGTTACTATCTCGGAAATTCCATCCCCAGAAGAAGTGGATGCCTATGAATATTTAGAAAATAGATTTTTAGAAGCTTTTGGTCCTGTTGCTCTCTCTGGCAAAGACCCCTCGTTATGGGTTGAAGATTTACCATTCTAACTAACTCCAGATCAAACTAATCCAATAGCAATAGAAAACTTAAACATATGATTTAAACCTTGTGTAATTATTAATTACAACCAGCATCTTTATACTGATAGTTCAATAATACACCGATATAAAAACAGCTATAAGTAATCCTACTTCTATTGCGATAACCAAGCCCAAATACCAGAAAGGTGCCGATAATAGCGGCTTATCGGTACCCATTGCATGAGATACGCCTCATACCTGTAGCAGGTGTTGTTTATCGTACTTCTAGTTCATTCTATTCATCGTACTCCTATCCGCATCTCTCGATCTTGTTCCTAATCGTATCTATTGACTGTCTTTTCGAAAGGTATTGTTGGGGCACTTGCTGATTTTGACTTTGCTGGCATCCTGAAGATCAACCGTTACCGTTGTAATTATGTCATCAAGGAGATAGCTAATGCATTTAGTAAAAGCCAATACTAAACATCAAAATAAGATTGATAGCGTCGACACAATAAAATTCGTCGATGAGTTAATTGCTTCATCAGGCTGTGAAAATACTTCACGCGCTTACGCAAACGATTTACGTGTATTTTGGTCATGGGCAAAGATAAAACATGGTGTCTCACCACACTACCCTTGTAGACAGGATTTGATACTTTCATTTATTCTGAAGCACTCGGCCAGGCCCGAGCCACTCATTGACCAGCAATTGGTTGAACTTGGTATACGCGCAAAAACCGGGCCTTACAAAATCTCCTCACTGCGACGGATCATCAATACGCTGTCTAGAGAGCACACCATCAGGAATATAACTAATTCCGCATCTTCTCCCAAGATTCGCTTGCTATTACGTAATCTTGCAAAGAAATATCCTCACCTGAAAAAGGTTCAGAAAAAGGCTATCACCGTCGATATCCTGCATGCGATGCGAGCAACTTGTAGTAATTCTTTGACTGACAAACGAGACAAAGCGCTGTTATCTACCATGTTTGCAGCCGGTGGACGAAGGCGAAGTGAGATTGTATCCCTTCAATTTTCAGATGTCGTACAAACTATGAAGGGCTACGAATTAACGTTTCGGAAAACAAAAACAACTGACAGCCTAACCATTCCGATTCAGGGAAAAGCTGCCAAAGATTTACACGAATGGTTAGAAGCTTCAGACATACAAGATGGAGCCGTCTTCCGATCTATCATCGGAAAATACAAGGTCAGTGAAAAGCCACTCCAGGATAGATGGGTTCATCGAATTATTCAAAACCGGTTAAGTAAAGCCGGATTTGATCCAAAGGGTTTTTCAGCTCATTCAATCCGAGCGGGCTTTGTCACTTCCTGCGCAAAAGCTGGAATTACCCTGGCTGAAACAATGAAAATGAGTGCCCATAAAACGCATGCCATTGCGCTCGATTATTACCGGCCTGGTGATTTGGTTATAAGCCCAACAGCACTGATCATGGAGTGACTTGCAGATTCAACGAAGTGTGTTTTTATATTTTTAGACATTAACCAAACCACAGGAGGTACAAATAAATGTCTTCTAACCTACGTGCAATTGTTGAACTTGATCGTGTCGAAATGGAAAATCGCACCCTGTTACTTGAACAGGACAACCAGCGATTGTTTTCGGTGATCGAAACCTATATTGAACAAAACGACCGTCAGATGAGCAATCTTGCCAGTCGAATAGAAAACCTTGAGAGATGAATTCTCTATTCTTGATACAGGAAAACTACAACAAGTGATGTATTCATGATTGGTAGAGCTTTGATCAACAGCAAAACAGCAGAAATTACGGGGCCCTGTTCGGTATTACCGGGACTATCATGGCGGCCTATAGCGCTGATTTTCTGGCGCAAACATTTGCTTGCTACCTCTGGAGTAACCTTGCATGGTTATATTTTGCCAGTGTGAAAAAGCAACTGGGTCTACTTGTCATGAATATTGTTTATTTGTTCGTATCTATTTTTGGTTTATATCATCATCTCCAATCGTAATTGTGGGTTGTGATTGATAGGCCAGTGCCGTTGGCACTGGCCATTTTCTTTAAAAATATTGGCGTAACTTTAGTGTTGTCCAGACGATATACGCATCGACATTTCTGCCCAAAATACGTAATCCACCGATCTTGTGTCGCTTTGCCAATCATGTATCAATTACATGTCTGATCGCAGCCACTGGTGCGAGGTCAATTTTGTTGGAAAACCGGTAATCAAATTTTTTTAAATACACGGTACCACAAACTAAAGTAACATCGCCTGTCATCGTATTACGATACAAGGATTTGTCGTTATAGCTTGAGGTTTAAGTTTCCAATTAGAAAACAATACACAGAGCTTGCAACACAGACCTGGATCACAGCTGCCAACCACTGTGAGATCTTGTTTACCATATCTTACTGCCAAGCTGCAGCGAGGCGAAGCCCAGATTCAGTAAGCGCAGTTCCTGCTGTCGGCTATCACTAGCTAAAGAAGTATCGGATATATCAGCAAACTGCTGAATGATCAGGATGATTAATTCAAACTATCCTGTGGATACGCCTGATTAATACTCTTTAAGAGTCGAGGGCATGAAAATCAATAAAATCTCCAATCCCCGAAGCCCAATGCCATATAGCATCAGACACGTGGTAACCACGTTTTTAAATTAAGATAGCACGCACAATTACTCTGTCAAATGTTTATTCTAATTCAACTATTTTTTCGTGGTGAGTTCGCGGTTGATACTTATACGCAAGTACTATGTTTAAAGGGGTTTTGTAACACAATTCTCACACTCTCTTTTGACTCAACTTTTTTTTTCGCGGTAACCATACTGGATCATTAGCAAACCTGATCCAGTCACATGGTCATTTATTCATAAATTTACAGTCAAAAATCATAATTTTTGACACCCGATTTTATTTAAAAACACAGTTCAGCTTCGTTAAACCAACCTCTACTTGACGTATATGTTCTGCAGGTGTTTTGCACGACACGTACAGAAGACCTGGTCTACAAAAGTAGGTCGAACCGACCTACATGCGCTCGCTTTTTCCTTTAGAAATACCTTAAAGTCATTTTCCGTTTTGTATAGGTGTTCTGTACGTGTCGTACAGAACACCTAGCGTAAATTTGAAAAAAAAGTAGGTCAGACTGACCTACCCATTTTTCCGATTTTTAGCGATTTGATGATGCAAAATATAAAAGTTGTGTTAGGAAATTGAGCTAAAGAGCAATTAAACTGATTATAGATAGGCTTAAATTCAAAAATAACTTCGCTATTCTTGTTTCAGGTGTATTTAACCAGGTTTATTTGCATATCTGGCGTAACCAGTCTTCCTTATGCTTTTGTAGCATGGGTGAGGGATAGGCAAAGCCATGTTCACCCTTGGGAATACCGATAATTTCACAATCAATATTGTCCTTGAAAAATTTTTTAGTTTTTATCGCAAGAGAGTTAAGCTTTGCCTCTTGTGACCAGGCCAACAACACCGCTTTTGGTTGACCAACTAGTTCTCCGAGTGAATTTCTTCGAGAAGAAGCAAAGATGGAATGCGATGAATCCAGTGTTGGCCATAGCTTCATAAATTCTGAGCTCTTACCTTCACGAAGGTCAGATAAATTGAGAATTCGTGCATGTTGGTATCCAGACAGCATCATGAATTTCATGATCTGGTATTGAGCTGGGTCTGGCTTGGTTTCTACAAGGGTACGATTTACGGCAATATCACCTGTATCGGAAATTAACACCGGTTTGTATTGAGGATCCTCTGGTTTGGAACTTCCCGGATTCATCATCGTTACAGTCAACTCAGGTTGATGCTCGAGCAATTCGTTAAAATCAAAAGGTATGACAGCCCTGTCAACAATTTCAAGAATTTCACGACAAGGCTTAATCTTTCCACCCCAATTCCTGTCGTAGAAATAACCGAAAACACCGAACCTTTTTTTTAGCTCTGGCGCTCGTAATCCTATGACATCTTCAAGGGGTAGTTTCATATCTTAATTATACGTAGAGTGATGCAGAAGCAATTAATGAAAATTTATAATAGTTACTTTTCAAAAATCAGCTGGATACCAATGCCTTTAAAAAGTGCACGATCTTTACCATCGCCAAGGTATCAAGTTTACAGTAAGCCAGTAAACCTTCTCTTATTCGTTTAACTTCTTCTTCGTCAGTATTCTTGTACAGATTAGCGAAGATTCCACTGGCAGCATTA
>Ga0180436_10003465_pt1 | contig 14489 bp, 13 predicted proteins | sample SS_ome_2_FD_132434 | JGI IMG/M metagenome (GOLD analysis project Ga0180436, IMG submission 132434) | Hypersaline lake sediment archaeal communities from the Salton Sea, California, USA - SS_3_S_2 metaG | ecosystem: Environmental > Aquatic > Non-marine Saline and Alkaline > Hypersaline >...
GCAAGCGACGCAGGAGCAGCTTGCCCGTCGTAGCCCGCAGCCGTTCGACAGGCTCAGGCCCTGAGCTGCGTCGAAGGGGGCGAAGTCGGGCGACACCGCTTTCAAAACGATCAACCAGATTTTCAACTTGACCATTCAAGTTGCTAATCTTAAAAGATAAGGCATCCTGACTATTTGATAGCAGGTCTCTTCCCGCCTCCGGAGCGCGTCCGCCCGTAACTGGGGCCGGGCGTGGCGGCTATGGCGGGGTGTTCCACGTCATCAGCCAAGCAAGACATGACCGACAGCACCAATTCCCCGAAAATGGCGGACCTCACCCTCTCGGAGGGATTCGGCATCGGCTACAACTCGCTCCTCGCGGAGGTTCCCGAGGAGATCCGCCTGCAAAACGGAACCCATTTCCTCCTCGCACGCAACGGACGGGGTAAAACGACCCTCCTGAAGACCCTCTCCGGGCTTCTCGCAAAGCGACGCGGCGGTTACCGGACGACCGGGCGCTGCCAGTTCGTCGGGGATGACCTCTCCTTCGACCGCGAGCTTTCGGCCCGTCTGGTCTTTGGTTCCCTCATCCCGCGCAAGCGGCGGAAGGACGCCCTCGCCATGGCCGCGAAGCTCGAACTCGACGTCCGGAAGCCCTTCCGAAAACTCTCCTTCGGCAATCGCAAAAAAGTCGGGCTCGTGGTCGCGGAATTCCGCCTCCGGGACGACGAACCCAACATCATCTTCTACGACGAGCCCTTCACCGGCCTCGACACACCCGCCCGGGAAACCGTCCGCCAGCGCTGGGAGGAAACCCGGGAGGACGTCCTGCGCGTCGTTTCCTGCCACCCGGATTTCGACGCCATGTCGATGCCGAAAGCCCTCCTGATCTCCGACGGGAAGATCTTCCGCGCCGGCGACGGAACCCGCACATGGGCCGACCTCAAGAACCTCCTCAACTAAGCCGTTTCTTCCGCCATGGACCCATTCCGGCTCACTCTCACCACCCTCTTCGCCCGCAAATCGTGGGTGCTCGTCTTCCTGCTCGCGGTCGCGCTGCCAATCGTCCTCCCCTACTTCACACCATGGGAGGCAAACACGAAACTCCTCCAGCCAGCCCGGGCCCAAACCACATGGACCGTCACGTGGCTCGCAGGCGTGCTCTGGACGCTCTCGCAAGCGGCGCGTTTCGGCGACAACAACTCCCGAACCGGGATCGGGGCCTACTTCCGCTCCCAAGGCTGCGGCCCCCTCAAGCAGATCTTCGGCATCTGGAGCGCCGTGATGCTGTTCCTGCTTCCGGTGGTGGCCTGCGCGGTGGTCGTCTGCCTCGCCTTCGCCATGCCGGCCGACTCCGGGGAAGCCTCCATGTGGATCGTCACCAACCTCCAGTTCGCGGTCCTCTTCCTTCTCACCATCGGACCGCTGGCGCTCCTCGGGGTGGGTCTCGCCAGCCGCTTCGGATCCCTCATCGGCTACATCGTCCCCGCCTCCCTGTGCCTCTACGGACTCTACGGCGTCGACTACCTCGGCATGACCGTCAAGATGCGCGACAACCCCGCCCTCGAGTGGGTCTACGCCCTCTCCCCGCAATACCGCCTCGCCGATCTCACCCCCCGCCTCATCTTCAAGATGGGACACCTGCCGGCGACGGATTTCCTCATTTACCTCCTCTATTTCACGATGGTGACCTTCGTCGTCGGGGCCGCCGCCACGCTCTTCTTCAGGACCGAACCCCTCCGCAACTGAATCCCCATGAACGCCCCCCGACGTTTTGCCATCCAGCTCGCATTGCTCCTCGTGGGCGCCGTTGGCTTCGTGGCCCTCGGCGATCACCTGAAGCACGAAGGCAAGCTCGACTTCTTCCCCAACGTCCTCCGGCTGAAGGGAAGCCCCTTCGGAAGAACCATCGCCTTCGCCATGCGCGGACCGGTCGATGTCTTCTGGCATCGCGGAGAGCGCCACGAGCACGACCACGAGCACGAGCACGACGGCCATCACGAACACGGCCCCGAAGGCCCCGAGAGCTGCGGCCACGACGACTGCGAACATCTCTCCGGCCACGACGACGAAACGCCGGATGACTCACCCGCCAATGCCCTCGCCGCCAAGGTGAAGCAACTCGCCGCCGAACACGCCCATCACGAAGAGGAACACCACCACGAGGAGTCCGGGCGAAAACCGATCGAGTTCAACGGACTCCGGCCCTACCTGCTCGATCACATCGACGCCATGCGCAAAGCGTATTACTCGCGCTCCAACCATCACGGCGACACGAGGCTCCACCGCGCCTACATCATGGACGAAACGCAGCGGCGGCTGGCGCTCAGCTACGAGATGAACCCCGCCAACCTCGCCTGTTACGGGTCCTACTTCCTCTTCCTCAGCGAAGCCCTCGCCCGAGTCAAAGGCGAAGACGGCGAGAAGGACGTCATCCGGAACCGGCAGCAGGCAGCCCTCGATCTCGCCAATTCCACCGTCCATTACTGCCTGAAATACAAGGACGAGGCCCCCGCCATGCTCACCGGGGCCACCGCCGCCCACGACTACATCCAGATCCGCTTCTCCGAACCCGAACCCGACATCAACGAAATCTCATCCTTCCTCGCCGTGCTCGACGGGTGCATGATCCGCTTCGAGGAGATCCGCGATCACATGCAGCAGAACGGCGCCTGGGACAACTTCTCCATCCATCGCCGAAGCGAAATGGACAAGGGCTACTCGCTCCTCAAGGTCCTCCGGCAGACCGACCACGAGATGTACGTGAATCTCCTTTCGGAGAACGAACCAGTCTCGGCCGTCGCACCGAGCCGGGATCCCGGCCACCCGGCCGGCCAGTGACCCTCGTGGACGGTGCGGTCCCTCGCGCCGTCGCCCGCGCATCGCTGATCCGACGCCGCCGGAACGGCCGCGTCCACCCCTGAGCACCCGAAAGCCCCCGCTCCGCCATCGATGTATGGTCGAGCGCATGCAACGCTCGCAGACGGCTCTCCGTCTTCCTTTTCGCGTCTCCCGCGCCATGCCCCGCCCGGCATCTCTCATACCGGCCCTTGCGCTCGGCCGGAACATGCGGGATGCTGCTCCCATGAGCATTGCTTCCCCGTCTTTGGACCTTAAAGAGGACATCCTCCGCCTCAAGGAGGAGCGCAACGCCGTGCTCCTGGCGCACAACTATCAGATCGGCCCGATCCAGGACCTCGCGGATTTCGTGGGCGATTCCCTCGGGCTCTCGTACCGCGCCCGCGAGACCGACGCCGAAGTGATCGCCTTTTGCGGCGTGCACTTCATGGCGGAAACCGCAAAGATCCTCAATCCCGACAAGACCGTCATTGTTCCCGACAAGGACGCGGGGTGTTCTCTCGAGCAGTCCTGTCCGGCGGAGGACCTCAAGGCCTACCTCGACGAACACGCCGGGCGAGACTACTACGTGATCGCCTACATCAACTGCTCGGCCGGAGTGAAGGCCCTCGCCGACGTCATCTGCACCTCCGGCAACGCCGTCACAATCGTGGAAAAGGCCCCCGCCGATCGTCCCATCCTCTTCGTTCCCGACGCCAATCTCGGCGCATGGGTCATGGAGCGCACCAGCCGCAAAATGGACCTCTGGCAGGGCGCCTGCCATGTGCACGTCGAGTTCACCCGCGACTCGATCCGGAAGATCAAGGACGAATACCCCGACGCGGTGGTGGTGGCGCACCCCGAATGCACCACCGCCGTCCGCCTCCTCGCCGACGAAGTCTGCTCGACCGAAAAAATGATCGCCTTCTGCCGCGAATCGCCCGCCCGCAACATCATCGTCGTCACCGAGGGCGGCATGCTTCACCGCCTGCGCAAGGAGGCCCCGGACAAAAACCTCGTCGCCGGACCCACCGACACTTGCGCCTGCGCCGATTGCAAATACATGAAGCTTAACACTCTCGAAAAACTCCACGCCTGCCTCGATCGCCTCGCCCCGCGGGTGGAAGTCCCTGAACCGACACGCCTCAAGGCCGAGGCCGCCGTCCTCCGCATGCTCGAACAGTCCTGATCCCCGCCTTTCGCTCGACACTCACCCTGCCTGCCCTTAGGGTCCGCCCGACGACTAGAAACCATGAAACTCCACCTGCTTACCGCTTTCCTGTTCCTCGGAGCCCTCGCCTGCGGGACTTTCGCCGCTGAAGACAAAAAGGAACCCGCCAAGCATCCCGAGGCCGCCGCTCCCGGGAACGACAAGGGCGGCAAGGCCTCCGATCCAGCCTCCGACGCGTCCCAAGTCCCCGAACTCGACCCGGAGACTGCAAAATCCCACGCCTCATACGGGTTCGGTTTTCGCTCCGGCGCCCAGTTCGCCCGCCAGACCGTCCGCCTCGGCCTCACGCCCGCCGACATCGAGCGCGAGGCGTTCGTCAAGGGGTTCTTCGATGCCTTCGCGCAAAAGGAATCCTCCATTTCACAGGAGAACATCAACACCGCCGCCAACGCCCTGATCGAAGCCATCAAGCAACGCGAGAAAAAGATCGCGCAGGAAAATATCGAGGCCGGCAAGGAGTTCCTCGCAAGGAACAAGGAACGCGAGGAGGTCGTCACCACCCCCAGCGGCCTCCAATACGAAGTCCTCGAAAAAGGGGAGGGACCCGTCTACGAGGCGCCTTCCGACGGCGCCCCTCCCAACAAGACCTTCATGGTCAAATACCGCGGCACCCTCATCGACGGCACCGAGTTCGACTCCTCCGAGGGCAAGGCCGTCCCCATGAGCCTGAATGTCATCCCCGGCTTCAAGGAGGCCCTCACCACCATGCCGGTCGGCGCGAAGTGGAAGCTCTTCATCCCCTCCGAACTGGCCTACAAGGACCAACGCCGCTCGAACGACCTCGGCCCCAACAGCACCCTCATCTTCGAACTCGAACTCGAAGAAATCAAGGACGCCCCGAAACCGCCCGGCCGCGCAAGGGCCGTCTCCCCCCCGGTCCGCATCCCTCCCGCCCCGAAGGACCAAGGCGGTAAACCAGGGAAGAAAGCCACTGCCGTCTCGCCCCCGGTCGGAATCCCTCCCGCCCCGAAGGACAAGAACGACAACCGCAAGGATAAACCCAAGGCGAAAGCCACCGCCGGCTCGCCCCCGATCCCAATCCCCGTCAGACCCCCGAGCGAAGAAGACGACGAAAAGGAGCCCGGCGCAAACGACCAGCCGCCCGGGGACGAAGATCCGGCCCCGTCCTCCGGAGCGAAGGACCAGTAATTACCAAGAGAGTAGTTATTCCGTCTCCCGCCACTTCCGGCGGTCCACCACGGTCGTGTCCCCCGCCCGCAGTCGGAACGCCTGCCCGTCGCGGGTGCGCAGGTCGATCACGAGACGCTTCTCTCCCCGCGTGACGCAAATTCGCTTGAGAACGCCTTGCGCCCCCGCGTTCGACGAATGGCGGCAAATCGGCCCGGGTCGCGCCGGGCTTTGACTCGCGCAGGCAATGCGCTTACATCTGCGCATCCCCTCGATCCCACAGCTTCAGCGGACCTCGACGCGGCTCTCTAACAGCTCAGGATTCCTCGTGAGCGTGAGCGTGGCACTCGGGCTCGCGCTCGTCCCGGGGTGCGCCCCGATGCGGTCCGGCCCGGCTGCGGCCGCGCGCCCGCACCTCGGCGCGAACGCCTACACCTCCTTCGACGGCTCGGTGTTCCCGTATCGCAAGTGGCTGCCCGCCGCCGAGCCGCGCTTGGTGGTGATCGGGTTTCACGGCATTGCGGGGGCCTCCTCGGACCTCGATAACCTCGGCCGTGATCTCCGGAGCCGGCGGCCCGCCACCGCCGTCTATGCTCCCGACCTTCGCGGGCAGGGCTACGATCCGATCGTGTCCCGCCGGGGCGACATCCGCGACCCCGGCCACTGGTTCCACGACGCCCGGACCTTCAGTCATCTCGTGCGAAGGCGCCATCCCGACGCCCGCCTCGTCTGGTTCGGCGAGAGCATGGGCGCGCTGATCGCCCTGCACGCCATGGCCGCCGTCTCACCCGGTGACCCTCCGGCCGAAGCCCTCATCCTTTCATCTCCCGTGGTGCGTCTCCGCGGGCTCCCACCCTCGATGTTCGACTTCCTGCGGATCGCCGCCGCGATCGCCCCCGGCTCCCGGACCTCCCTCGAAGCGCTCACCGGCGTCGATCAAGTCCAGCTCACCCGCGACACAATCCACGAGGAACAAGTCCTCAAGAATCCCTACCACATTTCGGAATTCACCCTGAGATTCTACCGCACCCTCGTCGAACTGGTCGAAGGGATGCCCGGACAGGCGGAGCGGATCAGGACCCCCGTGCTGATCCTTCATGGCGGCCGGGATCTTTTCTCCCATCCCGCGGACGTGGCCTCCTTCGCAAGCCGCTTTCACTCCGCCTCTGGCGTGCAACGCGCATACCTTCCCGAAAGCCACCACCTGCTCTTCTACGACCACCAGCGCGAACAGGCCCTCGATACCGTCTCGAACTGGTTGCGGGGCCTCACGTCCAAGTAGTCCCCGCATTCCGGATTGCCATGCCCGGGTGATCCGGGGCAGCATGGCGCTCCCTCCCGCCAGATGAACTCCAGAACCGTCGCCATCCTCGCCGCGGGGGCGGTTGCCTTCCCAGCCTGCTCCCGGAACCGGTCCGTGGAATTTGACGAACCGCCAGGCCGGGCCATCGTGATCGATACCGAACGCGCCGCCCCGGCGGATGCCGCGCCGGAGACCGCCCCCGGACCGTGGGACGCCCTCCGCACTCCGGACGTCACCCGCCAACTCTACAGCGAGCAAGCCTCCCCCTCGCCCGCCCCGGGGCGAACCTCCCCCGGAGACACCGACACCACCGTCTCAATCCGCCCCCCGGGCGCCTCGCCCGGAAACCCTCCTAACGACAATAACGAATAGTCAACCCGGGAGTCCTCACCCGCACCGCCCACCGGCACCCGCCCCGATAGGCTCGACGGGCAACCGCCCGCGGATAACAGACCCGGTGACGGACCGGCCAAAAGCACAAGTGCCGCCCGAACCCCCCGCTCACAAACACCGGCCCGACGTAACTCCGCCATCCCCCGTAATCCGAATCGAATCTCCGGCCACCCGCAAGCTTCCGATCCCGCCTCCGCTCCCGCTCGACCCACGCCGGCTCCCAATCGGCCTGTTCCCGCGCCTCCCGGCCGGTAAAAGTCCGCTTCACCTTCTTCACCACTTCCCCCTCGGCATTATACCAGGTCTCTTCCTCGACGACCTCCCCCCGCACCGGCGCGGCAAGGCCAAGGACAAGCAGCGGAGTGACAAGAAGAAGTCTCGCCATTCCTCCACTCTAGGCCCTCCCCTCCCCGGACGCAACACAAAGAGAAAATGACGAATGACGATATACCCAACGACCAGAAACGCGCCCCCTTCGCCATTCGTCATTCTCCGTTCGCTACTCCCATGCCTCCCCGCAACTTCCGCCCTGAACCGTTCCCATACCACGAGGTCATCGAGCTTCGCATCGACTCCCTGAGCAACCAGGGGGCCGGGGTCGGGCGCCACGGAGGAGACTGGGTGGTGTTCGTGCCATTCGCCCTGCCCGGGGAACGGGTGCGGGCCCGCGTCTGGAAGAACGAAGCCAACTGTTCCCATGCCGACCTCGTCGAGGTGCTCGACCCCAGCCCCCACCGCGTCGATCCCCGCTGTCCGCTTTTCGGAACCTGCGGCGGCTGTCAGTACCAGCACCTCGCATACGACCGGCAGTTGGCGTGGAAGCAGCGCCAGGTCGCCGAGTTGCTCGAACACATGGCCGGGGTCCGGTTCCCCGTCAACGACCCCGTCCCCTCACCCCGCACATGGAACTACCGCTCGAAGATCACACCCCACTTCCGGAAACCGCGCTCCGGTCAACCCCTCCCGATCGGATTCCTCGCGGCGGACGGCCGCAACCGTCTCGTCGACGTGCCCGCCTGCCCGATCGCCATGGACGAACTCAATGCCGCCCTTCCCGCCGAGCGCGAACGCGTGCGCCGATCGGCCTCGAAGTTCAGGAAGGGCGCCACCCTCCTCCTGCGGGCCGCCGCCGGCAGCGTGCACACCAACCCCCGCGAAGTCGTCGAAGAGCGGGTGGGCAACCTCGCCTTCCAGTTCCTTGCAGGCGACTTCTTCCAAAACAACCCTTTCATCCTTCCCAAGTTCGTCGAGCACGTCGCCCGGCAGGCCGCCGTCGATTGCCGCTTCATGGTCGATGCCTACTGCGGGTCGGGCCTCTTCGCGCTCTCCCTCGCCTCCCGGTTCGAGGAAGTCGCGGGCGTCGAGGTCTCGGAATCCTCCGCCGACTGGGCCCGCCGCAACGCGCGCTCCAACAACATCCCCAACGTCTCGATCCACACCGCCTCCGCCGAGCACATCTTCGACACGATCTCCTTCCCGCCCGGCGAGACCGCCCTCGTCATCGACCCCCCGCGCAAGGGCTGCGGCCCCGGATTCCTCGATCAGCTCTTCGCCTTCCGGCCCCGCCGCATCGTCTACGTCTCCTGCAACCCCGCCACCCAGATCCGCGACCTCAGGGAGTTCCATAACCGCCAATACCAACTCCTCGACGTGCAGCCCTTCGACCTCTTCCCGCACACCAAACACCTCGAATGCGCCGCCACCCTCGAACAACGTCACAAGGACGCGCCCTCTCAGTCCGCGGTCCGCTCGCTCATCTCCGCCGCGGCGGATTCTTCCTTGCCCGCGGCCGGCTTCCGCAGCTTCTCCCAGAGGGCGTATCCGCCTCCGAAGAGAATGACGAGCCCCTCGAAGGCGTAGAACCAGTTGATGATCCCCCCCCCCTTGATGAACCCGTAGGAGTGGAGACCCGTGCCGAGCATGTTCCCTCCCCACCACGAGAAGGCCACCACGATGGCGCCGAATACCGAGGCCAGGTGGATCCCCCACTCCTTCAAAAACCCGCCCAGGCGGCCGTGCAGGATCACAAGGTTCCACAGGACGATCAGGAGGGCCCCGTTCTCCTTCGGGTCCCACCCCCAGAACCGCCCCCATGAGTCATTCGCCCAGATCCCGCCCAACACCGTGCCGACCAGCGAGAACAGAAGCGTGAAACAGATCAGCCCGTAGACGATGCGCGTCAGATTGCGCCGGAACCCGGGATCCCCACGGTCCAACCCAAACAGGCGCCCGTAGATGTAGACGTGCGACATCGCCGCCGCAATGAGCCCCCCCGAGTAACCCAGCGTGATCGTGATGACGTGCGTCGCAAGCCAGAAATTCGACCTCAGCACCGCCACAAGGGGATCCATGTGGTCCTTGGCGTCCCCCGTCTCGTAGGCCCGCGTCAGGAACAAACCCAGAATCCCCACCGCCATCGCCACCCCAAGCGCGATGCGGCGGCGCGTCATCCACTCCACCACAAGGAGGGTCAACATCCCGCCCCCCGTGATGAAGGGAATCGTGTCGTAGAGGTTGCCCACCGGCGGGCGCCCCATCAGGTAACTGCGGTGCACGATCCCCGCCGCCACCAGCGCCATCCCCGCCAGCGCCGCGATCCACGCCCCCCATCCCATGACGCGCCCCCACCGCGAGCGCGGCGACAACCACCCCAAGGCCGCCACCACGAACCCCGCCAGCAGAATCACCAGAGCCTGCATGAAATAACCACGATTGTAGTAGATCACCTCCGAGGCCAACTTGCCGCCTTCGCCCCGTTCCGCGGCCCGGGCCGCAAGATCGGCCTGCCACCCCGCCAGCCGCTCGCGAAAAGCCTCCGGTCCCTCCTCGTGCGCTGCCACCAGCGCCTCCAGCCGGGCGGCATCCGCCGCGAGCCGTTCCCAGTCCGGCGGAAGCTGGCCGCCCACCATCGCGCTGGCCCGCCGCCCGAACGACATCCACTCCTCGTTCCCGGGCTGGTACGGCGGCAACCACTCGATCCCATGGTAGGCCTTCAGCAGAAGATGGTCGATCCTCGTGATGGCGTAGTAGATTCCCTCCGGCACCTCGGCCTCCGGGTCGGCGGCATCGAGCCGCAGCCGCTCCCGCACCCCCGGCATCACCTTCAGCCAATAGCTCATGCGGTTGAGTTCGCCGGCCGCCTCGTCCCCCCCGCCGTCTTCCATGATGCCTTCCCGCGCGAATTCGAGCGAGCCCAGCATTCCCTGGAACGTCTGGAGGTTTTCCCGCAGGGCGCTGAGGTCCTTCTCCTCGCGGTCCATCTCGAAGCCGGGCTCTTCCTGCGCCCGGCTCTGGAGGTCCTTGAACCATCCGTCGAGGCGCTCGAAGCCAGGTTCCAGTTCGTGGTAGGAATACCGGTCGCGCCGGTCCTTCGCCTCGATCCCCACGAATTCGAGCAGGTCCGAATTGTCGATGCGGAACGTCGGCAGTTGTTTCGCCAGCTCCGGCCGGAACAGCGCGTCCAGCAACCACTCCGCCGGTCCGATCCGGATCTTCCCGCCCCCGCTCCGGATCGTCATGGTGCGCCCCCCGTGCAGTTGCAGCATCAGGAACCCCGCCCGCGTCATGAACGGCTTCACCCGCCCTCCGCTCTGCACCGGAATCTCCCGCGCCACTTCCACCGTGGCCGCGTCCCATGGTTCATAACCCGCGACCTCATGCGGCGGCTCCTTCCGAACCCCGCCACGCACCGCCAGCAGACCGATCACGGCCGAAACTCCCAACGCAAGGACGAAACCCGTCCACCGCGCCAACTTATGCCGATTGCTCCGCGACATCGCCTTGATTCGTCGAATCCGAAGAAGCCCCCTCCCGAGCCCCGAGAAACACCCCCAGCCTGATCAGAAAATGGACCAACAACCCCGCCGTCACCACATAAAGCGCGTATTTCGGCCACTGGTCGGACGGGTTCTGCACGATCGCGAATCCGCTGAAGGCGCGCCCCTGCGGCCGGTCCCACTTCGCCTGGTACAGCGTGATGCCCTCGGTCCGCATCGGCTTGTTCATCACGATCGAGTAATCCTTGCGGTCCCCGTCGAGGACGCGCGTGATGTCGCTCTGGAACCAGCGGGGCTTCCGCGTCCCGGGATAATACTCGCCCACCGACCGGTGCAGTTCGATCTCGAACGGCATCGGCCAGATCTCACGTACCAGCGAGAGCTCGTAACGCACCCCGTCCACCGTCACCGACACCGGCGTTGGAAACAGCTCCGGGGACTGGTGCAGCACCAGCCGCCGCAGTTCGTTCCCCTCCTTGTCGACCACCGTCGCGTAGCACCCGGCACGGTTCATCTCCTCGGTGGTCTCGCGGGGCCGCTGCCGAAGGAAAAAACCGTCCACCACCGGTTCGTGCGCCCCGGCGATCGAGGCGCGGCCGGCCTCCACCAATTCCGCGTTGCGCTGGAATCCCCGCACCACAAGGTCGAACGGCAGATCCGGCAGGCGCGCCGTCAGGGTCGCCTCCGGCTTCAACCCCTCGAACGCCTCCGCCGGAACCACGAACGGCGCCTTCCGCCCGCCGGCCGGACCAATCCCGCTGATCTCGATGCTGGGTTCGTGGTAGCTCTTGGCATAATCGGAACGCTCCCCCTCGTAAACGATCATCGAGCCCTCCCTCGCCTCCAAATGCGCCACGAATCCCGCCGCCAGCAGAAAGAGAATCCCGGCATGCGCAATCAGAACCCCCAGCGTGTTCCACCCCTTGCGAGCCCGGACGATCCCTCCCAGCGTGAGGTTCACGAAGAGCAGCGCCCCCGTCCAGAATACCCCCGGCAGAATGATCGGAACCGCCTTCCCCTGCAGCCGCGGCTGCAGCCAGATCGCCGACATGTCGAAATACTTTTTCTGGGTCAGATACAGCCCCGTCTCCTTCTGTTCCAGTGTCCCGAAGAAGGTCGCCGCCATCAGGACCACGAGCAGGATCACCGCAAGCTCGTATCCGGCAAGGACGCGGAAGATCCGCCGCCCCGCCGCTCCAGGGAATGATGGCTTTCGCGCTTCCTTCATGAAGACTCCGTCCGGGAAAGACTCGCAACGTCATGGAACTCGAGGTTCTTGCAGTAATCGAGGAATTCCTCTCCGCGGCCGGCCGTCAGCTCCGCCGGTCCGACCATCTTGACGGTAACGGTTCGTCCCGGCAAAACCGCCACCGCCCCCCTCATCGCCATGCCTTCCCGCGGGGCGCGTCCCATCCCGGGGGTGTAGTCCCCGGTCAGTTCGACAACCCAGGCCGTCGTCCCGAGAACCTCTTCCGTCGCCACTTCATCGATCGTCACCGGTTCCTTGCCGAACTGCCGCCGCCACCGGTTCACGTTGCTCAGCGGGTCGGTCTCGGACGTCACGCTCACATAGACCTCTCCCGCGCCGTCTTCCCCGAACCGGAAGTTGTGGATCCGCATCATGGTGGCCGGAATCCGCCGCCACGACAGCGGCGCCCGGTCTCTCAGATCCAGCGGATAACTCCGGTCCCACAAGGTGAGGGCCCTTCGCTCCGTCACCGTCACCTCGCGGTCCTCCGGCTCGCAGCCCGCCAGAAGCGCCAACGACAGACAGATCACCGCGAAACGTCTCATCAACAGCCGATAAACCCTGATCCGCAACCCCGCAAGGGGAATTCCAAGCATTGTCGAAACATCAAGAATCGGCCACCTTCTCCGCGTGACGCCCATCCGTTTCTTCAACCGCCGGACCGGTTCGCTCGAAACCGAGCGCGTCTACGGAGACTTTTGGCTTCGCCTCCTCTACGGCCCCCTGCCGGCCCGTCCCGTCCTGCACGCCGTGGCTAAACGCGCCTTCTTCTCACGCTGGTACGGCCGCCGCATGAAGCAGCCCGCCAGCCGCCGGCGCATCGCCCCGTTTATCGCGAAGTTCGGACTCGACTGCGGCGAGTTCGCCGACCCTCCGCCCTCCTTCGCGACTTTCAACGATTTCTTCATCCGCCGTCTGAAGCCCGAGGCCCGGCCCGTCGATCCGCGCCCCCATGTTGCGGTTTTTCCCTGCGACGGGCGCCACCTCGGATTCCCCGAGGCCGCACGGGTCGATGCCGCCTTCGTCAAGGGCCAGCATTTCGACCTCGAGGCGTTGTTGGGCTCGCCCGAACTCGCCCGCCGCCACGCCCGCGGCCCCCTCGTGCTTTCCCGCCTCTCCCCCGCCGACTGCCACCGCTTCCATTTTCCCGCCGACGGGGTTCCCTCCGATCCCGTCTTCCTCAACGGATTCCTCTTCTCGGTCTCCCCGTACGCCCTGCGCCGGAATCTCGCCTACCTCTGGCAGAACAAACGCTTCCTCACCAAGCTGCGCACCGAGCGCTTCGGAACCGTTCTCATGGTCGAAATCGGCGCCACCAACGTCGGCTCGGTCCGGCAAACCCACCAGCCCGGCCAACCGGCCCGCAAAGGCAGCGAGAAAGGTTACTTCGAGTTCGGCGGATCCGCTCTCATCACCCTCTTCGAGCCCGGCGCCGTCTCCCTCGCCGCCGACCTCCTCGAACACTCCGCCAACCAAACCGAACTCTACGCCCCCTCCGGCACCCCCATGGCAGAGTAGCGCCAGTGAGGAAATGCAATGCTCCGGCTTGCCAAGCGACCCGTCCGAGAGTAACAAACTCCAACCGCTGCGGATCATTTCCTGGCTCATCTCATTTATCATTGCTCCTGATCCGTCCGCCCGCAATGGGTCGTTTCCCACCCCTCTCCGCCCTGCGGATCTCGCACTCCCACCTGCTTTCCACCCGTCGCCTTGCCGCGAATCCGGGCATCATTCCCCGGTCCGGGTGAAGCAACCCCGCCTGTAATTCCATGGAACAACGCATACTCGACCACCTCCACCGCAGGGACTACGTTCCGGCTGATGCAGCGGGCCTGCTGAAGGCCCTCCGCCTTCAACAGGCGCAACGCAGGGAGTTCAATGCCGTCCTGCGCACCCTGGAACGATCCGGACAGATCACTCGCATCAAGGGCCGTCGCTATGTCCTGCCCTTCGATGCCGACCTCGTCGCAGGCCGCATTCAGATCACGCGCAACGGACGCGGGTTTCTCGCCCCGGACGATCCCGGGATAGGGGAAATCGCCATCCGGGCCGCTGAGACCGGCACGGCCCTTCATGACGATCACGTCCTCGTCCGGCTCGACGTGCGCCCGGTCGGACCGCGGAAGAGGAACGACGCCCCACCCACCGGATCGGTGATTCGGGTCATCGAGCGCCGCCGCACGCGGTTCGTGGGCACTCTCCGGAAGGAGGGCCGGCTCCTCTACGTGGTTCCCGACGATCCCCGCTTCCCGCACGACATCGCGGTGCCCGCCCCGCGCGACTTGGGGCGAAAGGCCCGTGCCGGCGACAAGGTGGTGGTGGAGCTGTTGGAGTGGGAATCGCGGCAGCACTTCCCCAAGGGCGAGCTGACCGAGGTCCTCGGGCCGCCCACCGCGGAGGGCGTCGACATGCTCGCGGTGCTGCGAAACTATGACCTGCCCCTCAAGTTCCCGCGCCGGGTGCTGCAGGAAGTCCGGCGCATCGGCGCCACGGTCACCGGGCGCGACATGGCGGGGCGGACCGATTGCCGGGAGCACGATGTCGTCACCATCGACCCGGTGGACGCCATGGACTTCGACGACGCCTTCCACC
>Ga0180436_10003466_pt1 | contig 14487 bp, 11 predicted proteins | sample SS_ome_2_FD_132434 | JGI IMG/M metagenome (GOLD analysis project Ga0180436, IMG submission 132434) | Hypersaline lake sediment archaeal communities from the Salton Sea, California, USA - SS_3_S_2 metaG | ecosystem: Environmental > Aquatic > Non-marine Saline and Alkaline > Hypersaline >...
CGGCGCAGGGCGTATAATCGACTCTGGACGGTGGCAGATGATCGGATCCGACCTTTCCCAGCGAGACGCCTCGGACGTCCGGGAGCTCCCGAAGAACATCGAGGCCGAGCAATCGGTCTTGGGCGCGGCGCTCCTCGACCATGACCGGAGTGTGCCGATTCTTGTCGAGCGTCTGACGCCCGAGCACTTCTACGTCCAGCGGCATCGCGTCATCTTCCGCACGATTCGCGAGCTCTTCTCCCGCAGCGAGCCGGCGGACATCGTCTCCGTCGCCAACCGGCTCGAGGAGCGGGGTGACATGGAACGGGCTGGCGGAAGACTCTACTTGAACGAGCTGCTCGACCGCGTCACTACGACCGCGTCGCTCGAGTACTACACAGACATCGTCCGCAAGAAGGCCGTCCTGCGGGGTCTGATCCACGCCGGCGGCGAGATCACCGAGCTCGGGTACGACGAGGTCAGCGAAGCCGACGAGGTGCTCGACCGGGCCGAGTCGATGATCTTCGAGATCACTGCGTCGAACCTCGATCGGTCCTACTACCTGGTCGACGACTTCCTCTACGAGCACATCGACTCCCTCGAGGAGCTGCATCGCGATCCGGACCGGCAGACGCTTCGTGGCGTAAGCACGGGCTTCCGGGAACTCGACGAGATGACCTCCGGGATGCAGAGCTCGGATTTGGTCATCATCGCCGGGCGGCCGGGAACGGGGAAGTCGAGCTTCGTGCTGAGCCTCGCTCGCTACGCGGCGATCCACGAACGGGCCGCCGTGGGGGTCTTCTCCCTCGAAATGACAAAGGAGCAGCTCCTGGAGCGCCTCCTGTGCGGCGAGGCGAAGGTGAGTCTGCACAAGCTGCGCGGCGGGTACGTCGCGGCGCCGAAGTGGAGAGACATCGCCGTGGCGGCGGGGAAGCTGCAGAAGTCAACGATCATCATCGACGACACCCCCGGCTCATCGATCCTGGAAATCCGGGCGAAGGCGCGGCGGATCGCCTCGCAGTACGGGCTCGACATGTTGATCGTCGATTACTTGCAGCTCGTCGATGCCGGAGTTCGGACGGACATCCGCGAGCAGGAGATCGCCTACATCTCGCGGTCGTTGAAGAAGCTCGCCCGAGAGCTCTCGGTGCCGATTCTTGCGGTTTCGCAGCTGAGCCGCGCTGTCGAGCGACGGGAGTCGAAACGTCCGTTGCTCTCCGACCTTCGTGAGAGCGGCGCCCTGGAGCAGGATGCCGATGTCGTCATGTTCATCTACCGGGAGGACTACTACAACCGCCCGGAGGAGAAGGTGCACATCTCCGGCCAGGGCGCCGGAGCGGACGCCGAGGTGATCATCGCGAAGCAGCGGCACGGTCCGCCCGGAACGGTGATGGTCTCGTTCAACAAGGCGTACGCCAGCTTCTATCCGCGGACGGCGGAAGAGGCGCCTTTCTAGCGAACGGGCGCCTTTCTAGCAACGAACGGCGTGCGAGTTCCTCACGGAACTCGGGCCCACTCAGGCAGCTCCTCGTCCGCGGCATCCGGGAGAGATCCCACGCCTGGTCCACCGTTTCGCCTGCTCGTATAATCCGGCCGCATTGCCCTACAGAACGAAGAAACGGGAGGAAGCATGACCTATCCGGCCGACTATCGCTACACGAAGGACCACGAGTGGGTTCAGATCGAAGGGAATCGCGCCCGCGTCGGGATCACCGACCACGCGCAGAGCCAACTCGGCGACATCGTCTTCGTTGAGCTCCCCGCGGTCGGAACGACCGTCGCGAAAGGGGACAACGTTGGAGCCGTGGAGTCGGTGAAGGCGGTCGGCGATCTGCTCGCCCCGCTCTCCGGGACGGTCGTCGAAGTGAACGACGCGCTCGAGACATCGCCTGAGACGATCAACAGCGCGCCTCACACCGACGGTTGGATCCTCACCCTCGAGGTCTCCGATCCGGCACAGGCCGACGATCTCCTCGACGCCGCCGCCTACGAGAGCTTCGCGTCCGAAAGCTAGTCCCGATGCGATACATCCCGACGACCGACGCCGATCGGCGGGCCATGTTGGCGACGATCGGCATCGAGACGCTCGACGCGTTGTTCTCGGACATCCCTTCCGAGGTTCGAGCGGCCTTCCGCCCCTTGGGCCTGGGCTCGCTTAGCGAGATGGAGATGGTCGCCGAGGTCGAGGCCCTGGCCCACCGAAACGCCGGAGCGACCCGATGCTCTTTCCTCGGCGGAGGGATCTACGACCACTACGTTCCGAGCGTGGTCGGACACCTCACGTCGCGCTCCGAGTTCGTCACCGCCTACACCCCGTACCAGCCGGAGATCAGCCAGGGGACGCTGACGGCGATGTTCGAGTTTCAGACGATGATCAGCGAGCTTCTCGGCATGGAGATCGCCAACGCGTCGCTCTACGACGGGGCCACGGCCGTGGCGGAGGCGGCGTTGATGACCGAGCGGATCCGCGGACGGGGGCGCATCGCCGTTGCTCGGACGCTCTTCGCACACGTGCGACGGGTCCTCGACACCTACACGTGGGGTTCGGGGATCGAGCTCGTCGAGATCCCCTACACGGACGCCGGCTCGATCGACCGCGATGCGATTCCCGAGGATGTCTCCGCCGTGATCGTCCAGACGCCGAACGCCTTCGGCCTGATCGAGGACCTCGAGGGGTTGAAGGAGCGGATCGGCGACGCGCTCCTGGTCGTGTCGACCTACCCGCTCGCCTTGGGATTGCTGAAGCCGCCCGGCGCGTTCGGCGCCGACATCGTCGTCGGCGAGGGTCAGTCCCTCGGACTGCCGGTGTCCTACGGGGGACCGCTCCTCGGCCTGTTCGCGACCCGACGCGAGTTCGTCCGGCAGCTGCCGGGCCGGATCGCGGGCCGGACGGTCGATGCGGATGGAGCGGTCGGCTACGTGATGGCCGCGCAGACGCGGGAGCAGCACATCCGTCGCTGGCGCGCCACGTCGAACATCTGCACCAACTCGGCCCTCTGCGCCCTGACGGCGACGGTCTACTTGGCGGCCGTCGGTGGAGAGGGGTTGCGCGCGATCGCGCGGAGCAACCTGGAGAAGGCGCACCGCCTCGCCGATCGGTTGACCGCGTCGGGTCAGTTCGAGCTCGTCTTCGACGGCCCCTTCTTCAACGAGTTCGTCCTCCGGGCACATGAGGATCCGAAGTCACTGATGCAGCGCGTCGAATCGGAGGGCTTCCTCATCGGAGGGGGCGAGGAGCTGTCCGAGCTGGGGATCGACGGCGCGCTACGGATCGCCGTCACGGAGAAACGGACCGACGCAGAGATCGACCGGTTCGTCGAGGTTCTGGGAGGTGCCGCGTGAAGACGATCTTCGAACGACCTCGACTCGAAGGGGCAAGCGATTGGATCCCGGCGCCGTCCGGCGCCGCGGCCGAGGCGGAGCGTGCGCTGGGGCAGGGACTCCTCCGAGACGCGGCCCCGCGGATCCCGACGGTGAGCGAACCGATCGTCGTCCGTCACTACACGGAGCTCTCCAAGGCGAACTTCGGGGTCGACGACGGCTTCTATCCGCTCGGCAGCTGCACGATGAAGTACAACCCGAAAGTGAACGAAGCGCTCGCCGCCCACCCCGGATTCGCAAGCGTGCACCCGTCGGTCGATCCGTCGCAGGCCCAGGGAACGCTCGAACTCCTTCATCGGCTGACGGAGCATCTGATCGGGATCTCCGGGATGTCCGCGGTCTCCCTCCAGCCGGTCGCCGGCGCCCACGGGGAGCTGACCGGGCTTCTGCTCTTCAAGCGGTACTTCGAGCGCCGCGGCGAGACCGCCCGCAAGCGGATCCTCCTACCGGATTCGGCCCACGGGACGAACCCGGCTTCCGCTGCGATTGCCGGGTTCACCGTCGACGAGATCCCGTCTGACGCACGAGGCAGGGTCGACATCGAAGCGCTCCGCTCGATGCTCGACGAGACCGTCGCCGGGATCATGCTGACGGTGCCGAACACGCTCGGGATCTTCGAGGACGGGATCGTCGAGATCACCAGCGCCGTCCACGACGCTGGCGGCCTGTGCTACTTCGACGGAGCGAACCTCAACGCGTTTCTCGGCCGGGCACGTCCTGGTGACATGGGGGCCGACGTCTTCCACTTCAATCTGCACAAGACCCTCTCCACGCCTCACGGAGGGGGCGGCCCCGGCGCCGGTCCGATCGCCGTCTCGGAACCGCTGGCGGAGTATCTGCCGGTTCCGCGGGTCGTTGCGTCTGGCGATCGGTTCGATCTCGATTGGGATGCGGAGCACTCGATCGGAGCGGTGCAGTCCTTCTACGGCAACGTTCTGGTGGCCGTGAGGGCGTACGCCTATCTCCTGCGTCTGGGCGATGAAGGTTTGCGCGAGGTAGGAGAGATCGCGGTACTGAACGCGAACTACCTCCAGGAGCGGCTGAAGGGCACCTACGAACTCCCCTACGAAGGGCGCTGCAAGCACGAGTTCGTCCTGTCGGCAAAGGGGCTGGCCAACGAGATCAGTGCCCTCGACGTCGCCAAGCGACTGATCGATCTCGGGGTCCATCCGCCGACCGTCTACTTCCCGCTCATCGTTCGCGAGGCACTGATGATCGAGCCGACGGAGACGGAGGGAAAGGCGTCACTCGATCGTTTCGTCGACGCGATGGAACAGATCGCGAGGGAGGCGCAGACGGATCCGGACCTGTTGCGAAGCGCGCCGCATGTCGCGTCCGTTCGACGGCTCGACCAGACGCGCGCGGCTCGCGACCCGGTCCTCACCTACCCGTTGGACGCTGCCGAAGAGGTCTAGGCGTCGGAGGAGATCGCTCGTTCGAGGTCGGTCAGGACCTCCTCGCAGAGTTCTGCGGAAGCACTCTCGACTGTCACGCGGATGACCGGCTGCGTTCCCGAGGGGCGAACGATCACGCGTCCCGTGTCCCCGAGCTTCCTCTTCGCCGCCGCGATCGCCTGCGCAACGCGGTCTTGCTCGAGGACGTCGGAGGGTCGATCGCTCGGGATCGTCCCGTGGACCTGTGGCAGCAGGTGGATCTCGCCGGCGAGCGCCTCCAGGTCCGCTTCCGCTTCGTGGGCGACTTCGAGGAGCTTCACCGCGGTCAGGATCCCATCACCGGTGGGTGAGTGATCGGTGAAGACGAGGTGGCCGGACTGCTCGCCACCGAGCTGGGCGCCGCGTGCATGGAGTTCCTGCGAGACGTTCCGATCGCCGACGGCGGTCCGCACCGTCTCGATGCCGTGTTCTGCGAGCGTCCGCTCGAGTCCTAGGTTCGCCATCACCGTCGTGACGATCGTCGAGGGTGAGAGGGTTCCGCGACGGAGCATGTGGAGAGCGGCGACGCCGAGCATCTGGTCCCCGTCGATCGCACGACCGGAGGGGGCGACGAGCAGGACGCGATCCCCATCGCCATCGAAGGCGATACCGAGGTCAGCGTCGTGCTCGGAAACGGCGGCGCGGATTGCCTCGAGATGGGTCGACCCGCATTCGACGTTGATCCGGTCTCCGTTCGGTTCCACGTTCAGCTCTACGACCTCGGCGCCGAGGTGGCGTAGGACGTGCGGGGCGATCCTGCCGGTGGCACCGAACGCGCAGTCGACGGCGATCCTATGGTTCGATAGGTCGATCGCCTCGGCGTCGATTGCGCCGGAGAGGAAGGCGGCGTACCGCGTGGCGGCAGCCTCGAGAGGGCGGATCAAGCCCACCCGCTCAGTCGGAGGGACATTGCCGGCGAGAAGCGCCTCGATGGCGTCCTCCTCCTCGACCGAAAGCTTCATCCCGTGGGAATCGAAGAACTTGACGCCGTTGTCCTCCGGCGGGTTGTGCGAGGCCGAGACGACGGCTCCGAAGCTTGCTCGGGTGTCCTTGATCAGGTACGAGATCGCCGGTGTCGGGATGACCCCGGCGAGGAGGACGTCGACGCCAGCGGACGCGAATCCGGAGGCGAGGGCGGCCTCGATCATCGGGCCGCTCGTGCGCGTGTCTCGACCGATGATGGCGCGTGCGCCGGGCTGTGCGATTTGCGCCGCGGTGGCCCTGGCGATGCGAACGACCAGCTCCGGCGTCAGCAGGTCGTTTGCCCGGCCCCGTACGCCGTCGGTACCGAAGAGGGTCGTCACGGCAGGATCCAGCCTGCCGAAGCGGAGAACATCGGGACCGGGAAGGCGATCGGGTAGAGAAACTCCGAGGCAAACCCGATGGCGACGGCGTCGAGGACGCGGAACTCGTAGGCGAGTCCGAGGCCGAGAACGAGGTCCGGTCCGTAGGCCCGGGTGTCGAAGTAGGCGAGCCCCGTCGTCAGGCGAAGGTAGGTCATTCCGCGCTCTTCCGACTCGGTGAGCGCGACGTTGCCGCCGAGGGTGATCAGGGCCCTTCCATCGGTCGTCAGGAAGAAGGAGGCCGTCCCCAGCCCGAAGGAGAGCTCGGTGGATGCCTCGACGCCGATGAGAAGCGGAAGACCGGTCCACGGGAGGACGACCCGCAGCGCGACCGATCGCACGAAACCGGCGGCCGAAACGCACGACCCGAGAACGGCGGCCACGAGAAGCATCGCCAGAAGCACCCTCGAAACCCGACTCATGGCGAAGAGTCTATCGGGACGCGGCGAGGACTGCGAGGACGTTTGCTACGGTTCGACGGGTCGGACGACGTCCCCGACTTCCGGGACGAACTCGCCGATCCGCAGGGCGTAGGAGACGTGATCGCGGATCTCGACGATGACGATCTCCCCGCGTGTCCACGAGGTCTCGGGATCGATGACGGTGAACCGATCTCCGTGGGCGATGCCGGAGGCGGTGCCGAGGGTGATCGCGACGCGACCGTCGGGAAGGATCGCAGCGACCTGTCCTTCGCTGGCGACCCCGAGGAGCGGGGAGGCATCGAACGAAGCCGCTTCCGGCGCCCCTTCTCCGCCGGCCGTCTCCGCTTCGAGCGCAAGGATCAGCTCGGTGACGAGCTTGTCGACGGCGCGGTTCAACGCCTCGCCGATGATGGAGTCTTCGAACGACTCGCTGCCGACGGTGACCTCGTCGAGCATCGGGAACAGGCTGACGCCGGGCTGAATCTGGAAGGTTGTCGATCCGACGTAGGCCGCGCCGTCCCAGACCTTGGCGACGTAGATGCTCGGGGAAACCTGTTGTCCGAAGGTGTCTCGCTGATCCCAAGCCCACCGCCCACAGGCTCCGCTCTCGACGTACCGCCATCCGACCCAGCGGACGAAGGTTCCCGTCGACGTATGGATCTCGGCGCTGAACCATCCCGCGGCTCCCGGATTCGTGTAGCCGATCGAGACCGGATCGCCGCCGTAGTACGCCGCGCGGTCGACGAGGACGCCGCCGGAGCAGACGTCCATCGAGATCGCGGCGGAGAAGAGCGCGCCGAGGTCGATCGACAACTCGGTGGTTCCCTCGTAGTGCGCCGTGGCCAACAGGTCCGAGATCGGTTCGGTTCCGGGGATGCCAGCGAGGGTTCCCCGGAGCGTCACGTCGGCCGAGCCGCCTCCGACACTGACCACGCCGAGGCTGAGCGATGACTCCGAGGTCGTGATCTCGGCGATCGATCCGGTCACCAGCGCGTCCGCTCCCAGAATCTCGGCGGCGAGGCCGACATCGGGGGCGAAGAACGGGTTCAGGCCGTACTGCCGCATGGCGTCCTCGAGCTCCTCGGCTTCGACGACGCGGACGCCCGCCTGCTCGAGACGGACCCCGATCTTCTCTGCGACGCCCTCTTCGACGTTGACGAGTCCGGCGCCGCTCTCATCCTCGAACGGACCGACGGCGACGCGGAGGCCTCCGAGCGCCGCGGCGATCTCCGACGGGAATCGGACGCGGATCTCACGAAGGGTGAGGTTGTTGTCTTCGTCCCGCTCGGCGATGCGATCGAACGGCTGATCGACTTCCGCCGAGATCGTGTGAGCGCCCTCGACGGCGGACCAGACGACGGTCACCTCCTTCGTCCTCCCGGGGCGAAGGTCGGAGCTGATCGCCGGGGTCTCGAGAAGCTGGCCGTCGATCTCGAATCGAACGAGGAACTGCCCTTCTGTCGACGAGTTGCCGACGTTCTCGACGGTTGCGGTGATCTGAACGGTCGCTCCCGGAAGGGGCTCTCCCGGCTCGATCTCGAGCGCGGCGACGATCAAGTCCGGAGAGCCGAAGGCCGTGCTGCAGGCAAGGAGCAGCACGAGGAAGGCGAGTAGGGAGGCCGCAAGCTGCGAAAGCCTCGGTTTCTTCGTGTTCACGACATCGGGAGCTACACGCGGGTTCTCCGTCGGTGTCACCGTTTCACCCTCTCAAGGCCGATCCTTCACGTTCGGGAGTCTATCACGTCGAGGGGGGATGAGACGGGACACGCGGGCACGGCTTCTTAGATCTCGCTCCAGTCGGTTCCGATCGCGGTCTTCACCTCCAGGGGCACCTTCAGGGAAAGGACGTCGACCATCGCCTCGACGATTCGCGGAATCGTCGAGGCGCACGCCGCCTCTTCGATCTCGAAGACGAGCTCGTCGTGGATCTGGAGGAGCATCTTCGCCGGCAGGTCCCCCGACTCGATCGACGCGTCGATCCGGAGCATGGCGAGCTTGATCAGATCGGCGGCGCTCCCTTGAATCGGCGTGTTGACAGCGTTTCGACGTTCGAAGTTGCGGCGAGCGACGTTCCTCGATCCGAGTTCGCGCAGGGGGCGGCGCCGCCCGAGGATCGTCTCTGCGTATCCGCACTCGGTGGCGCGGTCGACCAACTGATCGATCAGCTCCTTGGCACCCGGGTAGGCGTCGTAGAAGCGATCGATGAACGCTTTGGCCTCCGACTGGGGGATCCCGAGGTCCCGACCCAGGCCGTAGGGACTGATTCCGTAGAGGATCCCGAAGTTGATCCGCTTCGCCGTCGTTCGGTGCTCCTCGGTCACCTCCTCCTCCGGGAGGCCGAAGACGCGGCTCGCCGTCAAACGGTGTAGGTCGGTCCCCGCCTCGAACGCCGCGATCAGCTGCGCGTCCTCGGAGAAGTGCGCCAACAGCCGGAGCTCGATCTGCGAGTAGTCGGCGGAGACGAGCCGGTGGCCCTCCGGGGCTACGAACGCCTGCCGGATCCTCCCGCCGATCTCGGTCCGCGTCGGGATGTTCTGGAGGTTCGGATCGGATGAGGAGAGTCGCCCGGTCGCGGTCGAGGCTTGGTGGAACGACGTGTGAATCCTCCCGGTCTCCCCGTTCACCGCCTTCGGGAGCTGATCGATGTACGTGGTCAGGAGCTTCTTCAGCTCGCGGTGCACCATGAGGCGCCCCGGGAGGGCGTGGTGGACGGCGAGCTCGGCGAGGACACGTGCGCTCGTCGAGGGACCCGTCTTCGTTCGATCGATCACCGGAAGCCCGAGCCGCTCGAACAGCACCTCGGCGACCTGCTTCGGCGAGTTCGGGTTGAACGGTCCTCCTGCCATCTCCGCCAGGTCGGCCTCGACGATCTCCAGTTCCTTGCGAAGCTCGTCCCCTTGCGCTGCGAGGACTCGCGGGTCGACCAGGATCCCGTGTCGCTCCATCCGGCCGAGGACACCGATGAGCGGGATCTCGACCTCCTCGAAGAGCTGCGTCGCACCGGCGGCATCGAGCGCCTCGGCGAGCGGGTGGTGAAGTCGCTGCACGATCTCCGCGTCCTCGGCGGCGTACGCGGTTGCCTCTTCGATCGGGACCGCGGCGAACGATCCGTCCTTCCCCGCCACCTCGGCGTACGTCGATACCTGGTGCCCGAGCACCGTCTCCGCGATGGTCTCGAGGTTGTGTCGCCGTTCGTCGGGTCGGACGAGGTGCGAGGCGATCATCGTATCGAACGAGATGCCCTTCGGATGGACCCCGTACCGCTCGAGGATCGTCAGATCGTACTTCAGGTTCTGCCCGAGAAGCTCCGGCCGATCGGATTCGACGAGTGGACGGATCGCCTCGAGGACGAGGTCGAGCGGGAGTTGATCCGGCGTCCCGAGCGCATCGTGAGCGATCGGGATGTAGGCGCCGGAATACGGACGGGCCGACAGCGCGATGCCGACGATTTCCGCGCACATCGAATCCCGGCTCGTCGTCTCCAAGTCGAGGGCGAACGCGTCGACCTCGCCGAGCTCCTCGACGAGACTTGCGAGCGCCTCTTCGTCGAGGATCGTGACGTACTCGGCCTGTCGGGTGTCGATGGGCTTCACAGGGGGCGGCGCGGGAGCGGCGGACAGATCGAGTTCCTCGATGGCGCTTCGAAACCCGACGTCGCGGAAGAAGGCGGCGAGCTCCGTCGGATCGACCGGTCCGAGGCGGCAGTCGGTGACCGGGTCAATCGAGAGGTCGGTCCGTAGGGTGATCAGTTCGCGAGCGAGCCGGGCGTCGTCGGCATGCTCGGTCAGGTTCCGGCGGACCCGCTCGTTCTTCACGATCGACGGGTCGGCGAGGATCGCATCGAGCGCCCCGTGCTCCGTCAGGAGACGGACCGCCGTCTTCTCTCCCACGCCGGGGACGCCGGGGACGTTGTCGGAGGTGTCTCCGACCAGCGAGAGCCAGTCGACGATCCGCTCCGGCGGGATTCCGTACTTCGCCGTGACCCCTTCCGGGTCTAGGCAATCGTGGTCGGTCGCCGAGCCGCGGCCGCTCGGGCGCAGGAGCGAGACCTTCTCGTCGACGATCTGCGCCATGTCCTTGTCGCTCGTCAGGATCAGACAGCGGAGATCCTCGGCCGCCGCGTTGCGAGCGAGGGTGGCCAGGACGTCATCCGCCTCGACGCCCGGCTCGGAGAAGACTCGGATCCCGAGGGCGGCGAGGAGGCGTTCGAGGAGCGGAATCTGCGACGCGAGGTCCTCGGGAATCGGCTTTCGGGTCGCCTTGTAGTCCTCGTACATCTCGTGCCGGAAGGTGATACCGCCGACGTCGAAGGCGACCGCCACGTAGGCGCTCGGGTAGTCGCGGAGCACTCGAAGCAGGGTCCTCCAGAAACCGAAGACGGCGTTCACCGGGACGCCGGCCGGCGTCGTCAGGTCGCGGATGGCGTAGTACGCCCGATACGCGAGGGAATGCCCGTCGAAGAGGAGGACGCGCCCTTCATCCGGGGTGGATGGAAGTCGAAGGATCTCCTTAGAGGTAGACATCATCCTCGCTTTCGGGTCCCCGCATGTCGAGGAGATAGCAGAGTGCGAGGGCCAATCCGTCGGCGACGTCGTCCGGCTTCGGAAGCTCGGGGAGGGCGAGGAGCCGCTTCACCATCGCCTGAACCTGTGCCTTGGTTGCCTTGCCGTAGCCGGTGACCCGTTTCTTGACCTGCAGCGGCGTGTATCCGCGGACGGCGACGCGGGCTGCGGCGGTCAGGAGGACGCCGCGCGCCTCGGCGGTCCGCATCGCCGACTTGGCGTTCGTCGCGAAGAAGACCTCCTCGATGGCGATGCCGATCGGTTCGTGCTCCTCGATCAGCGACGTGGCTTCGTCGAAGAGCTCACGGAGCCTCTCGGCTCTCGGAGTCTTCGCGTCGGTTCGGATCACCCCGCCGGCGACGGCGACGCAGCCCGTCTCCGCCGCCTCGACGACGCCGTAGCCGGTCGTTGCGAGGCCCGGGTCGAACCCGACGATTACGACTCGTCCGGCCATGTCAGGAACTCGCCGAGCGTTCGCTTTCCCTCGGAGTCCTCGCTGCAGTTGTGGCCCGGCTCTTGGTTCAGATCCGCACCGCAAACCGGGCAGAGGCCGCGGCAGTCCACCCTGCAGACGACGTTCGGGTCGTGGGCGGACAGGACGAGTCGGATTACGTCCGGATGCAAGTCGACCGTCTCCGCCCCCGCCGGGATCGGGATCTCGAACTCCTCGTCGATCTCGACGGTCGTCTTCACCGGAGCAAGGCACTTCCCGCACGGTTGCCGGATGGGAGCGGTGATCCGCACCGAGATGTAGAGCGTCGACAGCTGTGCGAACGCCTCGCCTTCCAGATGCATCTCCTCGACGACCCGGAGCTGGTCATCCGGCTCACCATCCGCCGGGAGCGTGACGTCGATCGGAAGCCGCTTGCCGGCATTGTCGAGGAACGGACGGACGTCAATGTCCATGGCGTCGAAGACGGACCGCGACATCGGCGGTTCGTCTCCCCTCCGCGACGTCGTGAACACGAATGACCTCGGCTCCATGGGCGATGGCGACCGCGTTCGCAGCGATCGTCCCTTCGAGACGGTCGGTCGAGGGAAGGTCGAGAAGTCTCCCGAGGAAGGACTTGCGTGACAGCCCGACGAGAACCGGCGGTCCGAGTTCGACGAGCCGGTCGAGCCGGCGCAGGAGTTCCAGGTTGTGCGAGAGGTGCTTCCCGAAGCCGATCCCCGGGTCGATCAGGATCCGCTCGGAGGAGATCCCCGCATCAATGGCCGCGTCGATGCGCTCGGCAAGGAAGGTGCGGACGTCCTCCACCACGTCGTCGTAGGTCGGGTTCTCCTGCATCGTCTTCGGACTCCCTTGCATGTGCATCAGCGCGACGAAGCCGTTCGCCTCCGCGACGACCTCGGCCATTCGCACGTCGCTCCGAAGTGCGCTGACGTCGTTCACCAGGACCGCTCCGGCGGCGAGAGCCGCCTCTGCGACGACCGCCTTCGCCGTGTCGACCGAGATGAGAACATCGCTTCGCTCGCGGAGCGTACGTATCACCGGAAGGACGCGCGCCGCCTCTTCCTCGGCGGAGACCACGTCCGACCCCGGCCGCGTCGATTCTCCGCCGATGTCGATGATATCGGCTCCGGCCGCTTCCATCCGAAGGGCCGCCTCGACGGCTTCGGTCGGACCCTCGAAGCGGCCGCCGTCGTGGAAGGAGTCCGGAGTTACGTTGAGGATCCCCATCACCAAGACCCGACCGCGGCGGTTCATCCACTCGGTGAGTCGGTTCATCGACGGAGTATAGCATGCCTGTTCGTGCCCGCGGAATCGCGGTTTGACGGGCCTCTCGGGCCGGTCTACAATCCCGGAAGCGCACAGATAGGAGTGATCGCGATCGCCAAGGTACTGCTGACCAAGACTGTTGAGAATGTGGGGCACGTCGGGGAGGTCATCGATGTCGCCGACGGATTCGCCCGGAACTACCTGGTCCCTCGCGGACTGGCCGTAGAACCTACGGAACACAACATGGGCCGCTACGCGAAGGCCAAGGAAGCACACGAGGCGGAGCTCCTCGAGCGAGAGGGGAAGGCGCGTCTCCTGCGCGACAAGCTCGCCGATCAGACGCTCGTCTTCGTCCGCAAGGCGCACGACGACGATCGGCTCTACGGCTCGGTCCGAATCGAGGACATCACGACGCGGATCGAGGAGCTTCTCGGCGAGCACATCGAATCGTCCCGCGTGCTGCTGGAGCGTCCGATCGAGACGCTCGGACCGCACTCGGTGACGATCGGCCTCTACAAGGACATCGCCGTCGATCTGCGTGTTCGCGTCGATGCAGAAGGCAAGCCGGCGCCGGAAGCCACGGAGGACCCGCAGGAGGAGGCTTCGGAGGAGTAGACCGGAATGAGGGGTGGGTGGATCCGGGGACTGGTCGTCGTAGCGCTCCTCCTCTTCGCGGCGGGCGTTCGCGCAGAGGGGGAGTCTCTCTTTGTCGGCGACGATCCGGTGCAGCTGGAAGCGGCGCTGGTCGAAGGCGACTCGGGTCTTCTCGTACCGCTTCGAGAGTTCGGGTTCCTCGTCGGTGTCGACGTATCCGAGGCCACCGACGGGTCGATCGAGCTTCGCTGGAACGCAGGACGACGTCGGTTGCAGGCCTCGGAGGTCCTGAGGATCGACGGGCTTCCCTACGTGTCCCTCTCCTGGATCGTCGAGATCTCGGGGGGGACTGCGCGGAGCATCGGTGGCGTCACCCACGTCGAGACCGAGCCTGCGACGCTCACGGAGTTCGACGTCTCCGAGGATCGAACGGTCCTCCGTTTCGATCGGTTCGTCCCGATCGAGCCCCTCGAAGCGAATGCGGAGACGATCCGCCTCCGCGTTCACCATTGCACAGCCTCGTTCACCCACCGATCCTTCGTGCTCGCTGAAGGGCTGATGGCGCGTGTGCTGGCGCAGTCGGCCGGGCGGAACGCACTCGACATCTCCGTGACGCTCCGAGAGGCGGGAGCCCTGCACCTGACCCGGTTCGAATCCTCAGGCTTCTTCTCGGCGACAATCGAGATCGCCGAAACCGCATCCTCCGAGTCGATCCTCGCCATCGACGAACGGACGCGGTTGCATGAGATCACCCTCGACACCGCGTCGGGCGAAAGCCGGATCGAGACCGTTCGCATCGAGGACTGGAGGGCACACGATCGGGTCCGTCCCGTCTTCAGTTCCACCGGCTCGGTACAGCTCTCCGAACTGCTGACGGAGGAGGGAGGGGCGGTCGCGATCGGGGTCGGAGCGGAACCCGGCCTTCTCGTCGTCGACGGACTGCCGATTCACCTGGCGGCGACCGAGGTTCAGGTGCTGGCGAGCGACTCCTTCGGACGCCTCTTCGACCTGGAGGCGAGCGGTTCGGCGGTTCTCGAGGTAGGAAACGACGTC
>Ga0180436_10003467_pt1 | contig 14486 bp, 9 predicted proteins | sample SS_ome_2_FD_132434 | JGI IMG/M metagenome (GOLD analysis project Ga0180436, IMG submission 132434) | Hypersaline lake sediment archaeal communities from the Salton Sea, California, USA - SS_3_S_2 metaG | ecosystem: Environmental > Aquatic > Non-marine Saline and Alkaline > Hypersaline > Sediment...
CTTCCATGGTGGCTTTTCGACCCCATTTCGGATTGATCCCCATGGCGGCTTCCCCCAGGAAAATGCAACCGAGATCAATGGGATAATCTTTACAGGAAGAAGAATCCCTGCATATACAAGTGTTCATGATCCAGTGATAGTTGGCCTCACGGATAAAGTGCTCCAAGACCTGTGAAGGCATGACCATGTCTTCTTTTTGACCGAGAGACGTATTTACGGGGATTGAATTATCCCTGGGCAGATACATGATATCATCATCTTCAAAAAGAAGGTATTCTATAAGGCGGCCTATTACCGGATAATTTGAAACCCGGGCCCAGAAGAATCGTTGGTAAAAGGTTTTCTTGATAATCGTTCTGATGAAATTGGGATTGGCCATTTTGCCTCCTTATGTGATGGCGCCGGTTTCAGGTTCCGTATTCGGCCCGGTTAATCAGTTCCAGTTGAAGGTCCCGGTGAAGGGTGACAAAATAAGCGTTATAGCCGGAAATCCTTACGATCAAGTTTCGATAATGTTCCGGGTGAGCCATGGCATCCCGAAGCGTATCCGATGTTACGACATTCATCTGCATCTGCATCCCACCCATGGTGAAATATGTTTTAGCATAGGAAAACATGTCGGAAAGCGCCTTGGAATGCGTATCGTTCGCCGAGGGGACCACTTTGACGTTGAAGGCAATGTTGTTGGTCAGGTTTTCGGGATCGAGCCTGGCGACATCACGCATATTGTCCAGTAGGTTTGGCGACGCATTGGGCTCCGGGGTCAATCCGGGGGTAAACGGCATGCCTGATTTCCTTCCGGACGGCAAGGCGCCTGTCAGGGTCCCAAAGGCGACATGCTGCGACATTGTCCAGAATCCCACCGTGTATTTACCTCCACGATAGTGGGGTATGGCGGAGTAGTAGTCATGGACAAATTTTGTGATCCGGTTGGCCATGGACAGGGCCTCATCGCTTCCGGACCCAAAGAACGGCACTTTTCGGGTAACCATGGCATGGAGTTCAGCATCAAGGGCGAAGTCCGTATCCACGGCGGTTTTAAGTCGGGCGAATGAAATCTTTTTTTCTTCGAAAACAAGTTTTTTAATAACCATTAAAGAGTCCGTTACATCCGCCAGGCCGATTATGGCAGTACCGGAGCTGTTGTATTTTGCGCCGCCCCTGGTAATGTCCATTCCCTTTTTACTGCAGCCTTCGGTAAGTGCCGACAGATATGGCGTGGGACGAACATACTGGTGCTCCTCCGCATACCAGTTGTTTAACTGGATTGACTGGTCAATTAAAAAAGAAAACTGAGCGATGAAGGCGTCAAAGAACTGGTCAAAGGTTTCAAAGTCTCCATGTTCAACTCTGCCGGTGTCCGGCCCCAATTTCCATCTCATGAGAGGATGTGTGCCGTTGTTGAGAGCCATCTCCAGGGCGGCCACCATGTTCATCAACTGAAAGTTGGTATGACCGGCGTGTTTGCCCGGGATCGTCGGTTCCACGCAGCCGACGGCGGCCCAGTCATAGAGGTCCCGTGTTTCGTAATTTAGTTGTTCAAGGGATCTCATAATGATGTCATCATTATGCATTGACGGCGTTGCCGCCGTGATCAGATTGACTTCACAAAGGCGCTTGAGGTAGGTGTCGCTGTTGATGTTCGGGTGGTATCGCGCATTCATGTTGGGATCGCGAATGGACAGCATCTCGGTCACTTTCAGGAAGATATAGGTCATATCGTTCACGGCATCGTTTCCCTCGGGTGTAAGCCCTCCCAGCGTAATCGCCTGATCCGAAGAACTGCCTCCGAAATAAATGGTTGCGATATAAGGCATGCAGGGAAGATGATCCGTGCACCGGAGGAAAAAACAGCCCACAAGCTCGATAACATGCTTTATGTAGGTGTCACGTTCCTTCCGGCTTTCGATTTTTTCAAGATCGCTCTCAAAATAGGGCTGAAGCCACTGGTCCAATCTTCCCAGGGACAGCCCGGCATTTGTATTTTCGATGTGGGCGCCTACCATTGTGATCCAGATGGCATTGACAGCCTCGTCAAAGGTTTGGGCGGGATATTCGACCACGCGACTGCAGATAGCGGCAATCCGTTTTAACTCTTTCCTGCGATGGGGATCCGGCTCCCGCTTGGCTTCCGTTTCTGCCTGCACCGCCAGGTTTCGAGAATACCGGGTCAGGCCTTCAAGGGCGATGATCATGGCCTCTCTTACGGTGTTGCGCCCGTGGGTTCCCGGGTCCTGCGCCATGTCTCTTCGGATTTCTGCTATAATTCCGGTGGTTCCCAGGCGCAGAATACGGGGAAAGTCGGGAATAATATGCGAAAAGGCGGACGATTTGAAAGTGAAATACACAGCAAAGCGCTCATCGATTTTTTGTGACAGCGGATCGTTATGTTTTTCCCTAACCCGTTCCCTGAAATTTTTTTCTGCCCAGTAGGGGAAAATTTCATGGTGGAGCGTCCAGGCATCTTCGAAAGAGATGTCATATGGGAAAAGCATCCGGTGGGGAACGGTAAACAGCTCCGGCCAAAGATAAGTTCCCGCAGCGTCCACGTAGGGAAGCGCACCCACCGCTTTGGAGGTTGTGGTTCCGGCAACAAGGTCGCCTTTGCGGATAACCGGCTGCCGATGTTCCATAATATACTTAAAAACCCGGGCCCGGCGCATTTCCGGAACCCAGGGCGTGCCGTCTTTTTTCCTGTCGAACCCGTTTGTTTTATGCCACCGGGTAAGAAGGTAAGGCATCTCTATACACACTTCGGCCTTGGTTTCAAAATGCTGATCAAGAAACAGTTTCAAGCGTGGAAAGTGGTCTAAGCTGTAATCGGAGAGATACGGATCGGAGAGATAGTTTACACCGGGATCGATAGCCTCGGCCTTCATTCTCTGGGTTCGGCGTTTTGAGAGTGCTTCGCTTAATTCTTTGCGATGACTCGGGCACTCAAGGAGGGCGGTTTCATTGGCTTTTTTATGCTCCTTTTTAAGATTCCGGATTTGCTGCCGGTGCAGAAGAACTGAAACGAGAAAAAGAAACAGGAGCAGATAGGTTTGTTTGCCTTCGGTTCGCATCTCGCTTTTCAACAGCATATACACCTGTTCGGTTGTGGGGGCTGTCAGAAGCTTGCGAAGCGCTTTGGCTGAAATAAAGACCATGGTGACATCTACATTCGAAGGAATCCCCCGGATAACGGATACGCGGCCGTTATTAAATACGATGGCGTTTTCGATGGAGTTGCTTTCCGTCCGGATCCCCACAGAAAAGTTGAGCCAGCCCTCATCGCTTTTCAGGTATTTTTTTAATCCCCGTCTCCATCGAAAACTTGCGGCCATCATCCTGAGAAGAAAGTAAACCGCCAGATCCGCGGCCCCTTTTTTCCGCCGCGGAGCAGTGTTGGTGTAAACCAGCATGTCAATCCCCCTTTTTCCGAAGTAAACGCCGCCGACCGCCCGATTTGCCGACATCCGGCAACGGGTCTGCTTACAAAAAGCTAAGTTGCAATACGCTTAATAACAACATCAATCAGTTGATTGATCAACTTCCTGGGGTCGTCGTTAATTTCCTGGAACAGCTTGCTGTTATAGAGACTGATGATACCGTGGGCGTCACACCACAACTGGATCGTCAGCAACATTACTTCATCATCACTTCGAGCAATCCCGTTTTTATTCAGATCGGCGATTGCCTTTCGGGTAATGTCATAGGTGCGTAATGACGCCTCTTTTTCAATTCGGGCAACGGGTTCCAGTTCCGTTTCAACGTAATCCAAATATTTAGGCGTGTGCAGGTTGAACATTATATCATAGTAGTTGGGAATGCCCGTGCCGAAGTCGAAATAAGAGCGAATCATCGCCTCGAGCCGTTCATATGGGTCTTGGTGCTCATCAACACACTGTTTGAATTTCCGGTAAAGCATATCAAACCCATGCATTCTTATCATGAGATTGATTTCATCCTTATTTGAAAAATAGTTGTATATGGTGGTGGCGGTTATATTTAGACGGGAGGCAAGTCTGCGCATGCTGAGATTCTGGAACCCGTCTTTAACGATGAGTTCCAGCGCCGTGTCAAGAATCTTTTTTTTGTTCAACTCCACTTCCTGGTATGAACGGGCGGTTCTTGGCATGATCAATTTATCTTTATATAAAACAAATAGTTAATACAATAACACTGTTAATATAACACTGTTATTATAACGGTGTTAGAAAAATGTCAAGTAAGGTTCGAATGATGTGCAAAAAAGCCTGAATCTTAAATCGTGTTCAATTCCAGGTTAAACTCAGGGTTAGCCTTTTGCAACTTTTCTTCGCTGGATATCACGGCGGTGGCCTGCTCGGACATGCCGATGCTGAAATATTTTTCAGCGGCCGTCTTTATTGTTTCGGGCGTCACGTTGAGCAACTGCTCTTTGTGTTTTTTTCTTGCCTCATCCGTAAGACCGATAATATCCCTGTAAAATGCTTTTTGAGCCGACATCCCGGGAGAGTCCGGGCTGTCAATTTCCGAACACACCTGAAGAACGGCTTCTTTAACATCCTCGTTGCTGTAATCCCCGGATATGATAAACTCCCTGGCACCCGCAAACGTAGTCAACGTTCTGCTAATATGCGGATCTCTGTAAGACGCAAGGCAAAACATGCCGGTTTCCGGGCTGTAGGTTGAGAACCCTCCGTAGGCGCCTCCTTTTTCACGAATTTCGCGATGAAGGTAGAGGGATCGCATCATCTTTGCGATAACTGCAAGGGCCGGGGCATCCGGGTGGCCCAGGGTGGCGGTTTTCAGCGCGGCGGCAACAAAAGATACACTGGTTGATGCACTCCACCCCTCTTTCGGTATGGTGTGACCGGTTTCTATGACCGGTGCGGTGAATTCTTTTGATGAATGCCGGGTTGACATGTCCTTTATCAATCGACTCCCGGAAGAGGAAATGCGTTCAAGAACCTTGTCTTCGGCGATAAATGCCGTGCGCATATTATCCGGCACCAACAAGATCCCCGCAATGGATTCAAGATCGCCCGCCAGCTTGTGAAGTGCCTGATCGGAATGTTCATCATCTGTGAGTACGGCGGTTATGTCTTTTATGGTTTTAAGCTGGTGTACACCATACCAGACTTCATTAACATGCATGGCAGGTGAAAAATTTCTGGATGCAAGGGAGATGGCCAGTCGGTGACCGTTTTGGACAATCATGGATTCCATACCGGCCTGGTATTCGAGCAGGATGCTTTTTAAGCGCTTAAGGTTCGTAAAACTGAACTTGTTCACAAACTCATGAATGAGGTCGAACATGTTGTCCTGTTTCCTGGCAAGACACTTGCCGTTAAGTGTGACAAAGGGAATGCATGCGGAATCATTGAAGCGGGTTCTGGCATGGGCGGAAAGGCCTATACCGCCGGTATGAAGATCAACAAGCCGGGCTATTTCGGTGTAGTCGTGAATGGTTGTGCCGACACGGGGGAGGGCCATGCAGAAAAAGGGAATAAGCCGGAGGTATTCATCGGGTAGATCGCCTATACCGACAGCGGCGGAGAAATACATTATGCCGGATGTCGGCTGGGGGTAGAACGCGGCCGGCGGGCTGTTATATAATTCGGATTTTTTCACCGTTTGAATCTCCGGTGGAATATCCTGTATGTCAAGTGTGGGAAGACAGGATGGCTCCTCGTCCGTTTCCTGAAGTGTTTCGAGAGCAGATGCGTCACGTTTAATTTTATCAATATCTTCCGGAGTCATGTTTTTACGGATCAGGGAAAGTTCCCTGGCGGTTTCCTCATTTCTTTTTTCTTCCATGTGCTGGTCCGGGGCAAGTGTCAGGGTAATCCTATGCGGATTGTCAATGAAGTATTCTTTAATTTTACGTTCAAAAAAACCGCCCTTTGAAATTTCCTTATTTATTTTGGAGAGAATTTGATCCAGGAGTAGAATGTCTTCCGGGCTGCCGCCATGAAACCATGCACTTGAAAATGCCAGTAGCAGTTTGATGCCATAGGGATAAGGTGTGTTGGTAATCTCTTTTCTCCGGAATTCCACTTGGTGGATGGCGGAATCGATCAGTTTAGGATCAATGCCTTTTTGACAAAGCTCGTTCATAACATCAAAAATAATCGCTTCTATCGTCTTTATGTTTTCTTCCTTGACATCCTTTAAGCCACAGGCAAAGAAGGTGTCCCTGAGGTCGGAATCAAATCCTGTTCCGCTGCTGAGCGCCGTTCCGAGCTTTGATTCGATTAATTTTTTCCGAAGCGGAGATCCGGAGTTCCCGAGAAGAATTTGAGAAAGCAGTGAGAGTGCCAGGACCTCAAAGGCGTCCTTTATGTCCGTTGTGAGCCATGCAACGGAGACTTGGAATTTTTCACTCGGCGATTCATTTTTTGACAGGGAATAATAATACTTAACTTCTTTAGGGCTGTCCCATCGGGGTTGTGAAGGAACATCCGTTTCCGGATCGATTTTATTAAACTGATCAAGAACGTTAGACTCGATAAACTCCAAATGTCCCTTTAAATCAAGATCGCCGTAGGTGTAAAAGAAGGCATTGGAAGGGTGATAATGGCGGGCGTGAAATTCTTTCAGCTGACGGTGGGTCAGCCCGGGGATCACCGTCGGCTCCCCTCCTGAATTAAAACGGTAGGTCGTATCCGGGTAGAGGGCATTCAGAAGGGAGCGAACCATGACCTGGTCCGGAGAGGACATGGCTCCTTTCATCTCATTATACACGACACCCTTGTAGACCAGCTTTAAATCCTCCCGGCCGCTTCCATCCGTCTCCATGCGATGCCCTTCCTGTTTGAAGCTTAACTCATCAAGGTTGGGGAAAAAAGCTGCATCAAGATATACATCCAACAGATTGTAAAAGTCTTTCTTGTTTTGTGTTGAAAATGGATACATCGTCCAGTCCGAAGCCGTAAATGCATTCATAAACGTATTCAGACTTCTTTTTATCATGGAAAAGAAGGGGTCACGAACGGGAAATTTTTTTGAGCCGCAAAGAGCGGTATGCTCAAGGATATGGGCGACACCGCTTGAATTCCTGGGAATGGTTTTAAATGCGACGCTGAACGTGTTCTCCTTGTCCTTATTTTCAATATGAATATGTTCTGATCCGGTGTTCTTGTGCAGAAGCCGGTAGTATATAGAGTTTATTTCGGGAAGTTCATTTGCCTGCGTCACGCTGTAACCGAACAGCGTATCTCCTTTTTTGAATTTGATGGCCATAATGGTATAAACCTCCTTGTTAAGAAAGACTAAGGCATGCTACTATCAATTTTCTGAAAATGGAATAAATGGGAATCATCACTTTTTCCATCCGAATGGATTAAGTTACCGGTAAAAAAAAGTCAAGGGAATGTCCCCGGGGCAATCCACCTTCGAGGAAAAGGCACTCGAATCATGGCGTCTACCCTGCAGCTTGTCAGAAAATGGAAACTCCGTCCCAGTAAACGGATGGGGCAGAATTTTCTTTCCGATCCCCAAGCTGCAAAAAAGATCGTCAGGCAATCAGGGGTTTCTGCGGGGGATACTGTCCTCGAGATCGGTCCCGGACTTGGAGCACTAACGATTCCTCTTTCGGAAACCGCAGAGAAAGTCTATGCAGTTGAAAAGGATAAACGGGTGGTGCCCATTCTTGAAGACGAGCTTCTGGCTCTGGGGATTACAAATGCGAGCGTTATTGAGGGTGATATTCTCGATTTTGATATCGCGGACTTATCTAAAAAAGAAAACCGGGATATCATTGTAATGGGAAATCTGCCGTATAATATTTCATCCCAGGTTTTGGTAAAATTAATCGAGTCAAGGCGTGTCATTCCCCACGCGGTTCTCATGTTCCAGAAGGAGCTCGCCGAAAGAATAACCGCCCGGCCCGGATGCCGCGATTATGGCCGCCTTTCCGTCATGCTGGGGTACTGCGCTGAAATTGAAACCCTGGCACAAATGAAATCGTCGCAATTTTATCCCAGACCGGAGGTGGATTCAACGGTCCTTAAGATTATCTTTAGGAACCGGTTTGAAAACCGGGCAGAGAGGGAGGCGTTCCTGTTTCGGGTTATAAAAGCGGCCTTCGGTAAGCGCAGAAAGACATTGAGAAATTCTTTGGCCGGACACTGGCCGTCCATTGATGCGAAAAAAGCGGGTGAGTGTCTTGAAAACGTGGGGATCGATCCAACCAGAAGAGCGGAGACCCTGTCCGTATCTGAATTCGTAAAGCTGTCCAATGGGTTGATCGAGGCCGTCGATCCGCATGCAAAGGATAATATAAACCCTTGACAAACCAAATGATTTTGAGTATTTACTTGATATATTCGACAAGGATCAAGACATCAATTCTAATTACAGGAGTTTCTTACTAATGGCACTTACAAAAGCTCGCATCGTAGATTCTATTCAGGATCAGCTTGGCTTTCCAAGAAATGAATGTGTAAATTTGGTGGAAGACCTTCTTGAAATCATTAAAAGAAACCTTGAAGCCGGAGAGGATCTGTTGATCAGTGGTTTTGGGAAATTCTGCGTAAAGACAAAAAAGGAGCGGAAAGGTCGTAATCCGGCCAGCGGAGAAGACCTGATGCTTTCCAAGCGGAAAGTCGTTTCGTTTAAATGCTCGTCCGTTCTGAGAAAACGAATCGACAACTAACAGTTGCAAAGAGATAAGAACCGGACCGGTTCTTCATCACTTTATTCACTCCCTGTTTTTTCCTCCCCAATTGTTTTCTGGTAATATGTTGGGCTGAAATACAAGTAACAGATTCGTATGTCGCATATGGGAATACACACAAACCATAACAAAAAAGGTCAAATCAGCATTGGTATACTCATCCCCGTCATCTTGACGCTTGCTTTATTTGCCGTCATGGTTTTTATGGTCGTCGTCCCGTTTCAGCGGGAAGCCTTGTTGGATCAGAAGCGTAAAACGGCAAAGCAGCTTACTGAAGCCACCTTCAGCATTCTTGTTCGATACAATTCTCTTGCGCAATCCGGGCGGATGTCTCTGGCGGAGGCGCAGTCCAAAGCTGCGGAACACATAAGGCATATCCGGTACGGATCATCAATGAAAGATTATTTCTGGATCAATGATATGCAGCCGGTGATGATTATGCATCCCTACCGCGGTGATCTTGAGGGAAAAAATATAGAAAACGTCAAGGATCCAAATGGGAAACGGTTGTTTGCCGAATTTGTGAAAAAGGTAAAACAAGAGGGCTCAGGATATGTGGATTATATTTGGCAGTGGAAAGATGACCCTGATACCCTGGTGCCGAAAATATCTTACGTAAAAGGATTTAAGCCCTGGGGATGGATTATCGGCACCGGAATTTATATCGAAGATGTGTCCGCTGAAATCGATTCTCTTGTCAGGCAGGTACTTTTCTATTCCCTTCTGATTTTTCTGTTGATTGTCGGGCTCGCCATATTTGTAATCAGAAATACAAGCATTCTTGAGAGGGAGCGGTTTAAGGCCTGGGAAAAACTTGTTGAAAGTGATGAAAGAAACAAGGGGATTCTCAAGGCCGCCCCGAATCCCATTATCGTGTATGACAGAAAAGGGAGAGTGACGTTCGTGAACAGGTCCTTCACGGACGTTTTCGGATGGACGAGGGAAGAAATTCTGGGCGAGAAAGTCAAATTCGTTCCCGAAGAGCATCTACAGGAGACCATGTCCGCCATAGACAGGGTGTATACCGGTCGTGAAGAGCGGTTCGAATCAAGAAGATACACAAAAAGCGGTGATATCCTGGATGTTTATATCAGCGCCTCCATATTCAAGGATGTGTCCGGTATCGCCATCGGAATGGTCGTCAGCCTCATGGACATTACTGAAAAAAAACAAAAGGAAAGGGAGCTCAGTCAACGGGTCATATACCAGAAGATGCTTGCCGATCTCTCATCCAGTGCATTTGAAATGGAAGGATTGAAAGAGTTTCTTGCGAAAAGCATGGACGTCATGGGGAAGGCTGCAGGCGTCACCTCGGTTTCGCTTTTCGAATTTAACAAAGATGAGAAAATGGTTTCGAGGACGGCAGGATGGGTCGAAGAGGGCGGGGAAACGATAATCCACGAACCGGAAATAAAGACGGCGGATGATATTCCCGAATGGATACGGATGTTGCAGAACAAAGAGGTTGTGATGGCGGGCGTCCGGGATGATGTCCCCGGCCTTAAGGAAAAAGGGTTGATAAAGAGGTCCGGCATCCGGTCGCTTCTCGTTAATCCTCTTTTTTTAAAGGAAGATTTTTATGGATTTATCTTTTTCGCAGAGGCCCGGAACAACCGTCGCTGGAAATATGTAGATGTGACGGCCCTGCAGACGGCATCACAGATTGTTACGCGTTTTATCAGCTCAAAATCGCTCCAGGCGGAGCTTGAACGATCAAAACGGATGGAATCGTTGGGTATCCTGGCAGGAAGTGTGGCCCATGATCTGAACAACATACTGTCCGCCATTATCTCATACCCTGAAATACTGCTGATGAAGCTTTCCGAAGATGATCCGCTGGTTAAACCATTAAAGTCCATCAAGGGGGCAGGGGAGAGGGCCGCCGGAGTTGTGGATGATCTTCTCACCATTGCAAGGGGCGTAGCAAGCCCCAAAGTAACCGTCAACCTCAACCGGATCATTCATCAATACCTGTCATCCATGGAATACAAAAGCCTAAAGCAGGTAAATCCAAATGTAAACATTGCCTTTACTCCGGACGAGAATCTATTAAATGTAAAAGGTTCCCTGGTGCATATCCGAAAAGCTATTATGAATATTGTCGTTAATGCATTTGAAGCCACCCGGGGACAAGGCACCATTAAACTGTCCACCCGGAACGCGTATCTTAATAAACCGCTAAAGAGGTATACGGATGTTGCGGAAGGTAAATATGCCGTCGTTTCCATTTCCGATTCCGGCCATGGTATTTCATCACAAGATATGAAAATGATCTTTGAGCCGTTTTATACCAAAAAGGTTATGGGCAGAAGCGGCACAGGACTGGGGTTGAGCATCGTCTGGAGCGCAATGCAGGACCACAACGGTTACGTCGATGTGAAAACAGGAAAAACCGGCACAACTTTTGAGCTCTATTTTTTAACAACGGATGAAGAGGCATCAGACGGGAACGATCAGGTTCAGATCCACAACATAACCGGTAATAAAGAAAAAATTCTTGTGGTTGATGACGATCAAACACAACGGGATATTGCTTCGCAAATTTTGGAACGCCTCGGATATTCCGTTTTAACGGTGGGCAGTGGCGAAGAGGCTGCAACTTATCTGAAAAACAACTCCGCGGACCTCGTTATTCTTGATATGATTATGGAATCAGGCCTCAGCGGTCGCGAAACCTATGCGAAAATACTTGAATCCAACCCCCGTCAGAAGGCCATTGTTGTCAGCGGTTATTCGGAAACGTCTGATATGAGGGAAACGCTAAAAATGGGAGCGGGTCGATTTATAAAGAAACCATACTCTATTTCAGAACTGGGAAAAGCCGTCAGGGAGGAACTCAGCTGAGTGAACTCCGGTAGCCGTTCCATTTGGCATCCACCTGCTTTTGAATCTCTTCAATTCTGTCCTTCGATAGAGCCCTGAACCTGGATTGGGTGTTTAGATAGTCCGTTACGGGTTTGAGTTTTTTCTTCAACAGCTTTTCCGAAGCACCGGTCAGGCGATGCACTGAATTTTCTATTTCGTAAAGATCAAAAAGACCGGTTTCCACTGCCAGCCTTCCTATCTTTATACTGTACCGCGGCTCAAATCCCCAGCCTGCAGGGCATGGCGTATGAACATGCAGATACTTGGGTCCCGGAATGGTTTTTGCCTTGGTTATTTTATCAAACAGGTCAAGGGGATAAGAAGCAGATGCCGTTGCAACATAATTCAGGCCATGGGCAGCGATAATTGCCGGTACATCTTTTTTGGCCTGCAGCTTACCTTTAATGGGGGTGGTTGTTGTTATAACGCCCTGGGGTGTTGTCCCGGAACGCTGGACACCGGTGTTCATATAGGCTTCGTTGTCATAACAGATGAATATTAAGTTCTCGCCCCGCTCACAGGCACCGGAAAGAGACTGGATACCGATATCGCTTGTCCCCCCATCACCGGCCCAGGCCGCAACAATGGTTTGATCATTCTTTTGCGCCCGCAGTGCTCCAAGCACACCGGTTGCAGCAGCAGCCGTTGATGCAAAAGTTACATTCAGGCATGGCAGGCGGGTTGATGCAATGGGATAAAGGCCCTGCAGTACGGTCAGGCAGCTCGGCGGAACAACAAGGATCGTGTTGTTGCCGAGTGCTTTCAGTCCGATCCTGTATATGAGGCTCAACCCGCAGCCCGAGCAGGCTCGATTACCCGGATGCACCAGTTCTTCTTCCGGGAGGTTTAACGTGGTTGTTTTAACGGTCATCTTCTATTTCCTGTAATTTAAGGCCGATCCATCCCGGCGTATCGCTTAGTTCCAGAGAATCCGCACCGGTCGTTCTAAGTGCAGACAAGAGATCACTGGTTTTAATTTCCCTTCCGCCAAGTCCAAGGATGTAATTTTGTATCACGGGGGTTCTTTGTTGCCCATAAAGTGCCGATTTTATATCCGAGAACAGGGGGCCCTGGTAGCCGTAACTTAGCGCTTTTTCAAAAACGGTCACAACGTTTGCCCCTGATAATGCACTGACAATTGCCTCATCAGGGAAAGGCCGGTAAAGCCTGACGCCCAATACGCCGATTTTCAACCCCTCGTCTCTCAATGTATCGATCACATCCCTCAACTGGAAAGACAGTGAGCCGAGGCATACGGCAATGGAGTCCGCATCGTCACACCTGTAGGGTTCCAGGAGAGGCGTCCCTCCCCGTCCTATTATTTTTTGGTATTCAGCATCCGCCTTCTGGACAACATCAATGGCTCGTCTCATGTCATCATGGAGGCAATGGCGGATTTCCATATACGCCGGGGCCGTATTCCCGCGGACATCGGGCCTTAGTTCCGGAAGCGTTACCGTGTTCAGGTTTGCCGGATTATCCGGATCCAGTGCATAAGCCGGTTGGAACGGCGGTAAAAACTTATCCACGTCTGAGGCGTCGGGGACGTCAAAGGGCATGTATGTGTGCGAAAGTAAATACCCGTCATAACATACCATTACGGGAATACTCACGGTCTCGGCAATATAATAGGCCTGAATGACGGTATCGATTATCTGCTGATGGTCGCAGGCATAAAGCTGGATCCATCCGGTGTCCCTCTGGGAGATGGAATCCTGGTGATCATTCCAGACCGTCCAGGGTGCTCCGATGCCGCGATTTGCAATACACATCACAATGGGGAGCCTTGCGCCTGCCGCCCAATGGATTTGTTCATTCATATAAAGGAGGCCGTTCGCGCTTGTGGCCGTGAACGCTCTGGACCCTGCACTGGATGCTGCAATACAGACAGCAAGGGCACTGTGTTCGCTCTCCACCGGTATATATTCGGCATCCATGTCATTCGAGTCGACCAGTTCGGACAGTTTTTCCGTAAGCGGAGTCTGCGGTGTTATTGGATAAGCGGCAATAACGCGGGCGCGGGCGAGTTTTACACCGGTCGCGGCAGCAACATTGCCTGATTCGATAACATGCATAATCCTAATCCTCCATCTCTATGAATTCCGCTTCCTCAACCATCGTTATGGCATCCGCAGGGCACTCTTCGGCGCATATCTCGCAGCCTTTGCAGTATTCGTAATTAATTTCAGGCGGTATCGTTCGCGTTACCACTCCGTCAGGGCAATACAGCCAGCACAAAAAACATGCGTTCTTGCCTGACTTGGCAGGGATGCATTTTTTAAGGTCGATAACAGGACGCAGGACACGCCATGACCCGGTTTTTCCGGCATCGCCGGGACCGGGCTCACTGTGAGATTTCATGCGCCCGAAAATTTTCTTTTCCATTTATTCGTCTCCAACAAATGTATTGTCGTAAGCAATTTTAGCGGCTCGGGCATTTTTCTCAGGCTCTTTTCCTTTAAACTCCTTTTTAATTTCATCCTCGAGGAGGCCTATTTCCAATAATCCACTGGCCTTTGCAAACGCCCCGATAATACCCGAGTTTACTATTCCGGGTTTTAAGCCCGTCTTTATTGCCAGCGATGTAACATCGGCGGTGGCGACTCCGGCGTCTTTAATGTTGAATGCACGGGGAGGTCGGGATGTGTTGATTACAACCAGGCCGCCCGGTTTCAGTCCGGATGTGACATTTGCTTCTTCAAGGAGCTGGTGGTCAAGGACGACCACCATATCCGGGTTTACTATGGGGGACAGGTCATAGATTTTGTTTTTAGAAATTTTCAGGGATGTAAAGACCGGCGCGCCCCTCCGCTCTGTTCCAAATGTCGGCGTCATAACAACTCCGGAATAGCCTGAAAAAAAAGAGGTGTTTGCCCATATTTTTTCCGCTGTAATCGCCCCCCGGGCGCCTCTTTCATGGCCACTTATTTTCATTATGTTGTTTCTCATACTTATCCGTCCCGTAATTGAAATTTTA
>Ga0180436_10003468_pt1 | contig 14483 bp, 7 predicted proteins | sample SS_ome_2_FD_132434 | JGI IMG/M metagenome (GOLD analysis project Ga0180436, IMG submission 132434) | Hypersaline lake sediment archaeal communities from the Salton Sea, California, USA - SS_3_S_2 metaG | ecosystem: Environmental > Aquatic > Non-marine Saline and Alkaline > Hypersaline > Sediment...
GAAATGCGTGGTGGTCGGTCCGGACGATTTCGACTGGCAGGGCGTTGCCCATCCCAATCACACCGGGTCGGAGACGCTGATCTATGAAGCCCACGTGAAGGGCCTCACGGCGATGTACCCTCAGGTCGAACCCTCGCGTCGCGGCACTTTTCTGGGCATGACCTCCAAGCCGGTGATCGATCACCTGAAAAAACTCGGCGTCACCGCCGTCGAGCTCCTGCCCGTCCATGCCTTCATCGACGATCGCTTCCTCGTCGAGCGCGGCCTGCGCAACTACTGGGGCTACAACTCGATCGGGTTTTTCGCGCCGGAGCCTCGCTATCTCGGCCACGGCGAGATCCACGAGTTCAAGATGATGGTGCGCGAACTGCACAAGGCGGGCATCGAGGTAATTCTCGACGTGGTCTACAACCACACCGCCGAGGGCGACGGGTTCGGGCCGACGCTGTCCTTCCGCGGACTCGACAACGCCTCCTATTACCGGCTCGCGCCCGACAAGCGGCACTACATCAACGATTGCGGCACCGGCAACGCGCTCGATCTGTCGCACCCGGCCGTGCTGCGCATGGTGATGGACAGTCTGCGCTACTGGGTCGAGGAGTTTCACATAGACGGCTTCCGGTTTGACCTCGCCACCGCCCTCACCCGTGGCCCGCATGGCTTTGACAGCGGGTTTCTCGACGCGATCCGGCAAGACCCGGTGCTCGCCCGCGTCAAGCTGATCGCCGAACCGTGGGACGTCGGCCCCGGCGGCTACCGGCTCGGCCACTTCCCGCATCCCTTCCGCGAATGGAACGACCGCTACCGCGACGATCTGCGTGCCTACTGGCGCGGCGATGCCCACATGCTGCCCGCGCTCGCCAAGGCCCTGCTCGGCAGCCCCGAGGTGTTCGACAAGGACGGCCGCCCTGCCACCGCGAGCATCAACCTGATCACCAGCCATGACGGCTTCACCCTCGCCGACCTTGTGTCCTACAAGGAGAAGCACAACGAGGCGAACGGCGAGGGCAACCGCGACGGCCATTCCGCGAACTTCTCCGACAACCTCGGCCACGAAGGCCCGACAAGCGATCCGACGATCCTCAAGGCCCGTGCCCGCCGCCAGCGCGCCCTGCTCGCCACTCTGTTCTTCAGCCAGGGAATCCCGATGCTGCTCGCCGGCGACGAGATCGGCAATTCACAACGCGGCAACAACAATGCCTATGCGCAGGACAACGAAACCGGCTGGATCGACTGGAAGAACGCCGATGTCGACCTGCTCGCCTTCACCGAACAACTGTCGGCCCTGCGCCGCCGCTACCGGGTTCTGAGCCAGCGCAACTTCCTGCATTCGCGCCCGCGCCCCGCCGACGGGCTGCCCGACCTCGAGTGGTGGCACCCCGACGGGCGCGCGCCCACCGATGAGGACTGGCACGACCACATCCATGCCATCGGAGTGATCGTGCGCGCGTCGGCTGAAACCCTGAAGGATTCGGGCGACGAGGAAGTCTTCATCGTGTTCAACTCCGGCCTTGCGCGCAATGTCCTGTTGCCGCCTGGCGATTGGATTCGCGTACTCGACAGCGCCAATCCGACGAGCCCGCAGAAACCGGTCGAAAAAAGCTACAAGGCCGCCGAGCAATCCGTGGTGCTCTTCGCGCACCCCGAGACCAAGTAGGAGAGGGACATGTCGATCCAGACCATCGCCACCCAGCCAATCGAGGGCCAGAAACCCGGCACCTCGGGTCTGCGCAAGAAAACTCGCGTGTTCATGGGGCCGCATTTCGTCGAGAATTTCGTGCAGGCGATCCTCGACGCAATCGGCGGTGCGGCGGGCAAGACCTTCGTGCTCGGCGGCGACGGGCGCTACTTCTCGCCGCAAGTCGCCCAGGTTATCCTGCGGATGTGCGCGTCGCAGGGGGCGGCCAGGGTGATCGTCGGGCAGAACGCCCTGCTTTCCACCCCCGCCGCGTCCCACCTGATCCGGCTGAACAAGACAGACGGCGGCTTCATCATGTCCGCCAGCCACAATCCCGGCGGCATCGACGAGGATTTCGGCCTCAAGTTCAACACCGCCAATGGCGGCCCGGCCCCCGAGAGCGTGACCGACGCGATCTACGAGGCCACCAAGGCGATCGCGGAGTACCGCATCCTCGAAGCGCACGACGTCGATCTCGGCACCGTCGGCGAAACCAAGCTCGGCGAGATGACCGTCGCGGTGGTCGACCCGGTGATCGATTATGCCAACCTAATGGAAACGCTGTTCGATTTCCCCAAGCTGCGCGACATGTTCGCGGGCGGCTTCCGGATGCGGTTCGACGCGATGTGCGCGATCACCGGCCCCTATGCCACCGAGATCCTCGAACGCCGCCTTGGCGCGCCCAAGGGTACGGTGGTGAACGGCACGCCGCTGCCCGATTTTGGCGGAATGCACCCCGACCCGAACCCGACCTGGGCGCATGACCTGATGGAGGTGATGTTCTCGCCCGATGGGCCGGATTTCGGCGCCGCCTCCGACGGCGACGGCGACCGCAACATGGTGGTCGGCAAGAACACCTATGTCGCCCCCTCCGACAGCCTTGCCGTGATCGCCGCCAACGCCCATCTCGCCCCGGGTTATCGCACCGGCATCGCCGGGGTCGCCCGTTCGATGCCCACCTCCGCGGCCTCCGACCGCGTCGCCGAGGCGCTGGGCATCGCCGCCTATGAAACCCCGACCGGCTGGAAGTTCTTCGGCAACCTGCTCGACGCCGGCAGGGTCACGCTCTGCGGCGAGGAGAGCTTCGGCACCGGCTCCGACCACGTGCGCGAGAAAGATGGTCTCTGGGCCGTGTTGATGTGGCTCAACATCCTTGCCGAGCGCGGCCAGTCCGTGGCCGAGATCCTTACGGATCACTGGGCGAAGTTCGGCCGCAACTACTATTCGCGCCATGACTACGAAGCGCTGCCGGTGGATCAGGCCAACACCATCGTCGACGGTTTGCGCGGGCAACTCGACACGCTCCCCGGCACCGGGGTCGCCGGGATGACCGTCGCTTCGGCCGACGATTTCGCCTATACCGATCCAATCGACGGCTCCGTCTCGAAAGCCCAGGGCCTGCGCGTGGGCTTCACAGACGGGTCGCGTTTCGTGATCCGGCTTTCGGGTACCGGGACCGAGGGTGCAACCCTCCGCCTCTATCTCGAACGCTATGCCGCAGGGCCGGAAGGACTCGATCTCGATGTCCAGACGGCACTCTCCCCGGTGATCGACGCCGCCGAAAAGCTGGCCGGCATACGGGCAACCTCGGGTCGCGATGGCCCGGATGTGATCACCTAGCCGCGGCTCCGCCTAGACGAAATCGATCCACGCGATCTCGAAATCACCCTCTATCAGCCCGGAAAGGGTCACCGAAGCCGCGCCCCAGGTGAGCTGCAAGCTCGCGCCGCTGGTATCGAGGCTCACCTCTCCCGGTGTCGCATCTTCGATCCGAATGAGATCAAACGCCGGATCGAAATTGTTGATCGTGTCGTGGTCGCTGGTGAAGTTGAACTCAAAAACGTCGGCCCCGTCACCTCCCAACAAGGTGTCATTGCCGCGTCCGCCGCGCAGAATGTCGTTTCCATCCCCACCTTTCAGCGTATCGCTATCCGATCCGCCCGAGAGGAAATCGTCGCCATCCTCACCGCGCAGCACATCCTGCCCGGCCCCGCCGTTCAGGTTGTCGTCGTCGAGCCCGCCATAGATTGTGTCGTCGCCCGAGCCGCCATAGATCGTGTCGGCCCCGGCGTTGCCGTAGAACAGGTCCATCCCGTCCTCACCGTCCATCCAGTCGTCGCCGGCGCCACCCGCGAGCATGTCGTTCCCGTCACCACCATACAGCGCATCGTTGCCGGCCTTGCCGATCAGCTTGTCGTCACCCAACTCGCCAAAAAGCTGGTCATGTCCGTCATTGCCTTTGATCTTGTCGTTCCCGTCCCCGCCGTAGGCGATGTCGTCGCCCTCGTAACCCAGCATCCGATCTTTTTCGGCACCACCCCACATCACGTCGTTGCCGAGCCCACCGTTCATCATGTCGGTCCCGTCGCCACCGAAGAGTTGGTCGTCACCGGCTTCGCCAAAAAGCTTGTCGTTGTCGGGCCCGCCGTGGAGCACGTCGTCGCCATCCTCACCACGCAATTCGTCACGACCCTCGTCGCCGTTCAGAATGTCGTTGCCAAGACCGCCGAACAGTCGATCCTCGCCCAGCCCGCCCGAAAGCGTATCGGCGTCACCCTCGCCATAGAGCGCGTCAGGATCATCGCCGCCCGAGAGCTGATCATCGCCGTCGCCGCCATAGAGGGCGTCGACACCGGCCTCGCCGATCAACACGTCATTGCCGGTCCCACCCACCAATCGATCGTTGCCGTCGCCCCCTTCCAGGTGGTCAGCCCCATCTTCGCCCTTCAGCTTGTCATGCTTGAGCCCGCCATAGAGAAAATCGTCGCCGGCGCCGGCGATCAGCTGGTCCTTCCCGGCCCCGCCCCACATCACGTCATTGCCCGCGCCACCGAGGATCCGGTCATTGCCGTCGCCGCCGTGAATCGTGTCGTCGCCACGATGCCCCTTCAGCGTGTCGTTGCCGGCGCCACCGGTGATCTGGTCATCATCGCCACCGGCGCTCACCACGTCGTCGCCATCGCCGCCGTCGATCACGTCGGACCCGGAATCACCGAAAATCTCGTCATCGCCGGCACCGCCGCTGAGAATATCATCGCCGCCCGCGCCGGTTATCACGTCGGCACCCAGGCCACCGACAAGCTCATCGTCACCGGCGGCAGCTGTGATCACATCGTCGCCATCACCGCCGTCCACGAAGATCCCCGGCGTTCCGGCATCGCCAAAAACAGTTTCGAAACTGTCGTTTCCGCCTTGAAGATGGACCGATACCATCTCCGCCGTGCCTGTGATCACATTGTCGTCGTCCCCGGCCCAGATCGTGGTTCCGCCCGCCTCTGGCAGCACCGCAGACGACCGGTCGATCGGCCGGTCGATCGCCTGGATCACACTGGAGCGCACAGCTTCGGTATCGAGCGCCCCCGCGACACCATGCAGCGCAAGCGTCTCGTCCCGCCACGTCACCGTTGCGCCGAACGCAGTTTCGGTGATCACGAGGCCACCGCGATCGCGAAACATCGGCCACGAGCTGAGGTCGAGCCGATCGAGCGCCGGATCAAAGTCTTGAATCACGTCCTCGACCCCATCTGCGCGGAACACGAACGTGTCGCGCCCCGCGCCGCCGGTCAGATCGTCGAACCCCGCACCATCGACGAGAATGTCGTCGCCCGCGCCGCCCGCAAGGGTGTCGTCGCCCGCGCCGCCAACCAGCACGTCATCGCCGTCGGTTCCGCTGAGTGCCGCGCCTTCGGGTACGGCCCTGAGCTGGACCCCAAGATCCTGCAAACCGACCGAAATGTCCGTCATCATGCCTTCGAACTGCGAACTTGCGAAAACACGCAAGGTGTCGCCAAGCACGGTGGCGCCGAGCGCCGACACATTCGCGAGGCCGGCCGCGAGGCTGTCCACCAACGTGTCGACATGCTGCAACTGCCCGCCCGGAAGGAGGATGAACAGCGAGAGCCCGTCATCGCCCCCGCCGGCCAGCACGAAGTTGATGCCGGCGACATTGGTCACCGTGACGTCCTGAACCGCACCGAAACGGGTGGCGAGTGTGTCAAGCACGTGGTCGGTCGGGTTCAACGCCCCGGCCGCATCGACGTGGAACACAGTCAGGGCGCCGTTCGCCTCCATCGCCGATCCGACGATGACAAAGGTCTGGCCATCCACCACCGCCGCTTCGATCGCCGTCGGGCACATCAGGCCCACACCTTCCGCGTAACCGCTGACATCGGTCACCGCCGGGCCCGCAGCGGTGTTCTCGAAGGCGATGACCGCATTCTCCCCATCGGTCGCGGCCACCGTGAACGCATGGCCATCGACGACCACGTCGGCAAACACCGAGATCGTGCCCGGGAAGATGGTCGCAGGGTCTGCCAGCACCGATTGTGTCTGCAGCCCCGTACCATCGAGCGTGTAGCTGGCGAACCCCGTTCCCGTGCCAGCAACAAGGATCTCGTCGCCCCCGGTGACATGCATGGCCTTGGCACAGAGCGTCGCAACGTCGAGCCCGTCGAAGGTCGCCAGCACCCCGATGTCGCCGCTCGCCGATACGGCATAGCCGCCGAGTGACGTGCTGTCGGTCATCCCGAAGATCAGGTGCTGGGTGCCCGCGGCATCTTCGATCAACGAAAGCTCGTCGCACACACCCGCCTGCCAGGCGGGATTGTAGAACACGTGGTCGGAAAAGGTCGCCACCGCGCCGGACGAGAGCGTGTAGCTCGCAAGCCCACCGTTCTCGCCCGATGTCGCGAACACCGTCGCAACGCCGCCGTCGTTCAGCACCAGAATGTCGGACACGGCAAAATCGAGTGCGTCGAATCCCGTCTGGATTGTCCCTTCTACGAAAAACTGCATCGCCTCACCCCCAGGTTCGCAATCCCGGGACTGTCGGGTGCATTTCCGGCGCATGACGGATCAGGAATATGTCGAAACCGCGGAGTATCGGCGCAAGTTGCCCGGAGTTGTTAACGCCGGCGTTTACCCTGGGTTCACATTGCCGTGGCGCCGGCCGGCGCGATCACTGTGCGTCAGCGGCGGCGGGCGTGTCGGGTCAGGCTTTAAAACAAGGCTTTGAGGATCGGCGAAGTTGGCCCCGGGGAAAGAGCCATGATCCCGGCTCAAATCCGTCATGACGAAGCCGCATAAGTGTCGCACCGTTTTTTCTTGAACGACTCAATTGGATCGCGTAACGGGCGATTCAGAGCAAACCTAAGGCGCGCTGCGCCCGTGGAGGTCAAGATGCTGACACGCGACGATCTTATCCGCGAACGCCAAATCCGTGGCAATCTGCCGGGTTTGCTTGTGTTCTATGGCGTGCTGGTTGGCACGATGGCCGGGACGGCGATGGCGATCATCTGATCGGATCGGCAGCCGCGGCCGGCGCGGGGCGCTCAATGCGCCCCGGCCAGTGAGTTTCACACTTTCGCGGCGTCCCCGACATTGTCGACACCACGCTCCTCGAGCAGCGTGGTGAGCCAGTCCGGGTCCATCTCCGGCACCGACGACAGCAGCAGGTCGGTGTAGGGGTGGTGCGGCGGTGTGAACATCTCGTCTTTCGGACCCTGTTCAACCACCTTACCGTTCTGCATCACGACCACTTCGTCGGCGATCGAGCGCACCGTCGCGAGATCATGGGTGATGAACATGTAGGCGAGCCCCAGTTCCTTCTGGAGCCGGTCGAGCAGCTTCAGGATGCCCTCGGCCACGAGCTGGTCGAGCGCCGACGTCACCTCGTCGCAGATGATGAAGTCCGGCTCGGCCGCCAGAGCCCGCGCAATGCCGATCCGCTGTTTCTGACCGCCCGAAAGCTCCGGCGGGTAGCGATTGTAGAACTGTGACGGCTCCAGCTCGATCAGGTCCAGAAGTTCATCGACACGTTGCTTCAGCGCCGTGCCCTTCAGCCCGGAATAGAACTGTGCCGGGCGCCCGATGATCTCGTGGATGCGAACCTTGGGGTTCAGCGCCGTGTCGGCCATCTGGTAGATCATCTGCGCCTGGCGCAACTGATCGCGGGTCCGGTCCTTGTACTTCGGCGGAAGGACTTCGCCGTTGTAAAGAATCTCGCCCTTCATCGGTGGCAACAGGCCGGTGATGCAGCGCGCCGTGGTCGACTTGCCCGAACCCGATTCGCCCACCACGGCCACGGTCATGCCCGGATAGATGTCGAACGAAACATCTTCGAGCACTTTGCCACCGCCGGGGTAGGCCGCGTCGACATCCTTCACCGAGATGATCGGCAAGGTGCCATCGGTCGGGCGCGATTTCTGTGGCCGCTTGAAGCTGCGCACCGCCCAGAGGCTCTTGGTGTAGTCCTCCTTCGGGTTGTCCAGCATCTCCTTCGTCGCTGCCTGCTCCACTTCTTCGCCGCGCAGCAGCACCTTGATCGTATCCGCCATCTGCGCCACGACCGCGAGGTCGTGGGTGATGTAGATCGCCGCGGTGTTGTACTGGTCGACGATGTCGCGGATCGCGGCCAGCACCTCGATCTGCGTGGTTACGTCGAGCGCCGTGGTCGGCTCGTCGAAGATGATCAGGTCAGGCCGGCACGACATCGCCATCGCCGTCATCGCCCGCTGTAGCTGCCCACCCGACACCTGGTGCGGGTAGCGGAAGCCGATCTCCTGCGGGTTTGGCAGGCGCAATTGCTCATAGAGCTTCATCGCGTCTTCCTGCGCCTCGAGCCGCTTCTGGATCCGGTATTGCACCGGCGCCTCGGTGTGCTGGTCGATGATCTTGTGCGCCGGGTTGAACGAAGCCGCCGCCGACTGCGCCACGTAGGCGATCCGAGACCCGCGCAACGCGCGTTTCTCGGCCTTGGTCGCGGTGGTCAGTTCCATCCCGTCGAACTCGATCGTACCGCCGGAAATCCGCGTGCCGTCGCGGGCATAGCCCATCGCCGCGGCCCCGATCGTCGACTTGCCGGCGCCGGATTCGCCGATCAGGCCAAGCACTTCACCCCGATGCAGGGTGAGATCGACCCCCTTGATGATGTCGACCCACTGTTCGTCCGAGTAGCCCTGGATCTCCAGGTCCCTGATTTCGAGCAGAACGTCGCTCTTTTTGAATTTGGTCATCTTACCGCTCCTTCAGACCGGAGGACCGGAACAGCATCCAGTCGACCACGAAGTTCACCGCCACCGTCAAGAGCGCGATGGCTGCTGCCGGGATCAGCGGGGTCATGTCGCCGAACGAGATCAGCGTTGCGTTTTCGCGCACCATCGAGCCCCAGTCGGCCGTTGGCGGCTGGATGCCGAGGCCGAGGAACGAAAGGCCCGCGATCAGCAGGAACACGAAGCAGAACTCGAGCCCGAATTCCGCCGCCAGGGGCGCGGTCGAGTTCGGCAGGATCTCCCGGCGGATGAGGTACCAGTCCCCTTCACCGCGCAGCTTCGCCGCTTCGATGTAGTCCATCACCACGATGTTGCCGGCCACCGCGCGGGTGAGACGGAAAACGCGTGGCGAGTAGATCACCGCGACGACCACGATGATCACCCAAACCTGCGGCCCGAGGATCGAGAGCATCAGCAGTGCGAAGATGAGCGAGGGAACCGACATGATCACGTCGGCCACGCGGCCCATCAGCTGGTCGAACCAGCCGCCCTTCACCGCCGCCAACAGCCCGGCAAGCGCGCCCATGATAAAGGCGAGCGCGGTGGCGAGCAGCGCGATGCCCACGGTGTTTCGCGCCCCAAATATGATCCGGCTGAACATGTCGCGGCCAAGCTGGTCGGCCCCGAGCAGCATTTCCGAATCGGGCGGCGCGAAGGCCGATGAGATCACCTCGGATTCGCCGAACGGCGCGATCCATGGCGCGAAGATCCCGGCAATTGCGTAGGTGAAGATCACGAACATGCCGAACGAGGCGGTGAGCGGCGCAGTGCGCAGCTCCTTCGCGACATTCGGGCCGGAAATCTGGACCAGAAACTCCTTGAACGCGTAGGAGATCCCGCCGGCAAGTGCGAGAAGCGCCACGAAGATCGTGATCGCCCGCAACGCGCCCACCCCGCCGACGATGCCCGTGACGAAGGACACCAGCGTCAGCGTAAACACCAGCATGAACCACCGCTTCCAGCCGAGATAGGCAAACAGAACCGAGGTGGCGATGAGAACGGCGTAGTAGCCAATGACAAATGCACTCATGTCTCGCCCCCCTTATTTCGGATGCCGCAAGCGCGGGTTGGTCAGGATCGCGCCGACGTCGGCCGCGAGGTTCAGCAGGATGAAGGTCGCCGCGAAGATCAGCGAACAGGCCTGCACGATCGGGAAGTCCCGCTTCGACACCGCATCGACCAGCGACTGGCCGATACCGGGATAGACGAACACCACCTCCACGAGCACCACGCCGGTGATCAGGTAGGCGAGGTTCAGCGCCACGACGTTGATGATCGGGGCCCAGGCGTTGGGCAGCGCGTGGCGCACGATCACCTTCCAGGGCGGCACACCCTTGAGTCGCGCCATCTCGATGTAGGGCGAGGCAAGCAGGTTGATGATCGCCGCCCGGGTCATCCGCATCATGTGCGCGGTGACGACCAGAACCAGTGTCAGGGCCGGCAGGAAGGTGCGGTGCAACAACTCCCCGAGCGTCATGTCGGCCGACAGGCTTGCGATCGCCGGGAACATGCTGGTCTTCACCGCGAGGTAGAGGATCAGGATGTAGCCGAGAAAGAACTCCGGGCTCGAGATCGAGGTCAGCGTGAGTACGTTGGCCACCCGGTCGAACACGGTGTTGCGCAGGAGCGCCACGATGATCCCGAGCGTGATCGCAACGGGCACCGCGATGACGGCAGCGTAGGCCGCGAGGAACAGCGTGTTGACGAACCGGTCGCCGATCGCATTGATCACCGGCTCGCCGGACACTGCCGACACACCGAAGTCGCCGACAACGGCACCGCCGAGCCATTCGAAGTAGCGCACCACCGCCGGCCGGTCGAGGCCGAGCTGTTCGCGCATCGCGGCCACCGTTTCCGGCGTCGCGCCCTGGCCAAGAACGGCCTCGGCGACATCGCCGGGCAGCATCTCGACCGCAAAGAAAATCAGTATTGAGACTACGAGAAGTGTCAGAAGCCCGAAGCCGAGCCGTTTGAGAACGAGCCTGAGCAAGTCGCCCATCTATCTCTCCCCCGCTGTTGTCCGGCACGGTCGCATGCCGCGTCGGTATTTTTGCCGGTGTATCGAAAAGGGCAAGTCGATAGCGCAAGTAGGTCTGCGATCTCGGCCCAACAAAAGAATACTGCCGGAAATGCTTGGCCCGGCGCGTCCTGCGCCGGGCCGTGTGTTTTCAACCGATCAGCCGGTGAACCACCAACGGCTCGCCGCACGGGCGCCGTCGGCCTCCCAGCTTGCCGCCAGCTGATCCGGCGTGCCGACGTTGGCACGGGCGCCGTAGACGAAGTTGTTGAAGAACGGGATGACGGTGCCGCCATCGTCGCGCGCCAGCATCCCCATCTCGCGATAGATCTCGGCGCGCAGCGTGTCGTCGAGCTCGGCCTTGGCTTGCAGCAGCAGCTCGTTGAACCGCTCGTTCTGCCAGCGGCTTTCGTTCCAGGCCGCGTCGTCCTTGTAGGCCAGCGTATACATCACGTCCGGCGTCGGGCGCGCGCCCCACGACACCAAACACCACGGCTTCTTCAGCCAGACATCCGAGTAGTACCCGTCGTTCGGCTCGCGCACCACGTTGATGGTGATGCCTGCCGCCTTGGCCTGCTCGGCGTAGAGCACGGCCATGTCGACGGCCCCGGAGGTCACGCTGTCGGCGGTCGACAGGTTGATCGTGAGGCCCTCTGCGCCTGCCTTCTTGAGCAGCGACTTTGCCTGGTCAGGATCATATTCGCGCTGGGGGATATCGTCGGGCCAGTACGGCTGGGCCGGCGAATGGTGGAAGTCGTTGCCCTTGGTTGCGGAGCCGAACATGATTTTTTCGATCACCTCGTCGCGGTCAATCGACAGCTTCAGCGCGTTGCGCACGTCGACATTGTCAAACGGCGCGGTGTCGGTGAGCATGGGCAGAGTGATCGCCCCGGCCGAGGGGATGTCGAACAGGTTGATGTTCGGGTCCCGGGCAAGAAGCGCTTTGGTCTTCAGATCGACCTGCGACACGGCGTCAACGTCGCCGGTGACCAGCGCGGTCTGGCGTGCGTTCGGATCGTTGAGCGTGATCATCTCGACCTTGTCGAACCACGCCCCTTCGCCGTGCCAGCCATCGTGGCGGCTGAGGCTGAACTGAACGCCGAACTCGCCTGAATCGATCTTGTAGGGGCCCGAGCCATCGCCCGACTGCCAGTCGATCGAGCCGTCGTCATTCGCTGGGCAGATCGCCAGGTGGTAGTCGGTCATCAGCCACGGGAAGTCGGCGTTGCCGCCGGTCAGCTTGACTTTCACCACGTGGTCGCCGTCGGTGGTGATTTCCTCGACGTCGGCCAGCAGCGCCTTCGCAGCCGAGGTCGTATCGTCGCCGCGGTGGTGGTTGAGCGACGCCATCACGTCGTTCGCTGTCACCGGACGGCCGCTGTGGAAGCTGGCGTTCGAGTTGATCGTGAAGGTCCACTCCGACGCGTCCGCGGCACCTTCCCAGCTGTCGGCAAGGTCCGGGCCCAGAGAGCCGTCGCCGTTGATCATCGTCAGATACGAGCGATGGGTGTGGGCAAGGTAGATCATCGTCCGCGTGAGATAGGTGCCGGGATCGTGGGTATCGCCGGTGTTACCGTCGTGGATGCCCAGACGGAATGTGCCGCCACGCTGCGGGGCAGCCGCGGCGCTCTTGGTCCAAAGGCTGGTGGCGCCGGCGGTGGTAAGGCCCGCGGCCATCGAATAGTTCATAAAATCCCGACGCGAGATCCGGCCCTTGCGGGCGCCCTCGGCGATCCGGTTGATCAGGTCTTGGTCTTTCCTGGACATGACATCTCCCTGTTTCATTTTTCGCGCTACCCTGTTCCGGGCGCACCTTTTCGAGCGTCCTCCGCGCAAATGCCCGGAGAAAGCCCAAAAACGACATACCGGCATCAAAACACGAAATGCCGGGGGGCATCCACCCCGGATCACAGGTTTTTTTTCGGATAGGGCAGCCGGGACCTTGTCTGTTTACGACATCTTCGGGCGATTCCGCCGGTCGCAGGCCAGCCTCAGCGTGATTCAGGCCCGGCCCAAACCGGCAAATGGTCTGAACGCCGAGCGAATCCCCGGATTGGACATGGAGGTTTGAAACGAATCCGCTTTGGCCTAAAACAGACGCATGTGCCGTTCAATCCCGGGCCCGTTCCGGTCCGGCGCTCCGCTTCCAAAAAGAAACCAGGGAGAAAATCTGTTTCATGACCAAGAATAGCCCAAGAACCCACCTGTCCGGCCTGTCGCGCCGGTCCGTTCTCGCCGGCGGCGCCGCGTTCACCGGCCTCGCCGCAACCGGCCTCGGCCTGAAACCGGCCCGCGCCCAGTCGCGCGGCGGCAATTTCCGTGTCGCCAAGGGCCACGGAAACACTACCGACACGCTCAATCCCGCCACTTGGGACAACGGCTTCATGACCGCAGTGTCCTATGGTTTGAATGGCCACCTCACCGGTTTCGGCACCGACGGCTCGATCCAGCCGGAGGTTTTCGAGAGCTGGGAAGCCTCACCCGACGCAAAGACCTGGCGGTTCAAGGTGCGGTCCGGCGTGACCTTCCACGACGGCCAAACCGTGACACCCGAGCAGATCGTCGTTTCGATCAACTATCACCGCGGCGAAGAATCAACCTCTGCCGCCAAGCCGCTCCTCGATGCGATCACGGATATCTCCGTCGACGGCGATACGGTGGTCTTCGCGTTGGAAGCCGGCAACGCCGATTTCCCGGCCACCTTCACCGACTACCACCTCGTGGTTATGCCGGCGGGCGACGACCGCGGTATCGATTGGCGGTCCGGCAACGGCTGCGGCCCCTACAAGCTGGTCGAGTTCCAGCCCGGCGTGATCGCCCGTTTCGAACGCAACCCGAACGATTGGAACCAGGATCGCGGCTTTTTCGACACTGTCGAGATGCTCTCGATCGTCGATCTCAACGCCCGGACCACGGCGCTGATCTCGGGTGACGTGCATGCCGCCGACAAGCTCGATCTCAAGACGGTCGGCATGGTCGCGCGGAACCCGGGCGTGTCCGTCCATTCGGTCGCCGGCAACCAGCACTACACCTTCGCGATGTCGTGCAACAAGGAGCCCTTCACCGATGCCAACGTGCGCCGCGCGCTCAAGCATGCGATCAACCGGCAAGAGCTCGTGGACAAGGTGCTGTTCGGCTACGGCTCGGTCGGCAACGACCACCCGATCGGTCAGGGTCAGCGCTTCTACAACAGCGAGCTGGCGCAGACGCCCTACGATCCCGACAAGGCGAAGTTCTACCTCAAGGAAGCCGGGCTCGACAGCCTCTCGGTGGAGCTTGCCTCCGCAGACGCCGCCTTCCCGGGTGCCGTCGATGCGGCGGTTCTGTTCCAGAACTCCGCCAAGGCTGCTGGGATCGACCTCAAGGTCAACCGGGTGCCGAACGACGGCTATTGGTCAGACGTCTGGATGAAGCACCCGTTTTCGGCGGTGTACTGGGGCGGTCGCCCGGTCGAAGATGCGATGCTGACCACGGCCTATTCCTCCGGTGCAGCCTGGAATGACACGTTCTGGGAGAACGACCGGTTCAACGAGCTTCTCGTGGCTGCCCGCGCCGAGCTCGACGAGGCCAAGCGGCGCGAGATGTATTACGAGATGCAGGCCATCCTGAACGACGACGGCGGCGCCATCATCCCGATGTTCGCCAACTTCGTCTTCGCAACCAAGGAAGGCGTCGAAACCGGCGGCGAGTTCTCCTCGCACTGGGACATGGACGGCGAACGCTGGATGGAACGCTGGTC
>Ga0180436_10003469_pt1 | contig 14482 bp, 17 predicted proteins | sample SS_ome_2_FD_132434 | JGI IMG/M metagenome (GOLD analysis project Ga0180436, IMG submission 132434) | Hypersaline lake sediment archaeal communities from the Salton Sea, California, USA - SS_3_S_2 metaG | ecosystem: Environmental > Aquatic > Non-marine Saline and Alkaline > Hypersaline >...
AACTGGAGGGCTGCAAATTAAGACTTAAATTCAGATTTAAGACGCAGAGAAAATCAGCTTGCCTGATCGTCCTATAAATTATATAATATTTGTATAGCAAATAAGGCTATTATTATATTTGAGGTTACCATGCAAAAGAAGATCGTGTTGATCACGTTGAGTGATGCATTTGGCGAAACCAGGAGTTTTAGAGCTGGTTTTGATGAAGAGGATAAGTTTTTCGAAACCCAGCCTGTAGGTCGGTTACGTGGCGAAACAATTGAAGCCGCCTTTGGCTACATGACCATCGACGGCGAAGCCTGGCGTAATATCGAAGATAACAATGCGCTTGAAGAATTTTTACGCGAAAGTTACTGGGGCCACACTCAAGTGGAAGCTCACTTACAGGATCTCGCCAACCAATTACCTGGCTCTCATCTTCCAGGGCGGTTACTGGTTCCCTTTTGATTCCAGCAATTCAACCGGCAATTCGATACAACGCTTTTTAACAGCATCCTGTATCAATTTATACAGCGCTTGTTGTTTTTCATAGCTATCAAGATCGGTAGCGGCGATCTCTTTTGCCCATTTACGATAGTCCCCGCAGCCGGGTGTTTTCGCTGTAGCCGCAACCACACCTTGTTCTATCAAGTCAGGACTGGCTGCTGTTAGGGACTGACCCACAGGCTGTATTTCTGCAACAAAGGCTGAAAAGCGTTGCTCTGACGGCATGCTAATAAGATGGTCCAGGTTAAAGAATTTCAGTAACCCAAAACCAGATACCGCCAAAAGCAGGGCGAGTGTCGATAAACAGGTGAAGAAGCGTCTCATGTTCAGTATAGCAACCCATCAGGCTCCCTAAACACTGAGCCAGTGGATGCCGTACCAAACACTCCGATATTAAAAATACTTGGCGTTCTGCTCGTTCAATCCCGAAACCCACGAAAACGAATAAGCTTCGTCATACATGGCCTCGTCGACATTCAACTGTTTTTCATACGCATTGATGTTTACAGCATGAGGCAAGGGCTCAACATCACAGCCAATAAAGTTAACCAGGTTGGTTTTGGCGTACTCAATCACCGCCTGGCTACAAGCGGCCTGACTGGACGTTGGCATCGAAAAGGCAGGTTGCTCACTGCCGTCATTATCGGTGTAACTGCCGATATTCAACCAGTAAGTTTGTGCCGAGACCGACAAGCTTGCCATTAACGCGACGGCGGCCAGTGTAATTTTTGCTAACTTGAACATAATAACTCCTTATGTATTGATAAATAATATTGTAACAGTATAGCACATGTAATGTAAGAATATAAGTATAAACTAATAATACGTGAATTTAATTCATATTCCAATTAAGCCTAGCCTGTTTTGTTGTTCGCTATATATGTAATTGACCTAAATCTTATAATTGAATACAGGAACTCCCATGAAGCTAAAATCAAAACCTCTAACTCTACTGATTGCACTAGCCCTGTCCGCTGGCGCATCCTATGCGGACTATCGTTTCACCTTTAAACAGACTGGCGTAAGCGCCCCCGTGGAGGATGGCCAAGCTGGCGCACCTGTGATCTCCGACATCAATCCCGCCGGCCTGCCTTTAACTGGTGGCAGTGTATCGTTATCTGGCAGTGGCTTTATCGATGGGGCAACTGTCAATATCGGCGCAACACCGGTAACCGTTGATTTTGTGGGAGTTGATTCGATTTTGTTTCAAGCACCGGAACTGGCAGAGGGCGTGTATGACGTGGTTGTGATTAACCCCGATGCGCAGTCCGCAACGCTGCCGAGTTCCCTGAGTTATCTTCCTGCGCCTGCGCCAAGTGCGCTTTCCGAAAATAGTGGCACAAACGCCGGTGGCGATGTTTTATTGCTGACTGGCGATCATTTCACTTCGAATGTTTCGGTCTTTTTCGACGGAGCACCAGCAACCGGTATAGCGTTTACCGATTCAACCAGCTTGTCCCTTGAAACTCCTGCCGGTGACATTGGCACAGTGGATGTCACCGTCACCAATGAATACGGGTCCGGTATCCTGGCAGGCGCATTCACTTACGTCGATCCTGCGGTTGTCAGTCTACCTAACGGCGATGCCAGTCAAGCCTTCAACACTCCTACGCATCCCGTTACGTGGGATCCCAATCGAGGCTACTATAGCAGTAACGACGCCTGGACAGGCACGACTGCTTATTTAAATGCACCAAACCCGCAGGATATCGTTAATGTTCAAATTACGTCCACCGGCTACTTTAATAGCCCGTCAAACTGCACCGGACGTAGCACCGTTGAACTGGATTTGGATGATGGTACCATTATTTACCTGGGTACTGCTGATCCCTGGGTCGATCCAGCTGAAGGTGTTAATGGTTGGCCAGGTAGTGCGGACACGCCAATTCGAGTTTATGACAACATCATCAATGAAACTTACAGCTACGCGGTACCGGCTGAACGCACAATTAGCGCAATCCGCTTGATCAGTGCCCGTATTCCAGGAACTAACTCCTGTCAGCGTGGCGTCAAAGACATTCAGCTGACCTACAACTCCCCACAATAATTTTCTTTAGCCCATAAAAAACCCCTCCGAATGGAGGGGCGGTTAAAATCAGGCTATTAAGCCGCAGCAGCCGCTGCGAAAAAAGCCCTTTCGGGATCGGATTCCCTGCTTAATGGAACACGGCTCAGCGCAGCTTGATGCTGTGCCTTTTTACCACTACGAGCGTCGAAAACCAGTGAGTTAACACGGGATTGCAGAACACTGTTATGGCGCTGACGTGCGTCCCTCGTACCTTCACTTGGATCGATTGTGTGTGAATCCAATTCAGTCATCAGATTCAACGCATCAAACTCGGTCAAGTGTCCATCGAGCAGATGGCGACGATCTTCATGTCCCAGCTCAGCTTCGGTGTAGAATTCACGAAGATGCGTGTAAGGGTCTGCAATAGAAGCAATTTGACCCAGACGATCCCGCATTGGTCCGTATTCCTGGTTTCTCAAACGAGAGACCGCTTCATCACGGATCATTTTCAACACAGCTACACTGGTACGACTATCAGCCATTTCCAACAGGCGATCTTTCATGATACTGGAAAAACGATGCTCAATCTGATTGGCCGCGATCTCCAGATGCTCTTTATGGTTATTGATGATAGGAATCTGTGAATTGATGATCGGCGACATGCCTACCATACCGTTTTCACAAACCAGCCTTAACACCTCTACCACACTTGAGACCAGGTCGCTAAAAGGACTCCAGCCGAACATCAGGTTGGTATTGAACTTACCACCATCACCCAACTGCTCAACGTTAAAAGCAAACTCACCGTGTGAGCCACCTAACTGGATACCACGACTTAAGCCGCGATGCCTTGAACGGTTGAATACCTGGTTAGTGCCGCGTGCTGCTTGGGAATAAGCGCCCGTTCTGCTGCGACCCTTGGTTATCGATAAACCGACGTGTTCTGCCAGTTTCTCAATACCGTCTTCATCATGAATGAAGCCCCTGTAGTTTTCGTCACGATAATCAACAAGATCACCATCGACCACAAAGAAAGTACCACCATTTAAGCGTTGTGCAACCTGTTCAGGATGCGCGTACTCAAGAAATTGTGATTCTTTATCTCTGGAACCGAACTCGTGCTCGTACTTGCCGTTGATCACGATGCTCAACTTAGGGTTGTCACCACGATCATACTTTTTTACCGCTTCGATATTCGCATTACGAATTAATTCAAAATTTGGCATTTCTGCTCTCCTCAAAAAATTACCTAGGTTTATAAATGAGTTGTCCTCAATTCGTATAGCGAACGAGGCGGTCTGCAACATACTCCGTCTCTCCTCAGAATATGGTTATATTATACCGTTGTAAGAGGCTCAAAACGTGAGCTTGAGGGACATTTTTTACATAAAAAACCCCGCATGATGGCGGGGTTGGGGTTAAGTTAAGCAAAATAGCTGCAAAGCAACCTTACGGTCTCCAAGCAGTATTATCCTCAGTAAGCCAACGATTGGCCCAACTGACACCTTCGATTTGTTTTTCCAAGATGTAGTCTTCTGGGTTCACCAATGGCAACTCGGACCTGTCTTTCTTGATCACAACATCTTCATCACCGTTAAAACGCAACTCAGGGAGTGCATCTTCGTCTTCTTTTTCCGGGGCGGTGTACATAATGCCCTTGGTCAAAAGATAATTATAGACTTTAAACAGTGTCTGTAGACGCTCGTAATCTTGTTCCTGGCTCATGAAACCCATCAACCAGGCAATCGCGCTTTTAACGTCGACTGGCACAGGTGTTAAACGTCGAACCGACTTTTCCACACCTTTTAACGTGCTAACCTTCAGATGCGTCAGGATGTCATGCAGTCGCAAAAAGCCGACCGCGTGATAGCCGTAGAACTCACGTATCGCTTTAGCGGCAACCAGAACAAAGTCCAGGTTAACCTGATAACGCTCATTCATACGATCCAGCATGTCAGACAGATCGACATCTTCCTTAAAGCTTAAATCCGCTTCCTTAAAGACCGAATCGGTCGGCAAAGAAGGCGACACGACAGTCACTTTATCGGTATGATACGCCTGGACCAGGCGGCGGGTTAGCATTGGCTTTTCATTGCCTTCCTTACCCACGAAGAAATTTTCTTTCTTCAGATTGCTGACCTTATAGGCCTGCAACTTCACCATGTAAAAGTGGCCATCTTTGCTAACAGGAAAGAATGACTCCATGTTTTTACGAACACGGAAGATGAACTGACCATCAAAATAATAGTCATAACGCAGGTTCTCCAGGAAACGACGCTCAACCAGCATGCTGTAGTGCTTCTCCAGCAGAGAAACCCAGGCTTCACGTGTCTCACGTATATTGATCCCGTACTGCGCTTCCATCTGATCGTCAGACATTTTCAAAAACAAAGGCGCCGGCTCAATTTCAATCACCTGACCCTTGTACATCAAAAACGCCATCCTGTGAGGCTTGTCACGCATAAACCAAGTTACTTTGTAGGCACGCTTGTAAGCGTTATACAGCTGCTTGGAAATACGAAACTTACGCTCTTGCCCCGTTTCCTGATCAATCGTGGTGATTGCTGGATAAGGGGAAATCTGTGATACATAGTGGTATTCCACCCACATATCTTCAGGTTTAAATTTAATCATTTACTTCACCTCTCTCTTAATAAAATTGACCTCAATATGTATAGAGAATGAAGTGGGACTGATTTACAAAACCCCAAAAAGAAAGCCCCTCAAAGGGAGGGGCGGGGTGAAAAGTGTTAATTTTTGCCTATATTATCGCGATTTCTTTGCAATTTACGCAGTATAGAAGCGCTTTGCAGTAGCGAAAGTGCTACGTAACAGACTATTACCAGCGCTGATGCGCCGACCAGAACATCTTCGTAGGCCCGATTAATTTCAAGCCAGACAAAAACCTGCGGATAGAGCACCAGAAAACCACCGACTTTCCAGACAAGCACGCGGTACTTGTTCAGCTTATCGATTGTCGCTGCATCCCAAAAAGCGCTGATTAGCAGAAACCCGAAACCAACAGCCGATAAAAAGACAGCATACGCGTTGGGTGTGTCACTGGCAATGCAGACGTCAATGGTATGCCAGGCAAGCGCCATACCTGCAAGACTACCCAGTTGTGCGATACTGATCGCTGACTGGGTGTTTTGATCAAAATGAGACATTGTTTCTCTCCTTACTAAAAAATTGTCCTCAATAGGTATAGCGAATAAGCCGATTACCCCTCGATTTCTCTATACGAAACAGGTCAATTAACAAAAGGAGAACCCTTATGTCGAACCCTAACGACTACAACCGCAATCGCATGGTGAATAAGGTCAGGCATTTAATGAAAAGAACCTATGGCTTAACCCTGGATGATATCGGTGGTATTGAGCGTGTTGAACAGGCTTTTGATGACGGCGAGCAATCTTATGCTTTTGTCGAACGCATAGCTGAAAAATACGATCTTGAACCGATCAAAACATCCAATGAACGCATCTGGTGATTCATACAGCCCGCTTTGGCGGGCTTTTTCTTGCACATAAAAAAGCCCCGCTAAAAAGCAGGGCCCCTGGTTTTCGAATCAAGACAACTTAACGCGTTAGACTCGCTTCGTTGGAACCGGGATTTCTAAGACGATCGGTCTTTAAGCGCCTTCAATGCCACCGCTTTTGCGGTACGTGATTTTGGCGACTTTTCCTTCCAAATCATTTCACCGGTGAAAGGATTTCTCACTTGGCGTCTGGGTTTGGCTGGTACTTCTTTGGTACTGATCTTCACACCAATCTTAGGTAAGATAATGCTTCCAACCGAACGAGGCTTTATAGAACGCTCAATATAGTCACCGAGTGATTCAAATACCGCAGCCACCTGAGCTTTGGTCAGATCGTTATCTTCAGCAATAGCTGCAATGACTTGAGTCTGACTCATTTTGGTTTTAATGGCGGTCAGTTTTTTAGCCGGCGCGGCAGAGGCTTTTTTCTTTACCACCTTTTTCTTGCTGACTGCCTTCTTCTTCTTAGCGATCACTTTCTTTTTAGTAGCGACCTTTTTCTTGCTCAATACTTTTTTCTTAGAAACTTTCTTTTTAACGGCCATTAGGTATGTATCCTCATTTGATTGACAGTGTTAATATACTGATTCGTAAAGGATTATAACACAAGTAAATTAAACTCTCTATTGCTATACTGTGCCGATATTGACGATTGCGCTTGTTTTAGATGGTTATCTTATCAAAACCTTCACAAAAAAAGCCCTTCACGAAGAAGGGCGGTGTAACATGAAAAAATAATAGACCTAAGGTACTGCTTAGAACAGCGTGTTGACTGTTGTTATAAAGCCGCTCTTATAAGCGAACCTGTTTCAGTACGGTCCTCGTTCCAGTAAGCAAGCCATTGTTTAATGGCGTCTGTGCAGCTTTCACCAGCATTGCAAGCCCAGGATAAGTTATATGGACAATTCCCAAACAATATGCCGTCGTCTTCTTCTAATGACAGCCAACATCCATTGCTGAATTCGACGCTTCTAACATACTTGGGATTTCCTATTGGTGCTTCCATGTATTCAACAATACCGGATGTCGCTACCAGGCGTTTGTACAATGAAGCTGCCGCTTCTGTTCTAAATATCATCTTGCTCTCCTATACCAATTGACCTCAAAAGGTATAGCGAATGCCTGTCCTTTTTCAGGTGAGCAGTAATTAATTTATTATTTATCTAAAAGCAGCGCCTCTTGATCCAGGCCGCACCCGGACGCCAGCAAGGTGTTGTAGAGCCTGATTGCGTCAGCATCGCCGGATTGCTCGATCATTTTTCGATCAGACTGAGACTTAAGTTTTTCAAAATTGCCATGGCGTTTTAATAATTCAGGCAAGTTTTCCGGGATGTACAGCTGAACAGCATCTCCCAGCCTTTCCTTGGCCAGCAGGTAGTTCTTTATACCCACCAGATCATAGTCCGGAAAAATCAAGTAAGAGGGGGCGCGCTCACGCTCAGTCAGCCAGTCAAGAAAAGCCCTCGAGAGCCACCCGCTGTAATACAGAACACTACCTTCAAATCCAATTCGCTTGAAGTAGGTTTTTGCGTTCAGGACCAGGTCCTGGTTCTCAACAAACGCAATGGGCTGGCCGCTACTCCACTGATCGCCTGGTCTTGCCACGAGAGAAGCGATGCCAAATTTATCCACCAGATCTCGAAGCGGCAGTACATGGTTGCCGTCGAACCAGGTCGCTCGGCCCGCCGTTGATAGCATCAACAGCAACGCGTCATCACGACCCTTATGCGCATCCCCGTGCAAGGCTACCGCTTTGGCTTTAGGAGTTAATGCTAGCGTATCACCTTCGTAACCGGTGGCCTGTAGCAGTTTTTTGAGAGCCGCCTCGTTAGCGACAATAAGTTTTGCGCCGGCACCCGAACGCTCCCATGTAATGAATCCGGCGTTTTGGATATTATCGATGTCCGCTTTTGCCGGTTTCGGTACACTGGAAACTGGTAAGGCGCCTGCTTCTAACAAGCGCATCAGCCACTGACGCGACGCATTACGCAACATCCGTCTGTTCCTCTGATTTTTCTGAGCCATTCCTTGGCGACAAGTGGAACCAGTCCTCCTGGTCGACGTAGATACGCCCGTCAACCTGTTTGAGCGCGATCCAGTAATCCGCCGTAGACTGCGCCTCTACCGAGGCAAAGACAGGCACAAAGCCCGCCGGCAGACACTGGTCGATGAGGGTTTGCTGGTTGGCAGGGTCAATTTGTCCCGCTTCGTCAATATAGATCGGAATATTGACAACCTGTCCGTCTTTGATAAAGAGCAGGCGATTGAGCAGCATTACGTTAAGAACAACTTTAACCGTCAGGCCCGTGCCAGTTGACTGGATATTGGTGTCATTAAAGCTTGAAGTCACTTTGCCGTTTTCCAACTCAACCTCGATACCCAGGTTGAACAGGTTCTCAAGCGACAGCTTAACGCCACGCTTGGAAATTAGTTCATCCAGACGTTTAACGGCACTATGGACTTTTTCCGGGTTACTAAAGAGGGAGTCCTGGTCAACGATTTGCTTGACGGTTTTAAGAATGTCATTACTACCGTCAACGATAAACTCGATGCGCTTGATGTTGGAGATTTTGCGTGAGTTCATCTGACGATTGAATCGTTTGATTTCCTGGTCAAAGAGCTCGTAACGATCGAGAATTTTCTTCAACAGCGCGCCGATTTCCACGCTCACTGCTTTTTGGCTGTTTTCCTGTTGCAACAGATACTCTTCCGTTCCTTCAATTGCCTCAACCAGTTCCTGAATCGTCCCGTCTTCGTCCTGACCACTGGTAAACCGCAAGCCATTGTTGCTTTCGATAAGCGCAAGGCGGTGCTCAATTTGATCACCGGCTGTTTTTCTTGCATCCAGTGCAAGCAAGTAAGTGTCCACCATATCCTCAAGCGCGGTTGGCAGCCGGTTGGCAGGTGGACTACCCATAGGCTCTGTTTTCGAGATCGGCACCACTTTTTTGTGGTTGTCTTCCAAGGACGTGAGCCCAGCTTTTTTAAGACCCATTTTTACCTTTAAAGCCTGCTCTGTTTCGCCCAACTGAAGGAGCGCATCTGTAATGTTTTTAAGCTCGGCGTGTCCCGCCTCCAGCTCCAGGGTAATCGCCCTGAGTTCTTTTTCCAAGACAGGCTTGTCTTTCTCAGCCTCAAGGTAGGCCTGATAATCTTTTAGCGTTGACTCTTCTTGCTTTATTTTCGCCAATAACTCCTTTTTACGCTTTTCCATGTTTCGATAATCCTGTGCGACCTCCAGGTCACGTTCCAGCTCGATACGCCGCTTTTCCTGGCGCTCACACTTTTCTTTAATGTTGTCGTAACTGAAGTAATCCTCAATATCGAGATCCTCAAGCTTTTCAAGGTTTATACGGACTTGACCGTCGTCGTAATATCCATCAGAACAACAAGAGAGTGCTTCGCTGATTCGATCAAAAAGCTTTGCTTCATCCAGCACTGTCGCACCCTCGTCGCCAATAGGTAGCGCAGATAGTAAGTCCCTGTTAAGCAATTTCGCAATGATTTGGATCTGGGTTTCGCCGTAACGCTCGGTCAACAGGAAAAGCAGGTTGTTATCAACCGACGCCATGCGCACTGATAACTCCTTAATCTGCTGATTGACTGACTTCAGTTCTGCCTGAATGCCGCGAATATCCTCAGGATGCGTACGCTGAAGTTCACCAACCAGGCGTTCTGCTTCAATTTGCATGTTGTCGATCTGTCGCTGAAGGGAATCAACGCCGCCATACAGCGCAAACTTAGCCGCGCCTTCCTCGATACCCGATAGCTTTGTCTTAATATTGCTTTGCTTGATGGCCAGTTCCTGGTTAGCCACTTGAAGTGGTTCTTGTGAAGCTCTTAGCTGCTGCATCCTGGGCTTAATCGCCTCAATGTCGTCCCCGATCTGCTTGATTTCAGCCTCGCGTTGTTCATGCGCAGCGCCATATTCGGTCGTAATACGTGGATACAGTGCACGTAATATACCGTAGGCCTCGTCCCTGGCCTCCTTGGCCTTGGCTAGTTTTTTGACGTCCGCCGCGATCTTTACAGCAGTATCGGCTTTTGCCTTAGCGCTTTCGACCTCTTCATTCAAGATACGATAACGCGACATGAAATCCACCGTGGTCGAGCCTTCTCTAGGGATCAGCACATCGATCAACAATCGCTTGATCTCAGTCAGATTAACATTGTTCATGTGCAACAGATTCTTAAACACACGCATAAACAAACGGTAATTGGTCTCGGTCATGTTGCGAAGACGAAATACACCAATAGTGAATTTTTCATCACCGTTTAAGATAACGCCTTTCCCCATGAGTGCATCGCGCATCTGTTTTGGTTGAAGCGCCTTAACCCAGACGCCACGTTCAGCTAAATGGGCGACCAGTTCTTTATAGTTTCGCGCAGGTCGGTCTGTTGTCTTCGAGTCCCCTTCCAGAAAGTCGTCAATATCCAGTCTAGCCTGGTAAGCGAACAACTGGTAATCATGGCCAGAGGCCTGGCCTTTACCCACGGCACCCACTACGTAGGTTCCTGTTTCGGTAACAATCTCTGAGACAACGTAGCTGTTGTCGTAAGGGAAGTAGTATTTCCGGGTGTCCTCATTACTGCGAGGAAACGACATGTCGTTCATATTGCTTAGGAACGGAAATTGCAGGGCATTAATCGCCGTCGATTTACCCCAGTTATTTCGTGCAGAAATCGATAGCGGCCTATCCAGCGGGAAATCACCAAGGCCATAGTTTGCCGCGTTGAGCAGAAGCAGCCGACGGATACCATAAAAAATATTAGTCATGCGCCTCTCCTTTATCAGCCTGGTCCGCGTCGCGGTCAGCGATCTCGGTGAACATCAGTACAAACCGGGAAGCGGTTTTTCTGAATTTGATTAAACTGTTGTCAATGAAGTTGAGAAAGCCGTAACGTTGCAATCCATTCAGGATATTAAGCAGATCTTTCTCTTCGGTGATATCGATTTGCCCCATGACCTTGCGGTATTGCTCGACATCCAGGTGAGGCAGCTGCTCGAGATAGAAATGCTCTTCTACCAAAGAAGTCACGGGCTCTTTTCCCTGATCTGCCAACCAGTCGTACATAATAGCCATGAAAGCGGTAAACCGCTTACTCATCTCGTTGATCCTTTCATCGGCAGGCAAGAAATAAAAAATACCATCCGCTCCGTCAGAAAGCTGATACCCCAGCGTCTCAAACAAGCTCTTGTAGTAATCAATATTATCAGTCAGGCTCTTGTAAATAGCACCATCCTCGATACAGATGTGATACCCGCTGGAGAGTTTCGAAAAAACCTCACCCATTTCATCAGGAAAGTCGGGTTGATTGTTATACATGTGTGTGCTCCACGGCCAAAGAAGGCCCTTCGATAAGATGACTGGTTGTTTGGTAGGTTTGACGTGCGCCACGCTCAACTGAAAAACCAGAATGTGCGTACGCCAGTAACACGATGTCCAGAATCTTACTGGTTGAATGCTCAGGGTAGCGCTCGATGGCCCAGGTCATGATGTCCTTGACAGGCAAATCCCGTTTCAGCTGTTTTAGTACCTGGTCAATATTTAGCGGTGGCGTCCGCTTTTCCATACTGCGTTGCTCAGGCAGCGGGGAGACAATTTTCGGCGCAGGCTTTTCTTCGACCTCTTTAACACCGAAGTAATAAGACAAAAGCGAACTGTTAGGCGAGACCATCGAGACCTTTGAGCGTCGATGCAACCCAAGAAGCTCCCTTTCCTCGAGCTGTCGAATACGTCCTTTTTGGAGGTCATCTAACACAATAGAGGCGCCCCGAGTGACTTTTGAATTGAGCCTTGCCACCTCGTAAAGCGGCTTGAGTACGTCACGCGCCAACTGGAAACTTTTAAGGATATGCCAACGCATATCCATCAGCATTTGAATGACACCGCGAATGTTGGCTATTTCAGAGAGCAAGGCACCGCTGGACTCGAGGCTACTATTAGCCTGTGTCATACGACCGATAGCGCTATCGATAGTGCTGTCAAAGGCCCCGCGAACCTCAATCATTTCACCCATGGGTGTGATGTATTGATCCCAGGCCTCGATCACCTCGGCATACCGTTGACGCAGCGGCTTTTTAGCTTCCTGTTTTTTGGCTTGCGCTACAATGTTGCGAATCGCCTGGAGATTGTTATCAATTTGATGTTTGACGTCTTGCGAATGCTGCCAGAGCTTTTTCGCACCACCGGCAATTGCATGTCCATCGTGTTCAACAGTGGCTTTGAGCAATCTTTGACTGAGCTTATCCAGGTGAGTGATATGCGCCTGAATGCTTTCCGAAAGCCCTAAACGTTGTTCTTGAAGCAGTTGACTGACTACAGTTTCCGCAAGCCCTCCTAACTGATACAGCGTTTCACTAGATAACGGCTGAGCAAGGATACCGAGGTCTTTTAGCCTTTCAAATACCGCATAGTCGTCCACGCCAGGTTTTTTATGTGCATCAATCAGCCGTAGCAACGAACCATGGTCAATAGGACCGCTCTTGGCCGCTTCGAATATTTCGACCAGCAAAGGCCATTCCCTGGATAATTGATTTAGAAAGGATTTTGGTTCCATTTGCCTATTAAAGCCTAGTATCTCTGGATTAACAAAAAACCCCGCACGATGGCGGGGTAGGTTAAATTAAGCGTTAACCGCTTTTAATGGAACATTGCGCGGATCAATCGAATCAACAAGGTCGAGCAGTTGCTGTCCCTCGAAGATCATGTCTTCCGCTTTAGCCTGCAAGTCACGAACAGCCTTTCGAACAAGTCTAGGCGCAAGCTCTTGTACCATCTTGGTTGCATCTCGCACCATCGGTACTTCCAGGCGTTCAATTGCCAGCGTGCCGTTTTCCCACTTAAGCGGGTGTAGTGGCAGCAGCGAAACTGTTAGCACTGGATGCTTATCACCTTCACGAATGGTCGCTGTCAAGCGCATCATAGGATTGATTTCCCATTCCACACTGTAAAACGACTCAAAAGGCACGGTATCGTCGGTGCAAACTTCCCAGTCAAGACCAGGAGCCGGAACATCTTCTTTTTCTCGCTCTTCAGCTAAGCCGATAGGCGCGATCGCCATATCCGACATAAAAGACAGACACTTCTCAACACTGATATCGTCAGAACCATTGCGTACATCAAACTCGAAACTATCCTTGCGCCAGATAGGCCATGGGTAGTTACCCTTGTTGATCTGCGGTTCGACATAGCAAACCACCACGCCTTTTTCATGCGACACATGGATTTTGCCTTTCACAAGGCGTCCAGACTGAATCCAGGCAATCAGATACAGATCACAGTTCCGGTAATATTCACCGAAATCATCGTCATCGTCCGGATCATTGATTATCACAGTGTCATCAAGACCCTTGTAACCCAACTTGCTGGTGAGCTCACCAACTGTCAGCTCAATGGCCTTTTCGCTTTCGCGAACTTCTTTCAATTTCATCACTAAATTCCTCTCTATTAAATATTGACCTATTTGGTATAGCGAAAAAACCAGTCAGACTGTTCAATGATTTATAGAGCAATAGTATAGCATTTGTAGCGATATATTACAAGCAATAGACAAAGGTAACCCCTTGCTTTTCAGGTAAGGTCTTTATTGTCTCGGGAAGATAGCAAACCGCGCTGACGCAGTTCTTTGAGGATTTCGGGGGCAGGGGTAGGGTAGTTGCGTTGCAGCTGCGCCAGGAGCTCACGATCAGAGCAGCCGGCAAAGCGCACGTCGAGTGCCAGCTGAATGCCACTACGTCTGGTGAAGATGATAACTTGTCCCATGTAGTCAGTATACGCCCGTGTATACGCCAGGCAAGAAAAACCCCTCCGAAGAGGGGGATGAAGATTTTTGACAAAAGACCCAATAAGGGACTTTATAGCCTTAAAGTACCTTTAGTGAACCGTTCCAGAGCCGTTGTGACCATTGAGAATACGCGTCATTGTTTCACGTTTCTGCAAGATGTGGGCATTTGGACCTAAATAGATTCTTCCTTCCAAGCCGTCGTACTTCATATCCATACCGACAGGTTCGGCAAAAAACTCAGCAATATCTTCTAACAAACCCATCAGACGCTCTGCACGATAATAGTAAAACGCATCATCGATCTGGATGTTGATGTAGCCATTGTCATAGTAATGCACTGCATTGGTCGGCGCTTTTCGTTTAAGCAAATCAACCAAGCCCGTCACTTCGGGATTTTTGAGGTGAGCTGGCGCAATTTTCGCCAACCCTTCAACTTTGTAGTCGACACCGTACATAGCTCACTCCTTTCAAGTTAATAAATAATTAATGACCTCAAGACGTATAGCGAATAAAGCGTGACATCACAGAGTCCATGTCACCTCTAAGTGACGCTCCAGGTACAGGGTGTATTTGCGAAAAAACAAATACTTAGCTTGATTGTGACGTCAGTGACGTCATTTGGGCGCTGCTGTGTTAGACAGGTGCGCGATAGCTGAGGTCAC
>Ga0180436_10003470_pt1 | contig 14481 bp, 13 predicted proteins | sample SS_ome_2_FD_132434 | JGI IMG/M metagenome (GOLD analysis project Ga0180436, IMG submission 132434) | Hypersaline lake sediment archaeal communities from the Salton Sea, California, USA - SS_3_S_2 metaG | ecosystem: Environmental > Aquatic > Non-marine Saline and Alkaline > Hypersaline >...
CCTCAGGCACCGTCTTCCCTTGAGCCAACCAAACCTCAGCCTCGCGGAGCTTCCCGATGATCTGCTCCGCAGTGAACTTTTTCCCTCGTGGCATCTCTTGCCCTCCCTTGGTTTGCGCCACTAGAGATTCTCTCTCTGAAAGTGGCGACGTTTAAGGGGGCCAGGTCACTCTGTGAACGCCCTGACGTTGGTCTCCGAGCCCCTCTTTGCTGTGGCGAGATTGCTGGAGGGGTGCCCGGGTGGTGGACCATCGGGGCCTCGTTGCCTGAGGTTTGCCAGACAGCGTATGACCAGCGGGTGGTGATTCAGGCGGGCGATCAGACCAGATTGAGCAGGAACTACAGCGACTCGCCGGTCATCAGGGCCGTGCCTTGACTGAGTCGTCGAAGCAGCCGAGCGGCCCGGTCGAATGGCGTCGCGCGGGCTCGTCGTGTGTGCCGGTCGAAGATGCTGTAGGATACCGGCATGCCGCGAGCACCGAGCACCGCCGAACTGACCGCCAAAAAGTGCGTTCCTTGCGAGGGAGGCGTGCCGAAGCTCACGGCCGCCGAGGCTGAAGCCCACCTGGCAGCCACCCCCGGCTGGCGACTGACCCACGATGCCAGCCGCATCCGTCGCGACTTCGAACTGCCCGATTTCCGTTCGGCGATCAAGCTCTTCAACAATGTCGGGGCCCTCGCCGAGCGGGAGGGACACCACCCCGATCTTCATCTCGAGGGCTACCGCAAGGCCTGGATCGAGATCCACACCCACGCCATCGGCGGCCTCTCGGAAAACGACTTCATTCTCGCCGCCAAGATCGACGCGATCACGCCTGCCGGGGCCTGAACGATCTCGCGTCACCGGCCGAGCAGGCCACGCAACGGGTCTGTGAGGCGGATCGCAAGCAGCACCTCTCCGGCCGGCGGCGGGCCGGCGGCAGCCTCGATCGCGTAGAAGCGGTAGCCGATATCGAAGCAAAGCCGTTCGCTCGCGGCATACGTCGCCCCGCCGCCAACCTGCCAGGCGAGGGCCGTGCCGGCTGCCGACGAAGCTTCGGCGGGCCGGTCCACAGGAGCAAAGCCGCCCATGCCCAGGCCACCACCGGCATAGAGCCCGAGGTGTTCGGCAACCTCCACGTCCCGCCAGAGGTTGGCAGTTGCCGTCCAGACTCCGTCAAATGCTGCAGCGTCCTCCGCGGCGGCGGCCGGCGATACCTCGGTGCCCTCGACAGCCGATCGCCGCCGGCCTTCGAGTTCCAGCCGAACCGCCCCGCCCGGCCGCGGCACTGCCACGCCCACGGCAGCCTCGCCGGTGAACAGGCTCGCCGGGCCCCCGGCCATGTCAAACTCCGTCGACGACCCGACCATGCCGGCGATGTAGGTCGAGCGGCTCTCGGCGACCTCAGGCTCGGCCTCTCGAGGCCGTGGGCTCTCGGCCACGGCAGCCGGGACGACAACAAGCCCCAGCAGGCATCCCGCAGCAGCGGCCGCAAGGCTGCGACACCGATTGCATGTGTGGCGGTCCATCGCCTGTCTCCCGAGAGCCTTTCCCTGGCAAGGCAACTCTACGCCCAGCGACGGGCCACGGGGTGTCGTCAAACTGCCCGCAGAGGCACCCTCACAGGCCCACACCGCAAGATTTCCGCGGCAGGCCGGCCCGCCGGCGGCTGCCTGTTTCGTCCGCCGATGCCGCAGGACAGTTGGCCGGTCACGATCGACGTCCCCGGTCGCCCCGCGAAACAGGAACCGGGAGCCGCGGTTGTGCCGGTGAGAGCCTTGCCGCCACAATCTCCGACAACGGTTCCTCGATCCTCCTCCCCGCGTTGCCCCGCTCGCCCATGGCTCATCTCGGTTTGGCCCTTTCCGGAGGCGGCTTCCGCGCCACGCTCTACCACCTCGGACTGATTCGCTACCTGCGGGATGCCGGGGCTCTGGAAATGTGCGAGGACATCGCTGCGGTGTCCGGCGGGAGCATCCTGGCGGCCCACCTCGTGCTCAACTGGGACCGCTACACCGGGAGCGACGAAGACTTTTCCGAGGCTGCCGCCGAGGTGATCCGGTTCGTGCAGTTCGACGTCCGCAATCACATCGTCCGCCGGATGCCGCTGCAGATTCCGTTGCGGACCGCGGCCTCGCTTGCCGGCTGGAGCACACGCCACCTGACCCCCAACGCCCTGCTGGAGGACTACTACAAGGAGTTTCTCTACGGCGACCGCCGGCTCTTCGAACTCCCGGAGAAGCCCGGGCTGCACATCCTCGCCACGAACGTCAGTGACGGGGTGCTCTCGGTCTTCAACCGCGAGGGCCTCTTCATCCAGCGGCGGGAGCAGAATGGCCACGAGCCGTTCCGCTACGTGCCCGGCAAGATGGCGAGCCTGGCCAAGGTCGTGGGAGCCTCTTCGGCCTTTCCCGGATTCTTCCCGCCGGTGCAGATCACCGCCGACGACCTGGGGGTGCGGGAAGGGCATTTCCCGGAGGAGTCGTTCACCGACGGCGGTGTCTACGACAACCTCGGCACGCGGGCCTTCGACTTCCTCTCGCGGTATCGTGGACATGCCTACGAACGGATCGTCGTGAGCGACGCGGGCAAGCCGTTTCAGATCCTCAGCGACGCCTCGCTGGGATTCGTGGCCCAGTCGATCCGGGCCTCCGACATCCTCTGGGATCGGGTCTGGCAGCTGGAGCGGGAAAACTTCGGCGACCAAAACGGGTTCTTCTTCGCCCCGGTCACGGATGTCATCGACCGGGAGGAGGATCCCCACTGTCTGCATCCGGTGGTGCAGGCGGAGGTCTCGTCGATCCGCACCGATCTCGACCGCTTCGATGATCTCGAGATCAACGCCTTGGTCGAACACGGCTACGAGGTGGCCCGGGCCGTGCATCGCCGGCTCGGCGATCGGGCCACGACGGAACTCCACGAGGGCCCGCCCTGGGAACCGCTGCCGGGCAAGGGATCACTCGCCGCCGCGATCGACCGCGAGCGGCCCGCGGCGGGCGTCGGCCAGCATGCCACCGCCCGCCGCAGCGCGACGAGCAGCCCGGCCAGGCTCGCCGAACAGCTCCGACGGTCGGGACGTCGCAAGGTCTGGAGCACCCTGTTCGACTACAAGGACTGGCCGACCTACGTCTATCTGCTGCTCGCCGCGGTGGTCTTCGTCTGGCTGCCGATCCGCTTCTATCGCATCCACCGTCATGCGGCCATGCTGACCAGCGTGATCGATTCGATCGCCCAGGGCGACCCCGACATCCGTCTCGTGCTCGACCTCGTGGAGAGCAACCCGATGGCGGGCTGGAGCAGCTACGAGGTCAGGGATGCCGCCAGCATGATCCCTTCCGACTTCACGAACGTCGATATCCTCTCGCGGAGCCGGATTCTCGACCTCCGCGGGCTCGACTTCTCCGCCGGCGGCACGATGAGCAACGGCCGTGTCCGCACCCGCGACCGGATCAGCCTGAAATTCAACGAGGCCGCAGGACATGGCCGGGAACTCGTGCTTCACAGCCAACTGCCGATCACCGACGTGGACTTTCGCCATCCGCCCGACCAGCCCCCCACCGAGGTGTTGCGAATTCCCCGCGATGCAAACTCACCGAAATCCCATGACATCTACGAACTGCGGATCGACCTTTCCAACCTGCCGTTGGAGACACCGATCACGATCGAGGTCGGGGCCTCGATGCGATTTGAAGACTCGATGCCCGGCCGCATCCCCTACTACCTCGAGCAGCCGACCGAGCTGATCACGGTGTGGATGCTCTTCCCGGAAAACCATCCCTACCGCAGCTACAAGTTCGTGCGGTATCCCATCGATGGCGCGTCACCGCCTGAGCCGATCCCCTCGCGATACACGATCGACCATCCCTACGGCACGCTTCTGGGATGGTCGGCGATCAATCCGCGGGCGGGGATGGTCTACGAATGCCGCTGGACCGGCGAATGAGCGGCCGGGGCCGCCGCCTCACTCCGCCTCGAGCCGGACGCGGGCCTCTTCGATTCGTCGCTCCTCCTCGTCGCTGACCGTCGGCCAGGAGAGGCCCAGCTGCTGGATCGTGCCGGAGAGCACGGTGGCCACCACCGCCCGGCTGACCCACTTGTGGTCGGCCGGCACGACATACCAGGGGGCATGCTCGCTGCTGGTGGCGGCGATCGCCTCCTCGTAGGCCTGCATGTAGGCATCCCAGTGTTGCCGCTCGGCGATATCACCGGCAGAAAACTTCCAGTGCTTGTCGGGCTCGTTGATGCGGTCGAGGAACCGCTGTTTCTGCTCCGCCTTCGAGAGATGCAGGAAGAACTTCACGATTCGCGTGCCGTTGCGGGCAAGGTGCCGCTCCAGAGCGTTGATGTCGTCGAAGCGATCCTGCCAGGTCTGCTCGTCGGCCCCAATCCCGGGGACCCGCTGGGCCGCGAGCAGCCGCGGATGGACCCGCACGATCAGCACCTCCTCGTAGTAGGAACGATTGAAGATCCCGATCCGCCCCCGCTCGGGCAGCTTCTTCATGCACCGCCAGAGGAAGGTGTGGTCGAGTTCCTCGGCCGACGGGTGCTTGAAGCTCGTGACCTCCACGCCCTGCGGGTTGACCCCGCTCATCACATGCTTGATCGCGCCGTCCTTGCCGGCGGCGTCCATCGCCTGGAAGATCGCGAGCACGCTCCAGGAGTTGTCGGCCCAGAGCATCTCCTGCTGCTCGGCGAGGGCCTTCACGCCGTCTTCGAGGATCTCCTCGGCCTTGCGGCGACGCTTCTTTTTGGAATGGTCAGTATCGCCGGCCCAGGCCGGATCGCGGCTCGCCAGCCGCGGGGCTTCTCCGGCGGGCACGCGGAAGAGTTCGTTGACCTCGTCGAAATCGATGTCGATCGGCATGGTCGGGATTGTAGACTCTTCGTCCATGCTCCGCCTCGCCCTCCATTGGCAGATCCTCATCGGCATGCTCGCCGGGGCGGGCGTCGGTGTGGGCCTCAATGCCGCCGCCGGCCGGTCGAGCGTGGTCCTCGAGGACAACCTGCCCCCCGGCATCACGCGGATCGAGATCGAGGACTCCACCGATGCCACCCGGCTGCGGATCTCCGGCCCACGCGACACGACGCGACGGCTGCTGGTCGATCCCGCGATCGATCCGGACTCAGCCGATGCCCGTGGGCAGGAGGTCTTCGCCTCCCTCGCGGATCTTGCCGAGGCTGAGCCGGCGATCGCGGCGATCTACGAGGCCCGCGGGCAGAGCCCGGCCCACCTCTGGGGCGGCCGGTTCAAACGGGTCGGAGGGCTCTTCCTGCGGCTCTTGAAGATGGTGGCCGTGCCGCTGATCGTGACCTCGCTGGCCTCGGGCGTGCTCGGGCTGGGGGGCACCGCCAGCTTGGGCCGGATGTTCTCCCGCACCCTCGGCTACTACGCCGCCACGAGCATGCTCGCGATCCTCACCGGCCTCGTGATGGTCAATCTCGTGCGGCCCGGCCTGGGCGACGCGGGCCTGCCGCGAGCCTCGGCCGCCCGGCCGGTGGAGGCGGCGGGGCTGGGGGAGGTGCTCTTCGCCCAGCTCGAGGCGATGATTCCCGAAAATCCTTTCGCGGCCTTGGTCGAGCCCAACTTCCTCTCGATCATCGCCTTCACGATCGGCTTCTCAATCTTCGCCATGCTCGCCGGAGGCGAGATCGCCGCGGCGGTGCGGAGGGCTGCGGAGACGGGCTTTGCCGTGATGATGGCGATGACCACGGCCATCATTCGCCTCGCTCCGGTGGGGGTCTTCTTCCTGGTGGCCTACGTGACCGCCACGCAGGGGCTGGGCGTCTTCCGGGCCCTCGCCTACTACATGCTCGCGGTGGCCCTCGCCCTCGGCTTCCATGCGGCCGTCACGCTGCCTGCGATCGTGTGGCTCTTCACCCGCCGCAACCCGCTAGGCTATGCCCAGGCGATGTCGCCCGCTTTGCTGACCGCCTTCTCGAGCGCCTCGAGCAACGGCACCCTGCCGCTGACACTCTCCTGCGTCGAGCACCGGGCGGGTGTCCGCAACCGCACCGCCTCCTTCGTGCTGCCGCTGGGCGCCACGATCAACATGGACGGCACCGCCCTCTACGAGGCTGTGGCGGTGCTCTTCATCGCCCAGCTGCACTTCGGCGAGAACCTGCCGCTGACCCAGCAGCTGGTCGTCTCGGTGACGGCCCTGCTGGCGAGCGTGGGGGCCGCCGGGATCCCGCACGCAGGGCTGGTGATGATGGCGATCATTCTCCAGGCGGTCGGCCTGCCGGCGGAGAGCCAGGGGATCATCCTCGCGGTCGACCGCATCCTCGACATGATGCGGACGGCCGTGAACGTCTGGAGCGACTCCTGCGGCTGCGCGGTGATCGACGCGGCGGAAAACGGCTGACAGTTGGCCACTACCGCCCGCTGGGCCAGGAGAAGAGCCGGATCTTGTTGCCGTCGGGGTCGACGGTGAGCAGCTCCCGAAAGCCCTCGGAATGCTCTTTCGGCCCGTTCACCTCCGAGCCGTGCTCCAGCAGCCGGGCCAGGTGGCCGTCGAGATCATGAACCTCAAAGCCGAGGCTCCAGCGGTGGCTCGGCTCACCGGGGGACTCCCTGGCCAGGATCGCCAGGCGGGTGTCGCCCGCCTCGAACAGGGCGTAGCCGTCGTCCACCACCCGCACCAACACCCGCAGCCCCAGCACCCCGCGATACCACTGCACGAGTTCTGCCCACTGCATCGACCGCAGTTCGACGCTGAACAGCCCGGGGCGGTTGGCATGGGCGTGGGAGAGGCTCATGGGTGCGACGCTCCATTGTCTTCTGCCATGATACGCAGGCAGGATGTGCCCCGCGAGAGCACCGTGCCCGAGAAACCCCTGAAAGCACCGCGGCAGACCGGGCCCTTCTCGCCGAGCGTTCCGCCGCGGACAATCCGTGCGTGCCAACGGTTCCAGCAAGCCCCCAAGCCCCGCCCCGCCCATGCCAGAGAAGCCAGACCCCCAAGCCGTCGATTCACCCAAGGGCACCGCCGCAGTCCTCGAGGCCGCCCGAAGAGAGAAGCTTGCCACCCTCGCGGGCCTCGGCATCGATCCCTGGGGCCACCGCTTCGACGACGTGCAGCCGATGGCCGAACTCCGCCGTACCGCCGAGGCCATGGACCCGGCCGACGACAACGGCCCGAGCGTGCGGGTGGCCGGGCGGATTCTCCTGCTGCGAAACGCCGGCCGGCTGGTGTTTCTCACGCTCGCCGACCGCAGCGGCCGCATCCAGGTGATGCTCGGCAAGAAGCAGGTCGGTGACGCTTGGCCGGTGGTCGGCTGCCTCGACCTGGGCGACATCGTGGGTGTGGACGGCCGCCTGGGATACTCCAAGAGCGGTGAAATCACGGTCTTCGCCAGCCACGTCGAGTTTCTCACCAAGTCGATCGAGACACCGCCGGACAAGTTTCACGGCCTGGTCGATGCCGACCTCCGCCAGCGGATGCGGTATCTCGACCTGATCCATGGCGAGGGCGTGCTGGAGCGGTTCATCGCCCGCAGCCGGGTCGTTGAGGCGGTCCGCCGCGTGCTCGCCGAGCGGGGCTACCTCGAGGTCGAGGGCCCGACGTTGCACACGATCGCCGGAGGGGCCGCGGCCAGGCCCTTCGAGACCCACCACAACGCCCTCGATCTGCCGATCGTCTTGCGGATCGCGCTGGAGCTGCACCTCAAGCGGCTGCTGGTGGGCGGCATGGAGCGGGTCTACGAGCTGGGGCGGGTCTATCGCAACGAGGGGATCAGCACCCGCCACAATCCCGAGTTCACGATGCTCGAGGCCTACGAGGCCTACGGCGACTACGAAACGATGATGGACCTCACCGAGCAGATCGTGCTCGCCGCGGCGGCCGCCGCCGGCACACCCACGCAGCACGAATGGCTCGGCCGCAGGCTGAGCCTGGCCGCCCCCTTCCGCCGGGCCCGCTACGACGATTTGCTCGCCGAGGTCGTCGGCTGCGATCCGACCGATCCGGCGAGCGTCGCCACGGCCGCCGCGGCCCGCGAGATCGAGACGGCCGGCCGGCATCCCGACGTGGTCAAAAGCGAGCTCTTCGAGGCGACCGTCGAGGAGACGCTCGTCGACCCGACCTTCGTGATCGATTATCCGGCCGGGGTCTGCCCGCTGACGAAGCGAAAGCGGGGGAACCCCGCGGTGGCCGAGCGGTTCGAGCTTTACGTCTGCGGCATGGAGCTGGCGAATGCCTACACCGAGCTCAACGATCCGGACCTTCAGGAGGAACTCTTCCGCACGCAGCTTGCGGGCCTCGAGGAGGACGAGTCGATGGCCCGCATGGACCACGATTTTCTCAAGGCCCTGCGGCACGGCATGCCGCCGGCCGGCGGGCTGGGCGTGGGCATTGACCGGCTCGTGATGCTCCTTACCGGCGCCGCGAGCATCCGCGAGGTGATTCTCTTTCCGACGCAGCGGCCCACGTAAGCCGGTTTCCGGGGTTGGTCGGCCATCGGCCGCCTGCTACCGTCCCCGGGCCCTCCCCCTCCGTCGGCTGCCCGCATGTACAAGCTGCTCCTCTGCTGCCGCTATCTCCGCACGCGATGGATCGCGCTGGCAAGCGTGATCAGCGTGACGCTCGGCGTGGCCACGATGGTGGTCGTCAATGCGGTGATGGCCGGCTTCTCCCACGAGATGCAGTCCCGCATCCACGGGATCCTCTCCGACCTCGTCTTCGAAAGCCATTCGCTCTCCGGCTTCCAGGATCCCGACTGGCACATGCAGGAGATCCGCCGCGCCGGTGGCGACTCGATCGCGGGCATGACGCCCACCGTCGCCGTGCCGGCGATGCTCTCCTTCCAGGTCCGCGGGCAGTGGATCACCCGGCAGGTGATGTTCATCGGGATCGACGCGGCGACCCATGCCTCGGTCAGCGACTTCGACGAGTTTCTGCAGCACCCCTCCAACCGCAAACAGCTCACCTTCGAACTCCACGAAGGCGGTTACGACACCGGTGGATCGATCGATGGTGTGGCCGGGCCACTGCGGCCGGCCCTCGAGGACGCCGGCTGGCCCCACCGGCGGCGACGGGTCGAGCAGGAGCGACTCTGGCGTGACAAGCAGGGCGGTCCGGTGCGGCCGCTGGACCGACAGGTGGATGCGGTGCTCGCGGCCACCTCACCGGCCCGAGCGGACGACGAGCCGGAAGCGACTCCAGCCGGCGACGCCCCCCCGGCCGATCCCTTCAAGGCCGCCCGCCCCCAGGAGGGCCACACCATGGACCCCGCCCGCGAACAGTTCACCGGGATCGTGCCGGGCATCGGGCTGGCGAGCTTCCGCGACGGCACGGGCACCGACCGCTTTCTCGTGCTGCCCGGCGACGACGTGAAGGTCACCTTTCCCACCGCGGGCACGCCGCCGAAGGCGGTCAGCGACACCTTCACGGTGGTCGACTTCTACGAAAGCAAGATGAGCGAATACGACAGCAATTTCGTGTTCGTGCCGATCGACTCCCTGCAGCGATTGCGGGGCATGATCGAGCCGGAGTCCGGCGTGGCGAGCGTCAACTCGATCCAGATCAAGCTCGCGGCGGGAGCGGACCTCGACGAGGTTCGCGACCGGCTGCGGAAGGCCTTCCCGCCGGAGCTCTACGCCGTCTCGAGCTGGCGGGACAAGCAGGGCCCGCTGCTCTCGGCGGTCGACATGGAGATGGCGGTGCTCAATATTCTGCTGTTTCTGATCGTGGCGGTGGCCGGCTTCGGGATTCTGGCGATCTTCTTCATGATCGTCGTGGAGAAGACCCGCGACATCGGCATCCTCAAAGCGATCGGGGCGGGCTCCTCGGGCATCGCCGGCATCTTCCTGGGCTACGGGCTGGCGCTGGGGCTCGTCGGCGGCGGAGCGGGGCTGGCGTTGGGCCTGGCGATCACCTGGAACATCAACCGCATCCGCCAGGCGGTCGAGTGGTGCACCGGGGAGCGGGTCTTCGACCCGTCGATCTATTACTTCTTCGACATTCCCACGATCATCGATCCGTTCACCATCTCCTGGATCATCACCGGCGCCGTCGGCATCGCCGTAGCCTCGAGCGTGCTGCCGGCGATGCGAGCGGCCCGGCTGCACCCCGTGGAGGCCCTGCGGCATGAGTAGCCTGCTCGATGCGCGACCCCGCGGCGACATCGCCCGGCCGGCGGCGGCCGAGCCCCTGCTTTCCGGCCGCGGGCTGCGGAAACGGTATCGCTCCGGCAGCACGATCCTGGAGGTGCTTCGCGGTGTCGATCTGGAGGTGTCGCCGGGTGAGTTCGTGGCGGTGGTCGGCCAGAGCGGCTCCGGCAAGAGCACGCTGTTGCACCTGCTCGGACTGCTCGACGCCCCCGACTCCGGCAGCGTGCACCTCGGCGGCCGCCGCATCGACAACCTGCCGGTCTCCGCCCGCGACACGATCCGCAATCGTGAGATCGGGATGGTCTTCCAGTCCTACCACCTCCTGCCCGAGCTCGACGCGGTGGAAAACGTGCTCGCCCCGCTCTACGTCCGCCATGGTGTCATTGAATGGCTGCGGCGGCGGGCCGAGGCCCGCCGCAAGGCGGTGGGCCTGCTCGAACGTTTCGGCCTCGGCGGCCGGCTGCACCACCGCCCGCGGCAGCTCTCCGGGGGCGAGATGCAGCGGGTCGCGATCGCCAGGGCGCTGGTGGCCGGGCCGCGGCTGCTCCTGGCCGACGAGCCGACCGGCAACCTCGACGCCGAGAGCGGCGCCGGCATCCTCGAGGCCCTTGTCGAGTTGAACCGCGCCGACGGGCTCTCTATAGTCATGGTCACCCACGATCCGGTCGTCGCCGCCCGGGCCGACACCATCGTGCGGCTCTCCGCCGGTTGCCACGCCGCCCATGTCTCGCCTCGTGTTCATGAATGACCGGCTCGTGCCGGAATCCGAGGCCCGGCTGAGCGTCTTTGACCACGGTCTGCTCTACGGCGACGGCGTCTTCGAGGGACTGCGAAGCTACGGCGGGCGGGTCTTCCGGCTCGATGCCCATCTCGACCGTCTTTGGCAGAGCGCCCGGGCGATCCGCCTGGAGATCCCGGCGGGTCGCGAGGCGGTCGCCCGGGCCGTGCTCGAGACCCTCGAGGCCAACGGCCTGACCGACGGCTACGTGCGGCTGATCGTGACCCGCGGAGCCGGCGGACTCGGCCTCGATCCCGGCAAGACCAGCCATCCGCAGCTGATCGTGATCGCCGACACGATCAGCCTCTACCCGGCCGAGTACTACCAGCAGGGCCTGCGGATCGTGACCGCCTCCACCCAGCGGACCCAGCCGGCGGCCCTCTCCCCGCGGATCAAGTCGCTCAACTACCTCAACAACATCATGGCCAAGCTCGAAGGTCTCCAGGCCGGCTGCGTCGAGGCGTTGATGCTCAACCACAAAGGCGAGGTCGCCGAGTGCACCGGCGACAACATCTTCTGCGTCCGCTCCGGGGTCTTGCTCACCCCGCCCACCGACGCCGGTATTCTCGAGGGCGTGACCCGCAACGCCGTGATCGAGTTGGCCGCGGCTGCCGGGGTTCCCTGCCGCGAGCAGACCCTCGTGCGGCACGATCTCTACACCGCCGAGGAATGCTTCCTGACGGGCACCGCGGCGGAGGTGGTGCCGGTGGTCGAGATCGACGGCCGCCCGATCGGCTCCGGCACCCCCGGCGAGGTCACCGCCCGGCTGACCCGCGACTTCCACGATCTCGTCAGACGCTAGCTGCCGGTGGGGCGGTTCCAGCGGAGCGGGCCGCGGCACCGCGACACACCGGGACGACGAGATGTTTCAGAAAATTCCCTCGCCGAAATCCCCTCCGGATGACGGGCTCGGCTGGGAGCCCGGCCGCGGAGGACAGGCCGAGCCCTCGGAGGGACGCCGGCCGCGGTGGTCCTCGTCGCCGAGTTCCTCGTAGCGTGAGGTGTAGCCAGGGTCGCGGGAGCGAACCAGTTCCGCCTCGTATTCCTCCACGATCCGGTTCTGGATCATCTCCCGACAGCGGACATTGATCGGATGGGCGATGTCGGCATAGAGCCGCGGCCGACCGTCGTCGTCGCGATTGACATGGTTGCTGTCGATCCTGCCGCCGCACTGGTTGCAGAAGTTGGCCCGCATCGGGTTTTTGAAGCCGCAGCCGTGGCAGTGGCTGGTCAGCTTGCGACTGGGCATCGCCACGAAGGGCCCGTTGGGGCCGACAATGATCTTCAGGTCGCGGATCACGAAGGCGTTGTCGAGCGTGATCGAACAGAAGGCCAGAAGACGCTCGGCGGCGTCGTCGATGAGCTTGATCCGAACCTCGGTGATCTCCATCGCGGCCTCCCCCACGAAAACGCCGTTGGATCGTCGTGGCCGATACCGTCGGCTCAGCCGACGACCCCCATGTGTGAATTGTGTTAGTATCGCCGCTGGCACGGGGGATTCAACCGGGAAAAACCCCGCCGCCGACCGGCCGCGAGGCGAGCCTGGCGGCATACACCCCCGGCCAGCCATCCGCGGCAAGCCGGGCGGCGATTCCGCGGGCCTCCGCAGCCGTGCGGCAGAGGCTGAAGCAGCCGCTGCCGCTGCCGGTGACCAGGGGGGCGAGGGCTCCGGCGCGACGGAGGGCCTGGAGCAATCGCCCCACCTCCGGGGCGACGGCCACCGCGGCGGCCGCCAGGGTGTTGTGCATGCGGCCGACGGCCTCCCGCAGCCGTCCGCCGGCGAGCGCCGCCGCCACCGCTGCCGCCTCGCCCCGCAGGTCGGGCTGGGGCGTGCAGCGGCGATAGACCTCGGCCGTCGGGCAGCCGGCTGCCGGGAGAGCGATGACCACCGGCAGCGAGGGAATTCCGGCGACCGGTTCAACCGCCTCGCCGCGGCCCCTCACGATCGCCGCGGAGCCGCCGAGAAACCAGGGCACATCGCTGCCGAGGCCGGCGGCGAGTTCCACAAGCCTCCCGGGGGACGGCTCGATTCCCCAGGCCAGCGAGGCCGCCAACAGCACCGCCGCGGCATCGCTCGAGCCGCCACCGAGGCCGGCGGCCGCGGGAATTTCCTTGACCAGTTCGATCTCCAGCCCACGGCCCACGCCCTCCGCCTCGGCCAAGGCTCTTGCCGCGCGGATCACGAGGTTCTCCTCACCCCCGGGCACCTCGCGGGCCAGCCCGCCGGCCGGCCAGCTGACGAGCCTTTCGCCGAAACGCACCGACAGATTGATCGCGGTGTCGTCGTCGCGGGCCCGAACACGCAGCCGGTCGGCGAGACTCACCGGCACCATCAGCGACTCGATCTCATGGAAGCCGTCACTCCGCCGGGCGAGCACGGCGAGCCCGAGATTGAGCTTCGCCCGGGGCCGGAGAATGACGGCATCGGCCGCCGCAAAAGCCAAGACGCTACCGCCAGTTCGCGATGAAGCTGACGGTCACCACCGCCAGCACCAGACCGATCGCCACCAAGGTCGCGAGGAGTATCGCAATACTCCGCCCGGCCCAGAGATCGTCGCGGATCATCTCCGTGCGTTCGTTTTTCTCAAACGTATGGTTCCAGACGGGGAAGGCCTGCTCGTCGTAGACCCACTCGGTTCGCTCTTCGAATTGTTGCTGGCTCATGCGGCGTCCTGCATGCCGGAGATTCCCTCGGGATTCCACCGGCGGTCGTTCCACGTAGGATGGGTTCGGGAGGCGGTTTGATCCGCCTGTCAAAAGATCCGCCTGTCAAAAACAGTACCGCGCCTGCAGGCGGAATTCAAAAGCGGTTCAGGCACCTGCGATGCAGCACATTCTCGACCCCGCCAGCGGGCTGGCCGAATGGCTTGCCAAGCGTCGGCTGCCGCGGTGGCAGGCCGGCTCGATCCGACGATGGCTCCTGGACCGCCGTGCCGGGAGCTTCGAAGCGATGACCGACCTGCCAACGGCTCTCCGTCGTGAGCTGGCCGGGGAGTTTTGCATCTGGACGACCTCCGTGGTCCGCCACCGGCGGGATCCCGACGGCACTGAGAAACTCCTGCTCGAGCTTGCCGACGGCCAGCGGATCGAGAGCGTGCTCCTGCGGGAGGGCGACCGCCGCACCGTCTGCATCAGTTCGCAGGTCGGCTGCGCGATGGGCTGCGTGTTCTGCGCCAGCGGCCTCGACGGGGTGATCCGCAACCTCACCGCCGGCGAGATCATCGAACAGCTCGTCAGGCTCACCGAACTGCTGCCGGCCGGCGAACGGATCAGCCACGTGGTGGTGATGGGCATGGGCGAGCCGCTGGCCAATCTCGATTCGCTGCTGCCCGCCCTCGCCGCGGCCGAGGCCCGCAACGGCTTTGGCATCTCGCAGCGGCGGATCACGATCTCCACCGTCGGCCTGCCTGCCGCGATCGACCGGCTGGCCGCAGCATGCCCCCGCTACCACCTGGCGGTCTCACTGCACGCGGCCGACGACCTCCTCCGCACGCGAATCGTGCCGGTCAACCGCAGCACGGGCCTGGCGGCGGTACTCGCCGCGGCCGATCGCTACTGGATCGCCTCGGGCCGGCGGCTGACCTTCGAATATGTGCTCCTCGGCGGGCTCAACGAC
>Ga0180436_10003471_pt1 | contig 14481 bp, 14 predicted proteins | sample SS_ome_2_FD_132434 | JGI IMG/M metagenome (GOLD analysis project Ga0180436, IMG submission 132434) | Hypersaline lake sediment archaeal communities from the Salton Sea, California, USA - SS_3_S_2 metaG | ecosystem: Environmental > Aquatic > Non-marine Saline and Alkaline > Hypersaline >...
TATCATGTCATCCTCCGATTATGAATATTTTCTGACGAGTTCCCACTGCCCGTCCTCATTATCAACGCTTGTCCTTACAAGTATTCTGCATCTACTGAATCTTTCCAAAAACCCCTCTATTTCATGAGGATGCAGGTAGACATACAGTCCTTTGCCTGCCCCGGCTATTTTATCATACATATCATAATACATGGGGTCAGCATTTCCCGGTTGTCCTGATCCCGGAACCCACTGTACCGCATTTATCTTATCAATCGAAAGGATATCATCCAGATGCCTTATCGCACCGGGGCCGTCCAGATGATAAATGACATTATCAAGTTTTTCGCATTGTTTCCTAAGATAGGGCAACTCAAATTCCCTGAACATTTCGCGGGACAACATACATGATATATCACTCTGAAGAACACTCGTCCTGCCTTTACCCATAATATTATAGCTGGTATATGCTGTATATCCGTCATTATCCATAATGATGTCAGATATTTTCATAAAAGCATCTTCCCAAACATCATAAAGATAGGAAAGGGCTTCATGAACAAGGGCAGGATTATCAATTATCTCTAGCAGAAGTCTTTCCGGCCCCATGGCTGCTGATAGTATATCCAGGTTCTGCTCAAGGTCAGGCATGGAGGGTTTATATCTCCCCGATGCTTCTTTTACATAGAATTTCGCAGAGTCCATGGTCCAACGGTACCATTTGAACTCATCCGAAGAATCAGCTTTTCCTGGCTTTTGCAATCTCTTACACCTGTCAATAATATCCTTCAGATCATCTGAAGTTTCCCTGAACCAAATAGTTTTATTGCTGTATATGGGTTTTGCTCCGATGAATGTTGACAGACTTCCCGGGCCAAGATATGGAGCTATATCAGGATAAGCCTCTCCGTGATAACTTTTATTTTGAAAAAATTCAAGATGCCTTTGAAGATTCATCCTATAATCACTGTATTCATCAATGCTCCTGCATGACGGGAAACTGACAGCAACATCCGCAACTATCAGTTTCGTGCCCTCGCACCTGTTCCACCACTGATCGAATTTTCGGGTAGTATCAACCCAGTTGTTCTTTTCCATATAAGTAAGGTCCGGAAATACTTCCGGACCATCTCCGTCAATTCTCGTTGCCTTCAGTTTCAGAAAGCCTCATATCAAGTTCATCCACGGCATCAACCAAATCATCTGAGATAATGGCAAAGTCCTGCAAGATCTCCAGTAACTTTTCAACGAATGCGGACTGCTCACCATCCCATTTCATACCATCGAATTCTTTTCTCAACCTTTGAACCCGCTCGGTAAGATAATCCATTTTATGCCCTTTCCATATATTCGCCGGTCCTAGTATCAACCCTGATCTTGTCTCCCACATTTACGAAAAGAGGCACCTTTATTACAGCACCTGTCTCAACGGTAGCCGGTTTTGTAGCTCCCTGGGTTGTATCACCCCTGAATCCCGGTTCTGTGTCAGTTACTTCAAGTACCACAAAAAACGGCGGTTCAACACCAAATACCTTGCCTTTGTAAGAAAGAACTTCAACCGTATCATTTTCCTTTACATATTTAAGAGCATCCCCCAGTTGGTCTTCGCTCAGAGGTTGCTGCTCATATGTTTCAGTGTCCATGAAATAGTACAATTGGCCGTCGCTGTAAAGGTATTGCATATCACGCTTATCCACCCTGGCCTTCTCATATTTATCATTGGGATTGAAAGTCTTTTCCGTAGTTGATCCGGAAATTATATTCTTGATCTTCGCCCTTACAAAAGCAGCGCCTTTTCCCGGTTTTACATGCTGAAACTCGATTACCTGGCAAAGCTGCCCGTCCATTTCAAATGTAAGTCCGTTCCTGAAATCTCCTGCACTTATCATCAATGCTACCTCCATAACATATATCGTATTGATTTTACATTATTGGAAGAACCTTTGCAATCAGGGTATGATACTATTGATGTTGAAAAAAAGACAAAGAGGTGCTTATGAAGGACGAAACAAGGAAACAAAGGATTTGGAAGAGAGTATTCCTGGGATTGTTCATTTTCTTTCTCATAACTACACTCCTGACCAGCTCAGTTATCTTCCTTAACTGGGATTACATAATTTTCAAGGCCTTCCTTACCAATCGATATCTCAAAACAGAGATTTTGGATGAGATTTATCCAGAATATATCGGGCAGGATTCAGAAGGTAGATATTTCAAGTACTTCGACAACCTGAGTATTGCAGCTGTGACTAAGCTTATTAGGGATACTGGTCTGGATAACTATACTTATCAGTACAACCCGGAACAATTTGAAAGTTACACGGAATCCCGTGAAGAAAAAGCTGCAATGTCACACACCAGGGAGCTGACTCCAGACACGATATATATGCTCCTGACCAATTTCACCCCGGATTCCCTTCATTTCTTTGAAGAATCTCTGGATATGGTGTCCGGGTACGAAAATCTTGTACTGGATCTTCGGGACAACGGCGGCGGAGATATAAAGGTAATTTTTGAGATTGTCGATTATTTCCTTCCGGAGGATTCGGGGATCGTTAATGAATTCCGGAGGCACCGCACTACCCCTATACTTGCCCAAAAACCGAAAAGCCTGGATTTCAATAATATTGTGATACTTCAGAACCAGCGTACTGCATCAGCATCAGAACAGCTTATAGCCGCCTTGTCCTATAACCTTGATGAAGTAACAACAGCAGGACTTCCTACATTCGGTAAATCCGTCGGACAAACACGTATAGCGCTTCTGGGAGGATTTTATGTCAAGGCAACAACCCTTGAGTGGAAATATCCCGACGGTACAGGTATTGACGGTTCCGGAATCTATCCTGATATATACTATGAAAATGATGACCTGCTTGAATATATCCTTGATATGCTTTCAGGCGGTTTTCCCGGGAACTGATTTTCAAAAAATGAAAACGGCGTATCATGATATCAACAAATTCACGATACGCCGCTATACTATCTTTTCAGTTTATCTTTCTGACATAGGCTTGTACTTTTCCTTTTCCTGCACATTCTTGTATGCCGGTCTTATTATCCTTCCTCCGTTAAGCACTTCCTCAATGATATGTGCTGACCAACCTGCAATCCTGGATGCTGCAAACAACGGTGTGAAGATGTCCCTTGGAATTCCAAGCATCTCATATACAAAACCGGAATAAAAGTCAACATTGGCGCAAAGAGCCTTTTTGTTCTGCTTTACATCCCTGAAAACTTCCGGAGCAAGCCTTTCAACAGAACGATAAAGCTCATATTCCTCCATCCTGCCTGTTGTTTCAGCCAGTTCAAATGCCTTGTTCTTCAAGATTTCACATCTGGGATCTGATTGGGTATAAACTGCATGTCCTATCCCATATATAAGTCCTGACCGATCATAAGCATCCTTCTTCAGAATTCTTGTCAGATAGTCCCTGACTTCATCATCGCTATCCCAGCTTGCTATGGATGACTTCAGTTCATTCATCATCCCGTTCACCCTTATGTTTGCACCTCCGTGACGGGGTCCTTTCAGTGATCCCACGGCGGCAGCTATTGAAGAATACATATCAGTCCCTGATGAAGCAACAACATGGGCTGTAAATGCCGAATTGTTTCCTCCGCCGTGCTCTGCGTGAACCACAAGCATCAGATCAAGTATTTCTGCTTCCAATCTTGTGTATTCACCTGAATCCCTTGTCATAAGAAGAATGTTTTCCGCGGTGGATAAATCTGGGTCTGGATTCCTTATTACAAGACTTTTGTCCAGCAGATTGTATGTCTTTGCCTGGTAACCGTATGCAATGAGGGCTGGAAACCGTGCTATGAGTTCAATTGCCTGCCTTATCAGATTCACAATACTAGTGTCATCCGGATTGTCATCATATGAATAAAGGACCAGTACACTTCTTGCAAGCTTATTCATAATATCGTTGCTCGGAGCCTTCAGGATCATATCCTCAAGAAAATCATTAGGAAGACTTCTGCAAAGCCCGAGCAAGCCCGTGAATTTATCAAGTTCTTCCTGTGAGGGAAGCCTGCCGAACATCAGAAGGTAAATCACTTCCTCAAATCCGAACCTACCGTCTTTCTGGAATCCCTGAACTATATCGCTGAGGTTGATTCCCCTGTACCTTAGGCGGCCGTCTACAGGCACCTTCTCTCCCTCATCCATTATATATCCATGAACATCTCCAATTTCGGTAAGGCCAACCAGAACACCGGTCCCGTTTGCATTCCTAAGACCGCGCTTCACTTCATATTTTCCATAAAAGGCCGGTTGTATTGAGTTGTTCCTTTCTGCCAGAGCTCCCAGCTCAATAATATAATTTGATTTCATTGTTGCCTCACTTTCCCAAAACTCTGTTTCTTGCGTTCTTAACGTGTATAAGCATATAGTGTTCTGCCCTTATGCTGTCACGGGCTTCCAGGGCTTCAAATATTGCCTTGTGTTCCTCAAGTACCGCCTTTGCTCTTGCAGGTTTACCGAAACTGTCGCTTCTTGCTTTCTTTAGATTGTGATGAAATGTACTGAGTATATTTTTCAATGTCTTGCTGCCGGATGCCCTGAAGATTGCCTCATGGAATTCTCCATCAGTTTTTACCAGATGCTTCATGTCCTTCCGCAAAGTATAGAATTCCTGTAAATCGGTTATTTCCTTCAGCTTCTCCAGTTCCTCTTCCGAAGCATTCCTTGCAGCTCGTCTTGCCGCCAAGCCCTCTATTGATATTCGTATTTCATATATATCTTCAATATCCTGTCTTGTTATTCCCGTAACTATGATAGCCTTGTTGGGAATAGTTTCCACAAGACCTTCCAGCTCAAGCTGACGTATTGCTTCCCTGACCGGAGTTCGGCTTACTTTCAGCTCATTGGAAAGCATGCCCTCAGTCAGTTTCTGACCTTCGCTGTACTTTCCGTTTATGATATCCTCTTCCAACTGCAGGAAAACCCTTTCCCTTAAGGAACCCTGAAATACATCACTCAAAAAATCACCTTCTGTATAATTGTATTATTGTATACAATTATACAACAAATGAAGACTTAGGTCAATAAACACAAATTAATCAACCCTCAGGCTATCTCAGTTGCTTTACCAATAAGATAATTATAGTGATTGTGTTCCGGAGTATGAAGGACATCATCGAGAAGAGAACGAAGAATGTATCTGATCTGCCTTCCCTGTTCTGCTATTCCTGCTTTGATAAGGTCATTTCCGTCTATCTGCAGATCCCTGAGGAAAAGGCAATCCCCTCTCTCGAGTATCTTACTATACAGATGTAAGTCTGAATTCTTAAGAATAAGTACTCTTTTTGCATCAGCTATACCTATTGCGGACATAAGTTTTCGAATATGATATTCAGTGGTGTAATTGCCTGAATCTGAGAACTGAAGAATGTTCCTTACACTGTTCATCGTTCTGTTATCAACCTTAAGGAACTTCAGAAGTTCAAATGCGTATTCCTTTTTGAACATGAAATATGCCAAACGGATCATGTAATCATTCTGTACGGGAATATTTTTATATCTAAGAAGCCTGAATGTCGGATGAATGCTTCTTCCCAGGTTAGTATCACGGAGATAGAATATATTTTCAGCATACAACCCTTTCAAAGAACGTTCCAATTCATTATATATTCTCTCCCGGGAGATATTTTCAATATTACTGCAGTTTTTTGTTATTGCCCTTTTTGTATGGGATTCAATTTCAAAACCAAGTTCACATGAAAACCTGACAGCCCTCATCATCCTGAGACCATCCTCCTCAAACCTTTTGTTCGGATTTCCTACTGCCCTCAGTTTTTTATCCCTTATGTCATTCAATCCTTCGAACAGGTCTATCAAACCAGTGTCAAAACTGAAGGCCATCGCATTGACAGTGAAGTCCCTGCGTTCAAGGTCCTTTTCAATACTTGTTCCATGTTCTACTTCATCGGGATGCCTGCTGTCAGAATAGTCGCCTTCCTTACGAAATGTTGTAACATCATAGTAGTAATCTTCGTAGTTAACCCTGATTGAACCGTACTTCAAACCTAGTTCCCTGGTATTACCGAACAATTGCCTGATTTCGGATGTTTCAGCATTGGTGGCAATATCAATATCACTGTAGTTTCTTCCCAACACAGCATCACGTACACAGCCTCCTACAAAGTAGACTTCATACCCCGTATTTCTAAGCTTTTCCCAGATGCCCCTGTGAACTGACAAAGACTCCTTTAGCATAAAACACCCCGTTCATGCTTTCTATCTAAATTATAGACCTATAAAGAAAAAGGGGCAACTTTGCTGCTGCTCCCTTTTTGATGATTAAAATCAGAAATTATTCAAAAGGTCCTCCAGGCTGTCCCTTCTCCTTATCAATGATACAGAGCCGTCGGGTTTTATAAGAATCTCTGCAGGTCTCAGCCTGTTGTTGTAGTTTGAACTCATTGAATAGCCATATGCTCCTGCATCCATTATTCCAAGTATGTCTCCTTCATGAATCTCAGGAAGTTCCCTTTCATGCGCCATGATATCTCCGGATTCGCATATGTTGCCGACTACATCTACTGTTTCACAAGCTTCTTCCTCAAGTAGTTCCCCATTTCTATAAACTTCAATATCGTGATGTGAATCATACATTGCTGGTCTTATCAAAGTATTGAAACCCAGGTCGGTGCCTATGTATAATCTGTCGTAGTTATTTTTCCTTGCATGTACAGTTCCCAGCAGAATTGAACATTCAGCACTTATATATCTTCCGGGCTCACTTCTGAAAACGATTCTCTTACCGTATTCCTTTACCCAATCCTCAAGCAATCCGGCAAATTCCCTTCCGAAAGCCTCAAGTTCAAGCCTGGCCTGACCTTCCTGCTTATTGTAAGGGATTCCGAACCCACCGCCGAAATCCACGAAATCCAGATCCCGGAACTGAGAAGCTGTTTCCAACACGCTTCTGACGCCTTTCAGATAATTACTTCCCTCCATGAACAATGAACCGATATGCTGGTTTATACCGGTGAGCCTGAGATTGTACTTTTCAACAATTTCTTTGACATCATCAGCTTTGTCAAGATTTATACCGAACTTGGTTTTCTTTCCGGCAGTTACCACCTTTTTATGATGACCTGCACCAACACCCGGATTGAAGCGCACGCAGACTTCCCCACCGGGATTCAACTTACCGTATTTTTCAAGCTGTGACAGGCTGTCAACACTTACTGATATACCTCTTTCTACTGCAAACATCATTTCCTCATCGGATACGTTGTTGCTTATATAGAAAATCTCATCCGGCTTGTAACCTGCTTTTTCAAGTACATATATCTCGCCGGGTGACATGGCATCCGCGTGAAGTCCTTCCTCCCTTGCAATGCGCAGAAGAGTGAGATTGGAGTTTGCCTTCATGGAGTAAGTGACCTGAAATTTATCATAAGGAACCATACCGGTCATCTCCCTGCAGCGGGTCCGGAATATTTCCTCACTGTAAACGTACAGCGGTGAGCCGTACTTCCTGAGCAGTTCATCGGGTGAATTGCCCTTATAGAAATTCGTTGCTTTGCTGAAATAATAAGTCACGTCATGCCTCCTGGCTGATTTTATAAGATTCTATTTGATGACGTGGCTCTTGTCAATCTTTATTACGGTGTCGTTTTATCTTTCTGGTTGTTGTCTTTTCAAACTCCTTGTCCCTGATGTGGAATATTCTTATTCTTTTGAATGAAGGCAGTTTTTTGTTGATTTTCTTTATTTCCTCGCCGATTATTCGTTTGATTTCATCCATGTCGGGAAGGGTGTCAGCAACCGCATCCTTTATATTTTCAAAATTGGGAACAATATGGGCTTGTATATGATTGTCCTTGGTAACATCACTCTCACTGTCAGAAACAACTGATTCCAATATAAAAGGACTGTTGTTAAGGTATTCCTCGAGTTCCTCGGGGAAGATGTTCTTGCCGGTCTTTGTTACAATCATATTCTTCTTTCTGCCGGTCATTATGTAGAATCCGTGTCTGTCCGTCCTGCCGTAGTCACCGGTATGCAGCCAATCACTTTTGATGGTTTTTGCGGTTTCTTCCGGGTTTTGGTAGTACCCCAGCATGACATTGTCCCCTTTTACCAGTATTTCTCCTATACCGTCTTTGTCGGGTTCATTGATCTTCATTTCAACACCGGGAAGAGGCAGCCCCAGAGCACCGTGCTTATAGAATCGTTCCGGATTACCTGCTGCCACGGGAGCACATTCCGTCAATCCGTAACCCTGCAATATGGGAACCCCCATCTTGTCAAGGGTCCTGGACACTTCCGGACTGAGTGCAGAAGCTCCGCTGATTATGTGGTGTAATTTACCGCCCAAGCTGTCATGAACTGTCTTGAAAAGTTTCTTTCTGCTGCTTTGGCTTAATATGGATGAAAATCCAAGTATTACCCTGAATGCCAGTTTCTTGAAGAATGTCGCTTCTGCTTTTTTAATGATTTTCCTATGTACATTCTCGATTATAAGGGGAACAGATACAAGAATGGTCGGTTTTGCCTCTCTTATGTTTTCAGCAATGTATTTGAGACCTTCGCAGAATGCCACTGACGCCCCGGAAGATATGGCTGTAAGAAATCCGGTAGTACATTCGAATGCATGATGTATGGGAAGAATGGATAGTGTCCTGTCCTCGGGGCCAACCCTTATTATTTTCTTCATGCCGTAAACATTGGATATGATATTCCGATGGCAAAGCATTACGCCCTTTGAGATTCCGGTGGTTCCTGATGTAAAGAGCAGCATCCGTAGTTCATCCGGGTCTACTTTGGCATCAATGTATTCTCGGTTGCCTTCATCAATAAGTTTTTTCCCATGAATAATTGCATCTGCGTAAGAACCCTTGTCTTCCGAATCCATGGAAAGTATATATTCAAGTTCCGGACATGCCTTCTTCAATTCAGTAATTTTATTCTGCTGTTTCCCGGAATAGACTATGGCTTTGATTCCTGCTTCTTTCGCAAGGAATGTCAACTCCGTGGAATTCAACTCTTTATCCAGGGGAACTACTACACCGGTACCGTTGGCAACAGCCAGATAAGTTACACACCACTCATATCGGTTTTCACCTATGACACCAATCTTGGCATCCTTCAGGCCCATATCAATGAAGGCTGTTCCGAGTGCATTTATATCATGCATGTATTGGGAAAAACTTATTTCCTCATATTTACGGTTTACCTTACGTAGAAAAGCCGGTCTTTCGGGATATGTTGAAGAAACGTCTTCAATCATCTCCTTAAGATCCCTTTTCCCAACTATGTCATCATAAAATATTTTCTTTTTCAAATTTTCAGCTTATCCTTTCCTACCCACTTCACAAGGACTTCAGGAACATTAACGCTTCCGTCCTCATTCTGGAACTGTTCTATAATAGCCGGGAAAATCCTTGACGTTGCAAGTCCCGATGCATTCAAAGTATGTATGAATTCATTTTTCCCTGTTTCGGCTCTTTTAAATCTTATGTGTCCTCTCCTGGCCTGGTAATCCCTTGCATTGGATGCGGAGCTGACTTCCTTGTAAATTCCCATGCTGGGAATCCAGACTTCAATATCATATGTCTTTGCCATTGAATGGCTCACATCACCTGCGGCGAGTCTCGATAGTCTGTAATGTAGTCCAAGACCCTGCATCAGCTTTTCTGCTTTTTCAACAAGTTCATCCAAAGCTTCTGAACTATTCTCGGGTGCAGTGTACTGGAACATCTCTATCTTATTGAATTGATGTCCCCTTATCATTCCCCTCTCCTCTGCCCTGTAGCTGCCGGCTTCTTTTCTATAGCAGGGTGTGTATGAAAAGTATTTTCTCGGAAGGGATTCCTCTGCCAGAATTTCATCCCTATGCACATTTATAAGTGCAGTTTCAGCAGTTGGAAGCAGGAACTGGAAATGGTCATTTCCTTCTTCTGTTTCAAGTGCAAAAACGTCATCCTTGAATTTTGGGAACTGACCGGCCGTGTATCCGCACTCTTGCCCCAATATGTGAGGAGGAAGTATGAATTCATAGCCATCCTTCAAATGTTCTTCAACGAAGTAATTCAGTAGTGCCCATTCAAGCAGAGCTCCGTCTCCCCTGTACAACCAGAATCCGTTGCCTGATATCTTTGATCCTCTCTTATAATCGATAAGACCGAGGTTTTCACACAAATCCACATGATTTTGGACTTCGAAATCAAATTCAGGTTTCTTACCCCACACGCTGATGACTTCATTTGCTGAAGCATCACCTGACTGAACATCCTCATCCGGAATATTGGGAAGAACTTCCATCATCGCAGTGATTTCTGCGATGCACGCATTTGTCCGTACTTCCATTTCCTTGATTTTGTTTGAAAGCTCCTTCATTTTGCTGAGTATTTCAGTTACATCTCCGCCGCTTTTCTTTATCACAGGTATCTGTGATGAAACCTTGTTTCGCTCAGCTTTCATCTGCTCAGTTTCATGTATAAAGCTTTTTCTTTGATCATCAAGGGTAATCAAGCTTTTAAACTCTATATTCAACCCCCTCTTTTTAAGAGCATTTTCCACTTCTACCGGGTTTTCCCTAATTCTCCTTATATCAAGCATTTCACACCTCCGTTTGTTTTCTTTCGGTTTTTGCGCACAAAAAACCGTCCCCCACATGGGACGGAAAATTCCGCGGTGCCACCCAATTTAATCAATGATTCCCTCAAACATGATAACCGTATGGACGGCCGGTTCCTCAACCGGATCCTCAGGGAACGGATTCATCAGTTCAGTGTCTTCGGCTTTCACCGTCCGCCGCTTCTCTTTCCACACATCGCAGACTACTTTTTCCCATCATTGAATTCCCGTAAAGTATACCTCAGCAATTGCGGCACGTCAATAATTCCCTACCAACAATCCATCACCCATCAGGTTGATTTTAGCCCGCCTTAACTACACCTTTCGGGGCCATCCCCCACTTTTTTGCTCTTCACCCTTCGGGTCTAGAGCAAATTTTTCTCTAGACCCGAAGGGTGAAGAGCAAATTATGATTATAGTTGCACAGGACATGGCTGCAAATTATAATGTAAGTGGGGTAAATGATTATGGATGATAAAACTAGTAAAACTGAGGTTAATATCAAGAAATTTGTGCTTCTTGCCCTGAATCCAGCTGAAATTGTCAGGAACAAACGCACATATAACTGGTATTTGTATTTAATTTATCCTGCAATTGGTTGGATGATTTTCTTCCTGCAGGTTGGACTGGATAAGTTTTCCGGTTTTAGGGTCTTCTTTACGATGCTCCTTGGACTTGTAATAGGCTATATAGCCGTAGGTGCAATCGGTTTTATAATTGCATTTATATTAGCCAGACTTGGTATGGACATACGGTCTGATCAGGTAATTACCCTGATTTCAATGGCTCATACCTATATGCTTTTTTCTGTTGTACTGGGTCTTATATATCGCATATTCGGTAGCGGTTCATCATCAGTTTTCGGGATTACAGGATTGCTTTGTACCCTATTGCCGATATATGCCGGAATTAGAATATTGGGAAAAGGAAGAGCATTCCTTCCACCAATGCTTGCTACACTTGCCGGAATTCTTCTGCTTTTGTCATGGCAGCTGATATTGGCAGTTGTTTCATAGGAGATTGATATGCCTAAACTTAAACTTATTATTATTTCCACGATGATTGTACTTTTTTCCATTTTCAACGGCCTTCAGGCCCGACGTACAACCTTCGGAATGCGTGGTTTCTTTGGTCCTTTCATCATTACCCTCCTGTTTTTTTCCGCTGTATTCCTATTCCAAACACTATATTACATTGCGGTTTCAAAAAAACTTGTATCCAAGGGTGAATTGGACATCAAGGAGTATCAGAGCCCACTGGACATCTGGCTTATTTCCATACCTTTTTGTGTCCTTATGCTAATAACTTATATTTTACTAAACTGGTATGTGGTACCGGTTTTCATATGTACTACATTTGCACTTATTGGAATGTTGTTGGGTAATGCTCTTGGCAGAGGAGGGAAAAAATGGAGCTTGCAAAAATCCCTGCCTTTCTTCACCGGGGTCATTGCATCAACACTTTTTTCCATGATTATGGGATGGCTGGTGTGATATGAAAAAAATACTTTTTCTACTTCTTGCAATATTGGTTTTCCTGGCTTCGGGTTCTGTTTTTGCCACCAACAGCTATTATCCTGACTACGAGATTGTCGGAACTGACAGTTTCAGGGCTGTCGGACTACCTATCCTTTCTCCTGCCAATCCGACTGATTACCTTCAGAACCTGATAGACATAACCTTTGTAGACGGTAAAATGGTCAGAACGGCCTATGGTTACGAAGAAACTGTCAATGAGAGTACCGAAGCATGGGAAAACAATATCGAACTTGAATTGCTTTATGATAGGAATAAACTTGAAAATGAGGAACTGTATTTCATAAATGGCACTTTTGTCTACAACTTCAGCAGTCCGGATAATTCCTACGAAGTCAATGGTTTCGTACAGGGTTTGATAATTGATCTGAATACGGAAAGTAATATATTCGATTTCGGAAATCTGGAAAATAGCAATTTCGCTCTTCTTTTGGAGTGCTATGGTGAAAATCAGAACTGGGTTGAAAGTTTTGTTCTGATGTCCATTGAATCAGATGATAAAATAATTTTACAGCCTGATAATACCAGTTCAATCGACAGCTCCGGTATTACGTCCGATTCTTCGGGAGACTATTTTGACTCTTACGGAGCTGTTGATAATTCTGATGAAGAGTTCTTTTACCACTACCACGAAGAAAGACCTCATATACCAAGTCCTTCCAAAGCTCGGGATGTTGCTGCAGGCGTGGGAGTTTCAACGGTAGGTATTGTTGTTCTTAATTCTCTTACAAACACGACGGTATTTGGTTCAGCACCGTTCAATGGTAGTTTCAATCCAAGCGCAAGTCCTTCAGTACAGCCGGGAGCCGGCAGTGGAGCAACCTCAGGAAACGTTGCCTCAGCACAAGGTGCTGCATCAGCATCAATACAATCTTCAGCATCAACCATGACCCAAGCAGGCAATGCTTCAATATCCGGCAGTGGGAATTTTGTAAAGTTGGTGGGTGATTTTTTCAAGAATCTGTGGGAAACCATGCGGGACATGCTTACAGACGAAGGACGGGCATACGCCAGTGGGAAAATGACTGATATACTTGCTGAAACGGATTTAAGTGATATATCTGAGCATGACTGATATAAGAGTTGTTCTCAGTATTACACTAATAAATCATAAGCTATATGGAAGGTTGGTCAAATGAAAAGAATAATGAATATATTTGGGGTCTTGATTATTCTTACAGCCCTTTCTGCAACAGCTTTTGCAGACTCAATCGACAATCTGTATCTGAAGATAAATGCTCCGAATAAGTTCAGGGCTGTTGGTATTGTTACAGATTCGAATGATCCCCTTTCCCATCTTCAGAATATGATTGACATTGAATTCCAGGATGGAAAAGAAAGCACAAGGACCTATACAGTTTTTCTTGATACTGATTCCTCGGGTAACCCGAGCGAGTATAGACTGGACCTTAATCTGGTTTATGACAAGGAACTTTTGGAAGGTTATCAGATATATTTCATAAACGGCACCTTTACATATACAGAAATTAAACAAAGGGATACCATTAGGGTCAGCGGTTCTGTTAAAGGAAGAATTATAAATCTTGCAACCAACAGCATTGATATTGACATTAGTTCAGAAGATGAAAATGTTTTCGTAATCGTCCTTGATTGTTATTCCAGCGACTATAACTGGGGGCATAAATTCACATTAAGTACACCCAATGAACAACTTGTCATGCTCACCTCCGAACCTGCAGTACAAAATTCCTACAGAGATGAAGAAGCATATGATTATAGTCATGAAGAAAGACCTCACATCCCAAGTCCTTCAAGAACCAGGGATATAGCAGCAGGTGTAGGCATTTCAACTGCGGGCATAGTTATCCTTAACTCTCTTACGAATACAACGGTATTCGGTTCTGCATCCTTCAACGGCAGTTTCAATCCAAACGCAGGTCCTACAGTACAGCCGGGAGTTGGCAGCGGGGCAACATCCGGAAGTGCTGCCTCAGCATCTGCTGCCGTACATGGATCTTCTGCAGCTACTGCAACCCAAGCAGGCTCTGCATCAGGCAGCAGTGGATTCTTTAGGATTATTGGAAACTTCCTGAGAAATCTCTGGGAAAGCCTGAGAGACATGCTCACTGATGAAGGCAGAGCCTATGCAGGCGGTAAAATAACTGAGATGCTCTCAGAAACTGATATTGATAATATTTCAGAATAAATAATAATCAGAGCAGTTCATATCCCCTTCCACCTGGTATTGCCCTTCGGCATCCTGTAACACCCGGATACACGTCAAGAGCTATCCTGATTGCCTCCTGATTTTCACCGGAAAGGATCAACGGCTGTTTTATGGTTGCGTAATTTTCCAGAATTATATCTCTTAGTGTATTTACTGAGGTTCCTGAATATATAATTTCCAAA
>Ga0180436_10003472_pt1 | contig 14477 bp, 11 predicted proteins | sample SS_ome_2_FD_132434 | JGI IMG/M metagenome (GOLD analysis project Ga0180436, IMG submission 132434) | Hypersaline lake sediment archaeal communities from the Salton Sea, California, USA - SS_3_S_2 metaG | ecosystem: Environmental > Aquatic > Non-marine Saline and Alkaline > Hypersaline >...
CCGTGTAGTAGAGGAAGCCGCAAAGCTCTCGGGCTTGCGCAGAAACGACGGTGGGAACGCCCATCGGAAAGGTACGAAGACGACATGAACGATAACGACGGCAAAAAGCCTCTTGGACTGCGTAGTGGTGCCCGGTCGGGCCAGGTGAAGCAGAGCTTCAGCCATGGACGCACCAAGAACGTGGTGGTGGAAACGAAGCGCAAGCGCGTTGTCGTTCCCAAGCCGGGTGCGTCTTCCGGAGCTGCAGGCGGGTCAACTGGACAAGGGTCCGGGGTTGATCCCAGCAAACGGCCTGCCGGTATTTCCGATGCCGAACTGGAACGCCGGATGAAGGCACTGGCTGCGGCCAGGGCGAACGAAGCCGACGAGGCCAAACGCCGGGCTGAAGAAGAGAAGGCGCGCGAAGAAGAGCGCGAGCGCCGCCGTCGCGAGGCGGAAGAGAAAGAACGCGAGGAGCGGGAACGCGCCGAAGCCGCCAAGCGCAAGGCCGAGGAAGAAGAGGCCAAGCGCGCAGAAGCGGAAGCGGTCAAGGCTGCCCCGTCGGCGCCTGCCGCCGTTCCCGACCCTGCCGCGGCACAGGCTGCGGAGGCTCGCGGTGCCAAGGCTCCCGGCCCACGCAAGACGGATCGCGAGCGGGTTGTTGAAGAACGCCCGACGCGCGGCAAGGCCGTGAAGGACGACAGCAGCCGCCGCACCGGCAAGCTCACGCTTAACCAGGCGCTGGCGGGTGGCGAAGGCGGGCGGCAACGCTCGGTTGCCGCGATGCGCCGCAAGCAGGAGCGGATGCGACAGAAGGCCATGGGTGGCGGCGGAAGCCATGAAAAGGTCGTGCGCGATGTGCAGGTGCCCGAAACGATCGTGGTGCAGGAACTCGCCAACCGCATGGCTGAGCGTGTTGCCGATGTTGTCAAATCGCTCATGAAAATGGGCATGATGGTGACGCAGAACCAGTCGATCGACGCCGACACGGCGGAAGTGATCGTTGAAGAGTTTGGCCACCGGATCGTTCGCGTCTCGGATTCCGATGTCGAAGACGTCATCGACGCTGTTGAAGACAAGCCCGAAGATCTCAAGCCGCGCCCGCCGGTCATTACCGTCATGGGCCATGTCGACCACGGCAAGACCTCGCTGCTCGACGCGATCCGTCACACCAAGGTGACCTCGGGCGAGGCCGGCGGCATCACCCAGCATATCGGCGCCTACCAGGTGACGACGGACTCGGGTCAGGTGCTCTCTTTCCTCGATACGCCCGGCCACGCGGCCTTCACCTCGATGCGCGCACGCGGTGCTCAGGTCACCGATATCGTGATCCTCGTGGTGGCGGCGGACGATTCCGTAATGCCGCAGACCGTCGAGGCGTTGAACCACGCCAAGGCGGCCGGCGTTCCGATGATCGTCGCGATCAACAAGTGCGACAAGCCCGATGCCAACCCCGACAAGGTGCGCACCGAGCTTCTGCAATACGAAGTGATCGTTGAAGGGCTTTCGGGCGACGTTCAGGATGTCGAGGTTTCCGCCATTACCGGCCAGGGGCTTGATGCGCTGCTTGAAGCCGTCGCGCTTCAGGCCGAAATCCTCGAACTCAAGGCCAACCCCGATCGCCCGGCACAAGGCGCGGTGATCGAGGCGCAACTCGATATCGGGCGCGGCCCGGTTGCCACCGTGCTGGTGCAGAACGGCACCCTGCGGCAAGGCGATATCTTCGTCGTCGGCGAGCAATGGGGCAAGGTTCGCGCGATGGAGAACGATCGCGGCGAGCGGGTCAAGGAAGCCGGGCCTTCGGTTCCCGTCGAGGTGCTCGGCCTCAACGGCACGCCGGAAGCCGGTGACGTGCTCAACGTGGTCGAAACCGAGGCGCAGGCCCGCGAGATCGCCGAGTATCGCGCGCAGGTTGCCAAGGACAAACGCGCTGCCGCCGGCGCCGGAACGTCGCTCGAACAGCTTCTGGCGCAAGCCAAGGCCAACGAGAACGTGAAGGAACTGCCGATCCTCGTCAAAGCCGATGTGCAGGGGTCCGCCGAAGCGATCATCCAGGCGATGGAAAAGATCGGCAACGAGGAAGTGCGCGTGCGCGTGCTGCACTCGGGCGTCGGGGCCATCACCGAAACCGATATCGGCCTGGCGGAAGCGTCTGGCGCGCCGGTTATCGGCTTCAACGTCCGCGCCAATGCACCCGCGCGCAACAGCGCCAACCAGAAGGGTGTCGAGATCCGCTATTACAGCGTGATCTACGATCTTGTGGATGACGTGAAGAAGGCCGCGTCCGGTCTGCTCTCGGCGGAAGTGCGCGAAAACTTCATCGGCTATGCCGAGATCCGCGAAGTCTTCAAGGTTTCGGGCGTTGGCAAGGTTGCCGGTTGCCTCGTCACAGAGGGCGTGGCCCGCCGGTCCGCCGGGGTGCGCCTGCTGCGTGACAACGTTGTGATCCACGAAGGCACCCTGAAAACGCTCAAGCGCTTCAAGGACGAGGTCAAGGAAGTGCAGTCGGGCCAGGAATGCGGCATGGCCTTCGAGAACTACGACGACATTCGCGCGGGCGATGTCATCGAGATTTTCGAGCGCGAGGAAGTGGAACGGTCACTGACTTGAGCCGACGAGGCTGCGAACAGGAAAAAAGGGGCGCCTGCGGGCGCCCTTTCTTGTTGTGCCCCATTGGTTCAGGCGGCGATGTCTGCTGAAACCGGTCGACCGGTGAATTCGTCCTTGCCGACACGCACGACGATGCGCCCGTCGGCAAGATTGCGCACGAAAATTCCCTGAATCGACAGGTAGTTTCCGACAGTGATTGTTCTGACCATGGCCACATCCCCCTGACCCAAGGCTATTGTGCCCCAGTAATCCCGCCATGGTAAACAAATTCTTGCAAACGCGCCCCGACGTTCGGTCAGAGCCAGTCGCGCAGGATCGGGATCAGTGGTTTGTCGGCCGGTGGCATCGGGTAACTCGGCATGTCGTGCGGGCGGACCCACGCCAGCTTCTGGCCCTCGCGCGGGACCACCGAGCCTTCCCAGCGTCGGCAGGCGAACAGCGGCATCAAAAGGTGAAAATCCGGATAGCTGTGGCTGGCGAATGCGAGCGGTGCGAGGCAGGAGGCGCGGGTGTCGATCCCGAGTTCCTCGTGCAACTCCCGGATCAGCGCCGTCTCGGGCGTTTCTCCGCCCTCGACCTTGCCGCCGGGAAACTCCCACAGCCCGGCCATCGCCTTACCTTCCGGGCGCTGGGCGAGCAGCACGCGCCCATCGATGTCGATCAGCGCGACGGCCGAAACCAGAACGATCCTCACGAGCGGTAATCCGCGTTGATCTCGATGTAACCGTGAGTGAGATCGCAGGTCCAGACCGTGGCCGTGCCCTTCCCCAGCCCGAGATCGACGGAAATCACCAATTCGTCGTTCTTCATATAGGCCGCGCCCTCCGACTCCCGGTAGGCCGGTGAAACCCAACCCTGCGAAGCAACGAGGATCTCGCCGAAATGGATCGTGAGCTTGTCGCGATCGGCCGCTGCGCCGGATTTGCCGATCGCCATGACAACCCGGCCCCAGTTTGGGTCTTCCCCGGCGACGGCGGTTTTCACCAGCGGTGAATTGGCGATCGCCATGGCGTGGGTGCGCGCATCGCTATCGGAAGCCGCGCCGGTAACCCGGATCTCGATGAACTTGGTCGCTCCCTCGCCATCACGAACAACCTGGTGGGCGAGATCGAGCATCACCCGCTGGAGCGCGGCGTGGAAGGCGGCGGTGTCTTCGGTGACCTCCACGCCGGACGCGCCGGTGGCGGCGATGAGCAGCGTGTCAGAGGTCGAAGTGTCGCTGTCAACGGTGATGTTGTTGAAGGTCGCGTCGGTCAGGCCACCCAGCATCTTCTGCAACAGTGTCTGTTCGATCTTCGCATCGGTGAAGATATAGACGAGCATCGTTGCCATGTCGGGCGCGATCATGCCCGACCCTTTGGCGATCCCGGCAATCCGCACCGTCTTGCCGCCAATCTGAACCTCGGTGCCCGCGCCTTTGGCGTAGGTATCGGTGGTCATGATCGCCCGCGCCGCCAATTCGATTGCATCGGCGGTCAGCGTGCCGTTCAACTCTTCGATCCGTGCGGTGATCCGTTCGTGCGCCAAGGGTTCGCCGATGACCCCTGTTGACGCGGAATAGACCCTGTTTTCCGGCACACCAGTCACGCGCGCGACCTCGTTGGCAATGGCGGCGACCGACTTCACCCCGTTCGCACCGGTGAAGGCGTTCGAGTTACCGGAATTGACGATGAAAGCCGCGCCGCCGGATGGATCACTGCCGATCTTGGCCTGGCAATCAAGGACCGGTGCGGAGCGGGTTGCCGATCTCGTGAATACGCCGGCCACCGAGGTTCCGGGGTCGAGCACGGCGAGCATCACGTCAACCCGCCCGGCGTAGCGCACCCCGGCCTGCACCGCCGAAAAGCGGGCGCCGCCAATCACCGGCAGGCGCGGAAAACCACCCTTCGGTGCGAGCGGCGAGACGGTGAACGTATGTGTTTCGGCAGACTTCAAGCGGGCCTTGAGGTTCGCCACCTTTTTCTTGAGTTTTCGTATCTTGGCCTTGCTTCCCACCGTCCGGACCTTTCCTTTGCTCAATCGAGGAGCGAGACGTTGTTCAGAACGCCGGGATCGATGCTTTCGACGTCGGCACGCTCGATCGTTGCCGCTTCGAGAAGTGCCGCCAGCGCCTGTTCCACGGCATCGTTCTCGAGTTGGGCTTCGATATCCCCGCGCACTTCTTCCAATGCCGGGGCGCCTTTCATGCGGGCCTCGTTGAGCTTGATGACGTGCCAGCCAAACTGGGTCTGGACCGGCCCGGCCACGTCGCCGACCTCCATGCCCGCGACGGCGGTTTCGAAGGGCTCGACCATCATGCCGGGGCCGAACCAGCCAAGCTCGCCGCCCGCGGGGCCGGAGGGCCCGGTGGAATGCTCACGTGCAAGCGCGGGAAAATCCGCGTCGTTAGCCAGTTCCTCAACCAGGGCCTGCGCCTCTTCCTCGGTTTCCACCAGGATATGCGAAGCGTTCCATTCCTGCGTCGGCTCGGCATCGGCATAGGCGTCCTCGTAGGCGGCCTGCACCTTGGCATCGTCCACCGCACCCAGGATCACCTCGTCGAGTTTTTCGGTGGCCACGATGGCGCGCCGCTCGTTGTCGAGCTGGATCTTGGCGCGGGACGACATTTCTTCGATGGCCTGACCCAGGACGGTTTGCTGAATGAGCTGCTCAACAAGACCCGGCAGAAGGACCTCGTTGGGCAAGGCCTGATACTCTTCGGGCAAAGCAAACCGGGCCGCGATGACATGGCCAAGCGTAATTTCCTCTCCGTTGACGACAGCCACGACCGTATCGGCGGAAGCGGCGGTTGCCTCCTCGGCCCGAAGTGGCCCGGAGACAACGAGCATCAGCGCCGCGCTGGCGAGCATAGCAGTGGTTTTGGCCAAGGTTTTCATGGGTTTTCCTCTGGTCGGACCGGTTGCCCGGTGTCGTTGACTATTCCGGCTCCGGCCCTTACATCGCAAGGGTCTCACAGGGGCCGTTCTCACGCCCTTGATATGGGGCCTTGCGGGCACGGGCAAGCGCTGCCCGCAATGTCGTGAACAAGAGAGCAGATCGGGCGGAGTGAACATGCTGGGTATCGGAAAAATCGCCAAGAAGGTGTTTGGTTCCCCGAACGACCGCAAGATCAAGGCAACGCGCCCCATCATCGAAAAGATCAACGCGCTGGAAGAGGAATTCCACGCTCTCACCGATGAAGGGCTCAAGCAGAAGACGGAAGAATTCAGGAAGCGCGTCGCCGAAGGCGAAAAGCTCGATGATATCCTGCCGGAAGCCTTCGCCAACTGCCGTGAAGCCGCGTGGCGGGCGCTCGGGTTGCGTGCCTTCGACGTGCAGCTCATGGGCGGCATCTTTCTGCACCAGGGCAATATCGCCGAGATGAAGACGGGCGAGGGCAAAACCCTCGTCGCCACCTTTCCGGCCTACCTAAATGCGTTGACCGGCAAGGGCGTGCACATCGTCACCGTGAACGATTACCTCGCCCGGCGCGATGCCGACTGGATGGGCAAGGTCTATGCCGCACTCGGGATGACCACGGGCGTCATCTACCCGCAGCAGCCCGATCAGGAAAAGCAGGCCGCCTACCAGGCCGATATCACCTATGCCACCAACAACGAGCTTGGCTTCGACTACCTGCGCGACAACATGAAATCCGAGCTGAACCAGATGTATCAGCGCGGCCACCATTTCGCGATCGTTGACGAGGTCGACTCGATCCTGATCGACGAGGCGCGCACGCCGCTGATCATTTCCGGTCCGTCTCAAGACCGTTCCGAGCTTTATGTGACCATCGACAAGGTCATCCCCGAAGTGCAGGACGATCACTTCACTCTCGATGAAAAAACCCGAAACGTGACCTTCACCGATGAAGGCAACGAGTTTCTCGAAGAACGCTTGCACGCGTTGGGCTTGCTACCCGAAGGCCAGACGCTCTACGACCCCGAAAGCACCACCATCGTGCACCACATCAACCAGGGCCTGCGCGCGCACAAGCTGTTCCATCGCGACAAGGAATACATCGTGCGCAACGGCGAGGTTGTGCTGATCGACGAATTCACCGGGCGCATGATGTCGGGACGGCGGCTTTCGGAAGGCCTGCACCAGGCCATCGAGGCAAAGGAAGGCTGCAACATCCAGCCCGAAAACGTCACCCTCGCCTCGGTGACATTCCAGAACTATTTCCGGCTTTACGAAAAGCTTGCGGGCATGACCGGCACGGCGCTCACCGAGGCCGACGAATTCGACGATATCTATAAGCTCGGCGTGGTCGAGGTGCCCACCAACCTGCCGATTGCGCGGATTGACGAGCACGATGCCGTCTACCGCACTGCGCAGGAAAAATTCGCCGCGATTGTCGAAGAGATCAAGAAGGCGCACGAAAAGGGCCAGCCCGTGCTCGTCGGCACCACCTCGATCGAGAAATCGGAGTTCCTGTCGGACCTTCTGACCAAGGAAAACATCCCCCACAACGTGCTGAACGCGCGGCAGCACGAACAGGAAGCCAAGATCGTGGGCGACGCGGGCAAGTTCGGCGCGGTGACCATCGCCACCAACATGGCCGGACGCGGAACCGACATCAAACTCGGCGGCAACGTCGAAATGATCGTGCTGGAGGCCCTCGCGGCCGACCCGGAGGCCAACCCCGACGAGGTGCGCGCCCGGATCGAGGCCGAGCACGCCGACGAGGAGGCCAAGGTAAAGGCGGCGGGAGGGCTTTTCGTGCTCGCCACCGAGCGCCACGAGAGCCGGCGGATCGACAACCAGCTTCGTGGCCGGTCCGGCCGTCAGGGCGATCCGGGCCGTTCGGCGTTCTTCCTTTCCCTCGATGACGACCTGATGCGCATCTTCGGCTCCGAACGGCTCGACAAGGTGCTCTCCACCCTCGGGATGAAAGAGGGCGAAGCCATCGTCCACCCATGGGTCAACAAGAGCCTTGAGCGGGCGCAAGGCAAGGTCGAGGCGCGGAACTTCGATATCCGCAAACAGCTCCTGAAGTTCGATGACGTCATGAACGACCAGCGAAAAGTCGTGTTCAGTCAGCGTCTTGAAATCATGGAGGCAGAAGATCTGTCGGATGTGGCGGAAGACATGCGCACCCAGGTCATTGACGACCTGGTTGAAACTTTCATCCCACCCAAGACCTACGCGGAGCAATGGGATGCCGAAGGTCTCCATGCCGCCATCATCGACAAGCTCAACCTCGATCTCCCGGTAACCGACTGGGTGAAGGAGGAAGGTGTTGACGACGAGGCAATCCGCGAACGGCTCTACGACGCGACCGGAAAACAGATGGCGGAAAAGGCAGAGGCCTTCGGCCCTGAAACCATGCGCTCGATCGAAAAGCAGATATTGCTTCAAACCATCGACGCGAAATGGCGGGAGCATCTCCTCACGCTCGAACATCTGCGCTCGGTTGTCGGGTTCCGTGGCTACGCGCAGCGTGATCCGCTCAATGAATACAAGACGGAAGCCTTCCAGCTCTTCGAGGGCATGCTCGACGGGCTGCGCGCCGATGTCACCCAAAAGCTCGGCCAGGTGCGGCCGATGAGTAAAGAGGAACAGGAGCAGATGATGCAGCAGATGCTCCAGCAACAGCAGGCGCTTGCCGAAGCGCAACGCAAGGCGGCCGAAAAGATCACCGGTAAGGCCGAGTTGCCCAAGGGCCTTGCGGTGGCAGGTTTCGACGAAAACGACCCGAACACCTGGGGCAACCCCGGCCGGAACGATCTCTGCCCCTGCGGTTCGGGCAAGAAGTTCAAGCATTGCCACGGGAAATTCTGAACCGGGCGCTTTTCCGGGCAAGGCCGCGGCGAGCATGTGACGCGAACATGGCGAAGTCCGCAAGGATTCGAAATAGGCTTTGATTTACAAAGCCTTATATGATTTTCGAAAATCGAAACAAAACCGGAAAAGGCCACCTTCTGTTCATTTCTTCGGCGTATTACTGCGGGACACTGCATGCTGACGGAATGAATGGGAGATCGCCATGTTCGCCGATCTGAAAGAAAAGGCTGCAGGAATTGACAAGAAGCGGCTCTATACAGCCGCCGCAACGCTCCTGATCGCAGGGGCAGCAGGCCATTTCATGCAACGTTCGGCCCAAACACCGGGCGCCGATGCGCCGATCCTGGCAGGTTCCGCGCCCTCCACCGCTTCGGTTACCGGGCCCAGCATCCTCCCGGCGCGTGACAGCTCTGATGGATCAACGGCGGCGGTCGCTGCCGTCGACTCCCCGGTGCCGGCAGACGAATCGCCCGTCGTGGCTGAGATCCCGGAAGCGGAGGTTCTTGAGCTCGATCCGGTGATCGCCTCGGTGGAAGAACCATTCGAGGAGCCGAAGGAAGAGGAAGTGACGCGTGGCAGCGCCGCCCCGTTCCTGGGATTCGATGAAGATCCCGTGTCGGAAATCGCCACAGCACCCAAGCCCGCGGCACTTCCTTCGGAGCCGAAGCCGGACGCCCCCCTGCTGTTCGCGGCGCTCGAAAGCGCAAATGAGACAATAAGTGAACCCGAAGTCGTTCCCGCGACCGTGCCGGAGGTGAACTGCGATATCAGCTTCAACGCCGAGCCGGCAGAAGCCGCCTTGGTCGCGCTGTCATTCGAGGCGCCGTGCCACTCCGGGGAAGATGTTGGGTTCGAACATGGCGATCTGCGGTTTTCCGAGCAACTTGGGCCCGAAGGCAGCGTCATGGTTCTCGTGCCGGTGATGTCGGAAACCGCCATATTCACAGCGCGCCTTGGCAATGGCCAGAACGCCACGACCGAAATCCGCGTCGCCGATTTTGCCTCCTACGAGCGGATCGCCGTGGTTTGGAAGGGCGCAACCGGGCTGCAGTTGCACGCCTTGGAAAATGGCGCCGGCTATGGCGAACCGGGCCATGTCTGGGCCGAAAAGCCGGGCTCGACTGAATTGGCCGTGCAGGGTGCGGGCGGGTTTGTCTCGGTTCTGGGAAGCAGCTCCGATGGATATGCCGCCGATGTGTACACCTATCCCGCGGTTCTCATGGCGGGCGATCTGGAGCCGGAGATTTCGATTGAAGCGCAAGTGATGGAAAACACATGCGGCAACCGGATTGCCGGAACCATTCTGCGCAGCAACCCCATCGGGGTACCGAACGCAGAAAACCTTTCGATGTCGGTGCCGGGCTGCGACGCCGTGGGCGAATATCTGGTGTTGAAAAACCTCCCCCAAGAGCTGAAACTCGCCCGCAACTGAAGCGGCCCAGGGGTCTTCAATGGCAATTCTGCGTGCGGCGATTTTCGCCGCACTTATCCTTTGGCCCACGGTTTCCCCGGTAGTGGCGGATGATGTGACGCTCACCTCTCGCGACGGTGCGCTGGAAATCTCCGGCACATTGTTGGGATTCGACGGCGAGTTCTACCGCGTCGATACGGAGTTCGGAGTGCTTACCGTCGATGGCTCCGGCGTGAATTGCGACGGCCCAGGATGCCCGATGCTTGGCGCCTACAAGGCACGCTTCACGCTCTCGGGGGCGAGTACTCTGGGGGAGGTGCTGATCCCTGCGATGATCGAAGGCTTTGCGCTCAACGCCGGATATGCTCTGACGCGCGAAACCCTGCCCGGAACCGGCCTGCTCTATAGGCTTTTTGAAAAGGTGGAGGGCGCTGAAACGGCGGAGATCACGGTGCGGCTGACAACTTCGGCGGAGGGGTTTGCCGACCTCGTAAGCGAACAGGCCGACATCGTGCTCTCGATGCGCGAGGTTTCATCGCAGGAACGCGCGTTGGTCCGCGATGCTGGTCTGGGCGATCTTCGCGGGCTTCGGCAGTTTCGGGTGATCGCACGGGACGCGCTCGTCCCCATCGTTGCGCCGGGCAACCCGGTGCGTCGACTCACCATGACCGAACTCGCCGCAGTCTACTCGGGCCAGATCACCCGATGGTCGGAACTTGGCGGCGAAGATGCGCCGATCACCCTGCACCTCACCCATCCGGAAGATGATCTTGGCCAGCTTTTCACCTCGAGGGTCATGACCCCACAGGACCTGTCGCTTGCCCCGGATCTTCGTCGCCACGGCACGTTACGCGGGCTTGTCGCGGCAGTCGCTGAAGACCCGTTCGGCATTGGCGTTTCCACGTTTTCGCAATCCGGCCTCGTGGATGTCGTAACCCTCACCGGTGAGTGTTCGTTCGAGGTCGCTGCAAGCGAAGCCAGCATCAAGGCGGGGGACTATCCTCTTACCGCGCCGATGTATCTCTATCTGCCGGCTCGACGCCTGCCCAAGGTTGCCCGCGATTTCCTCGCATACATGCGGTCGGGCAGCGCACAGCTGGTCATCCGTCGGGTCGGATTTGTGGATCAGGCCTTCACAGAGGTTCCTGTCGCCGCACAGGGCAGGCGGTTTTCCAACGCAATCAGGGCTGCGGGCCCCGAGATTACCCTCGATGAGCTTCAACGCATGATGAACCTGTTCGACGGCAAAGGCAGGATCTCTCTCACCTTTCGCTTTCTGGGCGGCTCCACACAGCTTGACGCGCCCTCCCGTGCCTTCCTTGCGCTGCTGGCCGCTGCACTGGAGGCGGGGGAATTCGACGGCAGGCACTTGACCTTTGTTGGCTTCAGCGACAGCGAAGGCGCCGCGGAGGCGAACCGCAATCTTTCGCAGCGTCGTGCGGAAGCGGTAATGGCGGCGGTGCTTGCCGAGACGGAGGTTTTCGATCGCTCGCGTGTTTCTCTGGCCACGGATGGATTTGGTGAGGCCCTGCCAATGGCCTGCGACGACAGCGCGTGGGGCCGCCACGTCAACCGCCGCGTGGAAATCTGGATCGACTGATCGCAGCCTGCCGTTTCACAGGTATCCCGCCTCGCGGAAACTGATTTCCTGAGATTTGCCGATGATGAGATGATCGTGCAGGGTGATATCCAACGCCTCCGCGGCGGCCTGAACGCGCGCCGTCATGTCGATGTCGCCCTGCGACGGGGTCGGATCTCCGGAAGGGTGGTTGTGAACGAGGATCAGCGCCGAAGCGTTCAGTTCGAGCGCCCGTTTTGCAACTTCGCGCGGGTAGACCGGCACATGGTTCACCGTTCCGCGCGCCTGTTCTTCGTCGGCAATAAGAGTGTTGCGACGGTCGAGGAACAGGACCCGAAAATGCTCGATATCGCGATGCGCCATCGTCGTGCGGCAGTAGTCGAGCAACGCGTCCCACGAGGATATCACGTTGCGGCGGATCACCCGTGCCCGCGCCAACCTTTGCGCTGCCGCCTCCACGATCTTCAGTTCAACGACCACTGCGTCGCCCACGCCGCCAACCTCCAGGAGCCGGTTCGGCGGGGCCGAGACCACGCCGTTGAAATCGCCGAACCGGGCGAGCAGCGCATGGGCGATGGGCTTCACATCCTGCCGGGGGATCGCGCGGAACAGCACAAGTTCGAGCATTTCATAATCCGGCAGGGCGGCCGCGCCGCCATCCATGAACCGTGCGCGCAAGCGTTTGCGATGATCGCCGATGTAGGACGGCATCCGCCCATTCGGCCCGGCCACGGGCGCGGCCGGCGCTTCGTCGGCCTCGAACAAGGGCAGGGGCATTTCGCCAAAATGTGATTCGATCAGGTCCATGCCCGCAGATTGAACCCGCAGGGTGAATCAAGAGTTAACGAAGGCACATCGCTCAGCCGGTCAACCCCTGCACAGGCCGGATGTAACCGGTGACCGTGCCCCGCCAGTTGCGGATCGGTGCGTTCAACACCTTGCGGGTTTCTTCATGGTCCGGGTCGAGCACGCCAAGCCGCACGAGGAGCGCGGCAACGGTTGCTTCCGAGGCGCGGGTTGCCCCGTCGGCGACCTTGAGGGCTATTCCCAGCTTTCGTTCCGGCACCATCGCCACGAAAACCGCCTCTGCCCCGGTCTTGATCGAAACCCGCCCTTCCATGGCTCGCATCAGCCCGGTGCAGGCGCGGCCCTCGCCCGCCACCAGCTCGGGATGTGCGGCCATTGCCTTGCGCAACCGGGCAGCGGCACGCTCGCGCGGGGTTCTTCCTTCCTCTCTGGCCGCAGCGAAGAACGCCATCGCGCGCCCGAGCCCGTGAAGCGAGGTTGCGAAGTTGGGCGCGGAACAGCCGTCGATCGCCCAGCCGCGCACCGGTTCGCCGGTCACGTCTTCCCATGCCGCGCGCACGGCATCCTGAACCGGATGGTCGATATCGAGATACTCCGGCCCCGCTCCGAGGTGCCGCGTCAGCGTGAGAAAACCCGCATGTTTGCCCGAGCAGTTGTTGTGGACCTGCAGGGGTTTCGCTTCCGAACAGGTGATTATCTTCGCGGCCTCCGGGTCGGCGGGCATGTGGGCGCCACAGCGCAGATCATCGTCGCCAAGGCCGAGATCGGCGAGCCAGTGTGCCACGCGGTCGGTGTGGATGTGAGCGCCGTTGTGCGAGGCGCAGGCGAGCGCGAGTTGTTCCGGAGTGAGCCCGGCCGCATCCGCCGCGCCACTTTCCACCAGAGGCAGGGCCTGGATCATCTTGGCCGACGATCTGGGGTAGATCACAACCTCGGGATCGCCCCAGGATTCCACGATCTCGCCACCCGGTCCGCAGATCACCGCGTGCCCAAGATGCAGCGATTCAACCATCTCGCCGCGCCATATTTCGGTCAGCTTCGCGGGTTCAGCCATTGTTGCTCCTTGATGCCCCAGGGAACGCGCGGTTTTCCGCCAACGGGGCTTTCATGATCCGGTCATGTTGAGTTAGTGTTGCCCCCAGATGGGAACGGGGCCCGCGTCTCGACAAGACCGCTTAAGGCAGGCCGGCGCAAGGGCCAAGAGGCAGGAACGGCTGGAGGCTGTGAAAACATGATTTCGAATATCGCACGGGGCCTTTGCATCGCGGCATTCTCGTTCGCCGGAGGCGGAGCGGTTGCACAGGAAAGCACCAACCGGGTGGCGGCCAACACGGATTGGAGCGTGTTCGTCGAGGAAAGCCCGAAGGAATGCTGGGGCGTGTCCAAACCGAAGGAAATGGTCAACACCAGGGGTGGCCAGGTTGTCGCAGTGCGGCGTGGCGAGGTTCTTCTCTTCGTCAGCTACCGGCCCGGCAACAGTGGCAAGGGTGAGGTCAGCTTCACCGGTGGCTACCCGTTCCAGTCCGATTCTACCGTGGCCTTGACGATCGGCGGTCAGACGTTCCAGCTTTTCACCGATGGTGAGTGGGCCTGGGCGAGCCCGGACGACGACCCGAAGATCATCGACGCGATGAAGCGGGGAGCCGATGCCGTGGCAGTTGGCATTTCGGGGCGTGGCACGCGCACGGAAGACACATTCTCGCTTCTCGGCTTCACCGCCGCCGTGGAAGACGCCGCCAAGCGCTGCGAGTGAAACGACCGGTATTCTGGAGCGCCCCGGCTCTGCGCCGGGGCGTTTTCTTTTGAAACCACCGCGCAATCGCCTATATGGGCGTCAAAGCGCAAGGATCATCCCATGAACACGCCCACCGCCCCGATCACCCAGGATGTGCTCACCATCGCCCGCAAGGACGGTGAGCAGCCGGGCAAGGCCAACCTCGTGGGTCTGACCCGTGACGAGATGCGCAATGCCCTGATCGCTGCCGGAACACCCGAGAAACAGGCGAAAATGAGGGTGGGCCAGGTCTGGCAATGGATCTACCAGAAAGGCGTGCGCGATTTCGACGCGATGACCAACCTCGCGAAAGATTACCGCGCGATGCTGGCCGAGGTCTTCGAAATCCGGGTGCCCGAGATCATGACCCGGCAGGTGTCGGAGGATGGCACGCGCAAGTATCTCGTGCGCATTGCCGGGGGCCACGAGGTCGAGGTTGTCTATATCCCCGAGGAAGATCGCGGCACGCTCTGCGTCTCCAGCCAGGTCGGCTGCACGCTCACCTGTTCCTTCTGTCATACCGGCACGCAAAAGCTGGTGCGCAATCTCAC
>Ga0180436_10003473_pt1 | contig 14476 bp, 9 predicted proteins | sample SS_ome_2_FD_132434 | JGI IMG/M metagenome (GOLD analysis project Ga0180436, IMG submission 132434) | Hypersaline lake sediment archaeal communities from the Salton Sea, California, USA - SS_3_S_2 metaG | ecosystem: Environmental > Aquatic > Non-marine Saline and Alkaline > Hypersaline > Sediment...
GACGGCGGAATCTGCGACTGGACGTTCGATGGTCCGTTCTGTGAAGGGCCGACGATTGAGTACGCGAAGACGTGCGACATCTACTTCTGTGATTGTCCGACCTACGAGGGAATGACCTGCATCCGACCCACCTGTGATGGACCGACGTGCTACGGTCGGACGTGTTTCGGGCGTACATGCTTCCTGGCCGAGTGCGAAGTGTGGGACTTCGGCGACGCTCCGGAAGGGCCCGGATTCGCACAGAACCTCAGGACGCTTCTGGAGAAGGACGGTGCACGCCATCTGATTGACGGGGTCTACTACCTTGGACAAGCCGAGGATGCCGAGGAAGACGGCCAACCCCATCGGATGACCCTCGGAGATGATGCGCCGCTCATGGAACTCCGCGACGACGAGGACGGTGTCTGGTTCGCCACGACGCTGGCTCCCGGACAGCCGGCGGTGGTGATTGTCAGCTCGTCGCGGGACAGCCACCTAAACGCGTGGATCGACTACGACCGAAGTGGCAGCTGGCTCGGCGACCACGATCGCATCTTCGATGAGCCGTTCGATCTTCAGACGGGGTACAACTGGATTTGGTTCACCGTTCCCGAAGATATCGATCCCGCCCAGCTGACCTACGCACGCTTCCGTATGTCCGGTCCCAACAACTATCGTGGACCGGCGAACCGAGGTGAGGTCGAAGACTATCGGGTTTCGATATGCGACGAGTTCAACGCGTGGATTCTCACCGATGAGCTTGCCTACGATGTCGGCCAACCGATCCAGGTGACGTACTTCGTCAGTGGTGTCTCGCAGGTCACGCTGATCCGCCATCGGCGCGATGGGCAGACCGAGGTGATCTTCTCTTCCACCGTGGAACCCGGGCGTCACGAGGTGCCGGCGTACTTGGAGAGCGTCATCGCGGATGATCCTGGCGCTGTGGAAACCCTGGAAATCGTAGTGACTGGCCTTGAGTCCGCATGCACCGCCTGGCTGACGACGCCGATCGTCACGCGAGCATTGTAGACGCGGGAAGGGAGCCCACGGGTTTGAGACGATTGGCTCGAGGGCATACGGAAAGAAACGGCGAAGCGCCCCCTGCGCAGTGCAGGGAGCGCTTTGTCATGGGTCTCGGCCTCCTGGCCACGGCACTCCTTTCGTTCGAGCTTCCCGGTGTCCCGCCAGCGCTCGCCCGGATGGCGGTACTGATAATCGCCGCTGGGCTCGCGACAGCGGCCCTCTGGCCGAGCGTGCGTCGCCGATGGTGGCTCGCAGCGGTTGCCATCGCCTCATGGTGTGGTCTCGCGATCTCCCCGGACGGCCCATGGATGCTTCCCGCATTCCTTCTGTTCGTCAGTCTGATCCAGTGGCTTGCCGGAAGCCGAAGTGTTCGCGTTGTCCATCGGCTTGCCGGGCTTGTTGCAGCCGGACTTTGCATGACGCTACTTCAGGCGGTACCGAGTCTCTCGTATGCCTTGGGTGAGTGGAGTGCTGCGGCGACCGGGTGGCTCACCGCACCACTTGGCGGATCGCCACTCGGCGCGTCCGCGAGCGGCCTCCTATGGACCCTCGCTTGCCTTTCTGCGGTTGTGGCGACCAGCAACGGATCAAGCAGGCGGCGGCTAACTTGGGTTATCATGGGACTTGGCGGTTTGCTGATCGTGCACGCCGTGGGTCAGAGCCTCGGGCCGACGTTTGGCCTCCGTGCACTGGGAAAGGCCGCCTTCGTAGGCGTCGCGACCTTCCTGGCGATCGCGTCAACCGGCCGGGAGACACGCCAACGATCCCGTTTCCGTGTCGGCGCGGGGATTGTCCTTTGCGTGGCTCTTCTCGCAACGGGAGGGACCTGGTGGGATACGGGCAAGCCTGGTTCGGTGGACGTCGTGATCCTCGACTTAGAGATCCTCGGATCCTGGGAGATACCTGCCGATCGTGCGCCAGGCACCGCATTCACCGGCGCGATGTTCGGCTTGCTTCCCGACTACTTGGCGCGCTATGGAATCCGCGCAACCAGGGTTGTCACCATCGAGGAGGCGATCGCCGCCAGCGCCGACCTGATTGTGACGATCAATCCCGGCAGACGGGTGGCTCCGGAGAAGCGTGATGCGCTCTTGCAGTACGTACGAGAGGGCGGCGGGCTGGCTGTGCTCGGCGACCACACCGACGTGGGCGATGTTATGAAGCATGTCAACAGCCTGGTTGGGCCAGCCGGGCTGGAGCTCGTGTTCGATTCAGCGGTATCGGCCATCCACGCCTGGGCGCGGACCATGTCGGTCGAGCGACCGCTGGGCTTGATCCATGCGCCGGATGCTGTGCATGTGAGCATCGGAGCCTCCGTTGCGACGGCCTCCCCACTGTTCACCCAGCCCCTTCTTCTTGGCACCGGCGGCTTCAGCGATCCGGGCGACTACGACAACGAGGCGAGCGCCTATCTCGGCAACCTGGAGTACGACCGGGGAGAGCGGTACGGAGGCGTCGCGTTGGCCCTGATGCGCCCCTTGGGTCGGGGCAAGGTTGCCCTGTTCGGCGATACAAGCGGATTCCAGAACATGTCGTTGTCGATGTCGGCCGACTACGTGGCCTCCGCGTTCTCCATGCTGGCCGATGCGTCGCCGGCATGGCTGTTTCGAGCACATGTGCTGCTCGGCCTCCTCTGCCTGATCCTTTCGCCATGCGCGCTGCGGTACGCTCCACTGCGGATGATCAGCGGTCTCGCGGCCGGGATGACGCTGGTGGCGCTCCTTGCCACCTGGTCGATGGCCGGTAGTGCGCCGACTCCGGTCTCCGGGGATACCCCCCTGGCTGTTGTTGATCTTGCGCACGGCCAAGCTGTGAGTACCCGGCCGCTCACCGACGAGAGCCTCGACGCATTGTTGGTCTCGCTTTCTCGTGCCGGGTACCTTCCGATCGTTCACGAGGAGCGGTCGCTACCCGATCTCTCCCCGTCGGACTTGCTGCTCAGTGTCGCAGCCACTCGTCCGCTCTCTCGTCGTGAGATCGATCGGCTCCAGACGGATCTGACAGCCGGCGCGCGGCTGATCGTGTCCACACAGTGGCCGGCCTCTGTCACCGCGTGGCCGTGGCTTGCCAAGCTTGGCGTGACGGTCGACAACGTGCCGTTGGGCACGATTCGACCGGCGATTGATGGCCTTGCTGAGAGCCCGGAACTTGGCGCAGCCTGGGCGCTCCGCGCCGATGAGACCTGGCAGATCCTTGCTGCGTCAAGCTATCCGGACCAGGAAATCCCCGTTGCCGTGGGCAAGCGGGTTGGCGCGGGAGAGATCGTCGTGGTCAGTGACGCGAAGGTGTTCACCACGGCGTCTCTGGAAACGCGGGGGACCTACGTCGGACCCAACCTGGCGTTCGTCCGGTGGCTTGTGGAAGGAGTGAGCGAATGAAACGCTGTGCTGTAGCGACCTCGTTCGTCCTGACCACAGGCGCATGGCTCGTATGGACGCCCGTCTTCTACCAGGTGCCGTCGTGGATTGGCTTCGTGCTGCTTGCGGCCGCGGTTCCCCTGGCCGTCCTCGGGATCATCGATTCGAACGAGCCGCTGAAAGGGCGTTGGATGCTCGTCTCTGGTCTCGTCGGATGGATCGGGCTGGTTGCGCTTCTTTCGACTCCGCAGCTCGCGATGTCGTGTGGAATCCTCGGGATGGGCATCGCGCTGGCCACAAGTCACTACCGCGGGCTGCGCAGGGTGGGCTGTGGCGCACTGTTCGTCGGCACCGTGAGCGTTGTCCAAGGACTATCGAGCGAGGTCTTCCTTCGCTTCCTAGCGAATGTGCGTGACATCCCGGTTCTGTTAGGGGTTGACCGGCTACTCGGCAAACTCGTTGGCATCGATGTATCCGTCGCCGGGGGGCGGGCGTTCTTCCCGGGGCCGAATGGGATGACCGAGGTCTCGATCACGTGGAACCATCTGGGGATTCCCTTGGCGTGCATTGTGCTGTCGGGGCTGCTCGCCTGGTGCCTGGCGAGCAGCGTGCGCCGTCGCGGCCGCATCCTGCTCGCCGGAACTGCGGTCACGGTTGCGTACGTCGTTCTGCGACGCTTCCTGCTGCTGTTGATCGCCATCGATGCCGACCTGCCTCAGCTATTCTGGAATCCATGGGTGAGCATCGGGTCGTTCGTCGTGCTGGCCGTGGGAATCGGATGGCTTGTCACCCGTGCGGAGCCCGGGCTGCGATGGAGGCCGATCGCCTACAGACACATGCTTGTGACAGCAACCCTGGTCTGCCTTGGAGGCATTCTCTTGCTCATCGGGAGCTCCGTGTGTCCGGCCGGAGCGCGCCGCGACGGCGCCGTCGCGTTCGACGAAGCGCATGGTGACTGGGAGAGCACGCTTCGGCCGATGGATACCACGTGGTATGGCATGTCGTCGACGTACAACTACGCCTCGCTGTATGAGTGGCTCTCCTACTACGTGGACGTCGAGCGCATCACCGGCGAGATCAGCCCGGAGGCGCTGGAGGGGATCCAGATTGTGGTACTCAAGACGCCGTCGATCCCATACTCGGCAGAGGAGATTATGACGTTGGCCGACTTCGTGTGCCAAGGCGGCGGCCTTCTGGTAATCGGCGATCACACGAACGTCTTCGGAAGTACCACGGTGCTCAATGAAGTGCTGGCGCCGTTCGACCTCCGTCTTCGGTATGACTCAACCTACGACCTGGCCACGGGGTCCTTTACCATTGCCGAGTCCGCGCGGTATCCGGCGGATCCGATCAGCCTGCACGTCGATCGATTCGAGTTCATGACCTCATGCTCTCTCGAGCCGTCCATTCGATCGATTCCGGTGCTGACGGATGTGTCCACGCTGGCCAACTGGGCGGACTACGGAACGCGAGATTTCTTCCCGGAGGAGCGGTTCACGCACGCGTCGAGCTTCGGCGGGCTCACCCAGGCCGCCATCATGCCTCATGGGCGAGGGCGGGTGGTCGTCTTCACGGACAGCACGTGTTTCTCCAACTTCTCCATGCACATGGACGGGTATGCGGAGTTCGTGCTTGCCGGCATCGGTCTGCTCGCGCGAGGGAACCTCGGATTTCCCGTGCGAGGTGTGTTGATCGCTTCGGGATTGGCGCTCTTCGGACTGATCATCGCGGCGTCGGTCCGTGGTCGACGGATCCCCGGGCTGGCGATCATCGTCGGGCTGGCCCTGGCGTGGGTCTGCGCCCCGCCGGTGGTTACCTTGATCCATGGTGCGTGGTACCCACTCCCGAAGCCGTCCTCCGAGGTTCCCTGGGTCTACTTTGAGTCCGAAGCGTCGCAAGCCCGCATTCGCGCCCAACCCTCGTATCGGGCAAGCCTGTCCAATGTCTACGAGACGTTCTTCATCTGGAGTCAGCGCATCGGCTTGGTACCGGATCTTGTGGACGCTACTGAGGTTGAACTCGATCCGCTTCGCCCGATCGTGCTGATTGACCCGACCTCTGGCATCGACGACGCACTCGTACAGGCGCTGACCTCGCACGTGGCGGGCGGCGGACGGCTTCTCCTGATGGGACGACCCGGACGGGACGATCAGGCGATCGAACGACTCCTGGAGCCCATGGGGCACCGGCTGGCACCGGCGCCGAACGGCGGCAGCATGCTCGCGAGCGGCACATCGACCAGCTCCCGGATCAGCCCGTCATTGACTCTCACGCGATCGGAAGCGCAGTTCGGTGATGGCCTGGTTCTCTTGGTGTCCGACTCGTCTGCGTTCACTGACCTGTCTCTCGGCGGGTCCTTCGTGATCCCGTCGCCGGTTCAGGAATTGCTGAACGAGTTCGTCTTCGAGACCTACGAGCGGCTGGGCCCGTCTATTGCGGTTGAATCCTCTGAGAGCTTGCCCTAGGATTCATGGGGTCTGAAGAGAGGAGGAGAGACCGTGCATGTAACCTTCTGTGGTGCGGCGGAGACCGTCACCGGATCCTGTCATCTCATCGAGGCTTCTGGTAAGCGCATCCTGGTAGACTGTGGCATGTTCCAGGGCGAACGCTCCCTGCGACAGCGCAATCGGGAACCCTTCCCGTTCGAGCCGTCGTCGATCGACTGTCTGGTGTTGTCGCATGCCCATCTGGATCACTGTGGGTTGGTGCCCAAGCTCGTCCGGGACGGATTCCGCGGAGAGATTCTCTGTACACCGCCAACCGCCGAGATCGCGCGGGTGATTCTTGCGGATTCGGCGCACATCCAGGTGGAGGATGCAGCCTATCGGGCCCGCAAGGCGCGCCGCCGCGGCGAGCGGGCCGAACCGCCCATCTACGACATGGGCGACGTTCTGGACGCGGTCAGCCTCTTCGGCCGGCAGCCCGGGTACGCGGAGGTGACGCGCATCGCCGGGGAGGTTGATCTGGTTCTTCATGACGCCGGTCACATCCTCGGATCATCGATCGTCGAGCTTCGCGCGGAGGGCAAGACCCTCGTGTTCAGCGGGGATCTCGGCAACCTGCACCAGCCGATCGTGCAGGATCCATCTTCTCCCCCTGCGGCGGACGCCGTGCTGATCGAATCGACCTACGGAGACCGGAGACACAAGACCATCGAGGATTCGGTCGGAGAGCTTCGCGAAGCGATCCAGACGGTCATCGGGCGCGGCGGGAACCTTCTGATCCCATCCTTTGCGCTGGAGCGCACCCAGGAGGTCCTCTATGAGATCTTCCTGATGTGGCGAAAGCGGGAGCTCCCGGCCTGTGCGATCTACCTGGACAGCCCGCTGGCTATCGCCACCACACGGATCTTCGCCCGATACCCCGACTGGTTCGATGCCGAAGGACAGGCGCTCTTCGCCACGGATCCGAACCCGTTCTCGTTCCCTCCGCTTCGCTTCTCACAGACGACTGATGAATCCAAGCGGATCAACGCCAAGAGCGGCGGCGCGGTGATCATCGCGGGAAGCGGGATGTGCTCCGGTGGCCGAATCATCCATCATCTGCGGCACAATCTCTGGAATGATCGGTGCGGCATCGTCTTCGTCGGGTATCAAGCCGCGGGCACGTTGGGCCGTCGCATCGTAGACGGCGCGGATCGGGTCAACGTCTTCGGCGAAGAGGTTTCGGTTCGCGCATCCGTCTGGACGGTCAACGGCTTCTCCTCTCACGCTGATCAGCCGATTCTCGTCGACTGGCTGCGTCGGGCGGGCGCCCCGAAGGTCTTCCTTGTGCACGGCGAGCTGTCAGGTCTCCAAGGGTTGGCATCGCGCGTCAAGCAGGATCTGGGGCTCGATGCGCGAATCGCCCGATGGAAGGAGACGGTTGAGATCTAGCCGCCGGCGCGGCGAGCCGCCTCGGCGCCGGCAGACTCGAGAAGCTGCCATGCGGAGTCCTCGACAAAGATCGTTCGCGCACCGAACGGTGCTTCGCTCGATGTGGTGGTGAACGTTCTTCCGACGTACGCCCGATCGAACAACGAAAGCGTGTCGACGATGCCTGCCGACTCTGCCGCAGACGAGAGGGGAATCAGCGCCAGCTGTTCGGCCCAGTTGACGGTCGTCCCATCGCGCCCTTGGACGGTGACCCGTAGGAGCGACGGAGGGAAGGCCATCACAAGCAGCGGGTAGGTGACTCGCACGCTGGCCGATCCGGCGATGAGCTCCCCGAGATCGACATCGGTGGCGGTCTGGGTCGTCTCTCCGTCCAGGAATCCATAGAGCAGGGCCAGAGAGGAGAGATCGGCGTCTCTCAGCATCTCGAGATCGATTCGTCCATCACCGTCACCGTCTTGAAGCGTGACGGCAACGGGGAAGAGAAGGGGCGCGACATGGTCGAAGACCGCCTGGTGGGCGATGCCGTTCTCAGGATCATCCAGGAAGAGCCGCGCCCGGTACGAGCGGCCGGCCTCGACCGGGATCCAGGGGCACGAGGAGATGAACTGCGAGTAGCCCTCGAAGTCACGCTTGGGGCGTGTCTCGGTCTCGATCAGAACCTCAACGCCGTTTTCGATGACGTAGGTGGTCCACGTGGACGCGAAGGTGGCGCGCGCCGGCGGTGGGGAGTATTCGAACCACAGGGTGAACCGCAGCGATGAGATGCCGGTTTCCGGGTGCGGCTGCACCGAGGCGGAGCGATTCAGCTCGACGATCTCCGTACCAAGGCTGGACATGGCAAAAGCGATACAACACAACAACACGATTCCGAGAGTGCGACGCATACTCCACCTCCATCGCCATCATACCGAGCAAGGGGCGCATTGCGAAGACGGGTCATGCCGAGTACCGTCCGCCCATGAACGCGTCGATCCCTGCATGCCGAACGCTTCTCATCTTCGACTTGGATGGAACGCTGTATCGAACCGAGACATCGTTTCTCGAGACCGTACGCCGTGTCTTTCGTGAGCATGGCATCGCACCGCCGGGGGGCTCGGAGATCATGGCCAATGTCGGCGACACGTTCGCCGACTTTCTCGCGTGGATGAAGCCCCACGGATTCGCGATTCCCAGCGAGGTCCTTGGGCAGCGAATCGCCGAGATCGAGTTCGAGGCAATCCGCGAATCCGGACAAGCCTATCCGGGTGTGCCGGAGACGCTTCGAACCCTCAAGGCGCGCGGCTACATGCTGGCGATCTGCACCAACGGTGATGCTCCCTACGCCGAGGCCGTACTCCGCCGCATCGGTGTCCATGATCAATTCGACGCGATCCGCACCTTCGAGGATGAGTCCCTTCCCAAGCCGGCGATGGTCGCCGAGCTGCAGACCGCGTTTCATCCACTGCGAACGGTGATGATCGGCGACCGATCCCATGACATCGAAGCCGGACGCGCCAATGGCTGTGCTGTCATCGGCGCAGCATACGGATTCGGCGCGCCCGAGGAGATCGAATCCGCTGATGTGGTATTGCGCTCCATCACGGATCTCCCGCACCACCTGGAGCGTCTCGAGCGCGGAGCGCCTTTGGGCGATCCACCGCCTGTCGGATCCTAGCTTCCTGCGAACCTACATCAAGCGGATCGATGCCGGATTCCTGTCCGATGGGGTGGTGTCGGATCTGGAGTGCTCTTGCAGCACGGACCTGCAAGGTCGTGAGGCGGAAAACTACGAAACACGCGAAAGGCGCGAAATGGGCACCGCACAGACACAGTCGTTGTCGGTTCTCGGAAGAGCGATCGCTTGCCTTTCTAGGCAGGCACCCGGGCTCGCTGGCGGCGTGCGTTTCGTCTGTAGTGTGCACTCCCATGGGTATCTCGCTGTGTTGGGGCGACTGCACGACCCCATCGCTAGGAAATCCAGGAAGCCAGGAAAGAAACACCGAGAGGTGGCATTCAATATACTCCGCGTTCTCGCCGATTGGCGTTTCTCAGTCCCTCAGCAGCAGTAGGCGTTTCATGGGAGATCCATCAAGGAGAGCGAGCTGATGAGCGGTCCTTCTCCCAAGGAACGCAGAGCGCTCCCGGAACGCGAAGCGTTCCCAGAGGTCTTCTTCTGTTTTCCGCCGATCGACGTTCCTGGGTTCCTCAGCGGCACAGTTTCTGTGGTGTTTGATCGATCAGGGAGGACTGGTTCGATGCGCGTCGTTCTCCCAAGCATCAGTCTGCGCACATGCGGAAGCCGATGCACGTGATTCCACCGTAGGCCACGAGCCCACACCTGGAAGCCTGATCTGCCGGGAACCTAGAGACGAAGGATCACGGCCGCTAGGTTCCGATGTGGAGCATTCGGTCGAGTGTCGCCCGCGCTGATGCCGCATTCGCGGGTTCAATCTCGACGGGATCCGGCGGGGTCCCGTCTACGATGCGTTGGAGTACATCGTGAAGACGCTGGACCGTGACACCCGCCATTGTGGCGCACATGCTTGGCACTTCGGCCAGATCGACGATCGTCTTGTCAGGATGTGCCGCGCGAAGCCGCGCCACCAATCGAGCATCGGTACCGAGTGCGAAACTCGTGGTCTCGGTATCCTGCTCCACCTGTTCGATGATGTGGCGTGTCGAGCCGGAATCGTCCGCCAAGCTGACCACATCGGACGAGCATTCCGGATGAACGATCACCCGGATCCCGGGGTGCTGTGATCTCACCCGCTCCACATCCCACCACCGGAATCTCCGGTGCACGTTGCAGGCTCCGGGCCAGAGGAGGATGCGCGACGCGGCCGATCCATCCAGCGCCTCCGGATCAAGAATCCCGATCTCATCTTCCGACAGGCCGAGCGCCTGTGCCGCGTTTCTTCCGAGGTGCTGGTCTGGAAGGAACAGAACCCGCTTGGTCCGATCCAGTGCCCAGCGCATGACCTCCGCGGCATTGGCCGATGTGCACGCAACGCCCCCGCGGTCTCCGCAGAACGCCTTGATCTCCGCTGAGGAGTTTGCATAGGTGATCGGAAGCACATCGTCCTGCCCGGCGAGCGCATCCCACACGCGGGTCAGAAGCTCGGGTTCGATGCAATCGGCGAGGTAGCAGCCCGCAGCGGGCGCGGGGAGAATCACACGTTGATTCGGCTGGGCGAGCAAGGCCGCGGTTTCGCCCATGAATCGGACGCCGCACACCACGACGAACGGTGCTTCGAGTTCGGCACCGCGGCGTGCCAGTTCGAGAGAATCGCCGACAACATCTGCGTGCCCGGCGACCTCGTCACGGACGTAGTGGTGTGCAAGAATGGCGACTCGATCGCTCAGCCGGGATCGCAAGTCACGGACGCGCTCGGCGAGGGCATCGGGGGATTCCCCATCGTCGTCCAGCGTCATGGACAGGTCCAGTGCAATCGGCGAGTGGGTGAGCGCGCCTACCGACAACGAATCGACGCCGGAACGCGCCACGGCAGCGACCCGCTCTGCATCGATTCCTCCAGACGCCTCGAGGGGAACGCGTCGGGCGGTTCGCTGCACGGCGTCGCGCATCTCATCGGGCGTCTCGTTGTCGAGGAGAATGCGATCCGGGAGCGGGGAGAGTGAGAGACACGTGTCGAGCTCCTCGAGATTGCGAACCTCGATCTCCATGGGAAGGCCCGGATACATGGCTTGCACTGCCTGGGCTGCGCGGTCGATCCCGCCGCACGCATCAATGTGGTTGTCCTTGAGCATGGCCATCGCCGACAAGTCGAGTCGGTGATTGCAGCCGCCGCCGATGCGAACCGCGTACTTGTCCAACATCCGGAGGCCCGGCGCCGTCTTTCGGGTATCCAGGATGACGGCGTCCGTGGTGGCTGCGGCGTCGACGCAGCGTGCCGTCAGGGTTGCGATGCCGGAAAGTCGCTGCAGGAAGTTGAGCGCCGTTCGTTCAGCCATCAGCATGGAATCCAGTGGACCGCGCACGCGGGCGACCGGCTCTCCAGGAACCACCCATGCGCCCTCGGCAACCATCGGTTCAAGCTTTACGCGAGGATCGATCGCACGGAACACGGACTCGACGATCGGCAGTCCGGCGATGATGCCACCCGCCTTGGCACGGATGACGGCACGTCCGTCGATTCCGGGTTTGAGGGTCGCCTGCGTGGCTGGATCCCCTCTCCCGAGATCCTCGACGATGGCCGCGTCTATCGCCGGCTTGCCGCGTCTCAACAGATGACTCAGATCGACCTGCGCCGGGCGCGGATCCATGAAGTGCTCTGCCATCCTCTTATCCCCCAATCTTCTCGATCCCGCGGCAGCACGTTTCGCTGCGTATCAACAGACAGCTCAAGACGGCAAGGCTTGCGCCGAGGAGTGGAGCCAGCATGTAGGCGACAAGCGAACTGAACTCCCCGCAGATCAGGGCAGGTCCCAGTGCGCGTGCCGGGTTCATGGAGGCGCCCGTCAAGGGTCCGAATGCGAGCGCCAGCGCGCCGACGGCTCCGCCAATCGCCACGCCGGCCATGAGTCCCTTCTCCTTTGCGCCTTGGGCGACATGGATGATGACGAACATCAACACGAAACTGAGAACGGCTTCCACCCCAAAGGTCCCCCATCCACCGTAGAGGCTGACTGCAACCGCGGCTTGCATCTGGTCGGCAAACAGAAGCCAAAGAAGCGCGGCAGCGCCGATGCCACCGAGGAGCTGACTGACAACGTAGGGTAGCACCTGTCGTCCCGGGAAGCGCCCTGCGACCCAGAACGAAATCGTGACGGCCGGATTGATGTGTGCTCCGCTCACGTCTCCGATGGTGTAGATCAGTACCATGACGATGACACCGAAGGCAGCAGCGACACCCACGTGGGTGACCCCACCTCCCGTGAGTGCGTCGGCGGATGCTGCGGCGCCTCCGACGAGCACAAGGAGGAATGTGCCCAGCAGCTCCGCGAACCATCGCCTCATGTGCTCATCATCTCGTCCGCCGACTTGAACGCAGCCTGGATCCACTCGTCGATTTGGTCGCGAACGCATCGAAAGGCCGCAAGCCTCTCGGTCTCGGTGCCGTCGATAGAAGACGGATCCTCGAAACGATGATGGATTGTCCGTGCGGCTCCCGGCAGGAAAGGACACGTCTCCTTGGCGTCGTCACAGACCGTCACAACCAGATCGAAGGCTTGCCCGATGTAGGTCTCGACATGCTCTGAGGTGTGGTGTGAGATGTCGATTCCCAGTTCGGCCATCACCTGCACCGCATGCGGGTTCACGCCGCGAGGCTGTGTTCCGGCGCTGTACGACTCGTACAGCATCCCGCGTCGGTGTCGCAGGAGGCCCTCGGCCATCTGCGAACGAGCGGAGTTGTGCGTGCAAAGGAACAAGACCCGGATCAAGAGCTACCTCCCGTAGTTTTCGTGGCCACTATGAACGCGTCATCAGAAGTATATAGAAGCAATTGACTAACGCAAGTACGGGAAGGGCAGGCATGCCGAGGTCGAATCAGGCTATCGAGGGAGGCAACGTCGAAGCGACGCCGCCAGACGATCCAGATCCTCTTCGCCGTTGTACCCTTGCATGGAAACGCGGATGTGCCAGCGATCGGCCCACCACACTGCTGGGAGCTCAATCCGGTCCTCATCGTAGATCCTCCGGGCCAACGCATCTCCGTCGACGCCTGCCGGGAGACGGAAGGTGTGCATCTGACGGAACCACGCCTCCGGATCCGGGTACAGTAGCGGCTCCCCGGTGAGCTCCACCATGCGTTTGCGAAACCCGCTCAGGAGCGTGTGGCACTGGTGACGGATGGGCTCCCACTCGTGGTCTTCGGCGAACTTGATGGCTGCAGGAACCGCAAGGAACGGCGCGATGTCGCGAGTTCCCTGCCACTCGTGATGGTCGACGAACTGCGAAGGCCCGGGTTGTTCGCTTTCCCAACCCCACGACACGACGAGGGGTTCGATCAGTGACTGAGCGTCCGTTCGGGCATGCAAGAACGCCGCGCCTTTGGGTGACATCATCCACTTGTGGCAATTGCCGACGTAGATGTCAGCGCCGAGTGCATTGAGATCCAGGTCGATGTGCCCTGGTACATGAGCGCCATCAATCACGGTGAGAATCCCGGCGTCACGTGCTCTGCTGATGAGCACGTCCACCGGGAAGCGCAATGCGGTGAGCGAGGAGATGTGGCTCAGGAAGAGGACGCGCGTCCTGTCCGAGACACCGGCCCAGATCTGTTCGGCCACCTCACGCTGTGATGTGGCGGGAAGCCTGACCGGTTGCCGGACATACGTTGCCCCCGCTTTCCGACACACGAAGCGCCAGGTGCGGTCGAGGGCGCCGTACTCGTGATCGGTGGCGAGGACCTCGTCACCCGGGTTGAGCCGAAGGGCTCTGGCAACGGCGTTCAACCCCGTCGTGGCGTTCGAAACGTAAACGATGTCATCGATGTTCGCTCCGAGTTCAGCGGCCAGCACGCCGCGCGCCCAGCGCATCCGCTCGGTCATGCGGCGTCCGAGGAACTCGACCGGTTGTCGCTCGAGCTCCAGCTGCCACGCCTGGTAGGCCTCCATGACCGGACGGGGGCAGGCTCCGAAGCATCCGTGGTTGAAGAAGCTGACGCTTGGGTCGAGCAGGAACTGGTCTCGCAGCGCCGCGTCGCCGGGATGCCGCGTCATTCAGCGTTTCTCCCCACTGGACGACACAGGGTCTCTCGAATCCTCAGATCGAAGAAATTGTTGGCATGCGCCGCGCGTAGCACCACGGCCGTGTCGGCCCCCTTCCCCGATCCTCCGACGCAGATCACATCCCGGTCGGTGGGAATCAGACCGGCGTCTGCCGCCATCACGGCGATCTCCACACACACCTTCATACCCTGGCCGAACAGCCGGAGGGTATGGGCGATGATCTCGACGCCCGAGGTCCCACTGAACTTGCCTGAGATCGAGCGATTGATGCCGCTCAGCGCATGGGAGGTCGTTAGTAGCCCGACTCCAGCTGCAAGCAGATCAGTTGCACACTGCGGATCAAGATCCGACTGATCTCCGCCTCGGAACCCGACGTGGTGCGTGACAGCGACGAGGTCCGCCGCATCACGCGGCAGGGCTTCGGCGAATCGTAGCGCCGTCTGCCCAGAGCTTGTGGCGACCACCACCTGGCCTATCCCGCCGCTAGCTAGGTGTCCGCGCACCGCTTCTATCACCTGGTCCGTGTTCGGTGAACCGGCTTCGTCGAACCATCTTGTCGTCATCTCGCCC
>Ga0180436_10003475_pt1 | contig 14473 bp, 24 predicted proteins | sample SS_ome_2_FD_132434 | JGI IMG/M metagenome (GOLD analysis project Ga0180436, IMG submission 132434) | Hypersaline lake sediment archaeal communities from the Salton Sea, California, USA - SS_3_S_2 metaG | ecosystem: Environmental > Aquatic > Non-marine Saline and Alkaline > Hypersaline >...
TACTATCTGCAATCACAACAAATTGACTTTATTCGCGAGTGGTGCGTCCTGGTTTCCCGCGAATGCTGGAAAGAAGCCGGGCCCTTCGATGAGAGGCTGCCGCAGATCGGAGCCCCCTTCATTCTGACAATGAAAGCACAAAGAAAGGGCTACAAACCCCAGATCATGAAGAATCCCATCGCTCACCACTATGGAATCTTCGCTCTGAACATCAATGAACATGAAAGGCTTGTAGAACAAGCCATGGCGAACATTCCCAAGATCCTAAGAGAAATTCAAGGTATGCCCGTCTAATGCCAGCGATAAGGGTCTAAATGAGGATTAAATGGATATTCCGTTCCAGGATGCAGTTGCCTTGCTCTCTGCATTCGTCTTCCTTCCTTGGAGATTTCATGAAGAAATTCGTCGAGGAAGGCAGTCGTTCTTTCTGGCCAAGCACCAGCCAAATCCATGGTAAATGAGAATCTCGATAACAGTTTTTTTATCGTAGGAATCGATTCCATTCCTGCCTGTTTTATTGTTTGTTCTATATCGGCAACAAGTTGTTGTTTTTCTTCGGTCGAGGATTGATTGCGTAGCATTTCCCTTAGTGATTCAATGAGATCTTTCACTTTAGATACAGCGTCTTTGACAGGCAAAGGTTTAGGCTGACGACTTTTTTCTAATTCTTGTTTGGCTGCATGAGCGGCTAGATCTTTTCTAAGTTGTAAAAGCTCGATTGGATCATTTTTTTCGTATCGGTAGCGTTCTAACTCTTCTTGGGACCCCTGTTCCAGCCATTGGTGAAATGTCTTCATATTTGCTCCTCTTTACGATATTTAGCTATTGGGAGAGGTTTTTCATTGAGAATGCTAAATACCTACATGCAAACCTTTCAAGAATTTCTATCAGAACTGGGTGAGTCAGAGAACCTGGGGAAATATATCAAAAAATTCACCAACCGATTGACGTTGTTGGAGCCCAAAGAAATTGAGCAAACGAAGGCTTTGCTTCTCACCCTGAAAGAAGTTCTGGCAGACAAGCTTTCTGGAACCAACTAGCTCTTGTTGGCCTGTTGCAGTAAGTACAAATTCGTTTCGTGAGCGTTGGCAGTCGCCATCAAGAAGTCATCTAGGCCCAAGGATATGTCTTTATCCTCTTTAAGTCTCTCGTAGGCCGACTTAAAGGCATTTTGCATGTCCTTCTCTGATTGGATGGCCCGCTCGAAAGGATCACTGATTTTACACCAAGGATCAAACCAGTGGTGCATCTTTTCCATAACGATACTGTTTTCTACGGCACTTTCATCGAAGTATCCAACAATCTTTTCCGCCAAAGTGTCGATTTCTTCCTGTATTCCTTCATAGAGCCGACTGAAAAGGAGGTGGTTTCCATAGGCGTTCGGGCCCTTCGCTTGCCAATGGGTGGTCCAATAATTCCAGTATTGCCCTTTTAATAGGCCCAGAACCTCCTGAAGAATTTCCACGGTGGACTTGGCATTCTCGATGCCCGAACCTTGTTGTTTGATGAATTTCAAGAACGTTTTCATAGAATCCCTCTGCTTATATCTTATTTAGCTAGATCCAGGCAAAAAAAAGAACCCCTCCCGGCAGAGCCGGGAGGGGTTCCATTTCAGAGGACAGTTCTACTTGTCTTCGTGAAGAGGAGGTTGTTCAACTGGCTCGGCCAGTTCGTCGTTAATGTCTTTGTAGACTCGATCCGAAATGCTTTGCAGCACGTTCTTGATCTGGTAATAGATCCTTCTGAAGAGTCTCCGAATAGGATCGTTGAGAAGCGTCCAGAAGAGGCTCCAGGGCCAATAGCTCATCCAGGCTATGATTCTACCTTTATGGTTTCTGACCTGGGGCATCGTGATGCGTCTTGCGTAGTCGGGAGTTGAATATCCGTACTTGCAGTTTTCATCGAAATTTCGGACATATTGTCGCCATTCGGCGGCAAGTTTGCCGACCGGTTTGTTATCGGCCACTGATTGCAAAACGTCGTTGAGAAAAGCCGCATCTTTGAATTTTTCCCGTTCGTCTGTGCCCAGGTTTCGATGGTTGGGATCGGTCTTGAATTTATCCGCCCGATCTCGCCATTTTTCCACAAAACGATCTCTTTCCTCGATGTATCTTTCCTTGGTATTGGTGACGAAAAGCCACCATTTTACCACTCCATAGATGGTCCCACACAGGAAGTAGCCTAAAACTACCAATAATAGGGTCCATGGGTTCTCCAAAATCCACCCCAAAAGGCCCATATTGCCCAGGCCGATAATCGCAGCGATAGTAAGCACCATCGTTACGGTCGCCGCCCAGGCTCGCTCATTCTCCAGGAATGCGATGATGGCAATGGAGCTACCGATAAGCAGTAGCCAAAACCAGAGCGTTCCCACCGCAAAAACTGTCAACACTGTCTCTAACATTGTTCTGTCCTCCAAAAAAGTTCTGATCTGTTCTACTAGGCTCCGAAAAATCTCAGATATAACGGGCCTATTTTGAGGGCTCCTAATTCGGACAAATATAACAGAACGGCGGGAAAAAATCTACATAGATTTAGGAGGTTTCAAATGCAAGACTACGGATGCGTCAATGTGCAGCAGTTTGATGGGTATACCGTCTTCAAATTTAGAACTTGGCCTGTAAATCAGATGAGTTCTAGGAGTTTTCTACAACGGAATTTTCCGACTCAAACGGGAGATACAGTGGAAACGACACAGGCGACCCAAAGACTTGGTACAGACTGGGAAGAGTACATATCGCAGCCGAGCCTAGCTGGGCCTCTGGAAGCCGAATACGTCAAGAAAAAGAAGCTGGCAGTAGAGCAATTAACCGGGGATGTTTCCGATAGGTGCTTTAATTTCAGGCTAAATACTCCAGGAACATCATGAATTTCAAAGAATGGCTCCGAGAAACACTAGAAGATCCGACTTTTGCTAATCCCTTGGATACTGTGAAGAGGTCGGCGGGAAAGGTATGGCCCCCAGTTCATACGTGGCAAGTATATTTTCGTGCCAATCCAGACGAAATTCCCATCGCAAAAGCCGTTATCAAAAGGAAATTAACACCCACCGTGCCCGCAACTCTTCGAACCAGGATGTTTGAAATCGACAAGGCTTTGCGAGACATTCAGTTAGGTGAGGAGCCCTCTTGATTTAACACTGTCATATCTGCTATAATGTCTTAAAATCAAGGAGAAAAGTTATGGCAGAAGCAGTAGCTCTAGTGATAATGTTGTTGTGTTTCTTGACTATCGGTTTGGTCCTCTGCGACATTTTCAAGCAAGACAACTCGGTCAATCGGGCTTATATCTTGTGTATTTTGTCTGCAATTTTAGCCGTATTGACTCATATTATGCATCCAGAAAGCTATGTTAAATATGTCTGGCTAGGTTGTTCTGGCCTTTGGTTGAGCATGGTCTTTTTGAGAAACACGGTAAACCGGTTGAAGGGGGGAAAGTGAAGAAGAACATTTCTATAGCGATTTTTGTGTTTTTAGCGGTATCTATTATCCTTTTTGCGTTCTGTTCTCCGAAGCATACGATTGAGGTCTACCGGAATCATTCTTTTTATGTGGACAAGGAATTCCCTGACGTGCGTAGAGCCCTCTATCGACAAGACTTTGTCAAAGAAGTTTTGGAAATACATGATGCCGAATTGGTGAGCAAGAAATGGATTCGGCACGATCTTGAAATCCGACGACCCCTTCTGCAAGAGTCCGAATATTCAGGAGTTATGCTGATCGTAGCTAGGTCCAAGAAGGGCTACGGAACCTTGCATATAGAGCAAACGGTAACCCTGCGTCGAGATGAAATTCTGACAACGGTGAGGTTAGACAGGCCTATGAAGGTAGGTGTCACAGACTGGGATCAGGAAATCAGAATTGTTCCTGATGGGAATCGGACTAAATTCACAATCAAGCTTTATGCCAAGTTGTCCCGGCCCATTCCCAGAATATTCAAGGGCTATGCCGAAGAGCAAATGAATCATGCTGCTGATACGGCGGTCTACGGACTACAGCCATTGTTGATTGAAATGGCCATGAAGGACGTGGGGCTCTTTGATTTTTCTATTCCGCTTCGCTGATGTACTTGGCTAGGTTTTCCGCTATCGGACAGTTACCTGTGATCCCTCTCTTTTTGCAGAAAGGCAAGTCGTAGGTGACATACGGATAGAAGCCGTCCCGTTCATCGTATCTGCCCATTTCCGACTTCCATCCATGGTGAAGCTTGAGTTGCTCGTAACCTATCAGGGCACAAGGCTCGGGCATTCGGAAGTTAAAGCCAAGTTCAGCAAATTCTCTTTTGTTGGCCGTGGGATTGGCGATTTCCAATATGCGTTGGGCATTTAATTTGGAGCCCTTTCTGATGCCAATCATTCCGCCTTCGAATGTGGAGAAGTGTTTGGTTTTGTAGAAACTGTAACACGCAGCATCTCCATATCCGACAAGCAAATGTCCCATCGCTTGGGCGGCATCTTCAATCACGATAAGATCGTGACGATTTGCGACCTCCATTATGGTAACCATATCGCAGACACGACCAAAGAGGTGGACTGGCAAGATCGCTTTTGTACGTTCAGTGATGGCGGGTTCGATAAGCTTGGAGTCGATCAAGCTAGTGTTTTCTGAAATATCTACAAACACTGGAGTACCACCAGCGATAATGATCGCTTCTGTAGTAGCTGCGAAAGTGAAGGGGGTGGTGATTACCTCATCCCCTGGTTCTAAATCTAGCGACCACAGGGTCGCGATGAGAGCAGACGTACAGCTATTCACCGCGATGGCTTCTTCTAGATCGAATTTCTCTTTGAACTCTTTCTCGAACAGTTCACGGATGATCTGAGGCATCTATCATTACTCCTGTAGTTTTGTCTGTCCATGCTTTCACTTTGGCGGGCACTCCATAAACGACGGCATAGTCCTGAACCGATTTGGTTACGACCGATCCGGCCCCGATAAAGGAGTATCTGCCGATGATGGTTCCACAAACGATAGTTGCATTTGCCCCTATCGTAGCCCCCTTCATTACCAGGGTTTTCTTGAATTCACCTTTTTGGAATGCTCTGGGCATTAGGACGTTTGTAAAAACTGCCGAAGGACCGATGAATACGTCATCACCAATTTCTACGCCCGTAAATACGCTAACGTTGTTTTGAATTTTAACATTGTTGCCTATTTTTACCCCTTTGCCGACATAGACATTCTGGCCTAAGACGCAATTGTCTCCAATTACAGCATCGGCATCTACATGGCAAAAGTGCCAGATCTTTGTTCCGTCCCCAATTTGGGCGGTTTCTTCAACTATTGAGCTTTTATGCACAAACATTTTTAAGTCTCCACTCTCATAGTATAACGCAACTATTAGAGGGATACAATATGAAATTCGCATTGATAGGGGCCGCTGGATATGTTGCTCCTCGACATATGAAGGCAATCAGGGAAACCAGAAATGAACTGATCGCTGCTGCTGATATTAGTGATTCCGTTGGAATTTTAGACAGCTACTTCCCGCATTGTCGGTTCTTTCCGACGACGCACCATTTTTGGGAATACCTCGCTGACAGAAAAGTCGATTATGTGTCGGTTTGTACTCCCAACTGCTACCACAACATCCACAGCTTAAATAGCATGATGGTCGGTGCTGATGTCATTTGCGAAAAGCCTCTGGTGACATCTACCAAGTCGCTAGATGAGTTACAGAAGGGCGTAGATGACAGCGGCAAAAAAGTCAATGTGGTTCTTCAACTTCGAATTTCCCCAGAAATGATTCGAATCAAGGAATCCCTAAATCCCGATAAAAGATACAAAGTAGATATGACCTATGTCACGCCGCGAGGTCCCTGGTATCAAGCGTCCTGGAAGGGTGACCAAACCAGATCCGGTGGGCTTTTGTATAACATCGGCATCCATCTTTTCGATATTTTGCTGTGGTTATTCGGGCTGCCCGAGTCTCACACGATCTCAGTTAGGACCAACGATAAGGCACAAGGCACCCTTGCGTTGAAAAACGCTGATGTTGACTGGTTCCTGTCGGTGGATCGCAATGATTTGCCCAACGGGCCAGGAGCATACCGTTCAATGACGATAGATGGCGAAGTGCATCGATTCGACAAGGTTTTCGCGGATCTCCATACTGAGGTCTACAAAAAGATCCTGGATGGCGAAGGATTCGGTTGCGATGATTGCTATCCCTCTATCGCCTTGGTCGAAAAGCTGAACCGACAGAATGTTTCCTAATTCTCCTATTTTTCCCAAACTGGAATATCAGAAATTCAGGAAAACAGAAACCCATTGACTTATCTTTCCCGTTGTGATATTCGTCAGGGAATCGAGGGGTAACTCTTCTTCAAGGGGACGGTCATGGAAGCGAAAGGAAAGAAGGAGAAAGAGTACAGTCTAGGTCTTTCTCCGAAAACAGAGGAACTAATCAAGAATACATTTGGGAGCGAAAAATGCCAAAAGTGCGGGGGCCCAGCCCAACGGATTCAGAATAATGAATTCTACTGCCATGTTTGTGCCCGACCAACGTGTGGGGAAGGCCCAGAATACGTCAAAGAGCCGATTTCCAGGGATTGGACGCAAGAAATTCGGTGGAGTCGAATGTGATTCAGCTTTACAAAACCTGATACTATACTATAATCGGGGAGGAATATAGCACGGATGCGATGAATTATGATACCGATCAAGAGTCCAGAACAGATAGATGGCATACGGGAAAGCTGCCAATTAGCGGCCCAGACTCTCACTATGATCGAGCCCTTCGTGGTTGCGGGCGTCACTACTGACGAACTCAACACCCGAATGGCCGATCATATTTCGAAGCACGATGCGATACCGGCACCGTTGAATTACATGGGCTACCCAAAGGAAACTTGCATTTCCGTTAACGATGTCGTTTGTCACGGAATTCCAGACGGTAGAGTTTTGAAGGAAGGAGACATCCTCAACATTGATGTAACTACCATCCTCAACGGATACTACGGCGATACAAGTCGAATGTACACTGTTGGGAAAATCTCTGAAAGAGCGAAAAAGCTTTTGGAGGTTACCGAGCAATCCTTAAACGTAGGGATTGAACAAGTCAAGCCTGGAAACAAGACTGGTTTGATTGGTAGTGCGATTTCCGAATACGCGGAAACCAAAGGCTATGGTGTAGTGCATCAATTTTGTGGACACGGGGTTGGCTTGAAGTTTCATGAGCCACCTCAAATTCCACACAAATGTAATCCTAATTCGGGAGTGAAGATGATTCCTGGAATGATTTTCACTATCGAACCAATGATAAATATCGGGAGGCCAGAGGCGGTTATATCAGAAACAGACAGGTGGACGGCCACCACGATTGACGGAGAACTTTCCGCTCAAGCAGAACATACCATTCTTGTAACCGAAGACGGCCACGAAATACTTACAATGGAGCAACATGAACGAACAAGTCCTTTTTCTATGTGAGATCAAAGAGAAGACCAGAACCGGTTACACGCTGAAAGGCGAACTGCAAGACGAAACAGTATTCGAAGTTGAAGTGCCCAAACACTTGGTCACTCCCATCGAGAACACTAACCCGCAACGTGCTTGGCTGCAAGTAGAATATTCCGGCGAAGCAAATATGGTTGCATCGATTACTTTGCCGAAACCCGTTTTGGATTTTGGCCACAAAATCAGTGTCAGTACCAGCCGAATCAAAAGAGTACCTCAACATGAGCAAAACGGATGATAAAATCGCGAGAGAATACCTAAAGGAATTGGGTGTTGAGATGTCCCGCGAACGTTTGCTTTTTTTCAAGGAATCCATTAGGTTCGCCAAACGAAGAGATCCCACCATAAGCAATGCCTCAGACTTTAGAGCCTGGGTCCTTAGCCTTCCCGATCCCGATCCTGATCCGGTCGAAGAGGATTTCGACCCCCTCACAGTCTAGGAGTATACCATGCCATCCAGAAGAGAATTTTTAGAAGGGGCCATTGGCCTTCCGCTATCGTTGTTTTTCCTGCCCCGTGATGTGTTCGGGGTAACAGAACCCATTGAAGATGCTATTGATCGAGGAGGGCCTTTTAGTGTTGCTCTCCTGGCTTGTGATGTACCCAACACCAACGGGAACATCTATCCTCAAGAGGTAGTCGAACAGGCCATCAAGGAATTCGAAGACGAGAAGCTATACGGAGGCATGGACTTCACATTGGACATTCACAGACCCGGTATTCAAATGAAGGATATTGCCTTCACCGTCGAACACTTGAGGTTTGCGGAAGATAACGATATCCATAAAGGACAGTGGTTGTGGGGTGACGTGCAAATCCTCAACACTCCTCAGGGCCGACTGATGAAAGACGTTCTTCGTCAATCGGGTGGATTGGACCAATACGCTTTCCGTACCGCAGGAATTGGTAAGATCGAACACAAGCAGGGAAACCACGTCATCAAAGATTACAAACTGCTGGCGATTGGGATGGCCCCTGTCGAACAGGCCGCCGCGTTCTAGGAGAACTAGCATGTTAGCGTTTATCGGAATGCCAGGACCAATGGAGATGTGTATCATCTTAATCATTGCAGTCCTACTCTTTGGCAAAAGACTTCCCGGTATTGCCAAGAGCTTCGGTCAGTCGATCACCGAGTTTAAGAAGGGGATCAAAGAGATCGAAGAGCCACTTGATGAAGTCAAGAAAGACCTCAAGGACACCAAGAGAGAGGTCGAAAGAGAAGTAAACAAGAAGGTATAGCAGCCGGGGCTCTTGCAAGCAAGCCCGCCTTCGCTACCGCGAAGGCGGGCTTTTTTTCTTGCGATTGTGTTTGGCTCCGCGTTTGCCGTAAAGGTTCCGATGCTCGGCCAAGACCTTTTTGATGTATTTCACCTTTTCGCCGCCGATTTTCTTGACAACTCTTTTCGCAAAATCGCCATCTCCTCCGACACTTCCGGTATCTCTCCACCCAACCATTTTAGCGACATCTCCTCTCACCACGATGTTGAGAGCATCGACCCCATTATATCGAAGAGTTTGGGGCCGTCCCCAAGTCCGATCTGAAGGGAACGGACGCATCCGAAAATATGAGTGAAGAATTCGGATGATAACTAGGGCCTTATCTGTGTTTTCAATCTCCTTCCCCAACACTTCCGAGAAGTTTTTGTAGATGAGATTATCATCATCTAAAAAGTGCAGCCACAGCCCTTTTGCGTGTTGAACCATATGGGCTCTTTGGTTGTTACCAGATCTGCCTTTTCGGGTTGTAAAGACGTACTTGATCCTCGGATCTCTGCGGCCCTCCACGAATTTCTCTGTTTCTTCGTCGTAGTATTGTGTGCAGATCAAATGCTCCCAAGTAAGGGCATTTTGTTGGCGAACGCTTTCGATGCATTGACTCAAAGCCTTTTTCCGATGTTGGAATTTATGGGTGGGAGTCAAGAAGGAAATGTCGGGTTTGCGTTGTAATCTAAGCATGCCAAAAATTCGCTAGTTAATACTTCTTTATCTAGGAGGATTCAACATGAATATTGGCATAATTGGAAAGGGTTTTGTCGGTACAGCGGTTTTCGAGGGCATGAAACACGCTGTTGAGGTTTTGGCCTACGATAAAGCCAAAGGCTGGTTTTCTTCTTGGGAACGTCCCAAGGCCGATCAAGGAGCTTTCAGCGGCTTAGATCCTGCTAAATGGCAAAATAGCATGTACTATTGTGGTCCTCTTGACCATATAAAAGACGAGAAAGAGCGTAGAGATCCCGGTAGAAGTGACATCTACTATCTGATGAAAAACACTACGGGCCCCGTATTCGTTTGTGTGCCCACACCCATGAAGGGGGACGGTCTTTGCGACTTGAGTATTGTTGAATCCGTCATTGCGGAGGCAAATGACGCAGTCTTAGAACATCAAAAGTGGCATGAAGAACAAACTGGTGCTTCATGTGGCCCATGGGCACAAAGAGTCCTAGTTATAAAATCGACAGTCCCGCCTGGAACAACAGAGCGATTTAATGCCAAATATGAGAACGTTATCGTTTGTTTTAACCCTGAATTTTTGACAGAGAGAACAGCCATTGATGATTTCAAAAATCAGGATCGCATCATTTTGGGGGGTCCACATGAAGGAACGGCGGTTCTCAAACAGCTATATCAAAAGACCTATCCTGATGTCCCTACCACAAAGACCAGTTCGACTATTGCGGAGATGATTAAATATGTCACCAACTGTTTTTTGGCTACAAAGGTTTCCTTTGCTAATGAAATCAGGCAGATTTGTGACGGCTTAAACATCGATTACGACAAGGTGATTGAGTACGCGACCAAAGACAAGAGACTTGGGTTGTCCCACTGGGCGGTGCCTGGGCATGATGGGCACTATGGTTTTGGTGGCAGTTGCTTCCCCAAAGATCTAAATGCCTTAAAGGCCTTAGCTAGTGTTGGACTGGGGCTAGACACCAAAATTCTAGACGCTGTCTGGGCCAAGAATTTAGAAGTTCGTCCCGAGAGGGATTGGGAAGAGTTAAAAGGAAGAGCAGTATCGGAGGAATAATGCCAGAACATAAACACATGATTGTCCGTGCCGAAGTCACGGAGCCCATTATAGATGTCGATTCAGCCAAAAATTGGATGATTCGACTTGTAGAGAAAATAGGAATGACGATTACGGAGCATGGAGGCCCACATTGCGATTACGTCGATAAGCCAGAAAACCAGGGCATCACAGTGATGGCTATGATTGAAACTAGTCATTGTGCAATGCACATCTGGGACAAGGGAGATCCTCCACTGGTTCAACTAGACGTATATTCGTGTGCAGAATTTGAAACCTGGGACATTATTGAATTCATTTACGAGATGGGCCCATCCAAAATCGAATTCAAGTTGTTCGACCGGGCAAAGCACATAGATGAAGTTACAAAACCACTCAAAATGAGAGCGAAATAATGGAAATTGTCAAGTTGCAGATGAGCGTTGAGTATCTAAGCCAACTGATGGACTTGCCATCGAATGCGAAAATTGTAGAGGGTCATACGAATGATTGCAACACCATCGTTTTAAGCATCGCTGTTGGAGGGCTTTTCCCTAAGGATCGAGAACTAGAAAGCTTCAAGGAACTATATGAGGTTGGGGCATTCATTCGAGATCCCCTGAATCCCAAGTACGATCCGCCACCACAAGGCTACGGCAAGGGCGAAGTGCGAGGAGGATTCCCAGGACTAGAACTGGTAGAAGAGAACCTTCCAGTTGCGGAGAGATTACCAGAGGAGGAACTATGAGACTTTTGTTTTGGTTGCTGTTAGGGCTAGTGATTGGACTGTATGTTTCGGGCGGATGCGACGACTGCGACGATGTCTGTCCCGTGACCACAGAGGAAACTGATGACTCCTAAAGAGATCTACGATGAAGTCAACAATTTGTATCGTGATACCCCCTTGTATTGGTCACAAGGCCCCTGCGGTCCTTCGGGACCTACAGGTGGTGTAGATGACGGTTGGACAGAAGACATTGGCTATCTGGAGGGTGCCGCTCATATGCTCAAAGAGATAGCTGATTGGAAGCGGAAAAATCCATGATTGGATTTATATTCGGAATTGCAGTATTGCTAATGATTGGCTACTGCATTTGGACTATCTTGCAGAAAGACTAAAAAAGCCCCTTTCGCCCACGGGCGAAAGGGGCTCTATCGTGCTGTCTAGCTCTAGATTCTAGCACTCCTTCTCAGGTTCATCGGTAGTCTTGCCCCGTTTGGCAGCATACATTTTGGCTGCCGACCGCAGCGAACTGTTTCGCGTATTCATCGACGCAGAACAGGCAACAACTCCCTTGGCGATTTTCTCGTCAAGTCGGGCCTCATAAGCATCGAAATCACCCGAGGCAGCATAAGCCGCACCCAGCACGGCCTCGGAGGTTTCCTTGAAGTTGGACAAGTTCATCAGAGGAGTGTCGAACTTCTGAGCCAACTTCGGCCAGAACGGTGAACCGCTAAGGCACTGGATCGCGAAGACCTGAACGTCCATCTCGGCCAGCTTTTGAGCCTCTATTTCCCAATCCAAGTTCTGAGTATTCTCGGCATAGGTCGGCGGATGCGGTTCGGCATCTCCGAACATGATGAGAATCTTGCCGGGAGCATCGCCCCATCCCAACGTCTGGGCGACGTGCAGGGCAAGCTCATAGCACTCAGGAGCATCGCCGCCTTGTGTGTTGGGGGCTTCGCGGATGAACTTGAAGATTTGCTCCTGATCGTCGGTCAGCGGCAGGACAGTGATGACGTTGTCACCATCGCAGTAGTCGCCGTGGGCAATCAAGCCGACCTTCAGGCCCTCGATGTCCTCAAACATTTGTTCGCAAACCTTTTCGATTTCGCTGCGAACTTGGGCGATACAGGGTTGCATGCTACCCGTAGTGTCGAATACGATTCCGACTTCAGTCGCATCACCAATTTTGTCTTTGATATTTAATTTGTCTGTCATATTTTTCTCCTTAGGAATGTTTGGGTCGGGAGTAGGCCACGCCAGTCCCGATCACACGGTTGCTAGTCTCAAAAACGCTGGAACAGAGCGTGCCCTTGGGGGTGTAGTTTTCAACATCCACGTCAAGAACCGAAGTTTCACCGGTCAAATCGAAAGCTCCCATCGGGCCTTCAGGACCCTTGGCTCCACGACCGGCTCCCGCTGGACTGTACCAAGGATTCTCCAGTTCAGGGTGGTCCGCTGCCGCTTCTGCGACTTCTTCGCTGAGGTCGTAGTAGTCCTCACTCTTGTAGCTTCCCGCACTACTAGCACGGGCTCGCATAAACTTAGCAGCGGCTTTCTTGCCAGCATGCATGCCTCTTTTGGCTGCCTTTTTGCTAGTGTTGTCCCAAACAGCCATGTTTTTCACGTTCAGGTTGTCAAGTCCAGCACCAGTAAGGTCTTCTTTTTTGCAGCCCATGAAAGTGAGCGTCATATTGTCGCTCTTTTCACAGCCTTCCAGAAGTTCGGCCATGGCCTTTTCACTGTATTGCTGCGATTTGGTGTCGGCACCATCCGAGATGACAATGAACAAGTAGGCGGTATCAGGATCAAGCTCCATCAAAACCTTGTCGATTGCGTAGCCGACAGCATCGCGAAGAGCGGTCGCACCGCCCGGCACAAACGATTCGATGGTGGCCTCTTGCAACTTTTCAGCCGGGACGTTCCAGTGATGTTCGAAAACATTCCCGTTGAACGACAACAGGCAGACTTCAAGGTCTTGTTCTTTGCAATCTTCCTGAAATTGCTGAACGTGTTCGTTATAACCAATCACCGTTTCATCCCGGCAGTTCCACATAGAACCGCTACGGTCGAGGATGAGGATTGCTTTGGTTTTAGGTTTCTTCTTTTTTGACATATTGTTCTCCTAGAAAAGGACCCGCTCCCGCTCACGCGGGAGCGGGTCTTGTTGGTTATTTGTTATCCCGACAATGTCGGCAGCCAGAGGGCGAGCCTTTTTCGTGACCGCAGATAGGACACTTATCTATATGACGAGCTTTATAGCCACTAGTGCCCTGTAGTCGCATACCGCCAACCTTGTGCTTGTTGCCTTGGAAGTCGGTAAACGTAAAGGTCCCAGCGGGCATATTCTGCGGGTCATCCCAAACTACCTGACGCCCACCGGAAAAGGGCCACCACCGACCTCCTGGGCGGCAATGGGTTGTCCGAGAATGATCTGAAGCGTAGGCAGTTTGCCAAGCTTCTTGTGTTCATCGAACTCAATGGCGATTTCAGGATAGCGTTTTCTGAGTTGGTCCATGGCATCCGCAGCCAAAGCCATATTCATTGCGGAATGGGCACGATCAAGCCCACCCTGTCCTGTCACATCGATTCCGTCATGGTATTCGGTGCTGAAGGCAATGAATTGTCGAACTTCATGCGACACACCTTCCCAGGACCGATTAGTTTGGTCACAGGTGCCATCCGGTCGCAAAGGCCGTCCTCGATAGAGCGGGTTTTCGTCAGCGTAGTTTTCAGGAACTTCACCAACACAATAAACCCTTTTACCTTCGTAATGGGTTCTGGCTTCGTATCCCTGCTTAACTTCGTTGAGCAGAAGGAGGGTTGCGTCCACATCGACAAGCCGCCCAGACGAATAGACAATGAAAGCCTTCTTCTTCGCCTTCTCTTTCAAGACTTTCCCGACAGGGCCAGGATCTTCAGGATCGAAGGCATTGACAAGTTCTTCAAGCGTCATCCTTTCCGCTTTTTTAGAACTAACGGGGCGGGGCTTCTTTTCAACTTCACCGCCCAACCTTTGTTCTTTCGCGACTTCCTTAAAAGCCTTGTTGATAGCTTTCGCGAGAGGCCAGGGTTTGATCGTCCCGTGCGGACCATCATAGTTTGGCAAACAGTTTACGATGTTCTCATTAGAGAAGTTTGCCAGAACAGAGGGGCTAGATCCACCAGTCGCTTTGATACAAGATTCGAACTGGTCGATATCAACGAAGCCGGAATTGCCTTCACCGATAGCTTCGTTATGCTGCTCCAAGACAATCCGAGCAGCGTCAAAGAAAGATTGAACACTCA
>Ga0180436_10003479_pt1 | contig 14463 bp, 16 predicted proteins | sample SS_ome_2_FD_132434 | JGI IMG/M metagenome (GOLD analysis project Ga0180436, IMG submission 132434) | Hypersaline lake sediment archaeal communities from the Salton Sea, California, USA - SS_3_S_2 metaG | ecosystem: Environmental > Aquatic > Non-marine Saline and Alkaline > Hypersaline >...
CGGTTGCGCGACACTGACGTGCCGACGCTGTCGGCGATGTCGCGTCGGTACACGGTATCGACGCGCTCCAGGGCGCAAAACGTAGCGGGAACGCCCTGGTAGTTGACCGCCAAGATCTTCCAGGCCGGATAGTCGTCATGCCGGAAGTAGCGCAACGATCGGCTCACACGCTCGATCTTCCAGTCCACGATGTCTGTCTTCATGCGGCACCTCGAAGGCGGTCGGCGTTGCGGATCGCCCGTAGCGAAGCCTGCGAGTCGTAGTGCATCCGCCAGTAACGAGAGATCAGCCTCGCAGCTTCGCGCGCTTCGGAGCGCGCGCCTTGATCTCGAAACTCGTGCCAGATCTCGGCGGTGGAAAGGGCGATGACGACGAACGAAAAGGCCCAGCGGTGCATCACGCCACCCCCTCGGGAGCTGAGAACTTGCGCACGGCCCAGGCCCGGCGGTTCGTCATCTCGGCCCAGACGGCCCGCATCGCCTCGTACATGCGTTGTTCGATGTCCTCGGGACGCCCGGTCCGAAACACTCGCACGGGCTTGACGACGCCCCTGCGGACGCCTGTGCGGTTGTCCTCGAACCGCGCGAGCACGCGGATCGCGTCGGCCCCTCGGGGTCGGGCGATCGGTTGCTCGTCGGCGTCGAGGGTGCAAGACGTGTAAACGGCCACGCAAAGACGTGGCTCGCGTGTGTCTTTGCGGGTGAACACCAGCTCGCCGCGAGAAGGCATCGCATCGGCGAAACCGCACGCTTCGAGGCGTGCGACAAGGCGACGCCCAAGGGCGCCGCGGTCAACGAGAGAGTCAGGGTCATACTTGGTCACGGTGTCGGTCTCCTTGCTGGTGACGTCCAGCCTACCGGGCGCGAGTCGTGCTCTCACCCGGTCGGCCGCCCGTCACCGCTAGTCGACCAGCACGAGATCACGCTTGCTGCGGGTCAACGCGACGTAATGCAGGTTCCGCTCTTGCTCGCGCTGCCACTCGGTTCGCGCCCACTTGCTCGTCCCCAGCGTGCTCGCGTTGAGCAAAATCACCCGGTCGGCCTCGCCGCCCTTGGCTCGGTGGATGGAGCTGCACAGCACGCTCGGGCGCTCGCTGGCGAAGATCTCATCGACCGCGGCCGTGAACGCGTCGAGACCCTTGGCCTCGCAACGCGTGGCGATGATGCGCACGCACTCGACCTTGTCGGCAGTCGCCTCCAGGCGGCCCGCGGCTGCATCTTCGTCGCCGTCGTACTTGGCGAGAATGGCCCGGTTCTCAGCGTCATGCCAGCGCTCCAGGCCGTCGAGAAAATCGGACCCGCCGACGCCCCAGCCCAGCGCGCCGAGCTTCTCAGCGACTTGCTTGGCTACACTCACGAGCCCCTGCCCGATGTCCCGCCCGGCCATGGCCGCGGGGACGCCCGCGCGGATGAGCGTGTAGACGACGTCGATGAGCGGCGCGTTGGTACGGCACAGCACCATGTCACCCTCGACGATCTGCGAGACGACTTCGTTAGACGACCAGCGCGCGATGGTGCCTTCGCTGGCGCCGGGGGCGTCCTCGATCTCGGGCACGATCTCGCGGGCGAGCGCAAGGTGACTGCTCGGGCAGCGGTAGCAGACCGAGAGCGGCAGCACCGCGGCGTTCATCTCGTCGGCGATGCGACCGAACGCGGCGGCGTCGGCCCCGGCGAAGCCGTAGATCGCTTGTCGGGGGTCGCCGACGAAGATCGCCCGCGAGCCTTTACGGAGCGCCCGGCGGGCGACGTCGAGCTGCGCGCGGCTGAGATCTTGGCACTCATCCACGCAGACCCAAGCGAAGGTCTGCACGGCGAGATTGTGAACGCTCGGGAACCAGATCATGTCGCCAAAGTCGATCTGAGACTTGCGCGCCATGCCAACGCGGAGCGACGCGACCACGACCCGGTACAAGGTTCCCAGCGTGATGTCGGGGTCGATGTCGAGCGCGTGGTGGTCGATGATCGCGTCAAGCTGCTCGGCGGTGTCGCCGTCGAGGTCGATGAGATCGACGCGGGCGAGGTCGACCAACCTTTTCGCGGCGGCCCAATATTTGCGGCTGAGCTGACGGTCGCGGACGTTCGCGGCGTCGAGCTGCTCACCGATGATCTTGCCGTACTTGCGGCTCTCGACCTGGACCCGGCCGAAAGCCTTGCGCACGGCCGCCATCCCGAGCGAGTGGATGGTCTTGGCGGTCATGCTGGTGCCTTCCAGCTTGTGACCCAGCTCAGTGGCGACCGACTTGTTGAAGGCGAGGAAAAGCCCCCGCCCCTTGATCGCGTGGGCGATCTCGACGAGCGTGAACGACTTGCCAGAGCCAGCGACGGCCGACACGACCGCGTGGCCGCGGCCTGTCTTGACCCACTCGATGATGCGGGCTTGGTAGGGGGAGAGGGTGATGGCGGGGTTTTGTTGGCTTTTCATGGGGTGCTCCTTGGGGCTTGCGGGCGGCGTCGGGCGCCCCCGCGGTCTCTGCTAACGCAGAGTTAGACGGGTGCCCGCGAGGTGCATTCAACCCGATTCAAAAAATATAGACCAGTCCGCGCAAAGGTCGCGCGTGCTGGGCTGTCGCCCGACGGGGAGCTGTCACCCGGCGGGCGGGGGTCCGCCCTCGGCCCCACGGGCCTCCTGCTCGCCGCTCACGCCCGTCCGATCTTCGACCAAGGCCACCGCGGCCCGGCCGTCTTCCGCGGCCTCCACGAGCGCGTCAGCGATCTCTGACGGCGTGAGTCGTCGATCGTCGAGATAGCGCATCGCCACCCCGCGCAACGTCGCCAGCGCCATGAGCACGATGACCGCCCACATCGGGAGATCGGGCATGGACGGCACGACGAGCTGGAGCCCGTAGTACGCTGCGACCGCGCCCGCGGCCGTGAAGTCCCCCACGCCGTTGCGCACGAAGTTGGAGATCTGCTCCTTGGCTGAAACCTGCTGCGTCATCGTGACTCCTCTATCGCCGCGAGCGCGGCCTTGCCGACGATCTCTGCGATGCGCCGGCCCAACTCTTCGAGCGCGTCGAGCATCTTGGCGCGACGCACCGCCACGCCCCGGAGCTGCGCCGTAGTCCCGTCCCGATAGGCACGCCACTCGTCTCGGCTCATGGACGCGATCACAGCGAGACGAGCGTCATCGGGGCGGCCCTCTCGAAGCGCTCGGAACACGTCGAGCGCCTCATCTCGCGCCATGCCAACGATGAGCCCGCGGTGCTCGTCCCACCAGGACGCGGCGATCCCTCGCAGCCCCGCTTTCACGTCCATCCACGCCGCCGTGGTGATCTTCTCCAGCTCGCTCACTGGTCCGGCTCCTCGACCGCGGTGGGTGTCGCGTCGTCGCTGGTCTTACAGCTCTCGGGCTCTCGTCCCTCGGCGGCGGCTCGGATGGCTTCAGCCTGGTCGCACATGGCCGTGACATCCTCGATCAGATCGGGCGAGCACTCGCCGTCGTAGTAGGCCCCTTCACACCGCTCGACGATGGCGCGAGTCTGCAAGTGGTGATCGGTAGCCGGACCCCGGAGCTGAGCAGCCAGGCACCCCGAACTTGCGAGAGCGAGTGTAAACGCGATGAAGCGTTGCATGCGCGCACCTTACCACGCATGCAACACGAAGAGCAGACCCGCGGAGATCCACGCGACGGTGCCCATCATGACAAGCACCAGCGCGAAGGTGGTCCCCGACTCTTCGAGCCAGTGGCCGACCTCTTGCCACGCCTCGCTCACGAGTCCTTGTCGTCTCCGTCCGTGCTCTCCTCCAGCGCCGCCGGGTAGCGCGTAGAGCTTCGGTGTATCTTCGGCGTGGGGGGAGGCACCACATGCACCGGAGTCGTCTGATCCGGCCCCATGAAGTGCTGCGGTACCACGCCCGACGATGGGGTGGGGGGCGGTGCCGGCCGATGCGACTGCGCCGCCGCCCGTGCCTCCTCGGCCCCTCTCATGCGCTCCCTCCATCGTTGGAGCGAGCGTACCGCATTCCAGATCTCTCGGCGAGCCTCGCGAGACATCGCATCCGAGTTGTCCAGGCGCGCCGCAAGAACTGCCGCATGCGCGTCTAGCTCCGCGCGCAGCCGGTCAGTGTGGGCGGCATCCGCCGCGTGGAGTCTCTCGCTCTGTGCCTTGAGGTCGTCGACAGTCTGCCGCAAACGCCCCCAGGCGATAAATCCGGCCCCCACGACCGCTATCGGGCCGACAATCGCCAGCACGGCCACCACGACCATGCCTTGCGTCAGCTCGATGGCTTCGGAAATCACGCTGTATTTTGGGCCGGTTGCCCGGTCGAGGTCAAACCGCGCAAGCCTCGATGGCCCGATAAGCACGATCGTGCGCGCTCACAGCGCTCAGCGCGCCCTCGAACGTGGCAGATCCACCATGCGACTGGACGCCGACGCCGTCGTCGGGCTTGTCGCGCATGGCCCATCGGTAGGGTCGAGCCGGATGGCAGGGGTCGTGCCAGATCCGGTAGCGGCCCACGTGGACCTCGCGATAGGTGTACTTGCCGGGCACTTCAACCTTTACGACTTCGGGTTTGGCGTTCATGTTTCGCTATCGCTCTCTCGGCGTCGCGGAGCATGGGCCAGTGGCCCCACCCCCACGACGCGCCCACGGCTTTGCTCGTGGCCGGGGTGTGGCCCGCCTTCTCGGCGGGGATGATGTACGTCGAATGCCGCGCAAACCAGGCCACGATCTTGTGCGCGTCTCGGGGCTTGCGCTGCGCAGTTTTTCTCGCCTCGCGCATACCCGAGGGTGTCATCGCGCGCTTGCTCTTCGGCAGCGTCGGACGCAGGTCGAGGTAGCGCTGCGCAAAACGGGCGGCGGACTTCGAGGGGATGACCATGACGCGAGCCATGTCTCAGCTTACCACCTCCCACAGCTCGATCACGACGCGCGGGTTTATGTGGTCGACGGCCTTGAGCGCCACCAGCTCGATGATCTGCGTGTCGTCTTTGTAGACCCCCGCGTGCTCAAGTGCGTCGAGCACCCCTTTGAGGGGGCTGTCGATGTCGCCGCGTGGCAACCCTGCTAGCTCCGGGTCTTTGCGGTGCTGCGTCGGCCAGTACGCCGAAACGGCGATACCCACCGCGCGCCAGGCCGGGCGCTCGACGGGGATCCGTCCTTGCTCGCGCGCGAGTTCGACTTCTTGCACCACCGCCTCCCGAAACGCAAGGTAGCGCTCCGAGAGGCGGAAGCTGCTGTCGGCGGTACGCCGGTTGATCGCGCACCAGCCGGGCGGCGCAAGAACGGTCAGACTGATCACGACGCGGCTTGGTCGGCTTCGGCTTCTTCCGCCGTTTCCGTGTCTTCGTCGGGGTCTTCGAGCGCAAGGTCTTGCGCGAGCTTGACGAAGTCGTCTTCCGTCTTGCATTCGAGCGAGAGCTGTAGATAGCGCGTCATCATCTCCGGGTCTTTGTTCATCATGCGGCGCGGGATGAAATCGACGGTGACGTGCTCGGTCGAATGGCCCATGACACGCATCACCAGCCGCTTGGGATACTTGAGCGGAAGCAAGCGACCTTCGGGGTCGACGAGGTGGGCTTCGTAGACGCTCTGCGACACGGGTTCGAGCTGAATGCCGGGCGCGATGTGGTATGGCATCGTCTGCTCTTGCGTCGGCCAGTCGCGCATGTTTTGGACGACGAACTTGGCCACGTGTTGCTCGGGGTCGAGGTAAACGCGGGACGGGTTAGCTTTGTGGAGCACTGACATAGCCGCAGTCTACACCCTACGGACGAGGGCCGCCCTCGTGGGGGACGAGCACACCGTTTACACGTCGCGTCTCCGCGCCCTTGGCCCACCAGCGCATCACGACCGGCTCGGCCACGAGGCGAACGTCGGGGCAGTATCGCTTGCCGACCTCGACCATGACTTCGGCGAGTCGATCTGCCGCCGCGGGGGCTTGCTCGATGAGCGCCTCTCCGACGATCTCATCGTGCACGAAGTTGACGCACGCGGTCCCGTAGAGCGCGCTCGACGGCTCGCAAAACTGCTCGCGCGTGACTTCGTACAGCGCATGTTTGGCGTAGTCCGCGGTGTGCCCCTGGAAGCGGCTGTTCGCCGCTTGGGGGAACGTGCACCCCGATCGGAGCCGGTGGCGGAACCCTGTCGGTGGCACGAAGTGTTTGATCGTCTCAAAGAACTCGTCGTCCACGTAAGTAAACGACTTCACCTTGCGGTGGTACTCTTCCATCTCCGGGAACGCGTTGCGCCACGTGTCGCGCAGCTCGATCGCCTGCTCCAACGACAGCTCTAGGCTGTAGCCTTTGGCGTACCCGATGAAGCGCTTGGGCCCCATACCTCCCGGGTAACCAAACGACGCAGCCTTGCCCATCTGCCGATAGTGCTTGATCTGTTTTGCTGTGATCTTCTGGCCGTCCTCGAAGTGGATCGCACTGACTTTGCCCGTGCGCAGCGCGAGCGCGTCGTCGTAGCTCACACGCGCTACGTTGGCGGCGAGCCATAGGTGAGGGTCGACGCCGTCGTTGAGCAGCTCAGCGAGGCGGCTGTGACCTACCAAGCGCAAGCACACTTGTGCGAGCGAGACCAACTCCGCAGAGCTGAAGTCAGCCGCGAAAAACCAGTACCCGTCGCGCGGCTCGAAGCAGTCGCGCACGCCGGGCGCCGACCGCCCCACGACTTGCCCGGTCTCGTCGACGATGTCGAAAATGTCCATGTCGCGGCGGAGATTCTGGACGTTCGGCCCGCTGCTCGACGTGCGGCCCGTCTCCATGAGGATCTCGAAACGGGTTTGGATCGGCGTGACTGAACCGCGCTCCAAGAACTTTACGTCCTTTTTCAGCACGTTTTGCAGCTTGGCGTATTGCGTGTAAGCGATGAGCCGGGAGTCTCCCGACTCCATGCACGGGGTCTCGCTCAGCGAGATATGCCCATCCTTGATCGCCTTCGCGCGTGCAGTTTCGAGATCGTCGCCGTCTTCCCCCGTGAGCTGTGCGACGAGCTTGGCACCCGCAGGCGTCAGCTCGATGTCCTCGGGGTCGACAACCTGCCGCATGATCTGTTTCGCACGACCCGTGTTGCGCTTGCCCTTGGAGTCGACGAGCTTGTGCTTGCGCAGCTCTTCGGTCAGCTCCGCGATCTTCTCTTCGGTCCCCTTGCGAAGCCTTGCCACCACCTCGGGGTTCGTGTGCAGTCCATAGCTCGACGCGAGGTGGAGCGACCAATGAGCCCGCACCTCGTAAGGCTCGTCGTCGAGCACGCACGATCGTTCGTCAGGCTCGCGCACGCGCTCTTGCATGTCGAAGACCGCGAGCGTCGCCTCAGCGTCATCGGTCGCGTACTTGAGCGCGCCATCGGGCCAGTGCTCGATGTCGACGTCAATGAGGTCGTGGTACCGCAAGCGCCACGTGTCTTTGTCCATCGTGCGCCGGAAGATCCGACGCACCAGCTCGGCGAGCGAGTAGTTGACCCGCTTGACGTTGCCGTCTTCGTCGACTTCTTTTCGATACATGCCCGCGGCGATGTCGATCAGCTTTTGGCGCGTCTGTACGTCGTGAACGCGCCCCTCTTCGAGTGCTTGCCAGATCGCGTCATGCAGCGACGGATCCCACCGCAAGAACACCGCAAGGTCGAAAGGTGCGTTCGCAAAGACGGTGTGTCCCTCGAACGCTTTGTGGACGAGGCGGCGGGCCTCGGGGTCGTTGCGATGTAAGACCCCGGAGCCCGCCTCGGTGGCCCACGACACGCAGACCATCATGGGCACGAGGCGCCCGGGGAAGATCAATGTGGTCTCCGTGTCGAGGGCGGTCAGCATTACTCGCGGTCCTTCGGATCAGAGTTGACGTCGTCTTGTTCGTAGGTGCCCGCCGGCCACCACTCGTGATCCGTGATCTCGCGGTTGTTCTCCGTCGTCTTGACCTTGGTCACGAGCGTCAGCTCGACGCCCTTGAGGGGTTGCTCGTCTGACATGCTCTCTTCCCACTCGTCGAAAGAGAGATACTCGGGATCCATGGCGCGCTCGTCGTCCTTTGTGAGACCGATGCACGCGGCGACGAACTGTTTGGCCCGCGGCATGCCGTACCACTTTTCGTCGATGTTGTGGACCCACGAGTAGATCTCGCCCACCTGCGTCTTGGAGTTGTCGGACTTGAGCACCTTGAACTCGACGATGTACCAGTTGTTCGAGTATTTGTCCGACTCGCGGAACTTGACCAACTGCACCTCGACCTCGTGGACGCCGGACCACTTGATCTTCATGCCGCCGTCGCCACCCGCGTTGGGGTTAGCGGTGTCCCATCCCTGCCTGTACTTTTTTCCGGGAAAGCTCATTTTCTCGTTCCTTTTCTCTTGCTTGCTCTCTTGCTTGCTCTGGTTGTTGGGGTACTGCTCGCCCGATCGGCGATCAGCAGTTTTTGCTTTTGTCCCTGTGCATCTTCGATGTACCGGGCATCGGCAAAGGCTTGGTCTAGTGCGCGATAGAGCTGGTAATGCCCCATGGCGAACCGAACGAAAACGGTGTCGGCAGTTTGGCCCTCGCGGTGCGTGCGTGCGATGAGCTGCTCAAGTATGGCGCCGTTAGGGGGCGGCGTGACGACGAAGTTGCGGTGCCACGCCTGGAGGTTGCGACCTTGCTTGTTCGAGGCGATGGAGAGGATCGCCGAAAGGCTCGGGTCGTAATCTTCGATGCTCAGCCCGTTGCTGTCCTTTCCCTTTCGGCGGAAGTACGGCAACCCCATGATCTCGCTGAGGCGCTCGCCGACGGCTCGGTGCTCGACCCAGATCAGCGTCGGCTCTTTGATCTGCTCGGCTACTTGCCGAAGCGTCGAGTCTGTAACCCACACGGGCACGGCGTTGATCCTGTAGCGGTCGCGCACTTCGGTCCACGCGTCGTACTTGGACGCGTCGAGCGTCCCCGCAGTGCATGCGTTGGCGATCTGTAGCTCGCTGTCGAGGCCTTCGCGGTTCTCGTCGATGCGCTCAGCGACAAACGCACGCCATGCACGCCGAGCTTCCATCCATTCTGCGGGGGGCTCGGGATCCCACAGGTAATAGAACCCGCAGACCAGCTCCCGCACGTGTCGCCAGATCTCCGAAGGCTGCGAAACCTCGTCGCCGTTGGGGAGCTTCTTGTTCTGGATGAGCTGGTCGAGAAGCGCGTCCAGATCGGGGTGGAGCTTCGGATCCCACGTCGAGATCTGAATGCTCGCGTCTACGTCGTTCTCGGTCGTGTGCAACACGCCAGGCGCCGAAAAGATGCGTTCGCGCATGGCCTGCCGGATCGTGCTGAGCGTCACTTCGGTGTCTTCGTCCAGCCAAAACCGCAGCGCGCCCGGGTGCGCCCGACTGTCGAGCTTTTCGTCTACCGCTCGACTCCACGTGTTCGTCTCGTCGACGCTGCGAGGGACGGGCGCCGCATCCATCCCCAGGGCCCACTTGAGTAGGTGGGCGTAGTCGTTCAGCGATCGGCTCGTGAGCGTGCCTGAGACGGCCACGAAGCGACACATCTCTACGTCGGGGTCTGCCCGTCTCCACAAGAGATAGCGCCCCACGTGACGCGTCACCGCGGCCTTGAGGTTGCGCAGCGCGTGCGCTTCGTCGGCGATGATCATGTCGGGGTGCATGTCGAGCAAGATGTCCGGCCCGTTTACACGCCCGATCCGTTCGTAACTCTCGACCTCGATGGTGCAGTTACAGATCCAGTGCTCGCTGAGCGCTTCAAAGTCGCGGCGCGTCTTGTCGCGCAGGGCGGCGGGCACGAGCACGAGCACTTTGCCGACGCCGAGAACGGTGCCTGCAAGGTACGTGATGAGCGTCTTGCCCTTGCCCACCCCGATCGCGCCGACCATGCCATCGTTATCGTAGATCGTCTGTAGCGCCGCAGCCTGTACTGGCCACAGCGTCATGCTGCCCCCGGGCTGTCGCAGCCACGCGGTCAGCTCAGCGACAAGATCGGCGAGATCTTCGTCTTCGTGCCAGTGCTCGCGCGGGAGCGCCGTGACCCGGTCGTACTCCATCGAAGCGAGCACGCGGCCTGCGGTCTGCTCATACCCGGGGTACTTGTCTTCGGAGACACGGGTAGCGGCCGCCGCGAGGTTGCGCCCGCGGCTGCGTAGTTCGTCGACGCGGCTCACGCTAGAAACGCTCGGCGTAGGCGTTGGCGATCTCGTCGGCGATGGAGACGGCTTGCGTCGCCTCCAGCTCAGGCGCCTCGCGCATCACGAGGTGCACCGTACTGACCCACACGTCGGCCTTGCTGGGCGCGTCTGCCTTCTTGGCGCGCGTCGTCTTCTTGGCGCGCGTCGTCTTGGGCTCGTCTTTCGGTTTGTCGGGCAAACTGCCCGACTTGATCGTTTCGTCGACGGCTTCGCGGATCTGCTCAGCTTTTTCGTCGCGGGTGCCTTCGACTTCGAGCACACGTTTGCTGAGCTTGATCTCTTGCTCTTCCGTGATCGCTTCGGTCTCGGGGGAGTTGAGCCCACGCGCCCCTCGGGCGCGATCTTTGAGGCTCGGCTTGGTCTTGGTTCCGTTCTTTGGTTTTTCGGCCGTGCTCTTCTCGTTCGCCTCTTTGGCGCGGGGAGGGGCTTGTTTGCGTCGGATGCGGTCTTTCAGTCCCATGGTGTTCTCGCTCTTGTTCTCGGTCTCTTTCTTGTTCTTGCGCTCGAATGCTGCGGCGTACCGTGCCCGGCGGTCCTGGTCGCAGACGTCTCGGAAAGGACAACCGCCGTATGCGCCACACGCGTCAAAGTTAGGTTCTAGTTCATTTCCGTGCTCTGCGGTTCGATCTCGGTTCATGTTCTCGACAAGGCGCCCAACACGGACGAGCCGATCTTCAACCTCGGTTTTTGTGATCTCGCTCTGGACCGCGAAGGCTCGACGCGCCCCGCGGGTAGCGTAGTAAATCCAACTCAGTTGAACTTTGTCAAGATCATATTTTTCGAGGCTGTCGTGCGCGTACAGTGTCGCCTGGATGTCGCTCTTCAGCTCCTTCCGCGTGAGCCCGTACTCCTCGGGGTTGCTCGACGACTTGTGATCGACGACGTGTAAACGGCTCCCGTCGAGCCATCGAAGGTCGACATACCCGAGGAAAGCTGCGCCGAAGAGTTTGCGGTTGATCTTCGCTTCAACCTCAAAGTCATGTTCGCCGTGCTTGGGGAGCAGATGCACACCGCTCGCGGCGATCTTGCCGGGTTTGTCGTCTGGGAGGGGTGTGCCGTGGCGGAAATATGCTTCGAGTCGAGCGTGCATGTCGGTCCCAAGCTGCGCGCTCGCCTTGACGGGATCGGGGAGCTTCATGATGCTCTTGAAAAACCATTTTCGGTTACATCCGCCCGCTTCGGGATCGTAGTTCTTGAGCTGGGACGCGGAGTAACGCGGCACCTTCACGCCGCCCCCTTGCGTGCCTTCTTGGCGTTGCGGATCTTCCGGCGCGCTTCGACGTCGCGCATGTCGCTTCGGTAGCGCTCGACGATGCGCTCGTACTCTGCCGCGCTCCGTTTGTCGACCTCGGCAAAGTCGTAGCTGTACCAGCGAATGCCGCTGCTCTTCACCGTCGTCACGCGGGCACCGTAACGTCGCATGAGCGCGTTGAAGGCTCGCAGAGCGTATTTGTCGTCGCCGCTGCGCGAGCGCTTGGCAAGGCCAAGCGTCTCTTGTAACAAGCCGTCGCCGTGCTCGTCGAGATAGGTGAGCACGGCGTCCCGCACGTCGTCGGCCTGCATGCGCACGCGCTGGAACGTGATCGCCTCGGCGTCGACCTTGAGCACAGCGCGGAGCACTTCGTTGAAGCATTCAGCCTCGAAGCACTGAGACCGTTTGTGCGCCATGTGGCGGTTCATGTTACGGCGCGCGTCGTGGTTGGCGAGCGCAGCCTGCCCCTCTTCGCCTTGCGCATCGAGCTTGGCCGCGACGAACTTACGACACGCCTTGCGACCCTTGCCGTCGTCGTCAAACTCGACGTCGGCATGCTCGACGCGTTGCAAGCCGTAGAACTCGCGGATGTTGAACTTCGTCAGCGCTTCACGGTCGCCGGCTTCGTGCTCGTGCGCAGTACGGATCTCCTCGGCTTCGTCTTCGTCGATGTTGCGCGCCTTGACGACCTCGTCGATGCGCTCGCCCTTGACCTCGTCTTTGGCTTGCTGGATCTCGGCGCGCGTGGCCTTGGCTGCCGCTTCGACTTCGTCGCTCAGCTCGATGCCAAGGTTGTCGGTGATCTCCCAACCGTAGCTCGCCCACATCGAGTGACGGCGCCCGAGCGGTTCGGCGAGAGACTGTCGACGGATGCGTTCATGCAGCCGCCACGACTGCGCAAACTCGGGGTCAAGGTACTTGCGTTCGCCGGTCTCGTAGTCGTTGCGCCACTGCGGCAAGCGCCCGGTCACATAGGCGTCGGAGATCTCCGCACGTGCGCACGCGAGACGGTCGAGATGGGCGTCGGTGTAGCGCACGTCCTTGCGGTTGCTCCACTTCTTGAGCCCCCAGATCAACGTGCCGGCGCTGACCCTGCGCACGCGCCGGGCGAGCTGGCCAAGCATCTCGACGGGCAAGTTCGGGTTGAGGTCGAGCACGATCACTTCGTCGGCCTCGGGGAAGTCGACGCCCGAGCCGACGGCGGGATTGAGGTAGAGCACTTGGTTGCGAGCGATGAGGCTCTTCGGGTCGCGTAGCTTCTCGCGTGTCTCGGCGAGGCGGCTGTTCTCCCCGCTCACGTAGTCGGCGGTAAGACCTCGCTTCTCGCACAGGCGCACCATCTCGCGCGGGAGCTTCTTGCTCGTGCAGCACACGACCACGCGGTGCTCGGGGTCATCGGCCGCGCGAGCGAGCGCGTCGTCGAGCCGAGCGTAGGCTTCGCCGAGCTTGCACGCGTGCACGCGCACCGTGCCCGACTTCGGCGGCTGAATGGCGACGCGGACGCGCCGGTTGGGGTTGTGGCGCCGCACTTGAAGCATGAGCAAGACGAACTGCTCGAAGGGCAGCGACGCGGACGACACCACGGCCTTGCGCGATTGCATGATCCCCTCGCGCATCGCGTCGTAGGCGGCGAGCGGTTGCTCGACCTTGCCGGTGTGCATGTACGCGTCGCTCTGCTCGTACTCGTCGGCGACAAAGAGCCCCTCGAAGGGCAGCGTCACCCGGGGGAGGGTGTTAACGCAGCACGAGACCTGCTCGCCCTCGACAGCGTCTTCGTGGGCGTACTGAGAGACGATGTCGAGGCGGGCGGCGTTGACCTCGGTCAACGCCTGCGTCGGCTGCACGGCGACGATAGGGGCCTGTGCGGCCTTGGCCCGCCCGACCTCGGCGGCGATGTACGTGGTCTTGCCCGTCCCGTGCGGCGTGATCAGCACCAGCAGCTCATCGTGCGCCATCGGCGCAAGGTGATCGCTGACGTAGGTGCCTGCGGGCAGCTCGACCACCTCGACGTTCGGGAGCCCCGCGGCCTCGGCGACTTTCCGAGCCTCTACAGCCGCGTCAGCCCCGAGAGCCGCGAACGACTGCTCTAGCTCGTGCCAGGCGTCAAACCCCAAGAGACGGCTGATCTGGGCCTTCTCGAAGTCGATCCCGGGTTCGCCGGCCGGCTTGTCGTGAGCCGCTAGTGCACCACTTGCGCAGATACTAATTAATCTCTGCGCAAGTGGTGCGCGCGGGCGGCGCGTCCAAAAGACTTCGGCCGCGTAGTCAAACACCAGAAGCGCGGGCTCCCCCCCGGCCGGGCCCCACCATTTGCACCCGTGTCCAGACTCGGTGTCGGTGCGCCCCCAGCGCAGCCCCTCGGTAGGAACCACGCGGATCTCGGTGTAGTCGCCCCGGGTCGGGTGCGTCAGCTCGGCGACCTCGCCCATGGTGAGGCGTTGCCCTGCGAGGTCGACGTCGGTCCGGCTGCGGTGGCGAAGGTCAGACGACACGACAGTCACGACGTCGGCGTCGTCGATGATCTCGCCGCCGTTGACGTACTTGCCCGTGCCGCCGCCACCCTTACCGCCGCCGCTCGCTCGTCGACGCTTCTCGATCTTGAGCGGCGCCAGTGCTTCGAGGTCGGCCGCTTCGCCGCGCTCGGTCAGCTCTCGCATGCGCTCGAAGAACTGCTCGAACGACCCCGGCTCAGTGCCGCGGTGAAGGTAGGTGTAGATCCCTTTGCTCGCGTGGCCCGACCCCGGCGCCACGACAAACCCCTTCGACGACCGCACCTCGACGTGCACTTCGGGGACACACGTTCGATACGCCGGGTTGCTCTCGGGGAGCTTGGGCGTGTCTTCGGGATGCAGCACCCAAACGTGAAGCCCCTTGCCCGTCGCCACGAGCGCGACGGGGCACGCGATGCGCTCGATGAAATCTTCAACGGCGATCCACAATTGTTCGCACAAATACTTGAGCCGCTCCGCGGTCGTGCCCGCCTCGACCTCTTTTTTGAACTTCGCGGTGAGGTCGAAGTCGAAGACGGTGAACGGCGACGGCCCGACGTAGGCGCACGGGCCCGACCGCACGCCGCGCCCGAGCGTGCGCTGGACAAGCGCCATCATCGTCTCGTC
>Ga0180436_10003480_pt1 | contig 14460 bp, 14 predicted proteins | sample SS_ome_2_FD_132434 | JGI IMG/M metagenome (GOLD analysis project Ga0180436, IMG submission 132434) | Hypersaline lake sediment archaeal communities from the Salton Sea, California, USA - SS_3_S_2 metaG | ecosystem: Environmental > Aquatic > Non-marine Saline and Alkaline > Hypersaline >...
GTGATAGATCCGACGTAGTCGAGGTCGGCGTCGGTGACCGTCGCCCTGTGGATCTTCGATTTCATCATGCGTCGCCGCATGGTTGCTCCTTTGCTTGGCGCCGCCGCAGCGGTCGCCCTACTTGTGCACCAGCCGGAGAGGTTAGCGCTGTCTGGTACAACCGGGCCAGACGTTTCTTCATTCCTTAGACCCACGTGACCTGCCGCGAGTTCCGAATGTCAGTCCCGCTGTCGGACGAGTAGCGACGAGACAAGCACTGCGCTAGCGAGGGCCGCGGACACTCCGATCGCAGCGGGGGAGAGCGGGTCGGGGCGTTCCGGCCGCGGGGGCAGCGTCAGCGAGCCTGTCGTCGCGGGATTCCCGGACTCCGTCGATGGCAACCCAATTTGGGATCCCTCGGCGGCTTGGGGCACGGTCGACTCGACGACGGCCGCCGCCTGACCAACCGTTGTTGCTATGAATGCTGCCGCGATAACGACGAAGACGATGCGCCGCAGAATGACCTTCCTTGCCCGGATGCAGAACGCTAACGAACCCCGGGGACTAAGTGAGGGACCAGTCCGTTCTTGCGTAGATTCGTCGGCTCTGTGCCGACAGATTCACGCAAGAACGCTTGGTCGCTCGCTAGCTAGATCAAGTCAGCCTCCGTACTCAGGCGACCACCACCACGCTGCCGTCGCCGAATCCCAACCCTGGTGGGCGACGATTCCCTGGATCCGCTCCGGCCAGTACGGCACGTAGAACACCTGGCGCAGTGCAAGCGGATAGACGACGGCGTTGTCGGCCAGGATGGCCTCCGCCTCGAGGAGGAGCTCAGTGAGTCTTTCCTGATCGAGCGTGACGCGCGCTTCTGCCATGAGGTCGCTGAACCGCTGGGCCGGTTCCCCCACGGCCGCCCAGTCGAAGAAGCGTTCACCCTCGGGCAGCAACGGGTCGAAATACGAGAGGTTGTGGGCCATGTCGGCGATACCGTCACCGGCGAACAGCCGAATTGTGTAGACGTCGGTGAGCCCCTCGGGGAACCAGATGCTGAAGAAGTCCCAGCTGAACTCCGCCGATGCCTCCCATCCTGCGGACGTGAGTTGCTCAACGATCGTTTCGCCAATCAGGATCGTCGAATCGCCGGTGCTGCTGACCAGCGATGCCTTTGGCGGGTCTGCCTCGAAGTCGCGACCGATCTGTGCAGAGAGCAGGGCGAGCAGCTCAGCGGTGCGGGCAGGGTCATCGTATTGGTCCCAGATTTCGGATTGGAGGCCGGGTGAGGCCGCTCCGGCAATGGAGACCACCGGCCCCTGGACTGCCTCGCCGATTGCCGCGCGATCGATGGCGCTGAGTACCGCCTGGCGATACAACAAGTGCTCGTTCAGCGAATCCGGGTTGCGCTCAAAGCGGCTGTCGCCCAACTGGAATCCGACGATCTCATAGAGCGAGTCCCAGCGCTGGCTGAGGATGAAACCTTCTTCGTCCGGATCACCCAGGTAGGGGACGTGATAGTAGGAGATGGCTCCACCCATCATGGCGTCCACAGACCCCGACGTGAACCAGGTAGCCAGCGCCGCTTCCCCGATCGCTCCGTGGCCGAAGGCCTTGATCTCAATCCCGTCGAGGTACGGGAGTTGATTGCCGTCGTCGTCGGACTCCCAGTAGTTGTCGTTCCGCCGGAACTCGAGCAACCCGGGCTCGTGCTCTGGATCGGTTGACGGGATGTAGTTTTCGAAGACGAACGGACCGCCGGAGAGCCACAGCTTGTCGTTCCAATCCTCGCCAAACGTCTCCGATTCGACGGCATGTGCTGGTACCAGCCAGGGGAAGAGCCGCTCGTAGCGCGGATCGGGATTGGTGAGCTCGAACCAGACTGCCCGCTCTTGCCCGGTCAACGTGTCGAAGTCGATCAGTGAGTGGATCTCTTGCAGATTCTCATCGATCGGTAGATCGTCACGCATGATCAGCTCATGAGTGAAGGCGAAGTCGGAGAACGAGATTGGTGTCCCGTCGGCCCATTGCGCCCCGGGACGGATTTCATAGGCAATGGTGACTACTCCATCGGCGACAACGACTCCGCCGTTGTCCAGGCGAGGGATCTCTGCCAGGACCCAGGGCTTGGCTTCCCCGGTCCCCGGGTCAAGCCGGTACGCGCCGGGAACGCTGAGCCGGGCCACGTCCGATGCGTTCCACTGGTCGAGCAGCGGGTTGATCGTCGCCGGCCGGAACGTGCCGTCCTCCAGTTGCGTGCCGTAGATCAGTTCGGTGTCGGCGCCTACGGTGACGGTGCCCCCGTAGACCGGTTCGGTCGGCAGGTCCGCAAGGGTGGTCGTTGTCGTGCGCGGCGGCTCGGTCGAAGTCGTGGCTGGTAGGGGGGTCGTCGTCTCAGCTGGTGTGGTCGTAGTTGTCGAGTCGGCGGGCACGGTCTCCGTCTCGGTGCGCATGAACAGCGCACCCGCCCCGATGCTGAGGACGAGAGCCACGGCCGAGGTCAGGGCGGCTGCAATGAAACGAGCTCTGCGGCGGCGGCGGATCGTGAGCTCGAGGTCCGGAGCGGAGAAGCCTTGCCTAGCCTTCCTCGCTTCGGTACCGGCACGTTTGCCGAGGTCGCTCATGGTGCCTCCTCCCTGGAACCGAACCGATCGGCGAGTGTCTTGCGGGCCCGCTGCAGGTGCGTCTTCACCGAGGCGGCGGTGATGCCGAGAATTGCGGCAATGTCATCGACGGAGCGGTCCTCGACGTAGTGCAGGGCGATGACCTGAGCCTGCCGGGTAGGCAACTTGCGCACGACGGCCCAGAACTCGGTCGCCTCCGGGCTCATCGCGGACGGGGCTAGAGGACCGATCCGGAGCAGAGCCTTGGCCTCGGCCCGCAACCGACGGAAGCGGGACATGGCCAGATTGGTAGCTACACGCCGAATCCAACCTTCGGGGTTGTCGAAGCGGCCGACGCGATCCCAGTCGCGATGGGCCTTCAAGAAGGCGTCCTGGGCGATGTCCTCGGCCGCCGACCGGCTTCTGGTGAGCACCATGGTCAGTGTTGCCACCGCCGGATACTCGCGCCGGTAGAACGAGCCGAAGTCGGGGACGGACCGAACCAGCGGTACTCCGTTCGGTTGTGTCCCCACTCTGCCTCCGTGACCCAGGACTACACCCACACGCTACTAACGCATGAGGCGTGCCTCTCGGATGACGCGTTCCGTCCCGGTGAGACGGAACGTTTGAGTTGCTGCGCAAACTCGGGCCGGCAATCAGCTTGGCATCCGATTCAATCGAATTGCTGGCTAGGACTCTCGGCTCGAACTTCGGATGAAATCAGACGGCCCGGCGGGGGTGATCACGGCGCATTGAGGGCTTCCAAGCTCGCCGTGACCAGTGCGGCGGCGTGCTCTGAGGCGCCCAACGGTGTGCTCCGGTACCAAGGGGCGCTGGGGTCCGCTTCGGTAGGTCCGATCAATCCTGCTTCTGCTGGATCTAGTTGGTGGTCTGGGCCGTTGAAGACATCCTGAAGCGATAAGAAGACGGAACCATGGGCCTCAGCCGCTTGGTCGAGTTGGGCTCGCCACGACTCGAACCAGGCCACACAAGCCTCTTCGATGCCACTATCTCGTTGAAGTTGCAGACTCGGGTTGTAGAGGTCCAGAGTGATGATCAGCGTTGGCTGATCCTGGCGAAGATCCCAGAGTTCGGTGTACACGTCATCGAGCAGGCGTCGATAGACCGTCCAGTATTCGCCGGTGAGTTCGGAGGTGGGCGGTACTCCTTCCGGTGATCGCCACCAACATCGTCCGAAGTCCTGAGTTATGTACTCATCCTCGTTGTCAAGTGACTCCCCGGGACGCGAAAGAAGCACAATTACCTCTGCGGGAGGCACATAGTCGCCGAGCGGCGGGTAGCGGTCGCCTCTGAGCTGCTCAACGAGAGTTGCCGCATAAACGTGGTCGAAACCCGGGGGCTCGAAGAGCCGCATCTCAACCCCCAGTTCTTCGGCGAGCTGATCGGCATAGAGCTGCCCGGGAACCCGGGTGAAGACGTCATCGAACCCGAGGAAGAGGATGTCCCACGGTTCTCCTTCACCTGGAGGCTCGACATCCGACACCTCTGAGACGGTCGAGCTTGTACTGGTTGGGACAGTTGTTGTCGTGATCGCCGTGGTGGTAGTGGGATTCACCAGAGCTGTAGTTGTCTCCACATCGTTCTGGTCGGAGTTCCCGCAAGCCGCCAACAGCGAAATAGTCAGCACCGCGGCGAGATACTTCCCCTTGGTGAGCCTTCTCGACATCTGGGGCCCTTCCCTTCGACCGGAGCTACCCCCGTACTAACACAGGCAAGAGGATCCGAATAGGGGGCACCGACCCGAATCCGAGCCAATCACCGGCATCTCTTTGGAGAAGCCTGCAGATTGGTTGCAGGCCCGCATTGCCGATCTTGTCGTAGGCTTTCGATATGCGGGATCGCCCTATCCGACGATGTCACCTGGCTGTGCTCGCCGTCAGCCTGCTTGCTGCGGCTTGTTCCAGTGACGAAGCCGTTGAGCCAACCGCGGCACCGGCGACGACCGCAGCGACCACTACGGCTCCCACCACAAACGCGACAACCACGTCGACCACAACAACGACGACCACCACAACAACGACGACCACCACAACAACGACGACCACCACAACAACCACTGAGCCTCCCCGGATCTGGGATGACGTAGATCGGCTCGATATCGCATTGCTCGGCAGCGACGCCGGGGTGGGGAGAACAGGCACCCGAACGGACACGGTCATCCTGTTCAGCATCGATCCCGAGACAGGTGAGGCGGCGATGTTCCATATTCCCCGCAACCTCACGGAGGCGCCGCTCCCCGAGGGGATGGGAATCTGGGACTGCAACTGCTTCCCGGACATCATCACGCACCTATGGGCGAACGCCGAGTGGTACCCCGACGCCTTTCCCGGGCCGCAGGAGCCACCGATCAACGCGCTGAAGGCCGCACTCGGCTTGATCTTCGATGTTGAAGTGGATTACTACGCCAAGGTCGATCTGGCCGGTTTTGTCGGTCTCTTCGACGCTCTGGGCGGGATTCTGATCAATGCCCCGAAACGAATCTACGACCCGTCCTATCCCCACGAGGACGGCAGCTTCGAATCGACCACGATCGAAGCGGGTGAGCAGCTGCTGGATGGGCACGATGCTCTGGCCTACGGCCGAATCCGCTACAACTCCGGGGACTTTGCCAGGATGCACCGGCAGCGCTGCCTGCTCGGATCGCTACTCGAGAACACGGATCCTGAGCAATTGGCAGCAGGCTCCTTCGGTGCCGCGATTGCCGAATTCGTGGAGACGGACATCCCCATCGATGCCCTCGACGACTTCGTCGAGCTGTTCTCACGGATGGATTTGGACCGTACTGCCACGCTGCGGATCACCCGGTACAACTACGGCACCACGGGTCACGCCGGTTACCAGATCTACGATCTGGAGCAGATCCGCGCGGATGCGCACGTCCTGATGGAGGATCCAACTGTGCATCTCGACACTCAGGACGGCGAAGGCTGGGAAGACACCTGCAGCCAGTCGTTTGACTGACAATCGACCTCCTTCCTCGGTGTGCTCTGACCTGATATCGTCGACCCATGGGGTCTTCACTGAATCCGTGTTACACTGATCCTGTGTCTAACCTAACCCTTGCTATCGATGACGAAACGCTGAAGCGTGCTCGAATCCGTGCGCTGGAGCAGGGGACTTCTGTGAATGCCGTGGTCCGTGAGTACCTCGAGATCTATGCGGGCATCGACAGGCGGGGAGTACTGGGTGACCTGGTTGATCTGGCGGATTCGGTCGAGTCCGGCGCCGACGGTTCGGGCCGATCGTGGCGACGTGACGACCTATACGACAGCTAATGCCTTCCTTCCTTGACACCAACGTCCTCGTCTACGCATTTGATCGGTCCGAGTCGGCCAAGCGTGTCGCTGCCCTCGAGCTGCTCGCGGATCCCGATGCCGACTTCGTCACGAGCGCCCAGGTGTTGAGTGAGTTCTATGTCACGACTACCCGCAAGCTCGACCCTCCTTTGCATCACGCAGCGGCGTTGGAGGCGATTGAGTATCTCAGGAGGCTTCCCATCGTTGCGGTCGATGACCGGCTCGTGGTGGCCGCAGTTGACACGGCCAACGCTGAGGCACTGTCGCTTTGGGATGCGCAGATCGTTGCGGCTGCTGCCCGTGCCGGATGCCGCGAGGTGATCACTGAGGACCTCAACAACGGCCAGGTGATTGCCGGAGTGGAGATCCGCAACCCGTTCGTGTAGCGCTACTCGACCGGGAGTGCCTCGAAGAGTCGCCAGCTGGCCAGTCCCCCCCGGCTGTCGTGCTGGCCAGAGGCATTGCGGAAGTTGACCGGCACGTCGTCACCTTCCCGCGGCGGCCAGTACTCATATACGCCGAAGTGCAGATGCGGCCCGCCGGTCAGCCCAGAGTTTCCGGCGAACGCAATGAACTCGCCGGCCTCCACCTCATCCCCGGGCTCCACGGCCACCCCGTCGAGCATCAGGTGGGCATAGAAGGCAACAGTGCCGTCGTTGTGTTGGATGAACACGTAGTTGTGCAGACCGCGCCCTCGCCCTGTGTCGGGGGAGTCTTCTTTGACCTCTTTCACGACACCGCCCCTGGCGGCCAGGACCTCGGCTCCGATAGGCATGTCGAAGTCGTAGGCAAGCTGGTTGCGATGACCGCCTTCAGAGAAGCAGTAGGACTGGGAGATCCAGTACTCCTCGCCGGCCCCGTAGGGGAGGATGTAGCGAGAATCGGCCGGGTCACCAAAGACTGCCCGCTCGAGACAGGGCGAGTCCGGATTCACGCCGTTAGGGACGGGGAGAGCTGCGGTTGTGGTGTTCGTTGTTGGCACCGTCGGGACCGCTGCGGTCGGAGCAGTTGTCGCTGATCTGGGGGCAGGTGTCGGAGCGGCACCACCGGGTTCGGCGGACGAACACGCAGCTGCGAGGAGAATCGCAATGGCAAGCAGGATTCTCATGGGTGCCTCCACCGCCATCGTACCTAGGTACTCCGGAATCTCAGCAAGGACCATATTCGGGAGTGCGACGGCAGAATCGCTGGGGCAACAAGCGCCATTGCAGCAACGGCGCATGGCCGGTAGATCTGCCTGATGTCTCAGGACCCGGCGACTCCCCAGACGAGGGTGTCGAAGGAGTTGGTGTCGCCGAGGTCGGGGGCTTCTTCCTCCACGAATTCCTCATTGAGATAACGGGTATATCCATCTTCGCCCGCCAGGTGGTAGCCGAAGAACGCTGTGGCGAATCGCTTCATCTGCGACACCGCATCGAGTTCGTAAATCATCATGTGATCTGCGCCGACAAAGGTGATCAGCTCGGCGCCGGGATAGTTCGCAAGTAGCTGTGTCATCGCCGGGCCGTAGTCGTTGGTCAGATCTTCGCTAGCCGCAATCAAAAGAGCGGCTGCAGTCGCCTCGGCAAGACCGGCCGGTCCGGTGAAATCAAACCCCGCCGCACCCATCGGCATCGCAGCCTTGATCCGCTCGTCACCCATCGGCTCCCACAAGCCGTCCTCTCTAGCAATGCCGACCTGCTCGGCTCTCTCGACGAGCCGATCCCAGCGGCCGTCGGGGGTACAGACGTAACCCCACCAGTTGTCGCTCCACCCTTCGGGCCGCTCCGCACACGTAGCCCGGTAGTGATCGGGATCGATCCGTGCACCGGTCAGCATCAACGCATCCCAGCCCCCAAACGAGTATCCAGTCGTCCCGGCACGGTCCGTGTCGACCAGCCCCGCCAGCGGACCATCCTGCAAAGACTCCAGCGCATCGAGCGCCGCCATGTGATCAAGCGGGAAATCGATCATGTCGGTATTGAAAGACGTCGCACCCCACGTGTCCTGACCCTGCACCGCAGCAAACACAAACCCATGCGAGGCAAGATGCGGACCAAGCACGTTGCCGATCTTGCCGTCGCCGACAATCACCGGATACGGAGCCCCGGCAGAATCCGTTTCCGCTTCCGAATCCGGCTGTGGCGACTCGGTCAACGCCGGGTAGAACGCAATCACGCGGACCGGGCGATCGTCCCGGGAGGAGTCGATCGTCTCGAACCCGGTCCTCCCCACCCCATACGGCCCCCGCTCCGCCAGCGCTACACCGTCGATCGCAGGCAATGTGGTCGTCGTCGGCGTGGTGGTCGTTGCCATCGCCACCGTCGTGGCAGTCGCCACCGTCGTGGTGGCCGCCTCTTCGCCTTCACCGCAGGCGGCCAGAACCATTACCAACACCAGGCCAAGAGCCGTTCCTCGCATGGCTGTTCCTCACGATCGACGCATCTCCAGTCTACGCAAGCTCGATCCAAGAACGATCCAAAAGACGAATGCCTTCTCGGTCCCCTCCAGAGAGCGGTCCGCTAGGGATTCACAGCTCATTGCCGGAGTCGCGCCCCTCGGCGAATGCAGTGATGTTGGCGATCGTGTCGTGGGCGATCGCCTCGAGCGCCTCAGTTGTGAAGAAGGCTTGGTGCCCGGTGATCAACACATTGGGGAATGTCAGCAGCCGGGAGAACGTGTCGTCCTGGATGACCGTGTCGGATAGGTCCTCGAAGAAGAGATCGCCCTCCTCCTCATAGACGTCGAGGCCCAGATGACCGATCTTGCCCGTCTTGAGGCCTTCGATGGCCGCTGCGGTGTCGATCAGAGCGCCGCGGCTGGTGTTGATCAGCATCACCCCATCTCGCATGTTGGCTATGGCAAAAGCATCGACGACGTGGCGAGTCTCGGGCGTTAGTGGAGCATGAAGCGAGATGACATCGGATCGCTCCCACAGTTCCTTCAGCTCTACGTATTCCAGACCCAGCTCCAGTGCATCGTCGTTCTGGAAGACGTCGTATCCAATGAGTTCACAGCCAAAACCTTTGAGGATCGTGGCCACAGCAACGCCGATCTTGCCGGTACCGAGCAACCCAACCGTGCGATTGCCGAGATCAAATCCGAGCAAGCCATCGAGCGACAGGTTGCCTTCGCGGACGCGGGCATGAGCGCGATGAATCTTGCGGTCCAGCGCCAGCATCAGCGCCACCGTATGCTCCGCAACCGATCGCGGGGAGTAGGCGGGAACCCGGACCACGTGCAGATCGAGGCTCTTTGCCGCATCGAGATCGACGTGGTTGAAGCCGGCGCTGCGCAGCGCAATCAGCTTGGGCTCGCTCTTGGCCAGGCGCAGCAGGGTGGCCGCACCGAGGTCGTCATTGACGAAAGCACAGACAACGTCATAGCCGTCGGCCAGCGCTGCGGTGGCGCGGGTGAGCCGCGCTTCGAAGAAGGTCAGCTCATGGTCGGTTCCCTCCGCCGCTTTGGTCAGGAACTCCTCGTCATACGGTTTGCTGGAGAAGACTGCTACTCGCATGGCGATGAGTGTACGGCGAAGCCACGCTCGCCGAAACCGTCTCAGTGCGAGCCGTCGAGAATCAGGGTGAGTTCTGATCCATTCTGGTGAACGGTGACCTCGGCGAGGGTGCCGATCCGAGCCGCCGGTGCGGTCCCCCAAGGCTGTTCGCCAACCGCAACGGCGGTCGCGCCGGCGGCCGCCGCGGCAGCACCGCCCGCCGATGAATCCTCGAATACAACACAGTCCTTTGGCTGCGCTCCGAGGATGGTCGCGGCTGCTTGAAACGGCTCAGGATCGGGTTTGCCCGCCGCAACGTCGTCGGCCGTGACGACATGCGCCGGGATGGGAATGCCGGCGCTGTGCCACCTGGCTTCAGCAAGGCGGCGGCTGGCCGAGGTGACGATCGTCCAGCGTCCGGCCGGTAACTTGTTGAGTAGCCGGAGCGCGCCGGGGAGCGGCTGGACGGTTGCAGCCAGCTCGACCTCGAGATCCTCGAGACGACCCACCGCCCGTTCCGCAACGGCGCGGGGTAGGTGTCTTGCGAGAGTTGTCGCCGCGGGCACACCAACCAGCTCCTTGATCAGAATGGCGAAGTCGAGATCGAACTCTTTGGCGAGTTGCTGCCACGCGGCCGCAACGTGACGATGGCTATCCAGCAAGACGCCGTCGCTGTCAAAGAGTAAGGCAGAAGCCGTGATGCGCATATGGAGACTGTAGGCCGCGTCGTGGACGGTTCGATCGCCCGCCCGTCGCCAGGGGAGCCGGGAGGCCCGCATCGTTAGGCAGCCAGATCTGCAAGGATGCTCCCGGTGCAGGATCGAATCACATTGGGCCGGATGCAGAACCCCGTGCGCGGGTTCCTGCACGGAACCGCAGCTGTTGTTGCAGTTATTGGCACTGTCTTCCTGGTTGTTCAGACGACCTCGCTAGCCGGGCGCATCGCAATGACCGTCTACGGGTTGGGTTTGCTGGGCCTTTATGCGACCAGCTCGCTATACCACGCGGTTCCCTGGCGAGAGTCCCGGAAGCTGCGGATGCGGCGGCTCGATCACGCCATGATTTTCGTTCTCATTGCGGCCACGTACACCCCGATCGGGGTCATAGTCTTCGACGGATGGTTGCGAACGGTCAGCCTCTCCGTCGCCTGGGGCACGGCATTCCTCGGGTTCCTGCATCACATGTTCATTCGCAAGCAGCGATTTCATCTATCCATTGGGATGATGGTCACTTTGGGCTGGTTGTCCCTGTTGCTGATGTACCCGCTTGCCCAGCGAGCGGGCGTGGCCCTCGTCGTCCTGTTCGCAGTCGGGGGCATCATCTACACGATCGGAATGGTGATTGTTGTCACGCAGCGGCCCCGGTTGTGGCCCCGGGTGTTCTCCTCGCACGAGCTATTCCACGTCTTCGTGGTCATCGCTTCGGCCGTCCACTTCGCTGCCATCCACCGCTTCGTGGCTCCGCTCGCCGCTTAGCCGGTCCGCAGCTCCCACACAGTACCGGTCGGTGTGTCCTTGACCTCGATTCCTCGCGAGGTGAGTCCGCTGCGAATGAGGTCCGCCGTTGCGTAGTCGTTGGTGGATCGGGCCGAGTCCCGCACCGCGAGCAAGAGATCGACGAATGCAGCGATGCGGTCTCGCGGATCGATTAGTCCGTCTGCCGCCTCGTCCACAACCCGGACCAGCATGCTGCGAAAGGCGCTTCTCGCCTCTTCGGATGTGTGCGCCTCTGCCTCAGCATCGAGCAGGGCCGCTAGTACGGCACCGGGATCCCTTTGCGCCAGCGCGGGCTCGAGATCCATTTCTGCCGACCGGCGCGCGCCCGCGGCAACGAGAGGGCGATGACGCCCACCCAACGCGCGCAACGCTTCACCAGTATCCATCGAGGTTCCCGTCGGTAAGACGATGTCGGTGGCGCTGCGAAGCGTCACGCTGCCCGCACCCGCAACCGACAGTCGTCCCTCGCCGAAATCGATAGTTGCTGCAGTGTGTTCATCGATACCGAGTACACCAACGTCGAGGGCGTCGAGTAGACCTGCCAACCTGCGCTCACCGATGTAGCAACGACTGGTGTCGTGGTTACCGCCCTCGGCATTGTTCCAGTGCGGGATCACTGTGCAGGGGAAGCCAAGGCCGCTCATTATGTCCATTCCGGGCAGCCAGTGGGGAGCCTCACCCACCTTGTAGATCTCGTAGACGGGGATCGTGGTGCGGCCAAGAGCCAGCGACGCTGCTGAGGCGAACGTGACGGTGCCGCCCGCTTGCACAATGTCCTGGAGCAGGGGAGCGAGGCCGACTGAGCTCCATATGCGCAGGGCGTAGCTCGGTGATCCCGGCCCAGAGAAGACATACCGGGCAGAGCGGATCTTGGCAACGAAGCGCTCCAGCTCCACGGTGGACGCGTGCTCGTTGCGCAGGCTGGCGACTTCGACCGTCGCTCGCAAACTGGTTTCGAAGAAGCCGGCGATTCGTTCCGTCAGTTGGTCTGCGTTCTCCTGGAAACCGTACGGAGTGTCGAGTACGACAACCCTGTCGGTCGCAGCGCCCTCCAACCCAGCGCGATGAGTCGCCACGAGGCCGGGAGCGAGCTCACCGGAACCCATCACGATCACTCGTCCGCTCATGATGCCACCCTATCCGCCAGGGCGAGCAGGAGTTCGGTAACCCGTTCCGGGCGTTGTGCATGTACATCATGGTGCCCGTCCAGCCACTCCACGTCTGCGTCGGTTGCCGCCGCAAAAGCGGCGACCCGAGCGGTCTTGGATGTCGATCCGTCGGAGACCGCAACTACTAGCGTCGGGGTGCATACAGTCGCACCGACCGTGTCGGGGTCGTGCTCCCAGAGTTGGCGAAGGATGGCGAGGTGATTCTCCAGACTCAGCCTGTTGCGCACCGAGCCATTCTCATCCACCGTCAGATTGGCTAGCTGTGCTTCTATCGCTTCTTCCGGGAAACCTTGCAGGTGTGACCGCATTGCTGCACCCATCGACTCCATAGTCATACCCGAAAAGCTCGGGGGCGCGAGTCGGCGCCGCGCTTCCTCCCAGTCCGGTAATCCGTCGCGCAGACGAAGAAATCCGCCGTCGATGAGCGAGATGGCCGCAACTCGTTCGGGATGGTTGGCAGCAAGTTCGAGCGTGACATTGGCGCCCCAGGACTGCCCCGCCGCGATGACTCGATCCCAACCGAGATGGTCAAGCACCTTGGCCAGGTCGGTCGTCAATGTGGCCCAGTCGTAGCCCGTGGCGACCTGACTGGACTCTCCATGCCCCCGCAGATCGACCGCAGCACTGTCGTGCCCGGCCGCCGCCAGCCGTTTAGCCACGCCGTCCCACAGTCGAGCATTGGATGCGAGGCCGTGGACCAGAAGAAAGGGAAGGCCGCTGCCGCCGTAACGCCGAATCACCCTGAGGCCGACGACGGGAGAGACCGCAACGGTGGTCGATTTGGGTAGCCGGGCATCGCTGGACATGCGGGTAATCGTAAGTGCTGGAACTCGGCTCGGTGACCATCGCCCTGCCTTGGGTGCTTCAAGCGCTGCGCCGGGACAGTAGATACAATCCGGCGGCGGCCACGACTGCAGTTAATGCGCCAATCCGGTTGCGGATCCGGCGCCGCTCCTTCTCATAGCGTTGCATGTACGAGCAGATCTCGAAGTCCTCCTCGTAGATGCCCCACATGCTGGGATGATGCGGGTTCAGTCTGAGAATTGCTCCCGCCTCGAACGCGGCTACCTCGAAGTTGATTTGCTCCAGGCTCCTTCGCATTGCGTAGTCCGAGTAGGTGCGAAGGCTCGCCCCTACGGTCCGGTCATAGGCCGCCAGCGCAGCCGGTATTCCATCGTGACGGTCGATGAGGCCGGGCAGGGTCGCAACGGAGGTGGTGCCGAGGTTGATGAGGTCACCGTTGCCCTCGAAGCCGTGTGCCGCGTCACCGACCAGCAGGGTCGAGCCCAGGTGGAACATCGGCGCGTGAACGTGTCGGTACTCACCGCCAACCCCGGCGGTCCATTCTCCATCGAGAACGTCGGAATCGACCAGAGGAGCGAAGAACGCCGCGTTGAGCTGCTTGGCTCGTTCGACCGAAAGGTCCGCCCCGTACTTCACGACCACGCTCACCTCGGGTTGTGGCTGGATCATTGCCACGGTGATGACCCGGAATTTCTCCGAGGGGAACTCACGGAGATTGTCGGCGTGAACATGCAGCGCATGGCCGTGTTCTCCGCTGCCGTACCGTTTCCCCAGGGGTCCCTCTGCCGGTAGCCGGTACGCGTACCACCTGTCGAGAAGCTCTGATGAGAACGAATCTGATTGTGATCCGGCCGTCGCCATGAGGCCACGGGTTTGGCTGTGGACGCCATCTGCGCCCAACAGGAGATCGAATGGCACCTCACCTAGTGTTGCCTCAGAACAGACGTTGGCAGCGAAATCGATGTCCTCGAGCACTGCTTCAAATTGAACCTCGATACCCTCTTCGGTCAACCGTTCGTACAGGCTGGCCACGATGTGGTTGCGCCAATGCGAGTAGACGCTCTCCCGCTTCGCCGTCCAGGTGAACTCGTGTCCGAGTATCCGCTTGTGGACGACAACGCCGAAGTAAGGAGACCGCTCGCGGTTGATTGCGGCGCCGACGCCGATTCGATCGAGCACCGCCATCGCCGCGGGCGAGAAGACAATCGGGAAGGTGTATCCCCGGGTACGGAGAAAGCGCTCGCGCGACTGCCGTTCCAGTACGACGATCTTCTCGAAGCGGTCCTTGAGCAGCAGCGCCGAGACCATGCCGACGGGTCCGGATCCAACGATGACCAACGTGCCGTATCTGCGTCCAATCTCGATAGCCATGGCGTGTGACACTACCGGAGCGGGCTCGAGGCCATTGGTGGATCAGATATGGGAAGCTCTCATCGCCTGGGTCGTTGCCTGTCACGTCTCGTGGGATCCCAGTCCGGATTGTATGGGACATAGGGAGGGGCCTGGCCTCCGGCACCGCCGTGGGTGCCCTGCCCGGGACCCCAGCCGACCTTCTTGCTGTTGGGATCGCGCTGCCCGAATATCGTGAAGGCCAGGCGATCCAAAACCCGCTTGAAGGGTCGA
>Ga0180436_10003482_pt1 | contig 14457 bp, 11 predicted proteins | sample SS_ome_2_FD_132434 | JGI IMG/M metagenome (GOLD analysis project Ga0180436, IMG submission 132434) | Hypersaline lake sediment archaeal communities from the Salton Sea, California, USA - SS_3_S_2 metaG | ecosystem: Environmental > Aquatic > Non-marine Saline and Alkaline > Hypersaline >...
CCAAATCCCCGCCACCAGGCGGGCATCATCCAGAGCCCGGTGGCAGGCTGTGTTTTCCGGCAGGGGCCCAGCACATGGCGGGCCACGGTTTCCAGGCGGAAGTTGCGCAGGTCGGGATAGAGGCGGCGGGCCAACCTGAGGGTGCAGCGGCTCGGTGGATTGAAGCCGCGGCCGATACGGGACATTTCGGCCTGGAGAAAGCCTATGTCAAAGGGGGCGTTGTGGGCGACGAGCACGCTGTCGCCGAAAAAATCGTGAAAACTTTGCATGGCCGCTGCAGGACCGGGGGCATCCGCCAGCATGTCGTTGGTGATGCCGTGGATCCGCGTGGCGGACCGGGGAATGGGGACGGCGGGGTTGACGAGGCTGTGGAATTCCCGGCCGGGGCGGCCGTTTTCCATGGCCACGGCCCCGATTTCGATGATCCGGTGGCCGAACCAGGGGGATAGGCCGGTGGTTTCCACGTCCAGTGCCACGCAGCGCCGGTCTGCATTGCGCATGAGTTCAGGCTCCTATTGAGGTTGGAACAGCCTGGAAATCACTGATTTATTGGCTGATTGGAAATCCTTGTTTGCCTTTTGAATTGAGCGGCCCGGATGGGTTGAATGATTTCAGGTATTTATTTCCCCCTTCCCCAACCCCTCTAAGCCAGGGGAGGGGAGTCTTTCGTCCGGCACTTTTCAATTTGGCGTGATTCCCGTATTTCCCAACCATTCAGCGGTGGCACCGTCCGCGTTGAATATTGGCAGATTTTCTTGATGAGTAATTATTCTGTTTAACCCAATACGTCAAGGCTAGAATTATACGCTAAGGGATAATGAGCAAAGTTGTCAATCAATTCCAAACGGCCTTGCCGCTGCTCCCGGAGAACCGCTAGTGCCCCATGACGTAGGTGCTCAGAATCACAATCACCAGGAACACAATCATGCAGAGGCCTTCCAGGGCCCAGTTGACAATGCGCATCAGCATGTGACCTCCCGCAGGCTGCAGGCCTCGTTGAAATAGTCCTCGGCCTCTTCGACGGTGTCGAACAGCAGCCAGTCGCGGAGGATGGTCAGGCCGGACTGTTGGCGCACGCGTTCGATGGTGGTGCCGCCGTGGTATTCCAGACGATCCGATTGCCGGGAAGCGGTGATGGTGTTGACCATGGTGCCCTCCTTATGGGTTGGAAGTGTTCCGTGTTAAAGGGCACCCTATCAGGCGAGTGTGACATATACGGTCACACTCTCTAAAAAAGTTTCATTTTTTTTGAGGTTGGTTTTCAGCGGGTAAATTTCATGGCTGAGAAGGCGAAGAAAGGAGAGGATTGGTAAGCACTTAAATCTTTTGGCTATAAACACCCGGGCAGCTATCAGATTATGGGCCTTTGCTTAAATATCAGCCCAACCAAGTTTCTTCCCGAGACTGAACGCTTTATCAAGATAATATTCCACACCCCTGTGCTCAATATCTCCGGCATACAAATCGCCTACTGTTTTAGCGTTCAGCGAATCTTTGGCGGTTTGCTTGATAAGTTTGGTGGCATCATCGCAAAACCTTCGGAACAATGGAGGAACAATCCCGGATGTAACGATAATAATGGACTTTCGTTTTTTGGGGGATCGGGGTATGGGACATCCCCGAATAGTTAAAATGTTGCCCTCCGGTTTGGCAAAGGTCCAGCAAATCCTTTCGAGAAATGACATCATTATTGCTGTAGCGTAGCCCATGTGTACAGGGGTTCCGAATATAAGCGAATCCGATTTTAGTATTTCTTTTGTTATCAGGTCCATATCATCCCGAATTGAACACCTGGCTACAGGTTTCTTCGTTTTGCTATCCCGGCAAGAGAGACAATTCCTGCAATACTTGATATCGTATTCAATCAAGTCCAGCTTTTTTACACTACAGTTCCGGTCCCTGGATTTTGCACCCTCAATGGCTTTATCAACCAGAGTAGCGGTTGCTCCGCCCTTGCGCGGACTTCCAACTATTGCCAGTAGGTTCATTGCGTATGGTTTCCTGATCTGGAGAACGACGATTACGGGTGCTTCAGCCAGAAACTGTTCTCGATACATACAGAATTGCTGGGTTTAATTCAATTCCAAGCAGGAAGGCGGCTATCATCTACCCTATATGCCCACTCGTTCTTTAACAAGGGAGTATCACGTCGGAAGTTGCGGATACGGTTTTATGTCGAATAGTTGAGTCAGCCCGTGTTGAGGGTGTGCTGATATTCGGCGACGATTTCTTCCACGCTGGGTTGGGCCATGGCTTTGCCGTTGATAAAGACGACGGGGGGTCCTTTGGCCATGATGTTATTAAACACCCCACAGACCGGACACTCCCGCAGTTGCGGGGGTCCGCTCACCAGGGGATCCCGGGAAGAGGCGGCCTGGTAGCCGCAGCAGGGACAGGAGGGGAGTTTTTTACTTGGCGGGCGTGATGATGGTGTTTGCATCGAGGACGACATATCAGAGCCATGCAAGAGTCGGTGTTCAATTTCAGTAATGCCCTGTGGTTACAGGGTGATCTGGGGCAGCAACGGGTACCAGGCCTTCTGAATATGCTGTTTCCAAATCCTATGAGGAATTTGGAAACATCTCACTTTAAAATACTATTTTAACTTTTTTGTCAAGTATTAATTGGCTTTAAGCGAAGGGTTGCCTACCCCCTGGGGGGAAATCATGGATTTGAGCGGGGTGTGCCAATCTGTCCAGCCTCAAATCCACTGGGGCCAGGGGCGACGCAGGGACAGGCTATTTCGGGACCGGGTCGCTGAGCCGGCTGGCGGGCACCACGGCCATGGAGGCCATGGCCTTGGCCACCAGTCTGAATTCCCCGTGGTTGACGGCCAGCACTTCGGCTTCGGTGGGAATCAGGGTACGGCCCGGTTTAATGACCCGCCCCCGGCAGACCAGTTCCTGGCCCACGGCCGGGCGGATGAAGTTAAGTTTGTACTCCACAGATAAGATCCGGCAATCCTGGGGAATGATGGTAAAGGCTGCGTAGCCCATGGTGTGGTCGGCCATGGCGCCGGTGACGCCGGCGTGCACAAAGCCGTCCTGCTGGGCGTGGCGGGGTGCGACGGTGAGGCGGCTTTCACATTCCCCCCACTGGATTCTGCTGACGGTACAGCCCACAAAATCGATGAATCCCTGGCAGAAATCCCTGGCCAGCCAGTCGGCACGCTCGGCCGGCAATTGATTTGGTTCCTTGAACGTCATGGCTTCCCTCCGCTTTATTTCCGGCCCCCGCCTTTACATCGCCCCACAAATCCTCATATATGAATGGATACCGTTTACAATGAAAATCAGCATTTTTACAACGACAAACAGGGTAAACGCCCATGGAAATGGATATCAGCCGTACCGCGGACACCTATGATCCGCGCTTTAAAATTTTTCATGACCTGATGGGCCGCAAAGTCCACGAGATCTTGCTGGTTTCCACGCCCTATGACGCCTGGATCATGGAGGAGGACTGCCGCCTGTCGGAAAAAATCATCCATGAATACCGGGGGCTGAACCTCAGCCACCCGCCCCGCCTGCACTGGGTTTCCTCCCTTAAGGAAGCCTCCCGCAGCCTGGAATCCGAGCCCTATGACCTGTTGATTCTCATTTCCCGGGCCGCCGACCCCGACTCTTTTGCCGCGGCCAATGAAATCAAGAATAAATATCCCGATCTCCCGGTGATGCTCCTTAGCCACGAGGCCTGGCCCACCCAGGAGGGCAGCAGCCCGCCCGGCCATCGCCAGTTCGACCGCACCTTCATCTGGACCGGCAACACCGATATTCTGCTGGCCCTGATCAAAGGCGCCGAGGATCTGGTGAACGTGGCCCACGATACCCGGTCGGCGGGGATCCGGGTCATTATTTTCGTGGAGGACTCCCCCAACTATCTCTCCTCCCTGCTGCCCATCCTCTATCGCGAACTGGTGATCCAGACCCAGTCGGTGATGGAGGAGGGCCTCAACGAGGAGCACCGCCTGCTGGCCATGCGCGCCCGGCCCAAGATCCTGGTGGCGGAAACCTACGAGGAGGCCCGGGAACTGTTCAAACGCTATGAACACTATGTGCTGGGAGTTATTTCCGATGTGCGCTTTCCCCGGCAGGGACGCCTGGACAAGGAGGCCGGCCTGGGGCTGTTGCAGTGGATCAAAAAGGAACGCTTCGACATCCCGCTGCTGCTGGTGAGTGCGGAGTCCGAGAACGCTCCCAAGGCTGCTGAAATTCCGGCCATGTTTGTGGACAAGAACTCCGAAACGTTTCACTCCGAGGTGCGTTCATTTTTTCTCAATCAGCTGGGTTTCGGTGATTTTATCTTCCGGCTGCCCGACGGCGGCGAAATCATGCGCGCCGCCAGCCTGCGCAGGCTGGAGCACTGTCTGGCCCGTATCCCCGACGAAGCCTTTAAGCACCACTGCAACCGCAATGACATTTCCCGCTGGCTGTTTGCCCGGGCCGAGATCGAACTGGCCTGCAAGGTGCGCCCCCTGCGGGATGATGATTTTTCCAGCGTGGAGAGCCACCGCAACCATCTGGTGGAGATGATCCACAGCCGCCGCATGGGCCGGCAGAAGGGCCTGGTGGTCAATTTTGACCCCCGCGCCTTTGACCAGGACACCGATTTCCTGAAAATCGGCAAGGGGTCCATCGGCGGCAAGGCCCGGGGACTGGCCTTCATGGCCAACCTCCTTTTGCAACGCACGCATCAACTGCAATCCCGCTTCACGGGCGTCGAGATATTCATTCCCCAGACCATGGTGCTGACCACCGACATTTTCGAAGCCTTTGTGGAAAGCAACGATCTGAAAAGATTGGCCAAGGACGACGAGGATGACGAGGCCGTGGCACACCGTTTTGCCGGCGCCCACTTCCCGGAGGAGATCCGCACCCAGTTGCGGGCCTACCTGTCCCAGATCCGCTACCCCCTGGCCGTGCGCTCTTCCAGCCTGCTGGAAGACGCCCAATTCCGGGCCTATGCCGGGTTGTATAAAACCTACATGCTGCCCAACGACCACCAGGATCCGGAGTGCCGCCTGGAACAGCTGCTCAACGCCATTAAAATGGTATTTGCCTCCACCTATTTCAAGGATCCCAAAGCGTTCTCGCGCCGGGTGGGCCAACGCACCGAAGAAGAGAAAATGGCGGTAATCATCCAGAAGCTCACCGGCAGCCGCCACACCGGCTATTTCTATCCGGCCATCTCGGGGGTGGCCCAATCCCACAACTATTACCCCTTTGACCGCATGAAACAGGAAGAGGGCATCGCCACCATCGCCCTAGGCCTGGGCAAGGCGGTTATGGAGGGTGAAAAAACCCTGCGTTTTTCACCCCACCACCCCCAGCTGCTCCCCCAGCGCACCAGTGTGGATGATATCCTGAACAACAGCCAGCGCTTCTTCTACGCCCTGGCCATGGATCAGGAACTGTGCCTGTTGAGCGTGGACGAGGCGGTCACCCTGGCCAAGCGGGAGATTTACGACGCCCGGGACGAATTCCCGGTGCGGGCCCTGACCAGCACCTACAACACCCAGGAGCACCGCATCCGGGACTCGGGTTTCGGCACCGGATATCCGGTACTCACCTTTGCCCAGGTTCTGAAGTTCAACCAATTTCCCCTGACCGAAATCCTAAAGGAGATGCTCAAGATCGGCCAGGCCGGGATGGGCTGCCCGGTGGAGCTGGAATTTTCCGTGAATATCTCCCCCGACCGTGAGGTTGCACCCCGCTTCGCTGTTTTGCAGGTGCGCCCCATGAGCGCCCGGGAAGAGATGATGACGGTGGAAATTGTTCCCGCCGAATGGGAATCGGCACTGCTGGTCTCCAACCGGGCCCTGGGCAACACGGTCAATACGGAGATGGCGGACATTGTGTACGTGGACCCGGAAACCTTTGATCCGGCCCAGATGCCCAGAATCGCTCAGGAAATAAGCGAAATCAACACCCGCCTGATGCAGGCCGGGCGCAAATACCTGCTCATGGGGCCCGGCCGCTGGGGTTCGGCGGACCGCTGGCTGGGGATTCCCGTGGGCTGGAAGGATATCTGCGGGGTGGGCGCCATGGTGGAAACGGCCCACGCCGAACTCCAGGCGGACCCTTCCCAGGGCTCCCACTTTTTCCACAACCTGACCTCCTTGGGCATCAATTATCTCACGGTGCTGGACAATGGGCAGGATCACGTGGACTGGCAGCGCCTGGCCGCCCTGCCCCGGGCCCGGGGAACAGACCATCTGGTGCATGTCCGCCTGGAGCGTCCGGTGATCCTGAAGGTGGACGGACGCACCTCCCGGGGCGTTGTTTTGATTGAATGAGGGGACATTGGTGATTTGTGATTTGTGAATGGTGATTGGTTGGAAGGTTCAGGTGTATGGGAGTTCTACACCCAACCCCTGAACCCTCAAGCCCCTGAACCCTTGTTAAACCGCACGCTGCGGCCAAAGGGGATGCTCAGCTTGCGCATGCGTTTGCGCAGGGTGGAGGGGTTGACATTCAACAGGCGCGCCGCACCCCGGGGGCCCTCCACGCGCCCGCCGCAGTTCGCCAGCACCTTGCGGATGTGGGCCGCCATGACTTCGTCCAGATCGAGAACAGCGGGATCGGCATCCCGGACCCGGGCATGGGTCCCGGCGGTTTGGGCCGCTTGATCCGCAATCCGGGCGATGTTGTGAAACTTCAGGGGCTTTCCCCGGCTCAGGATCAGGGCCCGTTCCACACTGTTTTCCAGTTCACGCACATTACCGGGCCAGTGGTAGGCGATGAGGTGGTCAAGTTCCCCCGGCGCCAGGGGCGGAATGCGGGTCAGCTTCATATCCTTGGCCTTTTTGAGGATGAAGTGGTGCACCAGGGCCGGGATATCCGCCGTACGGTTGCGTAAGGGGGGTATGGCGATGGGAAATACCCGCAGGCGGAAATAGAGATCCTCGCGAAACCGGCCCCGGGTCAGAAGGGATTCCAGGTCGCGGTGGGTGGCGGCGATCACGCGGATATCCACCCTGATGGTTGCCGTGCCGCCGATGCGTTCGATCTCCCGCTCCTGGAGGACCCGCAGCAGCCGTACCTGGGCTTCGGGGGACAACTCGCCGATTTCGTCCAAAAAAATCGTGCCCTGATGGGCGCGCTCGAAGCGGCCCCGTTTTTGGGTGAGGGCCCCGGTAAAGGCGCCCTTTTCGTGGCCGAAAAGTTCACTGTCCAGCAGGGTGGGAGCGATGGCGCCGCAGTTGACCCGGATCAGGGCGTTCTCCCGGCGGGCGGACATGTTGTGCAGGGCGCCGGCAATGACCTCCTTGCCCGTGCCGGTCTCCCCCAACAGCAGCACCGGACTGTCCAGGGGGGCCACCTGGCGCACCAGGGCCATTACGCCCTTGAGGCCGAACTCGGCGCCGATGACCTCCTCGCCGGTGATGCGGCGCAATTCGTCCTGGAGGTAGCGGTTGTCATCGGCCAGCATGTCCCGCAACTGGGTCAGCTCCCGGTAGCGCAGGCTATTGGAAAGGGCCACGGCAAAGGGTTCGTTGAGCAGGGCCAGCAGGCTGACATGGTCTTCATCGAACACCTGCCCCGGCTCGCTGAAAATGGATACCGTGCCGATGAATTTTTTCTCCAGCACCAAATCCATGATCAGTCCGGCTATATTTTCATCCACATCGCCCATTTGGCGGATCACCGGTCCGGCTACGGCATCGTCCCCCATGCGCGCCACAACCCGGATGCGCTGGGTACGCTGGTCCTCCACCTGCCGGCGGCCACGGGCGCCCAGGGGGGTGCGCAGGTCCATGGCCCGGGCGCCATCCAGGGAGGCCCGCGCCACAGTCTCCACGATGCCCAGTTCCCGCTCATAGAGATGGAAGCAAAGCATGCCGGCCGGAAGATGGCGGCGGATGAATTTCAAACACTGCTGCATGGCCGTGGCCAACTCCAGGCTGCCGCAGATCCGCAGGGTCGCGCCCCTGAAAAACTGATTCTCATCCAATCTCATCATTGCTCTCCCGCGGCGATAACCGCAAGCCCAGGGCCGCCGGTTCCTCCCGGGTACAAGGAACCCTGTGGGGGCGGGTTTAAAACCCGCCCCTAGCCTAGATCTGCCCGGCGGTCAGAATAATATTTCCATTGCTTGTGAATCCGCAACTGTACCAGGGAACAGAATAACCCATTTCTTTCCCATAGTACAGTTTTATCTGTACCAGGGAACAGAAACAGGATTGGGCGGACCGATCAGTCCGCTTATCCCAATTTGTATTCCTTCCGGGATTTAACGCTGCAAGATACACACTCAACCTTGTAATACATATGATATCAAGTCCTTAAGCCAACTTTGGGGACACACCTGCCTCCCCGGGAGGTACCCTGTGCGCGGCATGGGTGAACGGGTATTCATTCTGGCCCGCAAACTGCATTGCATTCAGGCATGGCTTACCTGGAAATTATAAAAATACAGACCCAGCCCACCACCGAGCCGGCGCTGGATTTGATCTGGAGCGCCGTGGCGGCCGAGTCGGACCGGGATCTTCTATCGTGTAAAATATTGAGAAACAGCGCCATCGCCAACGAACTGATGGTGATTTTAACCTGGAAAACCCAACGCCGGCAGCCCTGGGGCAGTCCGCTGGCCCAGGGCCTGGTTCAGGAATTTCGACGGTTGGGACTGGTGGACCACTCCATCTGGAGCGATCTTTCGGCCCGCTCCGATGGGAATCCGCTGCTCGACGATTAACCCTTTGCCTGACTGATGATGGAGGTTTCCACCATGAAAGAGGTTGTCATCGTTTCCGCCTGTCGTACCGCCATCGGCGCTTTTGGCGGCACGCTGAAAGCCCTTCCCGGAGCGCGCCTGGCAGCGGTGGCCATGCAAGCGGCGCTGGAACGGGCGGGGATCGAAGCGCACATGATCGACGATGTGCGCTTCGGCTGCTGCATTGAAAACCAGGAGACCCTGAACGTCACGCGGGTGGCGGCCCTGCTGGCCGGCATCCCCGATACGGTTACCGCTGTGACCATCAACCGGGTCTGCATTTCCGGCATGGAGGCGGTCATTTCGGGCATGGCCATGATCCAGGCCGGCATGGCCGATGTGATTCTGGCCGGCGGCGTGGAGAGCATGTCCAATGTCCCCTATACCGTGCCGGCCGCACGCTGGGGCTGCCGTCTGCAGGACCAGACCTTTGTGGATGCACTGATTCAGGCGCTGCACTGCGGGTCCCATATTATCCCCCTGGATGAGTCGGTGCCTTTTGACACCGGCAGCCCACCCTTTAACCAGTTTCTGGGCCGGCCGTACATCATGGGCCACACCGCTGAATTCATCGCCCATAAAATGGGCATCAGCCGCGAAGAGATGGATGAAGTGGCCCTGCGCAGCCACAACAATGCCGAACGCGCCACCCGCAACGGCGACTTTGCGGCGGAGATCGTACCGGTGGAGGTTCCCCAACGCAAAAAGGAGCCCGTAATCTTCACCCGGGACGAGCATTTCCGGCCGGGGATAACCCTGGAAAAGCTGCAGGCCCTGCCCGCGGCCTTCATTCCCAAGGTGGGCACGGTCACGGCCGGCAATTCCAGCGGGATCAACGACGGCGCGGCTGCCATGGTTATCATGTCTGCGGACAGGGCCGCTGAATTGGGCCTGGAACCCATGGCCCGCATCAAGGCCTCGGGCCGGGGCGCCTGCCATCCCGCAGTGATGGGCCTGTCACCGGTTCCGGCGGTGGCCGACTTGACGCGGCGCAGCGGATTGACGGTTGCCGATTTCGAACTTGTCGAACTCAACGAGGCCTTTGCGGCCCAGTACCTGGGTTGTGAAAAAGAGCTGGGTCTCAAGCGGGAGATCACCAATATCAACGGCTCGGGCATCGGGCTGGGGCACCCCGTGGGCGCCACGGGCTGCCGTATCATGGTCACCCTCCTGCATGCCTTAAAATCCAAGGGCAAGAGCCTGGGCCTGGCCACGCTGTGCGGCGGCGGCGGGGTTTCCATGGCCTGCGCCCTGGAGATGATGTAACCATTTGACACACACTATACTGTAAAGCTGCATACCAGGAGGCGATATGGATTTTGAACTGACTCAGGAGCAAAAGGAGATCCAGAAGGCGGTCCGGGAATTCGTCAAGGGCGAATTTAAAAAGGACGTGGTCGAGGATCTGCTGGAAAAAAAGGAGTTTCCGGAAAAAATCTGGAAAAAAGCCGCCCAACTGGGGTTCATCGGCATCCATTTTCCCGAGGAGTATTCCGGCGAGGGTCTGGGCCTGATGGAGAACATCCTGGTGTGCGAAGAGCTGTGCCGCGGCGACTCCACCCTGGGCAATTGCCTCTCCATTCCCGATTTTGCTGCTGAATTGATCCTGCACTTCGGCACGGAGGAGCTCAAGCAAAAATGGCTGCCCAGGGTGGCGGAGGGTGAAATCCTCTCCTGCGGGGCCTTTACCGAGCCGGACCACGGCTCCGATATCACCGCCGTGGATACCACGGCGGTAAAGGACGGGGACGACTATGTCATCAACGGGTCCAAGATGTTCATCACCAACGCCGGCCCCCTGGCGGGGTATTACAATGTCCTCTGCCAGACAGACTCCGCAGCCGAACCCAGCTACCGGGGATTGAGCATCATCCTGGTGGAAGCCGACCGGCCCGGGGTCAGTTACCATGATATCGGCCACAAGATGGGCATCAATCTCTCCTATACGGCGGAAGTCACGTTCAAGGATGTCCGTGTTCCGCGGGACAACCTCATCGGCCGGGAAGGCAAAGGGTTTTACCAGCTGCTGGAATTCTTCGACGAAAGCCGGGTGCTGGTGGCGGCCCAGGGCCTGGGCACGGCCCAGGGCGCCCTGGACCGCGCTTTGGCCTATGTGAAACAGCGCGAGCAGTTCGGAAAGAAAATCGCCCGGTTCCAGGCCACCCAGCACAAGCTGGCCGATATGGCCACCAAAGTGGAATCGGCCCGGTTGATGGTCTACAAAGCCGCCTGGAATTTCGACCAGGGCCGCATTGATCCGGGGCTGACCTCCATGGCCAAGATGTACGCAGCAAGGGTGGCCGTGGAGGTGGCCGACGAGGCCATTCAGCTCCTGGGCGGTTACGGCTACATGCGCGAATACGAGGTGGAGCGCTTCTACCGCGATGCCAAGATCCTCGAGATCTATGAGGGCACCAAGGAGATCCAGAAGAACACCATTGCCAGCTATCTGATCGGTAAAATTAAATAAGATGAAAAAATCACCGCCCGCTTCGCTCAAGGCGCAAAGTACGCAGAGCTCAGTACGGGTTTAATACCCAAGAAAATAAACACTCTGCGGCTCTGCGGTGAAAATAAAAGATATACAGATTAGGAATTGATGCACGGCTGTAAAGAAAAATCCTTTTCTAATGCGATCAATCCTGTTATCCCGTCCCAGACTGGAAAAACGGGATTGAAGGCCCGGCAAAACGAGTGATGACAAAGGAGGATAGTGTGGAGATAAACAATGTTTGTGTTTTGGGCGCCGGCATCATGGGTGCCGGCATTGCCCAGGTCGCGGCCCAGGCCGGTTGTCAAGTGGCCCTGCGGGATATTGAAGACCGCTTCGTGGAAGGCGGACTGAAAACCATTGATAAGCTTCTGGCCCGCAATGTTGAAAAAGGCAAGCTGTCCCGGGAAGCGGCCGACCAGATCCGGGGCCGCATCACCGGCACCACCGACCTGGCCGCTGCCGCAGGCGACGCGGACCTGGTCATCGAGGCCATTGTGGAGGTGATGGACATTAAAAAGACGGTTTTCAAGGAGCTGGACGACATCTGTCCGCCGGAAACCATTCTCGCCTCCAACACCTCGGGGCTCTCCATCACGGAGATCGCCTCGGTTACCGCCCGGCCGGAAAAGGTGCTGGGTGTGCATTTTTTCAACCCCGTACCGGTGATGAAACTGGTGGAACTGATCCGCGGCTTTGCCACCGGGGATGAAACCTTTGCCGCCGCCCAGAGCTTTGTCGAGAAAATCGGCAAGGTGCCCATTGAAGTGTCCGAAGCTCCCGGGTTCGCCGTCAACCGCATCCTCTGCCCCATGATCAATGAGGCCATCTTTGTCTACGCCGAAGGCATCGCCAGTGCCGAGGATATTGACAAGGCCATGACGCTGGGCGCCAACCACCCCATCGGCCCCCTGGCCCTGGCAGACATGGTGGGCCTGGACACCCTGCTGCATGTGATGGACGGTCTGCATCAGGAACTGGGGGAGGATAAATACCGCCCCGCCCCCCTGCTGCGCAAACTGGTGCGTTCGGGAAATTTCGGCCGCAAGACCGGCCGGGGTTTCTACGATTATCGTAAATAGTGTCCGCCCGAAAACGCCCCTCCCCCGGCCTAGAGGGGTCTGGGGAGGGGGATCTTATCCCCTCCGGGCATTCACACCCCAAATAGGGAAGTAAACGTTTTCAGCCATTCACTGAATTGCTCAAATTAAAAGGACGAATCCAATGGAACCCGGCCTCATATCCCCGGCCCAGGCCACTATCCTGGGCATACCCGCAGCACTTTTTGCGCTGATCATTCCCGTTATCGGCGTGACCGCGTTTATCTATATCCTGGCCCGCCGCGCGGCACCCCTGGTGCGGGCCCTGCCCGACCCGCGCCTGGACCAGATTCCCCAGCGCATCCGGGCCATGTTCAAATACGCTGTGGCCCAGTACCGCCATCCGCGCTACATGACCGCCGGCGTGCTGCACATCCTGCTCTTTGCCGGATTCATGGTATTGTCCCTGCGCTCCCTGACCCTGGTCATGGTGGGGATTGTGGACGGCTACACCCTGCCCGGACTGGGCGGCACCCCGGGCGCTGTCTATGAAGTGTTTAAAGACATCGCCGCCACCGTGGTCCTGATCGCCGTGATCGTCGCCGCCGTGCGCCGGGCCGTGTTCAGGCCGGCGCGTTACGCCGTCCCCCCTGCCACCGGTTTGAAAGACCACACCTGGGAAGCTGTTCTGGTGCTGGGCCTCATCGCCACCCTGGTGACCGCCGACATGATCTTTGAAGCCACCCTGACCGCAGCCCATCATCAACAGGGGCTGGGCGGTGAGTTTATCCTGCCCCTCACCGGCCGCTGGGTCGCTGCGGGGCTGCTGGCCGGAACACCCCTGGCCTCCCTGCAGGCCTACCATGTGGGCAGCTACTACGTCCATGAGCTGACCTTTTTCTTCTTTCTGTGCTTTCTGCCCATGGGCAAGCATTTTCACGTAGTGACCTCCTTTCCCAACGTCCTTTTAAAGAAAATGAAAAAGGGCGTCATCAAACCCGTGCGCCATGGCATCACGGACGAGGAACTGGACGACCTGCCCACCTTCGGCGTCAAGAAGTTCGAAGAGTTCACCTGGAAACACATGCTGGATTTTTACACCTGCGTGGACTGCGGGCGCTGCTCGGACAACTGTCCGGCCAATGCCGCCGGGCGGCCCCTGTCGCCGCGCTTTATCTCCATTAAAAGCCGGGAGTACGCCTTTAAACACTACCCCCTTAGCGGCCCCATCCAGCCCAGCGACGAACCCCTCATGGGCAGTGTTTTCAGCGAGGACGAGATCTGGTCCTGCACCACCTGCGGCGCCTGCGAGCAGGAGTGCCCGGTATTCATCGAATACATCGACAAGATCGTGGACTTGAGAAGGGGCATGGTGGAGGAGGGCAACGTGCCCCAGTCCCTGCAAAAACCCCTGGGCGCCCTGGAAAAACGGGGCAACCCCTGGGGTAAAATGGACCGCAAGCGCGCCGACTGGGCCAAGGACAAGGAGTTCAAGGCGGAGTGCGAGGTCAAGATCCTGGAGAAAAAAGGTACGGCCGACACCCTCTATTTTGTGGACAGCATCAGCTCCTTTGACGACCGCATGCAGGAGATCGCCCGCTCCACGGCCCGCATTCTGGACCGCGCCGGGGATGATTTCGGCGTGCTGGGCAAGCTGGAGCGGGACAGCGGCAACGAAGTGCGCCGCTTTGGCGAGGAGATGCTCTTCCAGGACCTTAGGGACCGCAACAGCGCGGCCATAGAAAAAAGCGCGGCCAAAGAGATCGTCACCGCCGATCCCCACGCTTACAACTGCCTGAAAAACGAATACAGCGACCTGCCGCCGGTGGAGCACGTCAGCCAGACCATCCTGAAACGGCTTAAGGACGGGCGCCTGAAGCTCAAACCCCTGGAGACAAACGGCAAAACCTATACGTACCACGATCCCTGTTACCTGGGCCGCCATAACGACATCTACGACGCACCCCGCCAGGTGCTGGACGCCATCCCCGGCCTCACCCGGGTGGAGATGGAGAAAAGCCGCGACCGCTCCTTCTGCTGCGGCGGCGGCGGGCTGATGCTCTTTTACGAACCCACCGAAGAAGAGCGCATGGGCGTGCTGCGGGTCAACATGGCGGCCGAAGCGGGCGCCAATGTGATCGTCACCGCCTGTCCCTACTGCCTGGTGAACATCGAGGACGCCATCAAGGTGGCCGGGCTGGAAGGCAAAATGGA
>Ga0180436_10003484_pt1 | contig 14449 bp, 16 predicted proteins | sample SS_ome_2_FD_132434 | JGI IMG/M metagenome (GOLD analysis project Ga0180436, IMG submission 132434) | Hypersaline lake sediment archaeal communities from the Salton Sea, California, USA - SS_3_S_2 metaG | ecosystem: Environmental > Aquatic > Non-marine Saline and Alkaline > Hypersaline >...
AATAACTCAAATTACAATTAAATAAAAATAGAATTTTGCATCAATTTATTGATTTTTTGGGTTATTTACCCGTAAATTTGTTCTCAAATCCCAGCAGAAGAATAATTTCATTATTCTCTATTGCTGAAACATATGGAATCATTAGTATTATAAATAGTGAAATTATCGTTCCAAACAATATTCTTTTATACACATAGCCCCCAAAATTGTAAATTATAAAACATTGTATATAAAAAATATATATGTGTGTCATATGCATTAATTTCCACATAACACAAATCTTTCTTATTTAGGTAAATTATTAAGACCAATAGCCGCATATGGATTTTCAAATTAGGGAGTATAAATGAGGGAAAAACCAAGTATTATCGAAGAATTGAAAATGGAAGAGCAACAATACAAATTAAAATCAAATCAAAAAATAAAGACTGCCCATTCTAATGAAAACATCACCTCATTAAAAATAAATAAAAAAAACAGAAGTAAATGGTTCAATATTCCCTATTTAAAAAAACCAATGAATAAAAATAAAGATAATAAAATCCGTACCCATGTTCTATTGAGCAATCTTTTGATCATTTTGCTCATTATTGATGTTTCATTCCTGATTATTGGAATGATATATCCTGCATACCTCATCCATGGCATAATAGATGTTTTTATCCTAATAGCAACCTTTATTCTATTATTAATTCTATTATTTCTCTGCTATCAAGGATACTATGAACCTTCCTCAATCTCTCTTATCATAATTATCTCTGGTATTCTCCTTTTCAATATCTTTCTGGATGTTCTCACATCTGAAAAAAGCCAATATGCTAACATCGCTTTTTCAATAGTATATTTTATTATTCCAGTAATTTTATCAGCATTACTACTAAGTAAAAAATTTACAATGTATCTCATCATCGCCATATCATTGTCATTAATTGTTCCTTTTATTTTTATTCATAACTCGTTTCATGAATATATGCTTAATCCATTCCTCTTTTTCCTATTTACAGCAATTATAGTACTATTCTTTAAATATGAGTTAGAAAAACGTGAGTCTATTCGGAATGAAAAAATAATTCAGACAAAAAAAGAAACTGAAGAGATCCTTAATGGTGCTGCTGATGGCATCAGAGTCATTGATACAAAGTACCGTATTATCAATGCTAATAAAACGATGGCGGAAATGTCAGGTATTCGGCAGCAAAATATGATTGGGCAATCTTGTAAGATTTGTCTCAGTTCAAATACATATTGTGGAACAAGTGAATGCTCATTAAGAAAAATCCTAAATGATAAAAAGGAATTCAGTAGAATTTCAACACGATACAATGCCTCCGGTGAGGAACTGATTTGTCTTGAAAATGTAAAACCATTATTTAATGAACATGATGAGATTATTGGAATCATTGAAGATTTTAGGGATATTACAGAATTAAAACGTATTGAAAGGCAACTGCAGGAAGAAAAAAACCGTGCACAAATGTATTTGGATATCGCTAACGTGATTATTTTTGTTTTGAACACTGATGGTACAATTAAGCTTCTCAACAAAAAAGGATACGACATCCTGAATTATTCTGAAGAAGAGCTAATTGGTAAAAACTGGTTTGAATTAGTGTTTCCTAATGAGATGATTGAAAAAGGAAAGCAGATATTTAATGAATATGTAACAAAACAGAGGGAGTTCCCGGATAAAAGGCAACAAAAAATTATTACTAAATCAGGGGATGAACGAATTGCTGAATGGAGAATTACACCACTCACTGATGATTCAAATGAAATAATTGGTGTAGTGGGTTCAGGGATGGATATCACTTATGAGATCCAAGCGAAAAAAGCAAAAGAAATAGCTGATAGAATATTAGATAAAAGAAGTAGAGCTTTTCATATTCTCTATGATACAGTTGTAAAAATTGAACAACACGATGAGAGAAGTATGATTACTGTCTTATGTGAAAATCTTAAAAGGATCACAGCTGCAGAAATAGGATATTTCGGCGTATATTCTCAAGAAGATACAATATTACATTGCCATAGATATGCAATAAAGGATTCTAATGACAATGAAACTATTGGATTCGATTGTAAAACCGATTTTTCAATCCCACTTACTATATCAAATATGGAAAAAATAGTTGATAAACGAATACAGAAATATCAACATGAAGACGAAAACTCACAGTTTTTACCAGATCAATTTTTCAAAACATATCCGGACTGCAATAAGGGAAATTGTTATCTGGTATCATATCCGATGATTGATCATCAATTTCTTATTGGATTTATCTGCATGCGTGAAGGAGAGAAATTACAATTAAAAGATATGATTGATGCATACATGGATCTCTGTGGTCTTATTTATCAACGAAACAAGTCACATCATGATCTAGAGGATTCAGAAAAAAAATATAAAGAATTATCTAATCTCTTGGAGGATAAAGTAAAAGATAGGACAGAATATATTGAAAAACTCCTCAAGCAGAAAGATGAATTCATCTATCAATTAGGTCATGATTTAAAAAGTCCATTGAATCCATTACTTAATCTGATTCCAATTGTACAAAAAAAGACTGCGGATCCTGAATGTCAGAAAATATTTGATATTTTAATCCGTAATACCGGCCATATGAAAAATCTTGTAACAAAAACACTTGAGTTAGCACAACTTAATTCTTCAAGTACTCAGTTCTCTTTTGAAAAAGTAAATCTAAGACATACGATCGATGATATCATTGAGAAAAATAAGTATATGTTCGAACAAGCAGGAATAGATATTATTTTAGATATTGATAATGAAATATCTATTGAACTTGATCCTCTTCGTTTTACTGAACTTATTGATAATCTCTTATCCAACGCGGTGAAATATAGTCCAGATGGGGGAACAGTTAGAATTTCTGCAGAGATTCATGAAAGTATGTTGAATCTTTCTATTCAAGATACTGGAATGGGTATGTCCTCTGGACAATTGGATCATGTGTTTGATGAATTCTACAAGGCAGATGGGGCACGGCATGATTTTGATAGCAGTGGTCTTGGTATGCCGATCTGTAAGAAGATTGTTGAAAAACATAGTGGCAATATCTGGGTGGAGAGTGAGGGGGTTGGTAAAGGTTTGAATGTAACGTTTTCTCTTCCCTTGAAACAAAAAGTAATATTAAACAATTGTTAATTAACAAATAATATATAATAAAACTTTTTTTTTATCAATATATTTAATAATGAAAAATTCTTTTTATTATAAGGTGATGGGATTTCAAAAAAAATATTATATCTTGATGATGAAGAGGATCAAATATATACGCTTGAAATATTATTATCGGAATATGAGGAATATAGCATAACGGGAACAACAAGAGCTGAGGAATGTTTTGACATATTAAATAAAGGTCCACTACCTGATCTTATTCTTCTTGATATTATGATGACAGAGATGTCCGGGTGGGAGGTGTTCGATAAGATTAAAAGTAATCCCTCCTGGGCTCATATTCCTGTTGTGTTTTTAACTGCGCGAACAGATAATATTGCCTCAGAATATGGGTCTGTTCTTGCTGAGGGATTTATTGAAAAACCTTTTGATATTGATAAAATCATTGATTGTCTGCATACAATATTTGACAAAGAAGAAACTGTAACTCTGGACGGTTAAGATTGATGAATGCTGATGAAATTGATTTATATGGTAAGATTTGTCCTTACCCCGTAGTAGTTATTATTGAAGAAGTTAATAAGATGAGATCGGGTGAAACGAAAACGTTTTGTGTAAATGATCCGCTTGCTATCAAGTCGGTTCCTGAAGAATTATCTGAGTATGATGATTTGCAGGTTTCTATTGAAGATCGGGAGAAGGGGTGGAATATAATTGTTACGAAAGGTGGAGCCAAATGAATAAAGGATTTTTAAAGAAGAATTATTTGTTTTGGGTTGCTTGTTTTGCATTACTTAATGTGTTGATGTATTTTCTTATAGCGAAATTCTGGATTGGTGGCAGTAGTTTTCTTCCAATGATCGGGGTATTTGGTAAACAAGGCGCAGAAAACGCATTTCTCTTTGCTTTCATTGTTAATATTGGTTTGATTGTAGGCTCATTGCTCTCATCTGTTACAGGAAAGGAGTTTATTTTACGATTCCCATTGGATAAAAACATGATTCTAAAAGCAGTTATTGGCGGTATTTTTATAGGGATTGGTATCACACTTGCCCCTGGAACCTGCTCCACAGTGTTTATATCAGGTATGCCAATGCTTTCAGTAAACGCTTTTATTTCTGCAGCTGGGATTTTTATTGGTGCATTTATTAGTTATCGTTTTGTGACTCGGAGGGCGATTTAAATGCCTCTGAGTTTACCGTTTGGTATATTGGCTGTAATCGGTTTTCTATTTGGTATTGGTCTTGGTGTGTGTACTCAAAAATCAGGTCTTTGTTATGCACATGGGCTTGGTGAAATATTCATGGGTAAAGGGAAACGAATAACTCGGATATTTTTAATCATGCTTATTATTACAAGTGTTGGTTTCTTATTATCTGGATATTTTTCCAGTGAGTTAGGATTAAAGGCTGTTGGTCAGATTCGCGGTTATGGGTTTTACAATATTCTTGCCGGCGTGTTTTTTGGAGCAGGTATTTTGCTTAATGGTGGCTGTATTCTCGGTACACTTCGTCAGATAGGTGAAGGAAATATGACATTTGTACTTATTTTGATTTCATTTATTCCCGGTATGGCTCTGGTTGTATATGGATTAGACCCGTTACTTACTTCGTATTATAATATTGCATGTGGTAAAGGTGCTTTACTGCCTGATGTCATTGGTGTGAGTGCCCCTTTTATTACGCTTGCTTTGGTGATTGGAGCGATTATTTGGTTTTTTTCTATTAGGAAAAAGAAATAGAGAGTAATGATCTTTAAAATATCGAAGAGGACATAAGGGTTATTGGTATATTATGTCTTGAATAGGTATGATTTCACCGGGAAGCAATGAGGAATTAGAATATTTATCTTACTTGCTAAAAAAATTTAAAAAAGAAAAACAGTGATTTATAATAGTAAAAACAAGATAAAATCTCCTCCTCGGCGTAATTTTACTAGTTAACTAGCCCTCAAATCCCACAGAAGTAGTCCTTATTTTCGGAAGATAAGATACTCACTTAAGGCTTTTTATAAAAAGTTGGTATATGATTGTAATACTATTGGGAATTAATTGGGATTGAATTGGAAATAAATTATATATTCACTACTTACAATAATAATCACTTATGCTTTGGTGAAAAACATGATGAAAATAACTATAGAAATTTCGATTATATGTATAATGCTTCTTGGAACAATAACAGCAACATCAGGCTGCACACAGGAAGAAAATTTTTTAGATTCCAACAATAGCAACCAAATAACAACATCAAATGGTAATTATGTTGTTGTTGATACGGGACAAAACAGTTGTTATGATAACTCAGAGCTCATCTCATATCCAGAACCAGGAGAATCATTCTATGGTCAAGATGCACAATACAATAGTAATCAACCATCATATCAAAACAACGGCGATGGAACAGTGACAGACCTAAATACAGGTCTTACATGGCAGCAGACACCTGCAAACAGAGGCCTGAGCTGGAATGAAGCAGCGGAGTATTGCGAGGCTCTTGAATTAGGCGGATATGATGATTGGCACATGCCCACTACTAAAGAAATGTTCTCTATCAGTGATTTTTCTCTAGGTTGGCCGTATCTAGATACGACTTATTTTGATATAGCAGGTAATACTGTCAGTAAAGATGAACAGTATTGGGCTGATCCATATGTTGGAACTACCGTTGAAGGTGGTACGGATGCCGCTTTTGGTATCAATCATGGTACCGGTCACATCAAGGCCTATGCTGCTTTTGTTTCCGGTCCAATGGGTAATTATGTTCGTGCGGTTCGAGGTGAGTCCTATGGTGTCAATGCATTCATGGACAATGGCGACGGCACCATTACCGACGAGGCCACGGGTCTGATGTGGCAACAAGGCGATAGTGGTACGGGACTTGATTGGGAGGAAGCGTTAAGTTATGCTGAAAATCTTGAATTAGCAGGATACGATGACTGGCGTTTACCTAATGTCAAGGAACTCCAGAGCATTGTCGATTACACAAAATCACCCAGTGCATATGATACTGCTAATCTAGGTCCTGCGATTGATACCGATTTCTTTGACATTACCGAGCTTCCTGAGGGAACAACAAATACAGATCCTGATTACGGCTACTTCTGGACGAGTACATCTGCGTACTTTGGCCCTCAGGATCCAGACTACTACTATGCATGGTATGTTGCCTTTGGCACCGCGGTTAATGGTGAAGGAGTAGACTTCCACGGTGCTGGTGGTGTACGTTACGACACTAAGGTAGAAGGAGGACCCGCCTGTGAAGAACCAGAGAGAGCCTATAACTATGTCCGCTGTGTACGCGGTGGTTTAAATGATAATTTATCACCAGAAAAACCAGAAACACCCGAAGGCCCCAGCTCAGGAGAAACCGGGACAGAATACACCTATACCACAAGCACAAATGATCCTGAAGGAGAGCAAGTATATTACTTGTTTGACTGGGGTGATGACACAAACAGTGGATGGCTTGGACCTTGCGATTCAGGAGACGAAGTATCCACTTCTCATACCTGGGATTCCACAGGTAGTTTTGAAATCAAAGTAAAAGCAAAAGACACAAATGATATTCAGAGTGAATGGTCAGATCCCTTATCAATTAGTATGCCAAAAAGCAGTTCATTTCTTTCACAAGTGTATGATTTCATTGAAGAAAAACCTGTATTTACACTAGTTGCAGGTGGAATCAGTATCGCTATAATATTTATTATTTGGAAGGTATTATTTGCAATAGGATAATTGAGACCTCAAATTATTTCAAATATATTCCATTAAATATTCATCAGCTAAGGATTGAAATAAAAATATTAACTGGTAATTCAAGTTTCCCTCTTTACGAGAGAACTAATTCTATTTTCACAAGGGTGAAACTTATTAATTATACAATGTCTTTCACAAGCAGTAATACTAAATAGTTCATCATATAAAGTGAACAAGTATAAATACATCTTAATAATATTTTATCCATTATATACTAAAGAAGGTAGATTCCCATCTTAATAGATAATTTGTCAGGTAAAATATATGGTTTTTTTAGATTTATTCGACCGGAAATTATCATTCTAGGAGTTGTTTGTGTTTTTATCGGTGCTCTTGTTGCTGGATCTAAACCACTTTCTTTAGATCTATTATTAGGAATGATCGCCATGTTTTGTATGGGAGCGGGTTGTCATCCTTTTAATGATTACTTTGATTATGAGGTAGATAAGATAAATCACCCCAATAGACCATTACCTTCTGGAGTTTTTAAACGTGTCTCTGGTTTATATATGGGTTTAATCCTTTTTGCTATCAGTCTTTTTTTATCAATGTTCATTAACATATTTTGTTTTGCAATAATGCTTGTAATAATCCTGCTTACATTTTTTTATGAATCCTATGTAAAAAACAAAGGCGTATTAGGTAATTTTCTTGTTGCTTTTACCGTTTCATTGGCCTTTTTTTATGGAGGTGCAATAGCATATGGTTTTTTTAAACCAATATTTTTTTCATTAGTTACTTTTTTTGTTTTCTTTGGTAGAGAAATACTACTTGACGTTCGAGATTTTGAAGGAGATAAAAAAACAAGAAAAACTCTACCCTTAATCATAGGAGAAAAAAATTCTATTTATATTGGGAGTGCACTGGTAATGGTATCAGCAATGCTTCTGTTTATTCCCTTTTTTTATGGTATATATGGTATGTGGTATGGACTACTAGCCATTCCTTTGACACTATTCACCATATATGCGCTATACCTTTCTTTTGTAGAGGTAAAGAATGCTGGTAAAACTACGGAGCTGTTAAGATTATCAATGATATTTGGTTTAATCCTATTTATCATCGCTATATACACATAATTTTTACATAAATTAATTGTATTATATTGCACTATCAAAAAAACAAATAGTCCCAACAGTAGATCTTTACCCTCCGTTAAATAAAATAATATTAATAAAAAATTAGGATGATGGAATCATCCCAATGAGTTTCTGAAGATCCTCATCAACACTACTATTCGGCATAATGCCAAAGGTATCCACCAACACCTCTAAAACTCCAGGTGAAACAAAAGCAGGTAACATTGGACCAAGCATGATATTTTTCACTCCCAAATGCAACAGAGACAACAACACAAGAATTGCTTTCTGTTCATACCAAGCAATATTATACACAATAGGTAAATCATTAACACCAACCCCAAGCACTTCAGCAAGTTTCTGTGCAATCACCACCAGAGAATAAGAATCATTACATTGACCTGCGTCAAGCACCCGAGGAATTCCTTCAATATCACCAAGACCCAGTTTATTATATCTATATTTCGCACACCCTGCAGTAAGAATCACTGATCCTTTTGGAAGCTGTTGAGCAAAATCTGTATAGTAATCACGGTTCTCATGTCGACCATCACAACCAGCCATAACCACAAATTGGGTAATTTTTCCTTCTTGTATCAAATCAAGGATTTTACCCGCATTTGCAAGTGCTGATTTATGTGCAAAACCAATTGTTAAACCACCCTGTTCAATTTCGGTTGGTGGTATGCACTGTTTCGCTTGTTTGATAAGTTCACTGAAATCCTTTTCACCATCATTTGACCGGTCAGCAATATGTTTCAATCCAGGATATCCAACCATACTAGTAGTATACACACGATTCTTGTAGGAATCTTTTGGGGGAACAAGACAATTCGTGGTCATTAAGATAGGACCATTGAATGATTCAAATTCTTCCTTCTGTTTCCACCAGCTTCCACCATAGTTTCCAATGAAATGATCATATTTCTTGAACTGTGGATATGCATTTGCAGGAAGCATTTCCCCATGCGTGTACACATCAACACCAGTATTTTTTGTTTGTTTCAGCAACTCCTCTAAATCTTTTAGATCATGACCACTGACAAGAATACCTGGTTTATCATGAACACCGATATTTACAGTGGTTATCTCTGGATGCCCATAGGTACTAGTATTTGCTTTGTCTAACAATGCCATGGCCTGCACACCGGTTTTCCCACAGTCTAACACCAGAGAGGTGAGCTCATCAGCAGTAACTTTTTCTTTTAATGTTGTTGCTAATGCTTGTTGTATGAACAAGGGAATATCTGCATCATGATACCCTAATGTCGTAGCATGATGATAATACGCAGCAACTCCTTTCAATCCATAAATAAGGAGTTCTTTTAATGAACGAAGATCCTCATTTGGTTCTGAGAGAACGCCAATTATTTTTGCTTTTTTTAGAATATCTTGTTCATCGTTTGGTTCCCAGGTTACTGCATCATGCTTCGAATTACTTGTGTTTTCATCAGATGATCTCATTTTTAGAATCTCATATATTTTATCTAAAAAATATTGTTTGTCAAAGTTGACATTTGTTATAGTTGAGAAGAGTGTTTCTATGATGAAATCATCGATTTTTGTTGTTTTTTTGTTTTTATCCTTTCGTTGAAGATTAATCAAGGATAATCCTTTCAATAGATATATGCTTAGATCTTGAAGTTCTGCAACCTCACTGGTTTTCCCACAGACACCTGCAATAGTGCATCCTTTTCCTTTTGCTGTTTCTTGACATTGATAACAATACATTTTTTTTATTCCTCCAGTTTTTTTTTATATCCATTCATCTTTGAGAATTTTACCTTTAATACTGATTATGATGTGTTTGATTGGAATGTTTCTTTTTGCTTCTTCTACTGCTTTTTTTGCCATGAGTACAAGTCCTGTACAGCAGGGAACCTCAATGGTTAAAACAGTAAGTGTGTTTATGTGTGCTTTATCGATTAATGAAATGAGTTTCTGCAAGTATATGTCTTTGTTTGAATCGAGTTTTGGGCATGCAATAGCCAATCGTTTCCCCGCTAAAAATCGTTGATGGAAATCACCGATTGCATAGGCAGCACAATCTGCTGCAAGGAGTACATCACTTTGTTTAAAATAGTTGGCATCTGGGTTAATAAGATGCATTTGTACAGGCCATTGACTTAATTGGGATGATTGAGATTGGATGTGTGCGGATTGGGGTGAATTATCTTGTTCGAATGCGAGAGATTGGGCTCCTGGGCACCCATGAGGTTTAAATGTATCCGTATTTGTCTCAGTTTTGAATTCTACTTCAATTTCATGATCCTTTAAGTATGCTAATGCTTCAGTGAGATACTCTTTTTCTCCGTGTTCCTTGAGATGTTGTAAGTGAGCAATAATTGTGTTTTTTCCTTGTTTCACAACATTTTTCATTACTTTTTGCTCATCATATGGTTCTGCTTCGCGTTCTTTTACACGTATTGCACCCTGTGGACAATGACCAAGGCAGGCACCAAGTCCATCGCAGAAGATATCGCTGATGAGACGCGCTTTTCCATCTATTAGTTGTATTGCTCCTTCAGGGCAGTTTGGAATACATTCTCCGCAGCCATTGCATTTTTTTTCATTAATGGTGATTATCTTTCTTTTTGCCATAACACATCATTTACTATATTTTTGATACAAAGTATGTTATATATACAAAGGTATTTATAGGTAATAGTTTCTAAATGTATACCATGGATGAGAACTGCACGGTGTACAAAACGATGGATTTCATCTCCAAAAAATGGACACTCCTTATTCTATTAGAATTATATAAGGGAGGAAAAACCAAGAAAAGATATAGCGAAATTAAAGATAAAATGAAGGATATCACCCCAAAAGTTTTATCTGAAAGATTGAAGGAATTGGAAAAGGAAGGGTTAATTACACGCAAGGTTGATGCATCTCGATTTCCCGTTAAAACAGAATATTCTCTAACGAATAGTGGAAAAGATTTTATCCCAATTATTAGTCAGATGAAAATATGGGCATTGAAATGGAAGCCACATAATAAACTATGTGAAAGTGTTGATTGTAAAAAATGCACTCTTTAATTCCAGCATAAGACCCTTGATTTATACAATTAAATGAGATATCTTTGAAAATCTGAAATTTTTTTTAGATATTTATCGGCATATCCATTTTTAATTCTTTTGAATACGGCTTGATTCATAATTCATTTCTTCTGTATTCTCACTGTATTGATTTGATTGTAATTCGGCTTTCTAACATTTGATTATTCTAATATACAATCATTTTGACTAATTAAAGATGTGAATTGATTCTTGTAGTTTCCTCTGTTGGGAATTATGAATCAGGCCCTCTTTTGAATATGTAAAAAAAAAATTGGAGAAGAAACCCATTATGTATGAATTACATCAGAAAAAGATGCTGTGTTATTAAACAGATTATATTATTTTTCTGATAATTCATCAACAAATAAGCGTGCTGTTCCTACTCTGGATTTTTTATAGATTATTTTTTGATGTTGTCTTGTTTCTGTTATATTCTTAAGTTTATTAAGTATTGTATTCATTGTATTTGACCTCAAATAAATTAATGTTACATATTTGTAAATAGAAATAAAATGAAACCGTTCTTTTTTTCAATATAAAGATAAATAAAAAAAAAGAAAAGTTTCCTTTTTGTAAACAAATATTTAATTATTTTCTTGTATCTGGATATTGATTGCTCTTGGACCTTGATCAGATTGCTCTATTTCATATTCAACGGTATCCCCTTCATTAAGATTTTTTCCTAAGGGTAATGCCGTTCTATGAACAAATATATCAGTTCCTTCTTCAGTTTCGATAAAACCATATCCTTTACTGTAATTATACCATTTGACTTTTCCTTTCATTATGCTGTCACCTCCTTAGACATAGTAGTCTAAAACGATGTAAAGAACGATAAAAATTAATAATCTCAAAAAATCTAAGAAACGAAATTGTGAAACTCTTATTTTTATTTCTTTCTATTACACCCATTGCATTAAAAGCTTATATACTTATCTATTTCATTCTATTTACAGAATATGTCAATTTATTATACATATTATCTCTTTCAAACGGTAAAGTAAGGATTAATACGTAGTATTATAAACTCCTGTTCTGATAAGTATGGTTATATTGCAGTAAATATCCTTGTTTTTTATGGGTGTGAATCAATAGATGATTAAGGCAAATATTGAAAATATCGTTGCATCGACTATCTTTGCAAAAACATTAGATTTAGATCTTATTTCTCAAAAAATATCAGACATAGAGTATGAACCTGATCGATTTCCAGGTTTAGTATTTAGGATAAAACAGCCAAAAACTGCAACGCTACTTTTTACCAGTGGAAAAGGAATATGTACTGGTGCAAAAAATGCGGATGAGATTCAAAAGGTCATTTATAGAATATCTGATAAATTAAAGCATATCGGTTTAAATGTCTATGAAAAAAAGGACCTTGTTTTTGAAATTCGAAATATTGTAGCAACTGCAACCCTTGGTGGTGAGTTGAATTTAAGTCAGGTGGCAATGGGTCTTGGATTGGAAAATATAGAGTATGAACCAGAACAATTCCCTGGTCTTGTTTATCGGTTGAAGAACCCAAAGGTGGTAATGCTTCTTTTTTCATCTGGAAAAATTGTTTGTACTGGTGGTAGAACTATTGAGGATGTATCCAAAGCAGTAAATCAACTTTCAAATGAACTTATTTCCTTGGAATTATTTCTATGAATATATCTGTTTTTTCCTCTTAATATACGGTAAAAAACAAACAATGAAATAGACTATATGATGGTTATATCCTATCATATTTTTAACCTAAAAAAGTTGATGGAGGTGGTTTTTTAATCTCTTTTTTGATTTAATGTATTTTTTCTTTTTGTGGTTTCACTAAATCTCCAATTATAATTGGGGTATCTCATAGCATTAAATCCGTCTAGAAAACTGTTGAAATCCTTTTCATTTTTAAATCTAATAATGCGTATAATTCTACCGGATTTTGAATGAAATAATTCAATTGATCGTTTAAGTGTCCTATTATTGCTCATATTATCTCCTTAAGTACATCAAATGATTTTGTCTCAAATGCGTGAGGCTATGATATTAAGATTAATTAAAATAAATAAATAATTTAGTATTTTTTCTTGATTATTTCATGCTATCCATTTCAATGCATAATTTCTAAATTTTTCGCCAATGATACAGTACACATGTTATATCGTTATTTATTCTCTATCTTTTTTACATCAGTTGCTTCAAGTCCTTTATCAGTTTTTTTAAACTCATATTCAACCTGATCATTCTCATCAATAGTTACACCGAGAGGTAGTTCATTTCTGTGAACAAAAACCTCTTTTCCATTTTCACCATGAATAAAACCATATCCTCTTCTATTGTTAAACCATTTTACTGTTCCTTTCAATAAGTATTCACCTTCTCTTTTTGAGTGTGTAAAAAAGTGAAAAATAAAAATCTAAAAAAATATAGCTGGAAAAGACTTGCTTGACTTTTATCTTTGTTCTTTACAGTAGTATATTCGATGTATTATCTTATATAGTTATGCATTAAATGCGCAATATACGTATCAAAAAAGCATAATTTGCAAAAAAAAAAATAAATTATTTCTACATTTCTCTACTACTTCTCTTATATTGTCTAGTCAAAATAGTAGCAAAAAAAGAGAATAAACAATTTCTTCTTTAAATACAAAGTTATAAAAGGGATTGCAGGTTGCTTGTCTCTAGTTTAGGTACAATCTAGTATCTAATAAGGAATTAGAAAGACATGTATAGAGACAATAATAGAGGACGTGGTTTCGATCGCGAACCTCGAGAAATGCACAAAGTCACCTGTGCAGAATGTGGAAAAGAAACAGAAGTTCCGTTTAAACCTGATGGAACAAGACCTGTGTATTGTAGAGATTGCTTCCAAAAACACAAACCAAAACGATTTTAAATTCTAGTATAATTTTTTTTTAAAGAATTTAATATTGATATTTAAAATCCCTTTTTTTATTTTTTTATCGCCATCATAAATTACAGACAATAAGTTTTATAAAATTATGATATTTGTTAATAAAAAAAAATTTTATGTCATAAAAATAACAATTGTTTCAATAATAATTTATAAAAGATTAAATAGCAATAGTCTATCTCTGTTTTCAAACGAGGAAACTGGATAAATTATGAAAATACATAACCCACAAGAATTAGTAGGAAAACAAGTAATTGATGCCCAAGGGAACACCATAGGGAAAATTGATAAAACTTGGAACAGTTGGAATGAAGAATACCCCGGATACTTCTTCGGTATAAACATGCAACAAAACACAAGAGATACTTGGTTTAGAGGGACACATAAATTAGTACCAATTTATAGTGAATATATACAACAAGTGACCCAAGAAGTAACCTTAAATAAAAGTATGGATCAGCTCGCACGATTTTGGAAGAAAGCAGTTCCTTGTGGACATACAACATGTCCAACT
>Ga0180436_10003488_pt1 | contig 14443 bp, 12 predicted proteins | sample SS_ome_2_FD_132434 | JGI IMG/M metagenome (GOLD analysis project Ga0180436, IMG submission 132434) | Hypersaline lake sediment archaeal communities from the Salton Sea, California, USA - SS_3_S_2 metaG | ecosystem: Environmental > Aquatic > Non-marine Saline and Alkaline > Hypersaline >...
CCACGGTCTATGGCGCCGTCGACAGGCTCGATATGGCAGCCGCCGACGTGCTCCCGCCAGGACTGGCCAACGAGGACAACCACTGGTCCAGATGCCGTGAGAAGCTTGATGCCGGCTACGAGCTGGAGCTGGCTCTGGCCAAGCCGGAGACCCGCACGGTGGACGAGAAGGCCTTGCGCGTGGCGGCGTGGATAGGCCAGACCCGCGATATCCTGCTGGACTGGCAGAAGGCATTGGGACGCGAAACGGCGGATGCCGCGGCCACACTGACCAAAGACCTGGACGACCTGGCGGCGGTGGCCCCCTTGGACACGGAACCCGCCGTGGAACGCGCACAGCGGGTCGCGGACACCGTCTCGGGGCAGACATCGAAGGCGCGGGGAGCCCAGGCCAAGCGTCGCGGCGCCACGCAGGAGCCGTCGGCAGCCACGGCAGAGCTGTGCGGCGGGATCGTCGAGCAGCTCCGTGACCTGGCCACGGTGGACGAGACCCTGGCTGGGCTCAAGTCGGAGATCATCGTGCCGCTCACCGCACCGATCGAGCGGTGGCGGGAGGCGGAGCAGGAGGCGGAGACCCGCTTCACCGACCTGCTGCGGCTGGAGCACGAGTCGGCGCGGCTCTGGCCACCCGTGAGCCTTGACACTGCGACCGTGAAGGCTGAATTCGGCGAGGCCGACCGGGTGAGAGACCAGCTCTATCAGCACGGCAGGTCCGTCACGCACGTGGTTGACACACTCAAGACGCTGACTGAGACCTACAACGGGATCGTCGCGATGGTCGAGGATCGGGAGAGAGTCTACCATGATCAGCGCCCGGTGCTTAACCGGACCCTGGGCTATATGGAGACCTGGTGTGCCAGGCTAGAGCGGTATCGTGGCGAGCACGCCGGCGACGACATCGCCGTCGCCGCCATCCGCGCGCGGCTGGACGAGATCGAGGCGAGCTGGACGCAACTCCAGATCCGCTACGATCAGGCCGAAGCACTGATCCCCAGCGAAGAAGCGCTGCGCTCCCTCAACGACCTCTGGCGACAGGCCCGCCGCCAGCTCCCCCTCGGGCCCGGCCAGGACATCCTCACGGCGGATGAGATAGAAGAACGTTAACACGTTGACGCGTTCGAACGTCTCAACGTTGGGATGGTTCGTTCGCCAAGCGCGCGCGATCCGATAGAATGATGCAAGCAGTGTCTACGCGCGAGAACGTTCCGACGTGTCAACGTTCCAACGAGGTGTTCGTGCCCACCATCAAGCGATTCGAGGAGATTCGCGCCTGGCAGACCGCCAGAGAGCTGACACGTCGGCTCTACATGATCTCGAACCAGGGGACCCTTGCACGCGATTTCGGACTCCGTGACCAGCTACGCCGTGCGGCGGTCTCGGTGATGTCCAACATCGCAGAAGGCTTTGAGAGCGACTCACAGCCGCTCTTCATCAAGTACCTGGGCTATGCCAAGGCTTCGAGCGGCGAGGTCCGCGCCCAACTCTACGTCGCCCTGGATGCCGACTACCTGACCCAACAGCAATTCAGCCGTCTCTTTGATCTAGCCGACAAGTGCAGTCGTCAACTCAGCAGATTCATCACCTACCTGAAGACACATCCCGCACACTCAGTGCGCGAAACTGAGGTACAGTACGAGTCACCAGACCAGCGTTCCAACGTCTAAACGTTCAAACGTTCTAACGAGGTTTTCATGCCCAAAGTCTTCGTCAGCGGCTGCTTCGACCTGCTCCACAGCGGCCACATCGCCTTCCTCGAGCAAGCCTCGGCCTATGGCGACGTGATCGTCGCCCTGGGCTCGGACCGCACCTGCCGCGGCCTCAAGGGACATCCGCCCGTGGTGCCCGAGGAGGAACGTCTCTACATGCTCCGCGCCATCTCCCACGTCAGCGAGGCTTTCATCTCCCAGGGCATCGGCATTCTCGACTTCGAACGGGAGATACGCGAGATCGAGCCGGACTACCTGCTGGTGACCGAGGATGGCAACATCCCGCAGAAGCGTGCGCTCTGCGAGGAACTGGGCATTGAACTCGTCGCTATCCCGCGGGATCCCTATCCAGGACTGATGTTCCGCTCCTCGACCAGTATGCGCGCCATCGACCAGATGCCCTACCGCATCGATCTCTGCGGCGGGTGGCTCGACCAGCCCTACGTCTCCAAACACCATCCCGGCGCCGTCATCACTATCTCACTGGAGCCCACCATCGCCTTCAACAACCGCAGCGGGATGGCCACCAGCACGCGCAACCGCGCGCTGGAGCTTTGGGGCAACAGGCTGCCGCCGGAGAACCCGGAGAAGCTGGCCAGGATCCTCTTCAGCTACGACAACCCGCCGGGCACTGACACGATCTCCGGCTCCCAGGACGCCATCGGTATCGCGATGCCGGGCTTGAACTACGCCTACTATGAGGGAGACTACTGGCCCAGCCGCATCGAGAAAGCCGGTGACGAGAACACGCTGTCCTTCGTGGAGAAGGCCCTGACCTTGGTCCCGCTGGGGCCGCGCGGACCCGAGTACGACGTCCTGGCGGACACCCGCATCGACCCGCCGGGTGCCAAAGTCCTCGCTGACGCGGCTGACGACTGTTGGACTGCCATCAAGGCCCAAGATCTGGCTGGGTTTGGCGCTGCGATGCGCGCCGGCTTCGAGGCCCAGATCGCCATGTTTCCCAATATGATGACCGACATGCTCGGTGATATGATCGAGCAATACCGTGACCAGGCCCTGGGCTGGAAGGTCTCCGGCGCTGGCGGTGGCGGCTACCTCATCCTGGTCGCGAATGCGCCGGTTGCGGGCGGATTCCAGATTGTGGCGCGCCGGGTGTTAGGGTAGGGGGTGCGCTTCTGAACACAACGCGACTTCGCACAGCAGCGGCAAGGGCAGCCAAGTTGTTCAAGCCACGCGAATGGCACCCGATATATCGGTGGCACCATCTCAGGCATTGGCTCTACACCAAACGGCACCCAACTGCACCCTGGCTGACGCCCACCGCCAACGAGATGCTCGAGACCCTCCTCAGGCCACACGACGCGGGTCTGGAGTTCGGATCGGGTCACAGCACACTGTGGTTCGCTAAGCGCATTCAGAGCCTGACCAGTGTCGAGCACGACAGAGCCTGGTATGACTCTGTATCTAGGTTGCTCAGCACGAACGGTGTCAGCAACACGACCTATCTCTGCAGAGAACCCCTCGACGAGTTCAGCACCTCTCCATCGGATTACACAGAAGTGGCGGCGAGGTTCGAGCCTCGGAGCGTGGACTTCGTGCTTGTCGATGGTATGCAGCGAGCCAGGTGTGCGATGGACGCTCTCGGGATCCTGGCACCTGGCGGCCTCCTTGTGATCGACGATGCTCAGCGCTACCTCCCCTCGCACTCGTCAACCGCTCTCGTGGGCAGGTCGGTAAAGCGACCTGCTTCCGCGCTGTGGAGCGAGTTCTGGGAGCAGGTGTCTGGATGGCGGCGTATCTGGACCACCAGTGGGGATTCCGACACCTTGGTGTTCTTCAAACCTTCTTAGCACAGACCGATAGGGGGCACATTGTCGCTGAGCGTAGGCGTCGCACGTCTCGGGAACCGACCACATTTGGCCAGACTACTGTGGATCGTCCTCTGCGTTCTCCTGCTGTTCAGCGGTTTGCTGAAGGTCGTGACCGGGAACCGCTACCGTGTGGCGTTCTGGGCCCCAGTCGTGTTGGCCGCCGTCTTGCTGTTCGGCACGCTCCGAGTGACCCAGACCACGGTCCTCTGGGGAGTGTTTGCGCTGCTCGTCCTGATCTCCGGTTTGGTCAATGAGAAGTCCTTGTCTAACACCGCTTTTGCAGCTCGTCCAGCCTTGATTGGCATCGCATTCGATCAGCTCGTAGGCAACGCGATCCGGTTCCTCAGCAAGCGGCGCCTCCTAAGAGCTATGCTCAGATTCGGCGTGATCCAGCTCCCAGTTGTGCTCCTCCAGTACGGACTGGCCTACGGCGGGATCTACCAGAGGACACTATGGCATGACTCGTTCTACGGAACCTTCGGCACCACAGACTACCAGTTGGCCTTCTTCCTCAATAGCCTGATCATCCTTCTGCTCTTCTCCAACCGAGCTCGGCGGGTTGCGGGACGCTGGCGCTGGCCACTTGTCGGCATCTGCCTGGTGACCTTGGTGCTCACCAACTCCAGGGTGAACCAGGTCTACGGCATCCTTGTGATCGGCATCTACCTGACGACTCACGTACGCCCCGAGGCACTGGTACTGGCAACGATCCTCGTATTTGGCGTGGCGCTGACCAACACGGTCTGGGGTGACCTCTTCGATCGCCTTAGCCCTACCGCGCTACGCGCCTACTTCGCGCCTCCGTCAGATCTCACGTGGGAGCTGTTCCTCCAGGGCAAGAACCAGCGCAGCGCCTCGGTTGCCTACCTTCTGCAACGTCCCCTCAGCTGGATTGGTGATGGTCCGGGCGCCTACTTCACGTTCCAGGGCGGCTACCGGTACGGCATCGTGGGAACGGTTCCCCTCTACTACGCAGAGCTAGGGACCCTTGCAGTAGTCCTGGTCATCGCCATCGCCTGGTTGACTGCCCGTCCAGCCGGACTCATAGCGGGCGGCAAGCTGAGGCTGAATCTGGCCTCACTGCTGCTGTTCGGCCTCTTCGCTACCCTTAGTCTGGTAAAGGACCCGTTCTCGGATGCGGCAACTGTGCTCATGTATTGCCTCTTCGTGGCAATGGTCGGCGCTCCCCGCCGACGTGGCCTGCCTTGGATCCAGGCGGCATGACACCGAATCTCTTCATCATCGGGGCCCAGAAGGCAGGCACAACATACCTACTCCGGCACTTGCGCCAGCATCCAGAAATCTACCTGTACCCGGAGGAACTCCACTTCTTCCGTGAACCATACTATGATCCCACGCTTGTTGATGCCTTTGAGTCATTGCTGGTACCACGTCGAGGGGAACGCGTGGTAGGAATGAAATGCCCAGGCTACCTCCACTACCCCGGAGTAACTGCACGACTTGCAGAGCACTACCCCGCAGCAAGAATCATCGTGTCACTCCGTGACCCGATCGACAGATTCATCTCGGCCTACTACCACTATGTGAGGCATGGTCGCATCCCCGTGGCTGACATCAACGAAGGGCTTGCAGCGATCCTAGACGGCTCCTACGACGTCAGGTACCCCTACGCCGGACAGATCCTGGCTTTCGGCCGCTACGCCGAGAGACTAGAAGCGCTGTTCCGAGCGTACGATCGGCCCAACGTGCTGTGCCTAATCAGCGAAGCCGTTGCCGAAGACCCTGATGGCAGCGTACAGGGCTGCTGTGAATTCCTGGGGGTCGGTCCGCGCTTCAGTGCAGCTGTGTCCCGACTGAGGTCAAACACCGCAGTCTATTCACTTCCACGTCTGCGAATCTGTCAAGCGCTGGGTTTCCACGAGAGTTACGAGTACTGGCTCCATGCCCACGAGCCGCTTTCCAGAATCCGATGGCGCCTAGCTCATACGTACCTGCGTGCACTGCGAGGCATTGACCGGCTTGTCCTGGCCCGCATCCTGCCCAATCCACCAGAGAATCCAGTGCTCGCGCCGGCGCTAGAGAAGTGCCTCGCCACGTACTATCGTCCAGACGCCGAGCGGACAGGGGAGCTCCTTGCATCGGACTTGAGCCAGTGGCGGGTGTTCAAGGTATGCTAGCGGTAATCAACGCCCTGATCTCCAAGGCAGCACAACGCCGCCTCGTCCGAGACGGCGCTGGAGTCCTGGCTGTGATCGCCGTTTCGAAGCCGCTGGGCCTGGCTGTGAATGTTCTGCTTACGCGTCTTCTCTCTATCGAAGAGATGGGTGACTACTACTACATCCTCAGCATCCTGACCGCCCTATGTACCGTCGGATTGGTCGGGATGAGAAGCGGCCTTACTAGATCGCTGGCGGTCCAGCTGGCGGAGGGCAGTCAAGGCATCGCTGTCACGCTTGTGCGCTATTCCAGCTGGATCGCGGCCGCGACAGCTGTCATCGGGTGTCTGGCGATATGGATAGGTGGGCCGAGGTTGATCAGCCGTTCCACAGCGGTTCTGGTTGGCTGCTGCCTCGTATACGCGTCACTCCTTGGCAAGGGCTATCTCGCGGGCGTGCTTCGTGGCTTCGGCAAACCGCTATGGAGCACGGCCTATGTCAACCAGCTCCTCAGCTACGCACTGCTGATTGTGCCGTTGATCGGGCTCTCATACGTACAGAAGGGAGTCGACCTGCAGGCGGTGATGTGTCTGCAGGGAGGTATCGGCGTTGCCGTGGCCATCATTGGCTACGGTATCGTGCGCAGTCTGTCGCGGGGCGTAGTGAAGAGCCGTCACCCGCCTCGGGGTTGGGTTCAGGCCCTCGTGCCCTTCTGGGTTACCGACATGGTTGTTCTGATCGCTCCCGAAATCGGCATCTGGTTGCTGAGGACACACACCTCGGCAGAACAGATCGCGCTTTTCGGCACGAGCCAGAAAGCCGTGGCGCTATTAGCCGGAACGCTTGTTGTCTCTATGAGCAACGCAGTCTCTGCAGTCATGGCCTCTCTGCACGCTCAAGGCAAGACCGCGCAGCTGAAGAACACAGTGCAGCGCACCTCTGCGATGTTCCTGCTCATGGGACTAGCGGTTCTGATTCCGTTCTCGGTCTGGGGCAGATCCCTGCTTAGAATCGTCTACGGGGCTCAGTACTCCCGCGCTGCGCGTGTCGCGCTCATTCTGCTGGTAGGAAGGCTGGCAACGCTGTTCTACGGTAACCCATATGCGGTGCTCAATATGACGGGATATGGCAAGACTGCTACTGCTCTCTCGACAGTCAGCGCTGGCCTCTACATGGTTGTGCTATGGCAGGGACTTAGACTCCTTCCAGCGACCGGGGTCACTGTGGCGGCCATCTACGCAGCGTACGAATGCCTTGAGAAGGGCATTGCCATGCTCGTGGTTCGCCGATGCGTAGGTATCTGGTCGTGGTCCATGGGCAGCCTTCGCAGCCTTCGCCCCCTCCTCAACCGGATACGAACGTAGTATCTTGATACCAGACTCAGCCCACACAGACCACCGCGGACGCAGTGGTGTACGATCGAAGTAGAGCTTCGGGAACAGGTGCGGCAAGCGAGGTCGTGTATGACTCTTCCGAATCTGGTAGGCTGCGGAGCAGCCAAAGCTGGCACCACATCTCTGTCCTCATACCTCGCTCAGCATCCGGAGGTGTATGCATCGCCTGTCAAAGAGATTGGGTTCTTCGGGCCAAGCTGTGGGCGTCGCGTAGCGTGGTATGAGAGTCACTTCGCAGGTTGGAACGGGGAACCCATAGTCTGCGAGTTCACCCCCTGGTACATGCTGATTCCCGAGGTGGCGAATCGCATCGCACACCTACTACCCGAGCCTCGCGTGATAGTGTCCCTGCGCAATCCGATTGATCGCGCCTATTCCGACTACCTCCACCACCTTCGTTACGGAGCGCCAGGTCAGTCAATGCACGGTTTGTCGTTCTTTGACGCGCTTGACACGCAGTGGGGACAGCTGCGCTTGTTTTCACTTGGGCTCTATGCCAGGTGCCTGAATCCCTACTTCGAAGCGCTTGGACGGGACCGTGTATACGTAGCCATCTTCGAAGAGTGGACGCGCAACCCGACATCCGAGATCGCTAGGCTCTATCGCTGGCTCGGGATCGATGCCGACTTCGTGCCAGAGATTACGCAGGAAAACAGGGGCTGGACCCCAAGGAACCGACTGGCCGTGGAGGTGATCCGGCTGTGGCGCGCCATCGTCAAGCCGCTGCTGGGATCAAGCGAAGAAGCCCTCACTGGTCTCAAGACACTCGCCAAGGACGCGCTCTCCCAAGGCCAGCCTCACTTAACACCGTCTGAGCGCAACCGGGTGGCTCAGCTGTACGCGCCTTCAGTTGGCGCCCTTCGCGCGCTGCTGGACCGCAGCCTGGCATGCTGGGCGGACTTCGGAGCATAGGCGTATGCGCTAGACTATGCTCAGTGTGGGGCACGTGAGTACGGCAGCAAACACACGCAGTCGGCTTGAGCCCCCCCGCTGAGCCCGGTCGGGTACCGCGAAGGAGAGAAATGAAGCAAAGTCCGCACAACTGGCTTGTAGTCCTGGTGCTTGCTATGGCTGCGCTAGTCGCGTGTCAGCAGTACCCACGACTGCAGCTAAACGCCGCCTGGCTCTCGCTAGCCCGGGCGAGAGCTAACAAAGCCAAGGAGATCTGCAGTCGATGGATCAGTAAGGGCGACCCCGTTGGCGAGAGTGCTATGCGGTGCTTTGGCTTGGCTACAATAGCGGAGGATCCCTCGCTCGCCATCGCCATCTGGGAGAGAGGTGTAGGGCACATCATCTGGCAGATGCTGAAGAGTGCGATCAACGCTGGCGACACCTCCCAGATAGCGCGGTACGAGGAGCTCCTCGAAGCCACAGGTTTGCCGCCTTGGGATATCGCTGAATATGCGCAGTACCTGTATGGCTTGGGCAGAAGCGAGGAGGCGCTCAGGGTGTACAGCTCCGCACTCGCCCGGTACCTTGATCACCCTGCGCGCCCGCAGTGGTATCGCCAGGCACTCCCAATCATTGACGATCCGTCCGCGCTGCTGGCGCTCGCAGATCAAGCGACAAGGGAATTCCCCAGTGATGCTGTCTTCCACTACCACCGTGCCCGGGCCACCTTTCAACTCGGTCAGGGCGACCCATCAGTCAGCCTGGAGCAGGCTCTGGAACTGGATCCCCGTTTCGCCCCGAGCTGGGCGTTGTCAGCCCAAATGGCGATGCGGAACGGCGATCCTGAGCGCGCCTATACACTCTACGGCAAGGCTCTCGACATACAGCCCGATCAACCGTGGTGGCAGAGAGCTCGGGTCGTGAGCCTGTGGCGGTCCGACCGGACAGACGAGGCGTTCGACCTCGGCTCTCGTCTGATGGACGGTGACCTCAGCGGGTTCCCTCCGCTCTACGTCACGATGGCCGAGATGCACAGGCAGCTGGGGCAGCCGAATGAAGTGAAGATGCTTCTGAACCGCCTTAACTCGCTTGAGAGCTACAGTGAATACAGAGACTCGATTTCCGGAAAGGTGCACCAGCTCCATGCCTGGATAGATGGGCCTCAAGTGGACCCATCGGCTACCCCCGATGCGAGGGGCGATTGAGTGATCACTCTGAGGAGCACATTGTGCCCAGCGTAGCCATCAGTCTAGTCACCTGGAACAGCATTGAGGATCTCCCAGCCTGTCTGGAGGCCGTCAGTGCGCAGACCTACCAAGACCTGCAGTTGGTCGCTACAGATAACAACTCCAAGGACGGATCCCCGGAGTTCATTGAGCAGCGCTGTCCGGATGCAGTAGTAACCAGGAATGTGGAGAACGCGGGGTACTGCCGCGCCCACAACCAGGCGATTGGGCACACGGATACCGCATTCGTCCTTCCCCTCAACCCTGACGTAGTGCTATCACCCACTTACATAGAGACGCTAGTGTCCGCATTGGAAGACGATAGGCGATCAGGCACAGCTGTGGGCAAGCTTCTCTTGCCCGGTGGGCAGGTCATAGACGGGGCTGGTCTGGCAATCAACAAGTCGCGTCGGCAGTACCTTAGGGGACATATGCAGACGGATGCGGGGCAGTACAGCACTCGTGAGTATGTCTTCGGTGCTGACGGCGCTGCCCCGCTATTCAGGAGGGAGATGCTAGAGGACGTGAAGTTCGAGGATGAGTACTTCGACAGGGACTTCTTCGCCCACAAGGAGGACCTTGATCTGTCGTGGAGGGCACAGCTACTCGGTTGGCGGTGTCTCTACGTGCCGGCTGCCGTTGCCTATCACGACAGAAGCTTCAAGCCCAGCTCACGAAGGTTCATGTCAGATAGCGTCCGGAAGCATGCGGTGAAGAACAGGTATCTGGCGATCATCAAGAACGATCTTCCGGGTTCCTTCCTGCTGCACAGCCCGCTCATCTTGCTCTATGATCTCGCATTGGTTGGCTATCTGGCTCTGTTCGAGCGTTCCTCGATGGGAGCCATACCGGAGGCAGTCCGTCTCATACCCACGATACTTCGCAAACGTCGTGTGATAATGGCCAAGCGGCAGGTTCCCAACAAGTACATGCATAGGTGGTTCACGTGAGAGTAGCCTATGTGACGACGTTCTGCCCACACTACCGCGTGCGGACCTACGAGACGCTGGCCCGCCACCATGACTTGACATACTACTTCTTCTCCGGCGGAGAGGAATGGTACTGGCTCGACGAGCACGGCGTCAGAGACGGGCAGTTCAGGCACAAGTACTTGCCTGGCTTCAACCTGGGCCGCACTCGGGTCACACCAAAGCTCCCTCAGTGGCTGTGGGAGAATGACTACGACGTCTACATCAAGTGCATAAACGGTCGCTTTGCCCTGCCCGCCACCTACGCTGTTGCCCGCATCAGGAGAAAGCCCTTCATACTGTGGACGGGCATATGGTCGCGGCTCCGGACACCAGCACAGCGTTTCCTGTTTCCCCTCACTCGCTACATCTACCGCCACGCTGACGCGATCGCAGTCTATGGAAAGCACGTGAAGAGATACCTGATCAGTGAGGGCGTTCCGCCCGAACGCATCTTCGTGGCGCAGCACGCCGTGGACAATGAGCTATACGGCCGGACGGTCACTGCGGGGGAGGTGTCTGCCTTGCGCCGAAGCTTGGGCATTGTCCCAGATCGAAGGGTGATCCTCTATCTTGGGCGCCTGGTTGAGGAAAAGGGCTTGCCCTACCTTATCCAGGCCTTTGCCTCGCTCCAGTCTGACGACACCGTCCTCGTGATGGCAGGCGCAGGCATAGAACAGGAGAGCTTGCAGGCGCTTGCTGCGAACCTGGGGCTCGCCGACCGCGTGCTCTTCCCTGGCTACATCCAACCCGAAGCGACAGTGGCTTTCTATCGGATGGCCCACGTCTACGTTCTTCCTTCAGTCACTACCCCATACTTCCGCGAGCCGTGGGGCCTTGTCGTCAATGAAGCCTTCAACCAGGGAACACCAGTCATCGCCACAGAGTCGGTCGGGGCGGCTGCGGGTGGCCTGGTACAGGACCGAGTTAACGGCTTCGTTGTAGAGGAGAGAAACACTCCGGCCCTCGCCCAAGCGTTGCAGACACTCCTCACCGACGAGGCGCTTCGGCACAGGATGTCACAGAACGCTCTGTCCACTATCGCGGGCTGGAACAATGAGCGAATGGTGAAGGGTTTCCGCGACGCGATTGACTACGTCGCGGCAGCTGAATAGACCATACGAACCGACACCAGAGGGTCCACAGATGCCTCGCATCGATCGACTCAACATCCTCGGCGTTGCTGTCAGCGCCATAGGCCCGGCCCTGGCGCTGGCGACCATCGAGTCTTGGATCGCCACTCGCGATCCACACTACGTCTGCGTCACGGGCGTCCACGGCGTCATCGAGAGCCAGTCTGATCCCAAACTGCGCGCCATCCACAACCGCGCGGGCCTCGTCACCCCCGACGGTATGCCGCTTGTGTGGATCGGCCGGCTCAGCGGCCAACAGCAGATGGCGCGTGTCTATGGGCCGGACCTACTGCTGGCGCTCTGTGAGCACTCCTGCCAGACCGGCTACCGCCACTACTTCTTCGGCGGCGGCGAAGGCGTTGCTGATCTGCTCGTGCAGAAGCTCGCCCAACGATTCCCGGGCCTGCAGACCGTGGGCACGCACTCACCTCCGTTCCGATCACTCACGCCGAGCGAAGATGCGGCCATCGTCGAGGCTATCAACTCCTCGGGCGCGGACATCGTCTGGGTTGGACTCAGCACCCCAAAGCAAGAACGATGGATGGCCTCCCACCGCGACCGCCTCACGGCTCCAGTGCTGATCGGCGTGGGTGCCGCCTTCGACTTCCACGCAGGCCTCAAACCCCAGGCCCCCTACTGGATGCAACGCAGCGGCCTGGAGTGGCTCTTCCGCCTCCTGAGCGAGCCCAGGAGACTCTGGAAACGCTACCTCTACAACAACCCCCGCTTCGTAGCTCTTGTCCTGCTGCAGCTCCTTGGCCTGCGTCGTTTCCCCATCGAGGACGGTCCAGCCCGCCCAGACTAGCGCCCCCACCATTCCGCGATACACTCGTCATCGGCAGCATCCGCCAACGGCCCGGACATACCGGGCCACCACAAGCCACCATCCGAGGCAACGCATCTCATGCTCAAGCGATTCAGCCTGCGCTATGTCCTCTTCTCACTCCTCCTCGACATAGCCTGCGTCGTTGGCGCCCTTGCCATCGCCAACGTCCTCCGGCGCATCCTGCCCTATGGCCGCATCGGCTTCTACCCCCAGGGCGTCCCGCCGGTCCAGGTCTACGCTATTGCCGTCGCTCTCTGGCTCGCCACCGCCTTCACTGTCTCCCTCTACAACTCCCGCAAGGTCTACCGGGCTGTCGATGAGTTCCAAACCCTCACCCTCACCACCGGCTTCTACGCCCTCGCCATCGCCGGCGTCCTCTACTTCACCTTCCGCCAGACCTCGCGCGCTATCGTTCTCTACAGCCTTGCCGTCACTTGGCTCCTGATGGTCGCCTGGCGCGTCATCGTCCGCACCGTGCGCCGACGCCGTGGGCTCTCCGACACCCGGATCATCCGCGTGCTCATCGTCGGAGCCGGCGATGTCGGGCGCCGTGTGGCTGAGATGATCGAAGAGTACGCATGGGCCGGGCTACAGCTCGAGGGTTATCTTGACGATGACCTGGCCAAGCACGGCGACGGCCTGCCGGTCCTCGGGACGCTGGATGACATAGAGGAGATCGCCCGCGAACGCCGGATCGACGACGTCATCCTCGCCCTCCCGGCTCGTGCCTACCGCCGCATCAACGAGGCAGTCGCGCGCCTGCACAGTATGCCCATCCACGTCCGCGTTGTCCCCGACTACTTCAGTCTCGCGCTCTACCGCGCCACCGTCGAGGACTTTGGCGGCATCCCGATGATCAACCTGCGTGATCCCGTGCTGACGCCCATCCAGCGCGTGGGCAAGCGCCTGCTGGACCTGGTCATCGGCGGCACTCTGACCCTCGTTGCAGCCCCGCTTATGCTCGCCATCGCCCTCGCCATCAAGCTCGACAGTCGTGGCCCGGTATTCTTCCGCCAGACGCGGGTCGGCGAGAACGGCCACCTGTTCAAGATGCTCAAGTTTCGCTCGATGGTCAGCGACGCCGAAGATCTGCAGGCTCAGGTAAACACCCACGACACCGACGGGAACCTGATCCACAAGACCGAGGACGACCCCCGCGTCACTCGGGTCGGTCGGTTCATCCGCCGTTGGTCCCTGGATGAATTCCCCCAGTTCCTCAATGTCCTCAAAGGCGACATGAGCCTTATCGGCCCGCGCCCCGAGCTCCCCTGGTTGGTCGACAAGTACGAGCCCTGGCAGCGCCGCCGCTTCGCCGTTCCCCAGGGAATCACCGGCTGGTGGCAGGTCAACGGCCGCTCTGACAAGGTGATGCACCTGCACACCGACGAAGACCTCTACTACATCCAGAACTATTCGCTCTGGCTGGATATCTACATCCTGCTCAAGACGCCCTGGGTGATCCTCCGCGGCCGGGGGGCCTATTGACTTCCCGGCCCAAGGGCTTCCGCGCTCCCGATGCTCGGGAGCCGGACTCAGTGCACCGTGCCCTCCGCACCCACCCCGGCGTGGGGATCCCCCCGTGTCGCTTCGAACATCCGCGATCTGGAAGACCGGAGTGCGGTCCATCCCCTGGCCCCAGATCGCTCACGTCTACAGACATATCCTCCGGAACCCCGTTCACGGGGTGGGAGCCACGTAGCCCGGGGACTTCATCCCCGGGCGGGACACGAACCCGCTCGCTGCGCTCCCCACACCCATGATCCGCTACCTCACCCACCTCCAGCTGGCCATCCTGGCACTCGCCGCACCCGTCCTCCTCTTCCCCACCCGCGTCCCAGTCGTCACCGCCGTCGCCGCCATCGCCATCGCCGTCGTCCTCATCTTGCGTTGGCGCATCGAGGGCCCACCACCGATCACACCACTCAACGGCGCCCTCGTCATATGGCTGGCGATGGTGGCAATCGGTGCTGCTGTGAGCGCGTTCCCCGAAACGACGCTTCCGAAGCTCACGGGGGTCCTGCTGGGGGCGGTCACCTGGCTCACGATCGTGCAGACGGTTCGGACGCCTCGTCGCATAGCCTTCTCTAGATGGGTTTTCTGCCTGGTGGTTGTGGCCATCGCAGTCGGGGGCGTCTTCACCACCAACTGGCCCAGCAAGGTGCCAGGATTGGAGGCTCTGGCGGCACGTCTGCCCGATGCCCTGGTGTCGCTGCCCAGCGCGCCTGAGGTTGGCGTCCACGCCAATGAGCTCGGTGGGGCTCTGGTGCCCTATCTGCCCGTCGTTCTGTCCCTGCTGATCGCAGCCGCTGCGGGGACTGTCCGATCCAGGCGAGAGCGCGAGGTCATGAATC